>Ga0179593_1759580_pt1 | contig 18812 bp, 34 predicted proteins | sample CZODoug2_1_08_16_FD_185931 | JGI IMG/M metagenome (GOLD analysis project Ga0179593, IMG submission 185931) | Vadose zone soil fungal communities from Angelo Coast Range Reserve, California, USA - CZODoug2_1_08_16fungal (PacBio error correction) | ecosystem: Environmental > Terrestrial > Soil >...
CATTGGACCGCCCTACCCCTCCCCCAGCCAATGGACTTGGATGAGGAAGAGTCCTTGGGGAGGAAAAAAAAAGGGTCTCAACGAAAGACCAAGCACCCATCCAAGTCATGATGATTTTGAATTCCACCAAAACGTCTGACTGGGCAGAGTAACGACCAACTTTTTGAAATGACGGTCATGAATATAACAGAAAAAATCAACAGAAAGGGCATTGGGTTGCAAGCTATGCATAAAGAAAACGGTATTACCATTGCATAAGGAGGGGGAAGCTTCGTAGATGAAGGGCTCATGGCAAAGGGGGGGGGTGAAAGTGTGGGGAAACGCATCAAAGAGTCGTACGCGAACATATCCTCAGATCAAGTAATCGGACCGTAAGGCCGCACGTTCGACGCAGGAGAAGTGGAGGAAAAGGGTGACATCTACCGCACTATGCCGGGAAAGGGTAGGAACGTTTTTGTCAAAAAGGAACGGACTCTTAAAGGGAAGCTGAGGGAGGAGCTGCGAGCTAGGGGAAGCTGCGACCATGAAGAACAAGAGAATGAGTGTCACCCCACCGTAAGCTTGAGTAATGACGGAAGGAAAGATGCTTAGCAAGGGGAACTGACTATCTTAAGGAGAGGATTAGTTACCCTGGAAAGGAGCTTGTGAGATGCCATCAAGACCATTATGCGTCAACATAATATAGCCAGTGGGAACTCGCCTTGTTAGGGCCGGAGAGACAGAAAAAAGAAGTACTCCAAACGGAAGAAATGGTTCCTCAGTGAACATACATTTTATATCTGGGGAAACGAGTCGCAAAGACTTATAAGAAAAAATGGAGTGCTGGCAAAAAGAGGGAAAAAACAAGCTTCGAAAAAAAAGACGATATATTTGCGGAAAATCCCCCACTACCGTTCAAGAAAACCATCTCTCCCACAAAAAGGAGGGGGGGAACGCAGAAGGGGTGATTGACGGAGTGGGAGAAAAAAAAGTGGAGCAGGGAAGAAAAAATTAGCAAAAGGGAAGGACAGGGATACTTTTTACTGTGGGGGGAGGCAGGCTTCCGCGGTTAAGAAGAACCTTTATGTCGCAAAGGGAGACAACCAGGGGATCATTTTGAGTACGGGGAGGTCTAAAGGTTGGGGCTCAAGATACCCATCCAAATGTCGAAAAAGGGCTCTAACTTGGGGGGGAATTTTACGCTAGGGGGTATGAAGAAAAGAGAGAAACCAACAAAGAAGGAAAAAACAAAGGAAATAAGGGGAGAGACGACAAAGACTAGGCGTTCAGTAGAGCTTGATCCAGCCGAGGGGGATACATGTACAGAAGAAGGGTTATTCGATGGCCGCACAAGGGGGGAAAAACCCAAAAAAAAAAAAGAAAAAGAAAACCACAAACCACAAATCGTTCAGGGTGTCCGATTGGACGTTCACAGCTGTGTGCAGAAAAAGCTGCAAAAAATATAACGTGAAAGAGGACCTTTTGAAAAACCAATCTAAGGTTATAGCCAATCCTCATGCGACAACCCTCAAATTTTGAAAAGGGGAAAGATCCACACGTCGTGGAAGAGCAGGAGTCCGGAGGAGAAAAAGAAGAGGTCCGATCTGGAGGGTGGTTCTGCAAATGGAAAAGACTGCCTGCTGGCATGACGAGAAAAACGTGTCAATGTCAGAAAACAGGGACCGGTACCCAAAAAAAGGGAAAAAGAAAATCAGGGGGGAGAAACAAGGAGGGAGGTGGGGGGATTGGTCAAAGGGCATGTACGAATGTGCAAAGGAAACTAATTCCCAGGGGGGGGGGGGACAGACATCTTGAGGGTGTCGGGAGCTAGTGACACAGGACAGATTGCTACAAGGAAGAAGTGTGGATTTTTGAGGGGTTCCTTTCCCTTAAAAAAAAAAAAACGGAACACTTCAAGAAGAAAGGGGTTCCATGGGGGGGGGGCGGAAGGAGTTGAGTTGGGCAGAACGGCGACCTTCTCTTCCATGAAAATGAGTCTATTGAACAAAACTGCCATTCTGGAGAATAAACTTGAGAAGGCATGGGAGGGGTGACGCCAATACGGGCAGAAAGTGGGGGACTTGTTAGGTATCTTAAAGAAAGTCCAGACGTCGGGATTTCTGGGGGGGGACTGGGGGGAGGAGATATTTGAAGGAAATGTTCACAGTAGTTTCATGGGCCGAGGGCCCAAAGGGAAGAAAAAACACAATCAACGACCGCGGACGGGATTGCCGAAAAAGATTCTCGTAAAGAAGAAAAGTCCCCAGGCAAAAACCCCAGAAGGAAAATACCTGTAGCGCAGAGTGGGGTTGAAGGGAGCATACGATTTCACAAGGGTTGTGGCGAAGGGGATATGAAAGACTTTTGGGGGGGGAAAAAAAGCTTAGGTAAGGCCTTGGAGATGATAGTGAGCTAGACAAGGGATGTCAGTCAGCGACAACAACAACAACTTCTGAAAGAGAAAGATCCACTCAGAAAGAACAGAGAGGAAACAACTAAGCAAGAGAAAGCACGGAAGCAAGGGACAAAAGAATACTACAAAGGATTGGGCATTCAGTCGCACAAAAAAAAAAAAAGTGTTGAGGGGGACCAAAGAAAAAGGGGAATAGGGGCTACAACGAAGTGGGCGTTGTTTGAAAGGTGAGGTGGCCTGGGTGTTAAGAAAAGAAGACAAGGAGTCTGACTGGGGGTCGCTGTGTGTCTCAAGAATTAGTTCGGGGGGGGTGCAACAATAGTCGAAGGCAAATGGACCTAAAAAGTGGGGGTGGGCAAAGGGATACCAGAGGAGGGTGAACTAAGAGGTCAAAAAAAACTCTGAAACACAAATGCTTCAATACAAAATGTCAAACAATAAAGGTAGAAAAGGAGGCCTATAAAGGTGGCCACACAATTAGCAGGCGTGAAATACATCATGCCGAAAAAAAAAGGGAAGAACTTGGAGTTGGGATACGGGGAAAGGGCCAAGTCAAGGAAATAACACAATGACAAAGGAAATTGATTGGGGTGAACCAAAATTAATTATTCCCGACGGAAAGAAAAAACGCAAGTCAAGGGAAAGCTTGAAATTCAAAAACGAAGAGGGTTTCCGAAGGAAAAACTGTCGCATGAAGACTGCCAAGACTCACAAACATCAAGGGGGGGGAAATAAAAAACGTTACTTACACAAAAGTAAAACCATTGACAAAGGAGGCAGGGGGAAAAAATCCGGGAGAGGGGGGTGGTGGGGATGCATAAAAGAGGAGGCCGAAAAATCATAAAAGGGAAAGACCTAGAAGAGGGGGAAAAATTGTCCTGAGAGTACCAGGAAGGGGAATATGTCAACCTAATCGTAGAGAGGGCCCTCTACCCAGGGGAGAGGGGAGGGACGTGGCAAAAAAAAGAACGGAGGGGAGGAATCTCTACTACTAGAAAAAGCTTGGGAAACGGGGGAAACGCCTAAGAAACAAAAGGCGGGGGGGCAATGACAGAGGAAAAGACTACTAAATGGAATGTGAGAGAAAAGCTACTCAAAAAACTTTGGGGTCTGATCAGGGACGGGGGAAATCAGAAGGGGCGGGTTTCTTGGAAAAAGCCCCTAAAAAAATCGTCAAGAAAAAAAAAGTACGACCGGGGGTGAGTAGGAAGGGAAAACAATATCGATGACTGAAGAAAAAAGAGTACTAAAGAGAATAAGTATCAGAAAATCTCGCAGAGGAAAAAACCTCCCGAGACAAAACACTCCAAAGGAGAGGGCCGAACCCAGGGGGAGCTCAGCCGAAAAAAAGGGGTCAAAATCTCCAAAAAAAAAAACATGGCACCTCCAACCCCAACAAGGGGGAAACAGAGAGCTGGGGCTTGAAGGGGCTCGAAAGATATAGAAAGATATCATAAAAGCCCGCTGCGGGGAAATGTGGGGGCTAATCGTGGAAAAAAGACGTTCGGGAAAAAGAAGGGACACCCTTGTCGGTGGGGGGGATCCGAGGATACAAGGATGAGGAAAGAATCGAAAAAAGGGAACTGAGAGATTTAAACGACTAGAGACTGTGAGAGGAATCCGACAAAAACCCCCCAGAGGGGAAGTTTCAAAAAAAAAACCTTCACAAAAAAAAGGGGCCGTGGGGATATCACGTAATAATATGCGATGTGGCACAAGAAATGCGAAAAGAGACATTGGGGGGTTACGGGGGGAAATCGAGGAAAAACACCTCTAGCACAGCTAAAACCTGGGGGGAAAGGACCGTGGAGTGTGACAAACCCTTCCGCACCGGAGATATGGGCCGAAATTTGGGGGGAAAAAATCGTTCCGAGAAAAAAAAAGGATAAATCTCATTAAAGGGGAAGGAGGAAAGTCGACCTAGTGCGCGACTAGAAGAGGGGGGGGAAGGCTCAATCAGAAAAACAATGGAAAAAAAAACCAAGGAAGAATTACCTTTAAAAGAGTCGACCGTGGAAAAAGTTCCAACTTCAGGAAGTGTTTGAAGGGGGGAAGGATCGTCTGGACATAAAGACTAAGAAAAAGTCAACGAGGGGTTTGGGGAAAGAGAGAAACATCATCATGAGGGATTGTGTCGGAAAAACCGAGGGGTGGGAAATAACAGACCAAGAATAGGGGAAAGGGACAGAATGGGGGTTGGGGAGGGTAGTTGAAAACACCATAAGAAAAGGGCCCACGACCTACAAAAGAAAGGGTCCTTGGGGGGGGGGGGCGGTAAATGATGGGGGAGGGGGGGGTTGAAAAAGGGAACTGCTCGAAAAGACTATTGGAAACTCGGAGGGAAAAAGCCTTCACAATCTTAAAGGGGGCAAAAAAAAGTGGGAAAAAGAAGTTGCTTCATAAGAGTTCAAGAAAAAAAGACTGCTGGGGGAGGCTGCTCAGGGGGTGCAAAAAGGTGGGGAACAGGGAAGCCTTGGGGGGGGCAGAGGGTGTGGCAAAAAAAGAAAAACCCGCCGGAAAACGAGACCAAAAGGTTCCTCAGACAGGAAGAAATCGGGGACGAGCCAAAACAAGAAAATCCGGGAAAACAACGCCCAGCTGACAAAGAAGGAAGCACAGGGTTTAGCAAATCTCTCGAACACTGTTGGAAGAGAAAATACAGTGAGGCGACTGAAAAGGGGGAAAGAATTGGGGCGCTCAAAAGAGAGGGGGAGGCCGGAAGAATTGAGAAAGGAGAAAGAAATGAGTTTTTTCAGGAGTTCAAAGATGAGAAAACCCCGACCAGCAAATACTGCGTTAAAAAGAAAGGGGGACTGAAAGAAAAAGGAAAATCATCTAAACAACATCCGACCGCTGGGAAGCTCACAAAAGGACATTGCAAATTGGAAGAAAGAGGGAAAGCCCAACCTTGGAAGGAAGAGCGACGGTTGGAGATTGGAAAAAGAATGAAACGGGTCCTCTGGGGGGGGGGGAAAAAGTGGGGGGAAAGGAAGTGGTCAAAGATGCATAGCAGGAAAAAACGGGTGGAAAGGCATGGGGGGGAGGGGGGAGAGGGGAAATGGGGTCGATAGGGGGATGAACGGAAATCAAAGGCAAGGAAAATCAGAAGAAAAGAAGAAGAAACATCCCAAAGACAATTCATGGAGAAGGCAAGCAAAAAAAAAAAAAAATTAACGGAGGGAAAGACAAAACCTGAGGAAAAGACAAAATGCAGCAAAAGGGTAGACTCACAAACACCAGAAGCATGGCCGCCTTTCGACAGGCCTCCAAAAAAGGAGCAAAGAAGGAAAAGGCCAAACTACTGTGTGGGGAGGGATTCTTGAACTGGAATCTTTGAAGTTCCCTAAGGAAAAGGCCCCTGGCCGGGAATTCCAGAAGGCGTGTCTGTAAAAAATAAGGAAAAAAGGAACAGCGTGAAACCCCTCCGCAAAAAAAAAACACCCCCCCGGGTCCGAAAAAAAACATTAGGAAAAAGATAACAAGAAAAAACCGCCGGGTTGGGAAGAGACATAGAGAAGGAGAATAAAAAGTAAATGTGGAGGAAAGACAAGGGGAAGTGCCAGAATAGGGGGTGGGGGGTGAGAAAACATCAAGGGAGGACAAAAATCCTACCGATAAAGGCCAGGAAAGGTTTGGAGAGGAACTTAGCCCAAAAGGAGTATGGGAAAAGAAAAAAGTGGTAAAAGGGGGGTCAAGAAGGGGACTCTTGATCTATGAAAAAGCTGCAGAAAAAGAGACCAAGAGGCATGGGATTGCCAGAAAAAGGGACGTGGGGAAAAGAAGGAGGTACAGTGAGAACTCAGAAGATGCCTAGGGGTGGCGGGGGATTCAGGGGGGGAGGGGATGAAGGGAGGGGGGAGGAATCCAAAGAAAGTCAAAAGAGAGAGGGGTATCAGAGAAGCAATATAGGGGTTAGAAGAAAAGGATAATGCAAATCCAGGGGGGGGTTGAAGTTAGAAAGGTACAGGGTATTTCAGCTAAAAAGTGCGGCGCATGGGGGGCCTCATCAGGTAATCAAAGAGTAGGGTTAAAAAAAACATACGTTCAATCTCAAAAAAAAAAACTCTAAGGCTTTAAAGGGGGGGGGGGGGGGGGCTGTGGAGGCGAAAAGAGGAACCTTGGAAATGCGAGAAGGAGGAACCTTCGTGGAAAGGGGGGTAGGGGGGGCAATCTTTGGAAGCAAAGTCGTAAAGAAAACCTTGGATGATCTTGGGGATGGAGGATAGTGAATAGATATTGGAAAAAAAAAAAGGCAACAAAAACGGGAGTTTTTAAAATTGAAAGGTGTCGTATGCTAAAAACGGGTGACTCTTTCAGAAAAACACTCCACGACTTTTAGCTGAAGCAAGGGTGTCTTCGAGGGGATCCTTTCACGTGCGTGGGGACACCCAATCTTAATTGCACGAGTATGGGGGGAAAAAAGCATCGAGAACTCATAGAGAGGGGGAATTTTGAGGATTACCGGGGGGAAAAACCGACAATAAAACGGAGCGGGAATTCAACCAATCTAATAAAGAAGTTCCCAAGAAAAGGGAAACTGCGTACGAAGGGTCCGGGGCCTACTAGGGAAACTAAATCAGGAAATCAACAAAAAGGGGGGATGCTTGCAGGACGAAAGTGCAGTTGAAAGAATCGGGGGAAAAGAGAAGGATGGAAAAACTGGTCACATAAAGAGATTTGGGAAAACTGAATGTAGGAATCAAAAGGGGGGTTTGTCGAAAGCAAAGGTTGGGAAAGAAAGAAAGAGAAGTGGAAAAAAAAAAAGTTCACTATTTTTCCGTTAAAGCCTAAGGCGAAGGGTGGGATTTCTTAGGAAGGCACCAAAAAAGGTAAAAGAAACAACAGATTGGATGGTTTCTGCAGAGTTGTGGGAAAAAACTTTAAGAGAATGATTCTAATGGGGTGAAACCATATCTAAGGATTACAGAAAAGGGGGGGGAGATATAGATGTTGGGAGAAAATTTGAGAGTGTGAGAAAAAAAAATTTTGTTGGGAGCGTCTTGCAGGGCCATCTGGGGGGAGAAAAGGAAGGAAAAAGGAACATGACGACTGTGGGGGGAGGAGGGGAGATCAAGAGCGACAAACACTTCAAGAAGAACCACTGGATGGCAAGTGAACTGGCTATTGCATAGAAGAGAAAACCAAAAAAAAAAAAAAATTACAAAAACCTTCTAAAGGCCTATAAGTTGGAAGAAACAACAGGAGGGGGGGGGGGGAGACTGAAATCTGGATAGGAAAGCCTGTCTACTAGGGGAAATCGGGAAGAGACTTGCAGAAAAGAGGCTGCTATTGAAGAAGTCAGAAAAAACTGATGAAAACAACAAAAAGGAAGAGGGATTCCACGCGGACCGCTCCAGGAGGGAAGTGAAAAAAATACCAGAGCTTCGGATGAGGAGCAGGGTGTGTAATAGGAAAGAAACACAAACCAAAGGGAAAATCTAGTAAAGAAAAACTTGAGGAGAGGTGATGAAGCACTCCTGAAAATCTGGGGGAGGGGTTGAAAGATGGAGTGGATGTGCCGGGGTGGATAAGGAAGAGCAGGGGAAGACACGCGCAAGACTGGTCCAATGTTTTCGTTGCAGAAGGCGAGGGGGGGAAAGTACAGAGAGTGGTGAATCAGAGGGGAAAGGAGAAATCAGTAAGAATTAGAAAAATCCAAAAAAAAAGGGAACTGAAGGAGAAAAGACCGATGGGATTCAAAAGTGTACAAAAAGAATCTTGCGGGTATCGCAAATTGACAAAAGAAAGATTCGTACAGGGCTGAAAGGAAGGAGGCCTACACAGCACAAAAATTTGGTGGCCAATTGCTGGGGTGCATTTGAAAAGGGGAAATCCACACTATGTAGCAAAGGACGAGGAGGGGGAGGCCCAAAATGAGAGAAAGACCTGGGAAGAACAAGAGAAAAAAGGGAAGGTCCGGTTACAAACTGTCACTGGGAACGTGTTGGAAAAGAATACCAAAGAAGACTCAACACAAAAAAATTTCCCACGAGGCATAGTATGAAAAAGAAGAAGAGGGAGCGGAAGGGGGTTCATGGCCGGGTGACAAAAATGGACGCAGAAGAAAAAAAATCGACAGTAGAAAAAAAAAAAAATCCGTAAGAGAGGATATTCCAATAAAAGGACTCGGGGGGTGGGGGGAAAGGGGCAAAAAGGGGCTTTAAAAAAAAAAAGATTGGGGATCCGAGGTCAACGTCTGGAATTGTGGAAGGACTGGGACCTCACCCATTAGAAAGACGAGGAGGAGAGGGGACTTCCGGAAAAAAACGTCAAGTAGATCGAACTCACCACAAAATATAACCTCGGGAAGAAAGCTACATTATAATAGGACGGAACAGCGAAAGAACACTGACTTGGGGAATCACAGAATGCACTCGGGGGGAAAAATGTGTGGGGAGGGCGATCTACCAGACCAGGATAGGAAAAAAAGGGATTCAACTCTAGTTCCGAACTAAAAGAGTTACAAAGTAGAAAACAAAAAAAAACCGGTTTGGGGACCGCAAGTTGAAAAGGCCTAAAAGCACCTCTCTCGAAGGGCCTTCAAACGAAAGGTGCTCACCAATGCTATCTGAAAATACCACGCCCTACCCCTCTCAGAAAACAACCCCCGTTAGGGCGTGCTCTGGGATTGGGTAATGTGGGGTCTAAGAAAAGAGTCTCAGGCTTGACTAAAGCGAGGATAAGCCCTCTAGGGGGCCGGCGAGTCCCGATACCCTTACTGTCACGGGCGGAGGAGGGGGGAATCCTTTTAAGAGTCTCAACGGGAATTCGCAAAAAGTTCGGGAGGGAGACTACTTGGGTACGACTATCAGGGGGGAAAAAAGAGCCTTCTCCAGCCCAAGCAAGGGGACTCAGAAAACTCAAAAAAGTCAGGGGGGGGGCTTGAGCCAAGTATACATGTACAGAATGCCGTGAAGAAAAAACAAAAAAAAACGTCAGAATTGGACGTAAAAGCTCGCCTCACATTATATAAACCGGGGAAGTGAACGTAGGGACCGTTGGAAAGAGTAAAGTATTTCAAAAAATATCCTGCAACTCAATTGGGAAAAAAATCTCAAAAAGGAGGGGGAAAAAAATTCTTACGGATCATTTTATCGGTGGGGGAAAGGAATCGTGCGGAGAAAACAAACGTTGCTGGGGAAAATAAGGTCATCTACGAAGCGTAAAAGACCACGCCTTCTAAGTGTTCAGTAACTTGCAAGAAGGTGTTACTGAAGAAAGTGATATCAGGAGCTAAGGGGGAGAAAAAGGGGGGACGGCAAAGGCAGGAAAATCAGGAAAAAAGGGATTGCGGAGTCGGTCCCGGGTGAAGCCTGAAGGGTGGGCAAGAACCAAGCCTGCATTGGATCAGGTAAAGACCTCCGAAACACTCAGAAACACAGTCTGGAAGGGGAGAGCATGAGGGGGGGTGAAAAATCTCGAAGGGATTGGGGGGAAAAAAGGAAAAAAAAGGGACTAAACAAATAACTGTGTGCTAGAAAAAGGTCCCACAGGGGAAAATTGTTTGCAAGTTCCTGAGGGGAAAAAGTTATTTCCATACTGAAAAAGGGATGGGGAGGGGTTGCCCAGTCCCTGATGTTCACAGAGTGTCGTTAGGGGCCTAGACGACGGAGGAGGGGAGACTGCAAAGTATACCCCCAAAGCATAAAAAGCATACAAAGAGAAAAAAACGATCCCACCCAAGACTTCAAAACAAAGAGAGTGGAGCTGCTCTACCGGGAACCGAAGGGGGGACCCCTTGGAAATATTTCAACAGGAGGCGACGGGAAAGAGGGGAAAATCTTTTGGGGGGGGAAAAAAACGCTATATTGGCAAAAGAAAGTGCCTAACTGGGCAGAATTCGGACGAAAGAGGTCTCAAACAAAGGGGGGCAACCGAATGGGAGTGGGGGTGACTCTCAAAAAAAAAAACAGAGGAAAAAGAACTCCCAGAACAAAAAGCCATTCTGCAAAAGCAGTAAGAAGCCAACACATCACTGGCAGAACACCTCCAGGGAAAGGGGCTACATAAAAAAAAGGAAGTCTTTCAAAAAAACAGAGGGGGGATGTCTCGTCACCTGGGGGGCTAGGTGGGGATAGCGCTACGAAGAAGAAGCCCCAGGGATGGGCAATAGGGAGGGGGAAGGGAGGGGGGACCGGTGGTCTAGAGGTGTATGAGAAGAAATCGGGGGGGCTCTGTTCAGTTTGGGGTAGGTGGTGAACGGCAAGAAAAAAGATTCTTGGGTGATCCTCGACCTAATTACCAGGAAAATATTAGAAGGACAAGACATTCAAGAAGTATGGGAAGATAAGAAGCAAAAACCACTAAATATCAAAAAAGTTGCTGCAAGGAAAAGAGAACTATGAGGAGTCCGGGAGAGAAAAAAAAGGGGGTCCGGGGTGCACAGAGTCATGGAAAGAGAAACAAGGCTGAACTAAACCACAATCGGAAGAAAACATCCAGAGGAGGGGGAGGAAAAACCATTCTTTGGGTTGTGGACAGGAAAAATCAAGCCACACGGGGAGAAGTGTAGCACCTTAAGCGTGGTTATTTGAAACCCAAATTTCAAAGGAAGAAGAAAGGTTTGACAAGAAAGAGGAATTCCCCCGACGTGCAAGGGCAGGCCAAAGTTTTTGCGTAAAAGATAAAAGCACAAGGACATCCTTATTGGGGTGGGGAAAGAGAGTCATAAGAACAAGGAAGTGGCAATAATTAGGCGGTGACTCGTAGAGACATGACACAAGTTAGAAATGACAGCGAAAATTTGTTTGGGAAAAGAACTATGATTTCACACCGTATAGGACATAGTCGAACACCTTCTTCCAGGAATCGTTAAGGAAAATAAAAGAGGGGAAAAGGAACGCAGGTTTGGAAAAATTTGAGGATCCTCCTGAGTAGAGGAGCATATGCCGAGGACTTGTTTGAAAAACCTTCAAGGTACTGACGAAGGGGGGAATAAGAGGGGATGCTGAGCTGCGACCCGTTGGGGAAAGGAAAAATCGGACAGGAAAACATCACGGGACGAGGAGCACGAGTAAAAAAAATCATTCTGTAACACTGTAAAGGAAAAAAACTTACTACAAATGGCCGAGGCGATGATGCACGCCGATTACTGTGAAATCGCTAACATAAAAGGCACATGAAGTAAGGAGTCTCCCTTGGGGGTCGATCCTGGAGGAGGGATTACATGAAGAAAGGAGTAAAAAAAAAAAGGAAAAACAAGAGAAGTTTAGATTACAAGAAGAAACCAGGAAAGTGCGGAAAAAAAACGCATGTGATTACAGGTTCTAACCTCCAAAACCAAACCCCCATTCAGCCAATCTCTAAAAAAAAGTCAGGAGAATTGGAAATTGCAAAGAAAGATACAGGAGCACGGATGCGAAAACAGGACACAAATGCTTAAAAAACGCGAGTGTTTATTAAGACCGCCCCACCCCCACGCCCCCAAAAACGGGATTTCTGGGAAGGGGAAAGAACACCCTTGGTAAGAAACCTCTTGGAGGAAAAGGCATCGAGTGGGCGCGGGACAAACCCCCGGTCGCGTAAATTGTCAACTCACTTAGGGGGACCTTAAATTGTCAGAGAAGAGGAGAAACGCCGTTTCGCGTTCAAAGTCCCTCCGAAGCAGAGAAAAGACTAAAGTCGAAGGAAGCGGTCTCAGAGGAGAAAGTCCTCGGAGGATTCTAACAAGACCTTTGCGGGAAAGGTCCTGTGTGGTGGGACGTTCAAGCTGGAAAAAGATCGAAGACAGCTCGCCAGCAACAAAGGGGACCCAGGGAATACCCTGTGGAAATTCCGAAATATCTGGCAAAACGACTTTGCAAGAAAGTCCGATCCAAACAGGGGGAAGGGACGAAATGAATCAAGGCAGGTCCGATAGGGGGAGTCGTCGAAGGGGCTTACGAAGAGGGAATCCACCAAAAAAAATGCTGCGGGAAAAAGCCTTGTTCATGGAACCACAAAAAAACAACCCAAACCCACCCCAACTCTGGAAGGGGAACCGATCATTCTTGGCAAAAACTAAGGGGGGGGCTCTATGAAGGAACAATGAAGGAAGAAGTATTCTTGGGATAAGCAAGAAAGTTGTTCTTAAAGTTTGCCGGGGCAATTGGAGTGACCCTCTCATTTGGGAGGGAGGGAATACCGTGAGCTTTCAAAAGACCAAGATCTTCTAAGGGGGACAAGTCCAGGTCTGGAAATAAGGGGGTAATCAGAATGGGAAAAGGGGGGTGGATGGGGGGGGTAATTGATACCTTGTGGGGTGTTGGGATCTGGAGAAAAAGAAAGGACTCCAGGATGCAAAAAAAAAAAGAAATACCCAAAAAAAAAAACAGGAAAATTCTAAGTAGGGGGGGTCCTTGAAGGAAGTGTTGCTTGGGGGGGGGGAGCGCAGGCCTTCAGGGGGGGTATCTGAGGGAAGGTCGTGGTAGGATAGTTTGAAAAAACAGGGAGATAGTGCAGGGGAAATTCTGACAGATGTCATCGAATCTTGAGAATCCCCAGAGCCGTAAACATAAAAAAAGGAGGGTCACCGAGATTTCCAGGATATGGACGAAAGAGAAAAAACAGGAAAAAAAAAAAGGAAAAAAAAAACAACGCCCATATGACAAGGGAAGAGATTCTCTAGTAGCGCATATAAGGGGAGAAGGTTTCAAAGGGACTCCAAATTTGTGAGGGTGACAATCCTGGGAGAAGATTTGGCAAAAACAGAGTTGTGACATGCCGGGGGCAGTACTTCAAGGCTGAGGGTTGGGGAGGAAACATAATGAAAGGGTGAATCCATCGAAATTCTTAAAAAGAGGGAAAACCATCCATTAAAGAAAAAGAAAAAATAAGGGGTAAGAAACCAGAAAAGAAATCTCAAGGCTAGACAAAGAAAGTGAATATTGGCCAGGCGACAAGGATTGTAATAAAGGGGACAAAAAAGGGGGGGAGCTCCAACAGTGTGATATTGAGAAAAAACGGAAAAAAAAAAAGGGAAGGTGTCATCGGAGGGCCTTGTGAGTGTGCCTGGGTGGAGGATAGCAGGGGGGGAAAAGCAAGCGGGGTTTTAGGGTTTCTAGGGGGACAGAAATGGGGCAAAAGCTCCTGAAAGGAGGCACGAACGTGGCAAAAAAAAATACCAGAAAAGGAGAAGGAAATAAAAAAGTAAACGGATGAACATGAAAACGATTGCAGTCAGGAAATGGTTGTGAAACAAGAAATATTAACAACTTTTATGCAGCTGTATATCAACGAGGGGGGGAAACCTCAAGGATTGGCAAGACACAATGTAAGAAACCTCCAAACAAGAAAACTCCCGGTGGGGGTTGTACAGTCTTGAAAGGTGAAGGGAAGGGGGGAAAATTTGAAAGAAAAACACTGGGGAAAAGACTTATGAATAAGGTAGGGGGTTGAAAGAAAGACCAAGGACACGACACTGAAAAAAAAACCCAAACATAAAAGAGGTTCAGGGGGAGGGTGAAAAACCCTGGAGGTTTCCTAGCAAAAGGGGGGGGGGTCGACCAAATGATGAAGAGAAAAAGAGAGAAGACTCAACACAAAGTTTTGCAAGGAAAATAAAACGGGAAAGGGAGCTTGGTGGGGGAACTGCCAGGTGGGGGAGCAAGCAGGGTGAATTTTTGTTGATGCAAAGAAAAAAGAAAGGTCCACCTACAAGGGGAAAAATTCGAACGAAAATCCGGAAAAAAGAATAAAGACAGTTTGGAAAAAAGGTCAAAATTTGCAGGAGCAAGAGGCGCCTCGGTGGTAACCTCAAAGAGTCCTCGAGGGGGGAAAAAACAGGAAAACTCTTGAAGGAAGGCTGATGCAGAGAAGGAAGGGAGCTTCGAAAAAAACGCCCATCGGAAAAACCCTCACACCATCGGGGTGCACAAAACTGTGACCGCATTAGGCCAGAGGAGGGAGAACGGAGCACACGGCAGGGAGTCTTTTGATTCAAAAAAAACCTGTGTGGGGGAGTTGCTGAGACCAGGAAGGAAAAAAAGTTCGCGCCAAAAATAAAAGGGGGAAGTTTTCCCTGGTCGAACGAATAGAAAAAAAAGAAACAAACAAAGGGGGTGTCCTCAGAAAAGAAATTTATCTAAAGTGAAAATGGCAGATGAATCAACGAGAGAGCGTGGCCAGACCAGCAGGTGCGGGAAAGGGGGAAAAGAAGAAAGTATATCTGTGGGCGAAAAAACCCCCCTACAGGTTCAAGGAAAGACCACACACCAACGGAGGGAAAGAATTTGATTAACTGTAAGGGGAACTCACTAGGGGACTACCGGATGGAAAGGAAAGGCTCGATGAAATTGGAGGGGTGGGGGGGGGTTGTTGGGCTCCGCGGAACCTGTATTTAGGAGACACCATGGGAGGAAGGGGGGGGGGGTACTATTTCACTGGAGAGGGGAAAGCTATAGTGGAGCCAGGATCGAAACAAAGAAAAACTATGCTGCTCTAACGGAGGGAACTATCGAAGGGGGGCCATAAAATCCTTGTGAAAAGAAAAGGAATCAGCGGAGAGGAAATACTAGGAAAAAAGGAGTACTTTTAGAAGAAGGGTACAGGGAGTGTTATAAAAAGAAAGGGCCACTCAGGATCCGGTGTCCGATTAAAGAAGCCAACTTGCTCGCAACAAATCTAAGTCGATTCCAGAAATTTTGGAATAATACAGGACCGGCATATTGCGGTTCTAGGAAGAACGATGCTACAGGGAAGGCCCGCACATGGGGGGGGGGAGAAAAAAATTCGATCAGCCAGATTTGGAGGGGATCGGTTTCGAAGAGCATCAAAAAAGCACCACTACTGAAAGGAGGGCAAACAAACATAACGTTGTTCATCTAAATCTTCAAGGGGGATCTGGAAAAGGACTGATGGAAGGGGTTCCGGAAGAGTAATAAACCATCGAAAAAGGGGGAAGTCAAAAGGGTGACATCATGAAGAAAGGGGCTGGGATTCTTCAAGCGGAAAAGGGACTGGGGAGTGTCTGGAAAGAAAAAGTTGCAAGATTGAAAGTTGGAGGTCCTTTAAGGAAAACATCCGAAAAAATAAAAAAGGAGATTAAAAAAGTTAGTCAAGGGGTGGGGGTGTTCGGCAAACTTTTGGGGTTGGAAACCCTGGCAAAAAACCATTGACGTAACATTTTGTAAAAAATTTTGCTATAAGCAAAGGAAAACAGAACTGTGGGGCTAATTTCGGTGAACAAATGTTGTCCAGAAAGGTGTCGAGGGGAAAAGAGGGTTTTTGGAATCTTTTAGAGGTGAAGGGGAGTTCCCTACTTCTGGGAGGTTGTACTAATCGGGGACACAACAAGAACTTCTGGAAAAACTTTTGAAGCCTTGGAAAAAAGCTCCTGCAAAAAATTAATCTCACACATCACCAATACAAATGATTGCATGGAAAAATAAGTGTAAATCTCCCAACCAAGCCATCGTAAAAAGACGGAGCTGCCGAGAAAAGTCCCGAGGGAATGCCAAGGGGTTGGGAAGAAAAAAAGAGGACACCATTAAGGAATCTGGAAAGGGTCTCTAAGGGGAGGTGTATTCTGCCAGTAGAGGGGAAACCTCACAGAGGGTGAAAAAATTGGTCGAGGGGGAGGGGGAGGGAAGATCAACAACACAAAAAAAAAGGAGGAGGAGATTCCCAAAAAAAAAAAAAATCCGAAGGAGGCGAGCACGATCAGGGCAATAATCATCATCAAGGGAGAGGGGGACTCCGGAAAAGAGAAAAGGAAACAAAAGGTGTAATATCACAGATTGGAATACACAAAAACCAATGGTGAAAGAAAAGAAAACCTTTTGGAAACTCGGAGAAGAAGGGGCTTGTCACTCTCGTTGAGAGGGGGGAAAAGGTGCCTGGGTGGGATCGAAGAAGATGGAAACCCTGAAACAGCGGTTCATGCAATTAGATGAGTTGGGTCGATTGGGGAAACGTCGCAAGGAAAAGGGAACAGAGTTGACACAGCAGAAAGGTCAGTAACAGACCAAAAGGGAGAAATCTTGAACAAAAAGAAAGAGAAACTACAAAGCGACCACAGAAACGTAAAAAAAAAAGAGATACCCCATGGGAAAAAAAAAAAGAAGAAAAAAGTTATGAGAGGCTGTTAACACAAAAAGAAGGGGGTTTGACACAATAGACTCATTGGCATTGGAAAGGACTGCACAAAACAAAAAACTACAACAAAAGGTGGGGAAGGTGGGGGAAAACAATTGAGTGTTGGAAGTTGAGACCTAAAAACCATTTCCACAGGAAAGAAAACTGGAAGGGATTTGAAAGATTCGAAAAGACCACTCCTCACGAGAATTATGTCAGATGCAAAAAAGGGAAGGGCTGGGGGGGCCGACAAAACAGGAAGTCTCATGAAAGGGAAAAAACTACTCAACAAGATTTTGACAGAATGAAAAAAGGGAAAAAAGTGCAAAAGAAGCTTCGTAGAGACAGGCAATTGATGTTCTCATGGGACAGCAGCAGTAGGTGTTGAAAAACACGATTAGAAAGAAAACGAACGGGAAGAAAAAAGCGCACAAAGATCCTTCCGGGAAAAAAGTTGACCTAGTCAAAATGGATGCGGCGGCAAATTCTGCGGGAATCCAGGACTCAGTCCACAAAAGAAAAGGGAAAACTAGTAGAAAAGTAGCTCAGCTGTAGGTGCGGTCAGAGCGGCGTCTGCAAAGAAAAAACTTTTAAGGAAGGAAAAGCGAATGAGTTCGTGGCAAGGGGAACTGTTTGAAAAGAAAAATACCATCAGAGGAAAAAATATGTCTAAACAATAAACTGAACTGCGAGGGAAGATTATAGGGGGACCTGTTGAAAAGAGTCTGTGGGGAGGGAGCAGAAAGAAAAAAGACGTCCACATTCCAACAGGGGGACCGGCACACTCGAGTTCGAAATGGAGCACCTAAGCTAAGAAACCAAATGATAAAAAATGGTGTCAAGAGTTATCGCCAAAGATGACGAAAAAAGAAACCGTCCTATAAAAAGATGTCGCCCCCCGCAGGTGAGAGAATCCGTGGAAGAAAAGGCAGCTAGGTCTGAGAAAACCCCAAAAAAAAGATCCAAGAAAAAAAAAAAAAAGAGAGAAAAAGGGGGGGGGAACTGTAGGGGGGGCTGTAAGATCGAGCAAGGGAAGAGAAAAAACTTCGTGGGAAAAGGGGGGAGGGTTGATAGCAGGAGAAGGGGGGTAATTCCTATAACCTGAGGTTCCAAATTTTGGATTCGGAAAAAGGGGGATATTGGCGGAGAAGCAACCAAAAAAAAAAACTGGCTCCTCAATGGGGGAAGGAAAAGTGAAAAGGACAAGCCAAAACAAGGGTCCTCGGGTTCCCTACGGGAAAAAAAATCGCCACATCCTATCAGGGAAGGGTGTCTGACTCGGGATCCACCGCTATGGAAGCCAAAAAGGGGTTCACTTTAGGGGGGACGATCCATTCCTAGGGTTGGAAGGGGGGGGAAAGCGCATCAGAAAAAAACTGCATATCCATCAGCTTAGGGATTCAAGGAAAAAAGGATTGGGCGTCCCGAGGCTTTTATAGGGCAAGAAGAGCGATTTGGCCCTCAAGGGAAGGTCCGATCCAAAACTGCATAAAAAAAGATGAGGACAGGCCAAGTCAGGCGCTACGAAAGGGCTTCCGAAGGGGGGGGGGGGATCCGACAACAAGGGGTCACCACAGAAAAAAGCTGGAAAATTTTAAACTGGAGTCCTCGAGAACTTTACCCAAGGGACCGGGGGGAGAGATTCATAGCGGGGAGGATGGGGGGGGGAGGTTCCTGAAGAGGGCTCCTCATGTGGTCAGAAAAGTTGTCAAAGGATTTCCAATGTGGATGAAGGGGGGTAAGTCGTGAGAAAGGGGTTGGGGCGGGAAAAACCAGAAAAGTTGCTAAAAGGCCACTGGAAAGGGATTTTCTGTAGTGGGGGGAAAAAAGGAATCCTAACCAACTCAAAGGGAGTTGTTTTTAAAAGGAGTTTTGTTTCAGCCTGTCGACCTGCATACAGGACTAAAATGAGTCATATGGGAAAAACTCCTGGGGAAGAACTTTGTTTGATGAGAAGAAAATCGGCTTGGTTTGGGGCTTGGTGCAAAATTCCAGTAAGTGGCTGGGGGGGAGAGGGAAGTTCAGAAGTCCTGGGTAGGAATTTTTGCAAAGGCAATAGTGAAGAAAAGGAAGATGGGACAAAAGAGAATCTTAGAAAAAAAAAAGACCCACAAAAACGCATGAAAAAAAAGACTCATAAGAAGACTCGACGAGAAAAAATACAGAGGGGGAAAAAAACAGATTACCAGGTGAAAAAAAGGAGAAACTCCATTTACGATAGAAAAAATGTTGAAAAAAAAGACCCGATGGAGTGTGCAAAATATGACAAGACTTGAATTTGAAAAGAGGTCAGGGGGGGGAAGCTTCAAGAAGTTTGCAAGTGAGGAGGGGGAAAAAAAAAAAAAAAAAAAGCGTTGACTGGCTTGGA
>Ga0179593_1609067_pt1 | contig 18809 bp, 23 predicted proteins | sample CZODoug2_1_08_16_FD_185931 | JGI IMG/M metagenome (GOLD analysis project Ga0179593, IMG submission 185931) | Vadose zone soil fungal communities from Angelo Coast Range Reserve, California, USA - CZODoug2_1_08_16fungal (PacBio error correction) | ecosystem: Environmental > Terrestrial > Soil >...
CAAGAAGGCCCGGACTGAAAGGCCCCGCCCAAAAAAAAGGCGCACCAGCTCGGCTTGCAAAAAAAAAGGGCCAAAGACCCCGAAATCAACTAACCAAGCGCTGGAACCGGGCCCAGACCCATCTTGAGGAAGGGAAAAAAAACGTCACCCCTGCCCCCTGAAGTCCTCAACCATCTCATCCAAAGAATGGAACAAAGGAAGTAAGAAAAACCAGCGCCGCGCCAAAACACCCAATGGCAAAGATAACCCGACAAGACGTCCTCAATACACCAAAAAACGACCGAGGATCAAAAAAACCAACCAGGACCGAGTCACCTTCACAAACGATCGCAAAACAGGCCTGTCCTAACAAACGCCCATTGACCAAAAAAAAAAGAAAAAACTTCTAATCAGACCAACCGTGAAGAAAACAAAATTTCCAGACAAAAACGTGGAATATGCCTCACACTAACGTTGAAAAAAGAACCTTGGAGAGAAAAGGAAAAAAAAACCCGAACCAGCATGCAAGCCTCCCTGCTCTGCAAAAAAAAGGCCGCTCTCAAACCAGAGAGATGGAAACATAATCTGGCTGCCCGCCGAATGTCGTGGTCGGGGAATGCCGCGAAAAAACAACGCCCCTTGCCAGCATAGACTTGGCAGGGGGAAGTGCCACGCAAGACTGGATCTTCAAATAAGAAAAAGAAAGTGTTTCCTCCCCGCGCCTGGGGACGGCAACGAACCTCCCATAGGAAAGGGGGAAAAGCTACTTGAGCAGTGGGTGTTGTTGTTGAAAAGGGGGGCATGACCCGAAGTTCAAAAGGGGGAAAAGTGGGCCCACCCTGATTGAAAAAACATCCTCCTTTGTGTCTTCTACACCATTTTCTGTTCAAGGGGAAAGAGCCGAAAGGTTCGCCGGGGGCGGCACACAGCGTCCGCTGATGGGGGAAACTTCCACCTCCAACTAGGTTCTTTTCGAAGTGCGCATCCCGAAAAGGGAACGGGAGCAATTCAAAATGGGACTGGGGAAAAGGAAAGGGACCTTTCTCCGAAAACAATCCACAATGAAAGGCCGCTTGGCAAAAAATAACAGGAAAATAAATGAAGAAAAAAAAGACCGGATGAAAAAAGAATAAAACTCGGAAAGGGGAAAAAAGCCAACGAGGGTTGAGCCGCCATCCCCCCTCAAAACCCTGACGACACTAAAGGGAAACCGGAAACAAAAGTCTATTTCGAAATCCCACCAGAAAAAGACAACCCCTAGCAAAATGACAGGGTAAAGGGAAGTCATGCCCTTAAAAACTCCAACAAGGAACGGGAGTTTGAATGCCACGGCGAAGTGGGGCGGACCAATCAGAGTCCAGAATGGCGCTCACACACGTCGGACCCCACTGATTTGTTTCCTCATCCAGACTGGACTCGTTGCTGGGAGGAAAGAAACCAAAAATCGAATACCCATCAGCTAACCTTGGTTCAAGGGAACTAGCTGGCCTGGAAAAAAAAAGGGTTTGTCGGGAAAACGATTCACAGTGACGGGAAAAACGGCCCAGAAAGGACTGAGGGAGAATCCCCCGGCAGGCCGAGAAAAAATGATTCTCCCGAGGGCTTTTTCACGGCCAATCGTCTGGGAAAAAAGGTATGCTGATGGAGAAGGGATGAAGGGGCAGTTGCGAAAGACGCCAGGGCCTACGCAAAGAGGCTAGCCTTAAAACGAAACTGTTGAATCAGAGAGACGCTAATCGCATACCGTAAAAAGGAAGGCCTGATGAACTGGGAAAAAAAAAGCCGGCAAGGAAAGACGTGAGGCAGGGGCAGGGAAAAAACGGGGGCGCATCCGGAAGAGGGGTCTGCAGTCAGTGAAGGAAGGAATCATCGAGGTCCCCGAAAAGACCGGCTTGAAAAAGAAGGAACCCTGGGAAAAAAGATCGTGGACGAAGGAAGCAAAGACTTGCTGCTGAAAAACGGAGCCTTAAAAGGAGCTGGTGAGTGGGCCTCTGTGGGCAATAACAAACGCGACCTCAAGACCAGGAAAACCGCCAGGGGGATGACCTTCAATAACTCGCAAGGCCTGCAAGAAGTGGCTCCCGGCCAAGGGCGGGCGGGAAAAAAACCTTGGAGACGTGTTTGATAAGAACAATAGCCCGGAGCCAAAAAGGAAAGTCGGACCAAACAAACTTGCCTGCCCGGCAGGAAGACACCCGTCAGCGAAATGAAAAAATGGGGAAAAAAAAAACACGCACCAGGAGGTTCACTGTCAGGGGGTGCGCAGGCTAAGAAAGTGTCCACGCGCGAACGCCCTATCGTCCGCCAGAAACGGATCATTTCGCAGGGGAAAAAAGGAAGCAAGTGGAGGAGCATGCAGGATAAAGGGGAGAAAGGATAAAACCTTCCTTTTAAACCCTCCCTCAAGACCGCAGGAGGAAGGAGGATTTCGATTTACGCTGGGGGCCTCCTCCCGAAAGTTACGTTCCCGCGCAATCGGAGCGGACGGCAAAGGCCGACCGTGCGGAAGGCTTGGTCGGGCGCAGGGACCTCCGGCCAAGATGCGCTACCAGGGAGAACGGAGGGGGACCAGCATGGGGGTAAGAGCGGCAGCGGGACGGGTCCTTGTGAACAAGGGAAGACCTTTTTGATTACCATGCATCCAGCGGGCGGCCTCCCCCCGCCCAAAGGGGAAAAAAAAAAAAAGAGTAGGGGGGACCACGAAAGAATGGGAACGGGTTTAACAGGAAGCTCAACAGAGAGTCTCGGAGGGAGGAAGGCAGGGGATTCGTCTGCGCGATCGTGGGAAACCGTGGCCAGATTCAGGGATGGCAGAAGACAGGAGGAAATTCGTGAGCGACCCCTGAGAAATATTTTAACATCAAGAGGGGAGGGCCTTGCAAGCGCGACCTCCCTCTAAAACAGAACAAAACCCACTCGGGGGGCGGCAGGCCAAAGTAAACTCAGCGAAGGAAGCGCCGGGACCCGGAGGAAAACGAACTCATGCTAGAAAAGGAACCAAACCCGCTCGTTTGCTGGACCAAAAAATCCACTCCCAGTAACACATAAATAAACAACAAAGAGATCTGGGGTTAGGGTAGGTATTACAAGGCCACCAAAAGGTACTGTGATAGTAGGAGACAGGAAACACTCCTCCCTCGGTGGAGAAAGGGAGGGATAGCGCGAGCTCAATAGGGCCAAAATGACCGCCGGAAAATAGCACCAACAAAACCCTTGCTTCAGGAGGACGCCCCTTGGACTAGGAAGCAGAGGGAGTAATAAATGAGACCGCGAACATCAAATAGCATCCCAATGTGATTGAAGGCCCCTGTTTGAGGGAAGAATGGGCGGCCCCAAGAAAGGAAAAAGGGGTAAGGACCGAAGAAAAGACGAGTCTCGAAGCAAGCCGTGACAAAGAAAGTCGTCTTTTGAGCTCCTGTGGCAACCGTCAAAAAGAAAGAGTTCCGGGGACCTTAGCTCGCCAGCCGTAAGGCACAATCTCCCTTCCGGAAAATGTGGCACCTGGAGGGAAGACCTTCAAACTGGGTTTGTCAAAACAAATGCCGAAGCACCGGGGAACGGGAAATGTCCACCCTTCGGCCGGGTCGATCAAAAAATGCCGAGTCCAAAAAAGACCAAAGAAAAATCGACCACTGTCCACTGCACTCAAAAAAATGAAAGATCTACCTGATTCAGATGTTGTCGAGGCAAAAAGAAACAGACCACGCGGGGGAGAGCTTACAACCATCTCACGGGGGGGCCAAAGGGGGGTCAGGGTCTGCCCGGTAAAGGCGAGGCGGGAGAAACGCGAACAAGGGGGACTCCGGAGACACAACGCTTTATCCTGTCAGAAAAACCCCCGGCCCAGCAAGGCTCAGGAGCATGTGGGCATACGAAGAGGGATCCCTCAAAAAGGAGGTCGTTTAAGGAAACGGGTGAACAGCGTTTCCAGGAAAAGACTGAACCTAAAGGAAACTAGGCATGCGCGAGGAAAAAGCATTCACAAATACATCTAAGCCGGGAAAAAACCCTGAACGGTTTAAAAGAAAAGCAGGGAAAGGTTTGTGGCTGCCCGACGTTCATTGCAAGGAGGGCAGCGGGGGGCATGCAAACCTTAAGCGACAGCAGGCAAACACGAAAAACGTGTTGAGGGCCAAGAAAGACGAGATCCACACGGCCTTCCAAAAAAAAATAAAAGCCAGCGGTGGAAGGTGTCACTCCGGTTTAAAATCTTTTCCACCAGGTCGCCCCCACAGAAAAAAAAAATCGCCGTGTACAAGGCCCACCTCGACCTTTTTGTCCACGAAACGTCGTCACCGCGGGGATCGTACTATTCACGGCATGCTTGGGGATAAAAACGAAAGAGCCGGGTGACTTGGCGAATCTGAGGGAAAGAAGGTAAAAAAACGCCCGTTCCAATGCCAGCCTCGAGGCTGATGACCAAAAAGCCCACGCGACTTCGGAGTCGGGCAACCGCAACAGTCTCAGAGTGGCCGTAAGCGGCGGCGGCTAATTACACCTGCCGTCGTAGGATTAGAAAGATAAGCGGGGGCCTCCCCGAGAGCAAAAAGAAAAAGCACCTTCCGGCACACATCAAGCCCTCCTTGCCCTACCAGACGCCTGACGCAGCTGGCTAGGGAAGGGAAGAATGAATCTCCTCAAAAAAAGGATCTTAAAAAGAGCCAATCTGTGGGACGAAAAAACTTCTTCTGGCAAGAACCAGGGGGGGGGGGTATGCCATCCATCAAGTACACACTCCTGAAGGGAAGAGGATGACGGGGGGGGACGCCCCGGCAATTGGTCTTTAAATGGGCAACTAACCATCCAGGTGAGCAAAAGCCAGGGAAAAGAAGAAGAAAAAACTGCCGAAAATGTCCACCGCCGTGTCGTGAAGGTCCCCGGGCATGGGTAGAGAAGCCTCAGTGCACCATGATTTTAGTAAGTAAGGACACGTGTTCGGAAGTTGGATTACCTGAAAAATAGACCGAAGTCCCTCGGTGAATGGTCGTCTTTTGGATTGTGAGAAATGACGGGAAGCCCCACTCGGAACGGCAATAGGAGAAGGACGGTTTAAAAAACAAGTTTACTATAGGGGAAAGGTCATGTATTGCAATGACGGAGACGTCCTTGAAAAAACGGAACAGCCACAACGGTGTGAAGAACGCCGGAAGCGACGGTTTTGCCTACAAGAAATCCGTGGGGGGGGGTCTCCTGCCTGGGAAAGAAGATCAAGGAAATCGAAATGTGTCTGGGGGGTGGGAAAATCATAATACACCTCCCCGGGAAACACTGGGTCCAACGCCTCCAAAGTCATTAGAAGCCCTTAAAGAGGGAAACAACATTGACAAGGTTTCCAGGTGGAAAGAAAAGTCCTCGGAACCAGAGACGCAATCAAGCAACGGGAAGATCCTGTTACAAAAACGCTGGCCGGCCCCAACGGGAGATGTGAGGGACCGGTCTGGGGAAAATCCGGATGAGATTAAAAAAGTGAAATCAGGGGACAGTGTCCGGGGTCAAGGCCCCCGCCAGGGGGGCGGGAATAAGCGGGAAAAGAAAAAAAACGAACTCTAAACCCTTAAGAAAAAAGATGTTCCCGGTGCGCCCGTATTCGGACGATCGAAGGGTTTGCAAGCAAGCAAGAACAAGCCTCAAGAAAAGAGCAGCGGGACTTTAAAAGACAGCGGGGACACGGTGGAGCAAAATAATAGGGGGCCCGGGTAGTGTATCGCCACGGACTTTTGGGTGACAAGGGGGTCTGGGTGGTGTCGTCACATATAAAAAAAAGGCGGCCGCCGGGGAGGACCTGGCTTGGGTTCTTTCTCCTGCGTGGCGGGGGGTTCTTGCAGGAAAAGTGAACTGCAGGGGAAGTGACGGAAGCACCGGGAAACGGGAAGGCGCCGCTTGGAAATTTGTCCAGGGGGTGCGTGCGGGAAAAAAAAAAGGTTTGCGAGGAAGGTACAGGCCCGTGGCCAAAAAAACGTGAAAGGCGGCTGGTTTGGGTGCCTGGTGGGGTCACGGTGAGTGAAGCCGCGGCGGAAGAAAAAAAAAAAACGGGAAAATAGAAGCAGCGGGGGGGGGAAAAAAAACGGCCTAAAAAGCCCAAAGCCGCCATTATGTCGTTCGGGACGGGGGGGGAAAGGTGGGGGGAAAGGCGACGGAAAAGCTGGCCCGGAGGAAATCTTAAGGTATCAGAAAACCTTAAACAAACAAAACAAGGGAGATGAAAATAGAAGTAGAACTACGCCCGAAATTAGATGGCCGCATCGGCTCCCGAGAATAACTCACTCCAAAAAGAACGCAATCGAAAAGCCAAAAAAACTCTCCCAATGTACTTACACCGGGAAGCTTTTCACCGTAAAAAACCTGCTTGCCGACAAAAGGAAACCATCTGCAAGAAAACAAGAATGAACACCACGGAAGTCCTAGCCACAAAGGGAAACCTGACATATACCCGCAAACCAAGAGATACACCCAGACACGCAAAACCGCTTCTAACCAAGGAAACCCTGTTTACACGCCCAAAAAAGGAAAAGGAGCAGCAACGAGCCGGCCCCGAACAGCCACTCATGACAAAGAATTGGGGCCGCCGCACAGAACCTTACTAATCAGACCAAGAAGGAACCACCAAAAGAGAAGACCAAAAAAACCTACAACGGGGAGAAATTCCTCACCATGTTGAAACAAGAAAGTTCAACCCCGAAAAAAGGCTTATTAAGAGGACCCGGAAGGCTGAGAAGCGAGCTTGAGAAAGAGACACAATACGAAGTGCAAGAATCTGAGGGGGGATATCTTGGGGAGAAGCCGCGCGAAAACCCCCGGGGAACAAAAGAAATACAGCTGGGGGGGAGTGCACTTATTACGGAAAGAGGCAAAAAAGCCTTAACACCTGGTTCTCAAAGCTGGGCCGGCCCGAAACCTGGAAGACCAGCGTTTGGGGAGAAGGGAGCAGTGAAGGGGGATTGGTGGGGGATTGTGGTAGTTCGCCCTGGCCCCCTTTAAAAGGAAAATCCGCGGGGGCAAAAAAAAAAAAAAAAAACTTGGTGAGGCGACCAGGTTTTGCTGTCTATTCACAAACTCCCACCCGGGGGCGCCGGGGAGAAAGTAGAATTACGGGGAGCAAAAAGCGGTGGCCTGTATCCAACGTCAAAATCCGGCGCCCTCATACCTCGTACAAGGACCTGTAAACAGTACAAAAAAACGCAATCAAGGACATTAATGAAGGCCCATCTCGTACCACAAACACGGTCCGGATGGCTGAGCGAAAACTCGGCCACACCCCATCGAGTTGAGAAAAAAAATACCAAAAACCGAGAACGGGGGAAAAAGAAAAAGACTGTTCATCGTCAGGCGAAAAACCCTAACTAATGACAGGCAAACTCCTAAATTTCATCTTAGGAAATCGCAAAAGAACAAGGAGCCAAAGGGAGGAAACCTTGGGACCAGGGCTTCCTCGGCAGGACGGCCTGGAGGGGGGGACCACGGCCTTTGTTCAAAGAAAGAAGTCCTCGTGGAAAGCAGCAAAGAACTGTCGAAAAAAGTGCGGCAGCAAAGGGGTTACGTGCAGCCCGAAAGAAAGGGCGGCCCGATGCAGATAGAAAAAACGCATATGCGGATATCAGAAGATTATAGAGGGAAAGAACATCAGAAGGATGGTAGGAAACCGAAGGGGGAACCAGGGGTTCTTTTCCCCGGGAGCCCTATCGGGAAAACTACTCTATCGGTCTATCCTACGAAGGTGTCAGGGGAAAGAGAAAAGGGGGAAATAAGGCAGAATACTTACCCCAGGGACTTGGACCGTGTCGACGGCACCGAAAAAAGAAGTCTGAACGGAGGATTGGAAAAAAAAATCCGCCGAAATTGGCCGCTGAGAAGAACCGTAACCGGCAGGGAAGGAAGATTCGAAGACGACGTCGTTTGCTGACCGGGAAAAAAGGACAAAAGAGGCCGCGGAACCAACCTTGCAAAAATCCCTGTGGAAAAGTTTTCGGTGGGGGGGGGGAGCACATCAAAACGCGCCCAAAAAGACCGGAAAAAAACCTTCCAAAAAAACTGGCCGAAATCCGAAAAAGCACGACTTTGGTGAAAAAAACCTTCCAAAAAAGGGTCCAAAAAAGGGGGGGGGAGGGGTCAGTAAATGTTTTCCTCAACAGAAAAGATCTATCCATCCAGTATTCACGGGGGAAAAACTTGGCGCGGGCATGGGGCACCCTTCAAAAAGAGTCTAATGTTGTAAAAAAAACAAAAAGAAGAGGTTCCGAGAGCAAGAAAAGGGTGAAGGTTCGACAAGGCTAAAGAATACTCCTCTTGGTGGACTAACGCCCTAGGAGGAGGAAAATGCTGTATCAGTAAAGACGGCCATCGGAGGAAGTGCCAGAGTCAAAACAAAAAAATTGAAACCAGTATAAGGACTGCGAGGAAACACCCTTTCGTTGAACGGGCGAGGGAGAAGAAATCCAGAACGCCGAGGATGAAAAGGGTGGACTGGTGGTGCCTCTTCCCAAAACCGTTACAGTAAGAGAAACCAACAGCTTGCGACATCGGGATCCCTTTCATAAAGAAAAAAAAGTGAAAAAAATGCGCGGGGGAAAAAAGGGAAGTTGAAAAGGAACTTCCTCTGGCCCCGGCTTCTCCGACCAGGGCCAATGTGACCCAAGTAACTAAAAAAGTGCCGGAAAGACTGGAGAAAAAAGTCCGGTTTGGGGGGAGAAACATCAGACGGGCGGGAGGTGCCTCCGCCATTCGGGTAAGTCGAAAAGTAAGGTAAAAAGGGTGTTTACCCAGGGTGACGGGGTTGGGGGAAAGTGAACAACCACTCCTAAGGGTACGGAAAAAAGGTTACTGCGCAACGGGCTTCGGCAAAAACGACCCCCGTATCTTTAACGCAGGAAGGTGGCCTGCGGTGAAGGAAAGGGGCCACGATGAAGAAAGGCTGAGGATGGGGGGGAGGCCCAACTTGAAAGCTCAGCAAGGAGACTTATGTAAGGCGGAGCACTACCCCTCCCTCGCAAAAAGGGCCCCCTCCCTGGGAAAAGAGGGACAGGAGAAAAAAGATGAGCCTCGCGAACTAGACATTATTAACTCCCCCGAGAAGGGATCCATACTATCACCGTACGAAAAAACCGCGCCGTGGCCTTCCAAACAAGTTAACACAGTCTTAAAAAAAAAAAAACTGGGGTAGGTTGGGTACTGGTTATTGGAAAAAAGGTCGGCGACAGAAAGGGGGACATGTATACATTCAAAAAAAACCTCTATCGAAGTAAAAAGAAGAGTCAGAAGGCCCCCCGAGGAGGTGGGGGGCCTCTACTCTTGGTCCCCAGGAAAGAAAAACTTGGTCCTGCGCCGCTAGTATTCTGCATAAAAAAACAAAGGAAAGGGAGTACTACAGAAAAGGGGGAGCATTGAATCGAAAAAACTCCAATCCTTAAAAAGGGTGCGGATGCCAGTCGGCCCAAACTCCCCCAGGGGGTCCAGCTCCGCAACGAAAGCGGCGAACAAACACTTTCCCGGAGGGGAAAAGCCAGTCCCCCCCGTCGGCCGGGAGATTCAAAAAAGGGGGGAAAACCGTCAAAGAAGCGTTCGTGGTAAAAAAAAAGGCTGACCGTACCATCGCGGGGGGAAATGCCTAGAAAGCCGCTATTTCCAGGGGGAGTCAACCCGGCCAAAAAAAAAGAGGGGAACGACCAAAGCGCACGAGGTCCCCAGGACTGGGAACAGGGGAAAAAAGACTTTTCCTCGAGCCTGCGGTTCCAAGAAGATCCTACCCCACGAAAAAAGAACCAGGAACTGTGTTCGCGAAATCTGTATGAAGAGACGGGAAAAAAAAAGCAAATCCTGTGGGGCCCGAGTCACGAACTGGTGCTTCCAGGGGGGGGGACGCCACACGAGCTTCAGAAAAACTCCCAGAATCACGGAAGACAGGGAAGGATGACTTGAGAACAAATCACAAGGGAGGGGAAAGAAAAAAAATCCTTCTAACTAAAAAAACGCTGGGGCAGATCGTCCATACGCCAAAACATGGCGAGCCCCTCTTCTCTTCTTGGCAAAGCGACAGGAGATCAGAAAAAAGACGACTATAAAGGGAGGGGGGAAAAACCGGACACTATCTTTTCAAAGAAAACCTTCGCCCCGCTGACCACCAACGGCAGGGGCGGGAAAAAAGGGTTCAAACGAGGCTCAATGAAGAAAAAACTGCCGGTTGCGGGAAAGCCCCGTCTTGTGCGGCGCGGGAAAGCCGGGGAAAAAAAAGACCTCCGGAGAGGTCAAAAGAAAAAAACCCGTCGTGTCGCTACCGGGGTGCCGGCGGAAAAAAAAAAGACCGCCAGCACCGTTGTGGAAGGGCGCACAAGGAAAGTGCGGGGTGCAGGGAAAAAAAATTAGGGACCGACCGCCGGGAGGAGGCCCAGAGCGTGGGCCGGAAGGGGGGCCAGTGGCCCGCCAAACCAAAACAAACCCTTGGAAATGGTGCCTGCGGCCAGCCAGAAAGAAGCGGAAAAAAAGGAGGTGAACTGAAAGGACCCAACCGGTCATCCAACGAATTCCGTCGCAGACCGGGCGGGGGGAAAGTGTCCAAGGGGAGGCAGAAAGGCAAAAAAGGCCCCACGGGGTTATTCGCAAAAAAAAAAGACTCCCAGGCCTCGACGAAGACTGCAAGTCGGAACAAAACTGCCGACGACTGGACCCTCCTCAGGCCGGGAAGGAGGAGACCGGGCACCCGAGAGGAAGACCAGAAAGAACAACACCGTCTGGGGTCCCTTATAAAGTAAGTGACTCCCTATAAGGAAAAGGAACAGAATAAAGGAAGGGGAACGGCCGGAAAAAGCCATATTCCTGGGTGACCTAAAGACCGATGAAAGAGAGGGGGGGGGCGAGGGGCCCGAAAGAAAAGGAGAGGAACTCTGGCATGATAAGCCTGAAGGGGATCTTTTGAAAGAAATACGGGCGGAAGCGGAAGAAAAAGGGGAAAGAGGCTTCGAAGAAGGTGAATGGCCAGCCCAAGAAAAAGGTTCAAAAGACGCGCCAGATTTTGAAACAGAAGGGGGAAAACGCATCACAAGCAAGGAGTCCGGTGAGGAGGAACAAAGCCCGTGGAAAGGTGGGGTGAGGCAAGCCAAGCGGTTCTGAAGTGAGGGAACTGTCCACGGCCCGCCCACCAAAGGCCGGCAACACCCAAGGGGCATTTTTTCTAGAGCTCAGGTGAAAAAAGGCACTTTGGGAACGGAGACACGTTTCGGGTTGGGGGGAACGGTGGATTGCAAAAAAAACCCAAGACCGCGCGAGGGGTTGTAACAGTGAGGTTATTGGTCAGGAGGGGGGGGGGGGGGAGGTTGGCGAAAAAAAAGAAGGGGGGGCAACGAGAGGGGGGGGCCGAATTTTTCGCATCAAAACGGCCATCCGGACGGTGTTGAACAGGGGAAGAATGCCAACGGCCACAGACACGGAATGTCCATGGATGGCGAAAAGGAAAAGAACGGAAAAAGCTGGGAATAGGGAAGACAGAGGGGAAGGGGGGGGCCTACACGGAGAGGTAAATTGGTTGACGTACCAAGCAACCGACGTTGTCAGGGAACTGTGCCATCAGCTCCGGGGGGGAAGAACAAAAAAAAGCGTCGTCTAGGTACAGAAAAGGACACAAAGTCCGCACGTCAAAGGAGGGGGGACCCCCGTCCTGCCATCGACGAAACTGGAAAAAAAAGGGGGAACAGTGCGACAAGAACGCCCTTGTTCCGTGACCACAAAAAAACAATCACAATCCAAAGGGCATCAAGTTAAAAAAAAAAGAAAAAGGCTGAAAAAAAAAGGGGGGGACCCTGCCATCAGAGGGACGGGTTTTTTACTGATGAAAAGATGTAATCCGGAAGCCGTACCTTCCAACTTATCACAAAAAAAAGTCTAATGCTGGGAAGCTGTGCGGTTTCAGGAAAAGACTAGACACTCCTGATACACGAAGGATGCTAGTGGAAAGGGAAAAAGTCTGGATCATAGGGGTTTGCTAAGAGCCTCTATCAGAAATTGAAGTAAGCAAAGGGGGTAAAATCCGAGGGTCAATTACCCTTGGGCGTCGGCAATAAGATCTTTCAACGTTTGGAGGGGGACCTATTTCAACAAGTTTGGGTCTTGACATTGGGGGGGGGAGTGGAGAGGGAGTAGAAAAAAGGGGCGCCCCTTCTTTTGGGGTGTGTCCGGTCCCTGGGGACGTGGGGAGGACATGCTTCTGGCACGCTGAGGGGGGGGGTTGACGGTTTACGGAAGGGGGAAAAAGGGGCCAACCGGGGGAAGGAAGGGGTCGTGGGGGGGGGTAGGTTTCTTTACGGGAGGGAGGTGGGAAACCTGGTTCTCGGTTTAAAGGCCCTTGGCGGCGAGGGGAAGGGTGGGGTTCTTCCAAAAGGGGGGGGGGCCAGGAGGGGGGGGGAGTGGACAAAAATTGGGCTTACCGGGGCAATTTGACGGGAAAAAACAGCGTTGTCAGGAACCCGGGGAGGGAACCAGCCGCGGGCGGGGGAGGGAGGAGGTGGCTAAAAGCACGTCAAAGCTGCTGGGGGCACGTATTAAGTCTCTAGGAGGCCCAGAGATCTCAACAAGGGGGGGGAACAGTATATAGAGCCGTAAGTGAACGGGGCGCCCTCTCAACCCTACTAAAAAGGGAGAAACCGCCGAGCGGAGGGGGAGAAAGCCACCCTCAAAGACCAAAGAAGAACAGGAAAACCAGAGGGGGGGCCTACTGGTCCTACCCGCCTGTTCGGCCCTTCAAACCTAAGGAGTCCAGACAACCATCGCAAAAAAAGAAAGCGGCAGAGGAGCAGCCCCGCGCCGCCAATTGACTTCCACAGAACCCTCAAACGCCCAGAAGAAAAGAAACACCGCGGCGCCGCAAGGGGGACCTTTCCCTCCCCGAAAAAAAGTGAAAAAAAGAACCTGAAAAGAAGGAAAGAGAAAAAAGGGAGAACACGCATTACCCGGGGAAAAAAAAAAACAGGGCGCCCTAAGTCTCCCCTTCAAAAAGGTACTCACCGACCCCCCATAAGAAGAGACCCAAATCGTGAACATACAAGAAAAGAGGGAATAAAAAGGGGAACTACAGGACTTTAACCCCGAAAAAAAAAGATTCTGTCTCATGACCAATTGGGATGCTGCGCCTATCAAAAAAAAAGGAAAAGGAGAGAGGGGAAAGAAAAATCGAGTATTCTTGTTCCAGAAAGGGGTATCGCGCCGACCCCCGGAAAACCTGTCCAGCCAGGAGCTTTTCTGTTTGGGGTGAAGGCAAGAAGGAGGAAAAGGGATCCTGAGAAAAAATCCTCCCGCGCTGGACGCCCGAAAAAGTCTGCATGGGCAAAGTTCACCTTCTTCTTTGGAAAAGTTGCGTGTATTTGGGGGGGGGGGTTGGAGGAAAAGGAATCGAAGGGGGGGTGCGGGGGGTGGGCCGAAAAAAACCCCTGTCAGGTGTGAGGCGATTGCCGCTTTGGGAAAGGAACCAGCACTTTGGCGGCAAGGAGGGGATGGCGGTCGAAAGCCCACCCATGGTGGGGGGAACGGGGGCCCACGGTCTTCTCCGGTCTAAAAAAACCCGCCAACGGCGGTGCAGGGGGTCGCCGAACGTCGTCAGGAGGGAAAGGAGACCGCGTAAAAGAGGACAGTTGCCGAAGGAAGAATACAGGTTCTCAATCCGGACTGCAGAAGGGGGAGAAGGAAGATCTTTAAACCCCTCCCTGACCAAGGGAAGCTGAAGCAAAAAAAAAGGGCACCCCGCAAAAAGAAGGTTTTTGCACTCTAATACCAGACCCTAAACTAATCAAAAAAGAAACACCCTAGCCGGGGAAGGGATCGTCAGGCAATCCCAACAAAAAACCGAACGGCCTGACAAGAGAAAATGAAGAAGGGGACCCGCTACCCACTCACGCAATTCACTGGAGTGGGACGACTAAGTGTTTCCGTGCCTTGACCAAGAAATCTCGTCGGGCCGAAAGGAAACAACAAAAAACGGCTGGCGGCAGGGGGGGAAAAAGGGAGGGGGGAAACAAAAAACCTCTTTCTGGGAAAGCGTGAAAATGGGCAAAAACGTCCAGCTCGGGCGATATCGGGGAATTGCTGGCATAAAGGACCAAGTGCATCCTGACGATTGGAGGGGGGGAGGGCCTTCGTCAAAGGGAGAGAACTGAAAAAGGGACAGATGAGAGAAAGGGGGGGGGGAGCACCTCGGTGCAAGGAAAGAAAGATCTTCTTGTGAGGAAGGAATATTTGCGGAGGGGGCCGGAGGGAGGGGACTTCGGGAAATCGATGGAAACTAAAAAGGCTGAGACTACACGGGTCGACGTTGATAAAGGGCCGAGATGAAAGGAAGCTGTCCCCCCCTGGCCTGATGGCCTGGAAATTCGGTGAGGGAAAAGGGGCCCCCGAACTCCGAAGTCTAAGGGGGGAGGATGGGGGGGAGAAAAAAAAGGTGGTGGAAAAACCGCCGCTGGGCGGAAAGGAAAAGCCGGAACCTTGACAGTTCAGAGAGTCCCCCCGCCGAACTAGGACCAGAGTGGGGCAAGAGGGAAGGACAACCAGGGCAAGAACTACCGGGGTGTCCTAACTTACGAAAAGGAAAGTGCTTCTTGCAAAAGAGAACAAAGGTCCGGAAAAAGCAGGGGGTGGGGATGGGAAAGGGGAAATGGGAAAGCAATGCTACCTTCCACTTCACTCAGGGGAGAAAATTCACAAGGGGGATTCCCTGCAAAACCGCAGAAGGAACCGGGGGACTGGGGGGGGGCTACCAATTCCGAAAAAAAGGGAGGGCCCTTTTGTGGACTCCTTCACCGAGAGAACATACTGGTGGCCACGGAGACCATTCATCCAACCCTTCGCATAGGTAAGACACCAACTGAGGCTTCTCGAACCCGTCACTTACTGCAATGATCTAATTGGGAGGGGGGACCGGGGCCCGCAGTGGGCAAAAGGGCGCAGGCTAAAAAATAAAAGGGGGGAAAAACTAGGAAGTTTCCTCGCCCAAGAAGACCCCACGTTCTGAGAAGTCCTCGCCCAAAGGGAGGAAGAGCAGTGCAGGGAAAAAGGGAAAAAGAAAGGGGGGGATGCAGATAGCGCGAGGATTCAAGGAACCCAGTGGTCCGGGAGGGGAGGAACTTTTCCCCTAGCCGCCGCAGGGACCAACGCGGAAGAAATGACGAGTGGCCGGCTCTCCCCACCCGCGGACTCGTTGGGAAAAAAAAACTCCCCACAAGTGCGAAAAGAGGGGTCGCTTGGAAGAGAGAGCAAGGGAAAGGGGCGGGAAAAGAGTCGGTGCAAGGAGACGTTAACCGGCCCCGACACTGAGAGGGAAAACTTAGTTGACAAAGGGGGGCACCCAGTTTCCTGGGGAGGAGAGAGCGCGGGGGAGAGGGGAGAAACAGGGGACGAGGTGAACCTCCAGGGTGCCATCAAGAATAAAGATATGTTCTTCACGCCAAGGGAAGAAGGGGAAGTATGTCCCAGTGTACTTTGTGGAACGAACGCCCGGAAAAGGGAAAAGGTTTGCCAAAAAAAAAAAGGCCCGAAAGAGCGACTCGAGGGGAAGACGACCAGCTGGGCTGCTCTAATGGGGAACGAAGAGGGAAGGGTGTCCTCGGGGGAGGACAGGGCCCTTGAAGGACCCCGCGGGGGGAAAAGAAGCAACTTGAGGGAGGGGGTAAGACCCTGAAGAAAAAAAGGAATTAACTAAAATGAAGAAAGTATTCACGCGAAAAGGCTACCAAAGCGGACACCGCATCCCTGGCAAAAAGGAAAAGGGAAAAAATCGCCCAAACAAAAAAGAAGCGGGGCCAGGGATTGGGCAGCCAATATCCCCGGGAACTCACAGAAGAAGAAGAAACTCCATGACTAGACCAACGTAAAAGGCCCCCCGCGGGGTGGAAGAAAAAACAGTAACAACAGATTAAAGAAAAACAACAAGGGGAAGGGAAGAGAAGAGGGAATCTGTTGTTACTATTTGTGAGAGTTAAAATCCGACCCGAAAAAGGAGGAGACGATACGGGGGGGGGAAGAGGCATGAGACCAAAGAGGGATAGTGGGAGAAGTGCTCGAGCGAATATGCACAAAGGCTTTTCTTCACAGGAAAGGGGGGACTTCTACGCGTTCACGGGGCACCTTCGGCGCAATGAAAGGGACTGGAGACGCCTGATAAAGAGTAGGAAAAAAGGAAGCAGGGGCGCGGAAAAAAACGAGGAGGCCCCCATGTGTTGAGGGGGCCATCGTCCCTTGGAGGAAAAACGGAACGCCGAAGTAAATCTGGGGGTAAGGTTCACCGGAATAAAAAAAAAAAAAAAAATCGGCCCACAAGGACCCGCACGTTCGGAAAGACGCTTCCGAAGGAGGGGGCCGTTGGTAAGATAAAGGGGGGGGGGACAAAAAAAAAAAAAACGTTTCACACGGCCGTTTGAAGTTGTCAAAAATTATTGTAAAAAAGACGCTGCGATACGCCTGGGGGGGGCCCTCCCACACCTCCAAGGGCACACCTGGAGTCAAAAAACGAAAAGGGTCCACGAAAAGGAAAGCGGCGAAAAGGGAAAAACCAGGCTGGTGAAACCCACAAAAACCATGGTCGAGAAGAGGTGGGGGGGGGGGGGGGGGCCCGAGGCCGGGGGGGAAGGAACCCAAAGGAAAACGAGAAGTCCGAAAAAGGTCCAGATCCTCTCCGAAAAAAAGAGAACGATTCCCTCAAGAATGGTGGGAACTTCGGCCAAGATACTGAAAGGGGGAAAAGAGGGACGGGGAAAAAACCTTCAAAAAAAAGCGGACAGGCAAAAAACGGGCGGCTTGAAGGGGGAAAAAAGTGTCCGCCAATAGGAAGGACGGCAGACAGGGGCCGTGAGAAAAATGATTACCTTGTCAGACCCTAAAAAGGGAAGAATCCCTGGGGAATGGAGAAGAGGGGCTCTCTGGGCCAGGGGGAAAAAAAGATAAGGGAAGTGGGGTGCGTGGTCCTAGGCTTACCACTAGCGGGGGGTTAGCCTAGGAACCTCCTTGACCTACGTCCAAAGGGGGAGTTTTGTTACGAAGAAAAGTTCAAAAAATCGTCAAGTGAATTTGATCAAAGGGGATAGCAAAAGGAAGGGTTTTCATGCACCGGGCCTGAAAGACTGATGAGGGAGGGTCAGCGGGCAGCGGAAAGGAAACCGTCCCAAGGAAGCTAAAAAAAAAAAAAAAGGCCAAAACCCCCTTTTGGAAGCTCACCCGTTCTTCGGCGGCGCTGCTTCCTGGGGAAAAACTGTCCAAAAGAGGGGGACGCCGGGGGAGCAGGGCTGGTCCAAAGGAGTGGCAGTGGAAATACAGGGCCCCAAAACAAAACAGGCGTCAGGGCAAAAAGAAATTCCTTGGGCCGAGACAGCCGTCGGGCTCTGAACTCTAGGAAAAGGCGGGGTTCAGGGGGAAAGCAAAAGGGGTCAGAAAGGATGACGGTCCCAAGAAGTCCCAACTGCAACAAAGAAAAAAGAGGATTCGCCAAAGGCAGGGGACGCGGAGACCGAAAAAACCTTACGGGGGAGTTTACCAGGCCCACGTGGGCCCCGAGAAAAAAGAAAAGTCATCATTCCGGTGAACGGAGATCGGAGGGCCGGAGGGAAAAAAAAAAAAAAAAAAAAAAAAAAAAAAGGAACCCTGAAGAATTGAACCTATAAATCGGTTAGTGAAATCCCGGAGAAGCGGAAAGGGGGCCGAATAAAGCACCGGCCGGCAAGGAAAAGAGGGAACCGTGTAAAAAAAAAAAGTCCTGGGGGGAAGGAGAAGGGCGTAAGAGGGGATCACTTATCGACCTCCTTGCAAGGGGAGAAAGTCATCAAGAAGCGCCTTTTAATAAGGAGAGGGGGACTGTGAACCGAAAAAAAAGACATCCATGAAGTTCCTCCGGAAGGAAGAAGTACCAGGTACTGCCTGGAAGGAAAGGGGGAAAAGACTCCCATCAAGAGGAAGGGGATGATGAAACAAGCCGGGGGCACGAACAGAAAGGACCGTGAAAGGGTTGGTCGTTACAAGAATAAAAACAAAACTTTGGGTCACGAAGAAAACCTTCGCCGTGCGGAAAACAAAAAAAGAGAAGAAAGGAGCGCGAAAGAAAAAATTTATTAGGAAAGGGGGGCACCGGGTAGCCCTTTTCCACCGTGTGGGGAAAAAGGGGGGGAGTTTTCCCACCTGCGATGGAACTCTACCGAAGGGGGGTGACCGGTGGGGGTGATGTCGGGGGGAAAGGTTGTCGGGGCCCGAAAAACTCTTTGCCCCAAGGCGAAGGGGGGAGCTCAGCGTCATAAGGGACGTTTGGTCAGGGAAAAAAAGGGGTGGCCTTGCAAAATCCATTGAGGTGGCCTTATACGGTGCCGGAATCAACTTAAGACAGGCCAGCGGGGGTACTCGTGTCTGAGGGCAACCGACCAGGATGCACGACTTTTGGGGGAAAAAAAAACGGGCCCTTCGTGTACCTGGGTTCCCAATCAAGGGAAGGAAAAAATTGCCCCGCGGCGCAGCAATGGGTTGAAGGAAAACGACCCGACCAGTGACATAGAGAAAAGGGATCCGACAAGGGGGGGGAACTTTCTCACCTCCGGGAAGAGAAGAACCAGAACACCCTTAACGAAAGGGCGACAAAAGTCAAGGAAAAACCAACCAAGGAAACAATCACGGGACTTCCATTTAGCCAGGACAACAAACTCCTTTGGGGGGGGAGGCAAATGGGGAAATGGCAAAAAGGGAGCGGAAGGACGGTGTTTTCATCTTTGGGAAGAAAATCACGGGGGAAGGTTCCGTGGCCGGGGGGGAACTTCCGGGGAAAAGCAAAAATCGGGGGTTCTGAGGTACAAGGGCCTCGGGGAAAACCGCGCGAGAACGTCACC
>Ga0179593_1647831_pt1 | contig 18809 bp, 24 predicted proteins | sample CZODoug2_1_08_16_FD_185931 | JGI IMG/M metagenome (GOLD analysis project Ga0179593, IMG submission 185931) | Vadose zone soil fungal communities from Angelo Coast Range Reserve, California, USA - CZODoug2_1_08_16fungal (PacBio error correction) | ecosystem: Environmental > Terrestrial > Soil >...
CGGAGAACAGCGCTGGTTCCTGAGGATAGACGAAAAAAAGGGCTCAAGGGGAAAACATCCTTGTGCTAGGAAGGGCCCCCACAGCGGGGGGGGAGAAAAAATCGTAGGGAAGGGGAGGATGGTGCCATCCTGAAGGGGTCTACGTCTAAAGAGACGGAACTGAGGGGGTTGGCCCCGGGGTTCCTTTATAAAAAAAGCTTGGCACGGAAGGAGCTAGAATGTAATCCGTTCATCTCAGGGGAGACTCCCGATTCCTGGTCATCCCGCCTGTTTATCAAAAATGGGGGGGACGCAAAAAGGGAGACAAGATAGGGCCACGGGGAAAAAAAACAGGGCTGGCGGCTGAAAAAAGAAAGACGAAGAGACTGCTCTGGAGACCACCAGAAAACGCCTCTTTTGAGAAAGGGAATGGGGCGCAGGAAAGAAAAAAAAAAAAAGGGGGCCGGTCGGGGGGGGGGTCCTCCGTCCAGAAAACAAAAAGGGACTGGCAAAAGAAGGAGACGCCGCAACCGCGGGAGGGAAAAATATCTCAACCACCACATAGTGGGGGGAAAAAAGGAGGAAGATGGGGGGCCCCTCTTGTCGAAAAAGTGGAACGGGCCTTCCCGCCTATTGCCTCGGGGGAAATAAACCAACACCTTACAAAAAAAAAAAGGAAAGTTCAACAGGTTGACCCCCTGGGGAAAGGAACACCGGGTCTTCCCCGGATGGGGAAAACCGAAAGGAAGGGATCTTCGTCGAGGACAGAAAATGCCAAGAAAAAAAAAGACGGTCCAAGTGCGGAAATGGCTGCGCAGGGAGGGAAAAAAGGGACGATCAAGGGGGAAACGGGGAGAAGAACCCAGCACTCGTCGGCAAAAAAAAAAGGAATTGCACAACCGCCAGGGGAAAAAAAAACTGCAAAGGACCAAAAAAAGTCGTCCGAGGTCGAAAACGGGGCGATCCCCGGAGGGGAACACCTTGTTCCTCCCGGAAAAAAAGGAGGAACCAAAAACGTCGCCAAGACGGGACACACTCACAAAAAAAAAAAAAGACCAGACTAGGGAACGAATCGTAAACCAAAAGTGCTGTTTTCAAAAAGTATTTGTCCGCAAAACCGGAAACTTGCACCTCCGGGGTATTGACTATAATCCAAAAAGGGGGCGGGGGGGGGGGTGGGTCACCGGAATGGAAACACCTTATAGCCCTCAAAGAAGAAAAAAAAAAAAAACACATTAGGGGGGAAGGGATCTCTCTGGAGGAATCAATTGAGCGAAGCGAAAGGTTGAAAAGCTTGGGAAAAACTAACTGTTAAGGAGGAGCGTCAAGACTCAGAACAGAGGGGAACGCCTTCCAAGGGAGGATTGAAGGAGACGGCGGTCCAAAGGAAAACTGCTTGTTTGGCAAGAGAAGTAAGGAGGGGGGCGTTTCGTCCGGGAGGGGGTGTAAAACCGTGGACTGGGGGGAAGGAGGTCCATAAGCCGGGGGAGGAAGCAGTGCTTGTTCCCCCCGGGGCCTCTCCAAAAAAAAAAAAAAAAGCGGCGGGGGGGCGTAATCCAGGGGGGGGACAGCCAAAGGGGGAGGAAGAGACCTGATCGAAAAAAGCGGTCCAGGGGAGGTGTGAACACAAACCAGGTTGCTGGGCTCGAGGCTAGAGGGGAGCTCGCCAAGTCATGAAAGGGGGGGGGGTTGCGTGTCCGGCGGGAAAAGCAGACCGCCTTGGGATAGTTGCTTAGAGAGGGGGGGGGTGGGGAGAAGCGGGGGGAAACCCAAAAACAAGCGTGTCGTCCCTTGCGTAGGCTTTTGGGCGAATCCAGGACCATGGACGGAAAAAAAAGGGCAAGGAAGGCGGAGAATAATCAAGAGGAACCATCCATTACCAGAAAAGACGGCTTGGAACACAGGGGTGAAAGGCTCCCCTGAAGGAAGAGGAAAAAAAAAGAAAAACGCCTCGAACGCGAAAAAAAGCTTATCTCAATCGCCACGAACCCTGCTGCCGATAAAGGGGGTGCCCAAAAGGAGGGACACATGGCTCCCCAGGGGTTCGTCAACGAAGGAAGGGGGAAAAAGCGAAAGGGGAAATGCAGAAAACTATATAACGGGGGGCGTGGAGGAAATACTATTAGTGACGGAAAGGGGTATATGTTAGTAGGAAAAAGGCGGCAGGGGGGGGAAAAAAAAGACTGACGGCGAAGGAAGGATTAAGACGAGACGAAGGAAAAGTGGCGCTGGAGAGGAGTTGGCCCTCAAAAAAAAGACGAAAAAGAAGTGCGGGCAAAAGAAAGCCTATTGGGCGGAAAGCCAACGGCCCATTAAAAAGCCTACTAAACATCTATGGTACCGGACCGAGAAAATTCAAAGGAAATCACCTCAAAAGCGTCAGAAAGGGAGCCTTTTAAAAAAAAAAAGGGGAGGAAAAAAAAAAGCGGAAAGGACCCTAAGACACCCTGAAAGAACTTGGCCCCAGGAAGGAACCCTTCCGGAGGATCGCAACACGAAGGGGGAGGCCAGAGCGACCAAATTTACAAAAAAAAAAAAAAACCCGAAGTCCAAGGGCGAACCCAAGGTAACGCCGGATCGAAAAACTGGGGGTCACGGAAACCGCGGAAGGGGGCCCAATGGAACCAAAGGGACCTCTAGGGGACCAATAGTGGGGGGTCAGGAAACCTTGGGGGAACTATTTCGGGAAGGTGGTACGATATACTAGGTGCGCCCATGTCCTTAAACAAAAAGACAGCCCTCCAGAAGTGTTAGGATCCTCAAAAAATAGAATCTGGTCACGTCTGGGGGGTGTCACTGGGGGGAAAAGGACGGGGAAAGCAACCACAGACAAAAAAAAAAATCTCATGAAAAGGGGAACCTTGACAAAAAAGGAGCAAGGGAAACAAACCAAAGAGCTTACGAACAAGACCCGAGTCACGAGGAAGAGTCGCCCGTTGTGGAAAAGAAAAAAAAAAGGAACGACCTCGGAGGGACCACTGGGGAGTATTAAGAAAGGGGGGACATTTGAACAGGGGGGGGGGAGGCGATGGACCCAGTCAATGCAAGGGGGCCAGAGTTGGTCCCAGCAAAAGGCACCCGGAAAACTTCCCTCCAGAAAAAGGGGGCGAAAGCCAAGAAGAACAGCGTAGGATTGGCAAAACGAAGGGACGGGTCAAAACATCTTCAACCGGCGGCAAAAGAAAAGCCAAAAAGAGGGGACGCAGAAAGGGGGTGGGCACCCACCAAGAGAGTAACCAGGAAGAGCGTTGCAAGCCGCCCGCCCCCGGGGACGGACAAAAAAAAGGGGTGGGGGCAGCTGGTTATAACCAAAAGGAAGGGGACCAAGAAAGACGGCCTGGTGGTCCTCTTAAAGGCCGGAAAAAAAGAAAAAGGGGACAAACAGCAGGAGGGAGACGTGATATGGAGGGGCCACCGAAAATCATCCGGTGGAAAAGGGGTAAACAAGGAGAAAGTACTGCCCAAGGGGGGAAGGGAAAAGGACTTTAGATCCCCAAAAGACGCATCAGAAAAGGGAAGTCTTCTCAAAAAACGGGGAGGGGGAGGGAAGGAGTTATCAGAGGCTTCGAATAAAAGGAGTAGTCAGGGGGGAAAAAGGACGTCCATAGCCTTGCGGGTCATGGAAGAAATGAGCGGGCCCGCGAAAAGGGGGAAGAATGAGAGGGGGAAAAAAAAAAAAAAAATCGGCTATGACAGGGGGGGAAGGTCCGAACAGGGAAAAAAAAACCAAAAGGACGTGGCTCAGCTGGAAAAAGTCCTGATGGGGGGGGAAGACCCCCGTAAGAAACAGACTTGGCCGGCGGGAAGGACGGAGGGAACCGCATCGAAAGAGGGAGGTAGGGGGGGACTGCTGGCGTCCGTCTGAGGGACCAGACCTAACTGAAGCTTCTTGCAGGAAAAAAAAGGGAAAATGGGTAAATCGAAGAATTCCACTCTTTTAAAAGTCAGAAAGCGGGGGGGGCCCCGGACAGGCGGGCGTATTTGAAGAATGGCAAAAAAAAGGTCAGATCCGCCCCCGCCAAGAAAAGGTTCCAAGTTTCGAAAAGAGGTCTTAATGCAAAAAAAAAGGAAGCTTGGAAGGTGGGGGGGGATGGGTGTGGCGGGGGAAGGCGAACTCGTTAAAAACCGGTGGAAAAAGTCACTCTGCGGGGTGAGGTGCCCAAAGGGGAAAAGAAAAGCTTGGGGAAAGGAAGACGTGTAAAGGGGGGAGGGGAACGGGCCTGTTTGTCTGGGGGGGGGGGGGATGGTGAAGTAAAGGGTTTACACCAAGAGGGAAGATGCCCCCCGATGAAAAAAAAGAAAAAAGCGCAAAAGGGCGGAAGGGTCCGGGAAGGCAAAAGGAGGGGGAAACTCGGGGGAACGATCCGTCACTAATAAACCGAACTCGCGAAAGAAAAGAGGGTGAAGGGGAGGGCCAGGGCGGGAAACGCGAAGCCGGGGGGGGAGTGACCGAAAAAGGCGGACGGCCCGGTAGGCGGCGGGCCAAAAAAAAAAACGGGGCGTGGTAAAACGGGAAAGGGGGGGTTCGCCTCCGATTAGTCGAAGGACGGGGGGGGGCTATCCAGGAGGTCCTGAATTAAGCCCGGAAAAAAAGGGGGTTGCCAAGGGAAGGGCCGGTTGTTCCAGAGGCTTCGTCCACGTCGAAAGGGGAGAGTGGCAGGGGAACTTTGATTGAGCCGTCACCAGGAAAGGAATGGCGGAAAAAAAAGAAAAGTAGGCGTAAGGGGGGCGGTCATGAAAAAAAAGCGGGAAGACAACAGGGGGAAGAGTCTGGTTCTCCCAGTGCAGAAGAGACACCTTCACGGTCTGCCTTTCGTCGACGGCGGCAAAAAAAAAAAAATCAGAGAGAGGCAAGTCGGGGGTTGGGGGGGCCGCCGCGTGCCCAGGAGAAAATAAATACTGACGGGGAGGGTTATCTAAACTACCAAATGAAAGTTTTTCGAAAAAATTGTTGGACGCGAAGGAAAAGAAAAAATCAAGGGGGGGGGGAGAGGAGGAGAGGAAGTCATTGGAAAAGCGGCAAGCCGGGGAGGACGAAGCGCTCCAGCCAAAAAAGGAGCGGCGTGGGAAAGACAACAAAGCACCTAAGAAAAAAGAGGACATCGGGAGAATGTCACCGGAAAAAGGTACAGACGCGGTCATCGCAAAACGTCCCCTTCCAAGAAGCTATAAGAGAAAAAAAGGGACGCAAAAGGCCATGTACATCCGGGGAAAAGAGGGGGGGGGAGCCGAAAACCGCCCCCCTCGAACGGTAAAAAAAAAAAAAAAAAAGTAGGGGAGGGGAAAGAAAACCTCCACCCCCGAAGCAACTAAGAGTAATCGTCGGCTGCAGAGGAAGCCTCTATTGGAAGGGGGGCTTTGGCCTACTAAACCCCAAGCTTGAAAAGACGATAGAAAAAGCGCGGAAGGAACATGTATTAAACGAAAAGGCACCGAAGGAGGGGAAACTGGGGACGCACTTGGATACTTCGCCATCTCAAAGCCCTGAAAAAAAAAAAAAAAAAAAAAACTGGGAAAAGAAGCCCTGCGAACAAAAAAGTGTTAGGGGGGAGTGCAACCATCCGGTGGAACGAACTTCTGCGAAAGGAAAAAAAAAAAAGATGGAAGAGGGAAAGAAAGAGTCGGAAACTAAAGGGGAGGGAATTCTGCAAGGGAAGCTCACTATCGGAGACTGAACCTCGGGGGGAAATACTGGGGGAAAAAATTCGTCTCCTCGCTCTGGGGAAGTTCCTCGCGTAAAAGGGGGGGACTCAAAGAGGAAATGAGGTTGCTGAAAAAAAAAAAAATCGCAATAAAAAAAACGGGCGAGGTGCCGGCCAGCGGGGACGAAGGGGCCACAGGTCGAAAAGGGGTCTGGCGGGGGGGGAAAAAACGGGAGGGAGGAAGGCGCGTTTCGCGGAACGGAAATGGGGGGAAAATTCTCCAGGGGGAACGGCTGGCCGGAGGGGAACGATGGGAGCCCGCAGGGGAGGGGGGGGGAAAAGAGGGACTTGGGAAGATGCTTTTCATCCCCGCAAAAGGAAAAGGAATCGAGGGCCACGCTCCATCAGGGAAAGAAAAGAAAAACAGGGGATGGGAAAGGCGACTCCGAGGAAAACCCGTAACAAAAAAAAAAAAGGAAAAGGAAGGGGGGGATCCACCAGGCGCCGCCCCGAATGTTCACCCGGGGCAAGGGAAGGAAACTGTCGGTGTGGGAGAAAAATAGGACTGCCCTAAAGGGGGGAAACGGCCTGGCATCAAGGGGGGAAAGGGAACAAGTAACCATCTAGCAGCAAACAACCAACAAAAAGGAGAATGGGGGGAAAAAAAAAGGCGAGGAAGGGTTTTCCGGGCCACAAGGAAAGGGGAAGGAGTGGACCGCGGGAAGGACACCTGACGAGACCAAAAAACGAAAAGAACGTCGTCCTGCAAGGAAAAGGGGTTGAAAAAAGGCGGCGCCTGGGTGGAAAAAAGGCGCAGGAAAAGATAGGGGGAAGGGGGAAAAAGAGGAAGGAAGCCGCTCAGCAGCCGCCAAAAAGGGGGGGAAGGTCCAGTGGCAAACTGCTGAAAAAGGGCCCGGGAAAAGGAAAAAGGGCGACCGGCAAAGAGACAGCATCGGCCGGCCCACCAAAGAAAAAACAAGGAGGAAGCCCGAAAAAGAACAGAGGCCGTCGATTCTCCAAGGAAACCAACAAAAAACCCGCAGCAGGGAAAGGGAGAGGGAAGCGAAAAAAAGTGGCGAAGAGCCTTTGCCAAGGGACACCAACCAAGCCATACTAGAAGAAGGAAAAAAAGAACGATGGACAACCAGTCGGGAAAACTGATGGCCGCAAGGGGGGGAAATTGAGATTCGATGCGAACATCAGGAAGGTGGCCCTCGGGGGGAAGACACTTAGAGCCGAAGCCAGGTCCCCTGCCGAGCGAGGACAGCATCAGGGGAAGAAAAGGGAGTGGGACTAATCCTATCGAAAAAGGGAAGAGAGGGAAAACCCCCCAAAAGCAATGGGAAGACGTCTTCAGTCCGATATTCGTCAAGGGAAAGGAAGAAAGTCGACCGGTGCAGCCGAATCAAAAGTTGCGGGGGGAGAGGGGGGAAAAAAACTTTGGGAAAAAGGGGGCGGGACTGAAGTAGGGGGAAAAAGAACTCCGGTGGGGACGTTCATTGCAATATGAGGAAAAAAAACCCTTTTCCGGGAAGTGGGGGGGAGGCTAGGGCATCCCCGAGCTGAGCTCCTGTCGACGGGACTTGGAAAGGAGGGAGGGAAAAAAAAAGCCCGTGTTGAAATTCCGAAGGGTAGGACCGCGCCGCCCCAAAAAAAGAGGCGGAAGAAGGGGGGTTGGGACCTTGGAAAGTTCTTTAAAAGAGAAAACCGTGGAAACGTGCCGTAGAGGGTCGTCGGCGGATGGAAGCAAAAAAAAAAACCGTCCACGGAAAGAATGGTTTAAAGGGGGCAGGAGGGTGCGGAAATTACTTTAGCATGAAAAGCCTGGGAAGAATGCGGCCAGATGGAAAAAAGGACCCTTCAGAAAGGGGGGGAAGAGAGCTTTTTCCCGGGGGCCTCAAGGAGGTCCTCAGATCGTTTCGAGGCGTCCGCGAAAAAAAAAAAAGGCCGCGACCGGTCCACGGATGGAATTAGGAAAAAGAGGGGGTCGCTGGCCACTACCCTGAAAGGAAAAAAGGGGGTACCGGTGGCGGGCCCAATTGGAAGGGAGCTGCATTGCTGAAAAGGGGTACGGGTGTGGAAAGACGCCTCCACAAAAAAAAAAAAAAAAACGCAGGAAACTACTGCGGTGTTTTTTATATACGTAAAAAAGACTCCCGAGGGGGGAATTGGAAAGACTGAGGGCACCAACACGTACTGGAGAAAGAAAGAGACTACTGCGTCCCTAGAGGTCCTACAAGGGGAATGGTGAACCCACACGGGCGGACCCAGACCAAAGACTAAAAAGGGGACTGGGAAGAAACGCGAGATGGGCGGGAAAAAAAGGAAACGAATTTTACGCCTCTTTAGGAAAAAAAAAAAAAAAAAAAAAGGGGCCACCCCTCCGATGACCTGGGAACCGGGGTCAGAAAAAAACAACCGCCACTCGAAAAATGGGACGAAACTGGGGAAAAGGAAACCCAAAAAAAAAAAAAGACCGGCCCCAACGCTTATAAAAGAAAGGCACGGGGCCGAAAAAACTGGAAGCCTGAACGGGGAGGGGATCACCAACCCAGGGGGCACCTTCCGAAAAGCGGAGGGAAAATGGGGACCCCGGCTTACCAAAAAGGCAAAGCACCCCGGGGGCTGCGCGAAAAACGCAAAAGAAAAACCCGGAAGGGGATCTTCAGGGGCACACTGAAGCCTCGGATAGAAAGGCCCCACGCCAGGCACAGGGAAAAAAAAGGACAGCAGGAATTTGGGTGGTCCGAAGGAACCGGAGGGGGAATCGAAAGGATTCGCACAGGGAAGGACCCTGCCGAAAAAACGGGAGGCTCGCCCCCTCCCAGAAAGGGGTTGCCTCTGCCCCAAGGGGGGGCTTGGGTAAAAACTGGGCAGGGCGGAGGAAACGGGTACACAAAGGGAAAAAACCAGAAACACACAAGAAAATCAGAGGAGGACCCATCTCTTGGGGGACACTGTCCAGAAAAAACCTCATATCTGGGGGGGGGACAGTTCAGGGGGCCTAGGACCTAGTGGAAGAGGGGCCACTCACACCCGCCACAACCTGAAGGAAAAAAGAGGTCCGGGGGGAAAGACAGGGGAACGGGGCGCAGGGGAGGGGGGGAGGGGCTTAGGACCTTTGTGGCCAGGAAAAGGTTCCAATACAAACACCGGTGAAGGACGAGCCCGGGAAATTGCGAAAAATGATGGCCCCGAACCCCCCAGAAGCCCGCGGGGGAAAAAAAAAACTAAAGACCGCAGCTTCTCCTTAAGCGGGCCCCGCCAGGCACAGCCCAGGTGCAAGGAAAAAAAAATCCCTCGATGTAAAAGGCTGCTGCAGGAAACCCGCCCAGGGAAGAACCGGCAGCAGGGGGGGATTCGCGTTTGTAGAAAGACATGGGCCCCCCCGGGACCAAGCTGAGCACAGCGAGGGGGGGTCGCGGAAAGGGGGGGGTCTTACAGGTGATCCATAAGACAAGAAGAGTGCGAGGAGCGTCCAAAAAGGAGTGAAAAACCCGGGCCATGATGGGTCCAGGGGAAGGACCGGAACCAAGGGGGGGGACGAGTGCAGGGCCGAAGAATAGAGAACCCGGAACATCCATCGAATAAAAAAATCTAAAAAACAAAAAAAAAAAAGGGGGAAGAATAGATGGATCCAGGGAGGTCGAAGGGGAACTTCGGAAGGCCGGAACTGGGAAGCCCTGTGCGAAAGGTCATGGACCGGAGGACGGACATCATCCGGGATGAAATGTTCACAAAGGAAAGGGGGGGAAAAAATACCTGGTCCCAAAAAAGAAAAAATCCCGACAGATGGGACAGTACGACCTGAGGGGGGGGCCACCCCGAAAGACCCAAAAAATCTGAGGAGGACCGGCGGGAAGCCGCCAGCAGCCAGTAACATCGAGCACCGGGGGAGGGCTCGGGGCTGCGTCCCGAAAGGGGGGAAAAAGGGAAACTGTGAGAGGAATTGCACGCTGCGAGGGGGGGCCAGGAAAAAACTTGTTATGACCCGCAAGGGGGTCCGAGGGAAACCCTTAAACCGGCTGGCGGAAAAGGAAAAGGAAATGGGGGCTGGGCATCGTCCCAAAACAACCCCACCACAAGGGAGTGTCGGTACGGGAAGCTTTAGGCAAGGGGGAGAGCGCTTCTTTTTTAGGAGGGGGCCCCCACGGCGAAAAAAGGGAGGGTACCGTGCCAGGGAGTCCAGAAAAAGCGGGGAGGGGGGCCAAAGGTTGTGCAGGGAAACTGGGTCAGTTCAGGGAGAGGTCCGGGCGGGTTCCTGGGTTTGGCATGTAGGGAAAAGTGGACACCAAACCGTGCCCAGAAAAAAAGGGATTCAGGGCACGGGCGGCAGAGACACAGGGGTCAGGCGAAAAAAAAGGAGAGAACAAAGGAAAGAAAAATCGGGACACTCGAACTAAGGGTAGGGGTTGCCTGGCGTGGGGAAGGACCCCGCAAGAGGCGGTGGACAAAAGGGCGGGATCAGGATGGGGAAGGGCGATCCTAGGGGCTCCGAATCGGGGCCGTGGTTGGAGAAACAAGGGGAGAAAGAAAAATTGACCCAACCTGCGGGTTTTCAGAAGGGGGGGGCCGGAACCCAGTCAGAAAAGCAGGGGGGAGTGCAGGGGGTGGGTGCAGCAAGGCTGGCGGAAAAGGCGTCGTCTATTTCGAAAACAGGGAGGTGTGGAGTCACCAGGGGGAAGAGCGGGTGGAGGAGGGAATTGAGGGGGGGGGCATGCCATAGCTCTTGGGGGGGGGAAGGGGAAACGCAGGTAGACGTTTCCGCCCAAAAGCCATCAACAGGGGAAAAATTGATTTGAGGGGGGAAAGATTGGGGAGCATGAGGGAGGAAAGGGGGGGAGTCCCTGAAAAAACTCCTCTTGCCCAGGGAAACCTACCGACTAATACTGGCGTAAGGGACGTAATCTAAACTTAAAACCGGAGTGGGGGGAGGGCACGGCGTTCTCAAAAGGGGGGGGGGGACTGCAAAAGGAAAACCGTTACGAAAGAGAAAAAGTGCAGATCGGCCCGGCACCAGGGGAAAAAGCAAAAAGGGCGTGTCCGAAGCGGGAAAAAGAAATGGACAGGGCGTCGCGGGCGTTCAGAAAAGCGAAGATCGAGATGGAAGGGAAAAATCGGAAACTTCCAGAGGGAATGCGAACGCCAGTCCTGAAGGGGGAATTGGAACGTCAAGCGGAGTGCAGGGGCCAAACAAAAACAGGTAACATCGGAAAAAGCACGTGGAGGAGAAATCGCCGACGCAACAAGGCCGAACACAGAAAGCTGAAAAAAACAAAAACCCGGGACAGCCAAGGATCCGGGAAGAAAGCGATCGGCGGCGCCGCGAAGGGAAAGATTACTTGCCGGGTGAAAATCGAAACTCCGTAAAGTGTCGAGCAAGGGAGAATCAGACCAGAAGACGGGCTTCCCATGTAGGAAGGAACGCACGATGCAGAGCAAACCCTGAACGTGAAGGCCATCTCAAGAACTGGACCGAATTTCTTCGGGGGCCGTTGGGGGGGGGAAACCGCTCCCGGCGAACGGGGAAAAGGAGTTCCAGGGAAGTCATGGACACGGAAAAACCAGACGCCCACAGTAAAAACGCAAAGGCCTGCTCTCCGAGGGGAGGCCGGGCGAAGAGCCGCTTCCCGAGGAGGGCCGACTGAACCCAACGCTCACAGGGGAGGAAACGCGCCGGAGAAAAAAAGTCAGGGGGAAAAAAAAAAACGGTCGAGAGTCCGTGTTAACCCCGCGGACAAGAGGGTGATCGGGAAGAAGCGGGAATTCGCAAAGAAAACGTTTCGGGGGGAACGGGGCACCGGAATGGGGAAGTCGTTAATGATTCGTATGAGGGGGGGGGAGTGGGAGGGAGGGCGACGGACGGTCCTGCTGAAAAGTCCGAAAAGGGGGCCCGCCTCCTGGATCGCAAAAAGGGGGGAAGGGGCTCTGAGAAGAAAGGTTCTGGAGCCACAGCCGCCGGTTTGGGGGGGGGGGGGAACGCCATGTGAAAAACCGATTCTTGAAAAAAAGGGGAGTGGGGGAAGTGCTCGCTGGACCGCCGGAGGAAAGGGTCCGGAAAACATTTACGAACCGGAAAAGGTTCGGGGGGGGGGGAAGGATCAAGACTTACCCTTGCCCGGGAGCAGGGATCCACCAAGAACACCGGGGCAACGACTGGCGCTGACGAGGAAAAAAGGGGGGACGGTTTTTGGGTGGAAGAGCCCTTCACCGCGTCCACCTGGCCAGAAAGACAGGGGGGCCAGGGGAAAAACTCGGCGTTAAAAAGAGAGAGCAAAAACACCACAAAGGGGGGCGTATTCGTAAAAAGAAGGGGGGGGAGTGGCGTCGATTTTCCAAAAGAAAACCACCACCGGCCCGCTAAAGAACGTGAGTACGCCAGGGGAAAGAAACCAAAAAAACTACACCCCTCTTTCCACCGACAGCCGTGGGGAAAAAAGGTGAACAGAACAGCGGCCTGTGTGGGGGAAAAGCGCAAGAAATCGTCGCGTAGGATAAAAAGCACCCTCCAGAAGACGGGACAGGCAACAGATGGCCAGAAGGGCGTCCAGGAGCAAAGACCTGCGGGCTGACAAAAAATCGGCCGGGAAAAAGGGCGCGGCCACAAAACAAAAAGGGGGGGGGGGGAGCAACAACTGAATTGCCCAAAAAGAAAAAATACTGCCAACCCTCGTGCAAATAGACGCCATCCCCGGCGGCCCAGATCACCGGAATCAGGGGGCAACAAAAGTACCAAAAAAAAAATCCTCTAACCGAGGGGGGGAAAAAGGGAAAAGACCTGGCCGCCAACCCCCGGAAAAATCACAAAACTCCTGTGGGGGGGAAGAAGGCCTTAAACTAAAAGGGACACGCCACCTTTGGGAGGGGGCCTCGAGATCATCACAGAAATGGAAACGCAAAAAGAGAGCCGTCCCTCTCCTTAAAAGGGGGAAAGAATCGGGAAAAGAATGCCGAAATAAAAGTGAAGCCCACAGATTGTGTTTACAAGGAGGTATGGAAAAAAAGGCTTGTACGAAGTAAGCAGGAAAGAGGAAAACAAAGCCTCTTCGATCAAGGGTCCAATGGTCCGTACCTCAGTGCGGGGGATATGAGGGGAAAAAAATCGGGGAGTGAATTCTGGTTGGGGGGAATCCAAAAAAAGGAAATCTTCCCATTAGAGACTTTATCAGGTACCACTTCTTGTACAAGGAAGGTCCCCCAGAATATTCGAAGGAGTTACCAAGGTCTTCCCCAAAATAGAATCGTAGAGAAAGAGGGTCAATCCCCGGGGGCTAGACAGAAAATCTCCCATCTGAAACAGGAGTAAAAAAAAAAAAATCCCGGCAGGTGGGGACAAAGGATTCTAGGGAAGAGCCTATGACGGCCGGATCACTGTCCAAGGGGAGGGGCCAAAAAGCCGGGGAACCGTCGTAGAAGGGGGGGAGAGATGGGGAAGCTGTCCGCGGGAACTGGTCCCGAATCCACTGATCAGAAGTCCATTCCTTGCAGGGGGGGGAAAAAAAGGTCCCGAAGAATCAAAAAGGAACCGTCTACAGGAGGTTACATTCCGAAACTGGTAGATGATCAGAAACAAGAGGCGGTCGCGCCTAAAAAAAGAAAAAGGAGGTGAAGATGCTGATTCGCTCGGAAGGGGACCCCAAGTGGGGGGAAGTGGGGAAAAAGGACTCCTATCCAATGCATGGGAAAAGAGGTACGGGGTGAGACCGCCCACAAAACCGTGCAGAAACTAAAAGGGGAGGGCCGTGGTAGTTTGGGGGGGAGGGGAAAGGGGACCAATACGAGGAGGTAGGAGTCTGGCAACGGGAGGGGAATCCACAGGAGGCGGGGGATAAATGCGACGCCGAAAGAGAAGAAAAAGGGGACCCGAAATCAAGACAAAAAGGGTGATGAGGGGCGACCCTAAAAACCAGAGAGGCCAGCCGGAAACGAGGTGCAAAGACAACGGGGGTTAAACGCATAAAGTTGAAACAACCCAAAAACAGCGAGGACCGGGGGGGAACAAGAAGCAACCGAGGTGTGAAAAACCGCCCCTCGAAACCGTGGAAAAGGAAGGACCAAAAGGGGAGTGCCAAACGGGGGCCTGCCAAAAAGAAGCAAAGGGCAGGGGGGCCCTACAGGGAAATGGCGCTAATCCCAACCAAAGAGCTTTTTCCGGCGGAGGATGCGGAAAGAAAAAACCGGCTAAAAAAAAAAAAGCTGCTCCCTGGAAAAAGGGAACCGTACGAGGACTGCCTTGAAAAGGCCCGCTACAGGCGGCAGGAGACCTGGCCCCCAAAAAAAAAAAGGAGGAACAAGCGATCGGAAGCCGATTAATGACGAGGAGGGGGGGGAAGCGCGAGGTTGCGAAAAAAGGGGGAGAACGGACCTGCCGTCCCGAGAAGTTGGCGATCATAATCTACGCCATAAGAAAAAAGCAGGACAAAGAGGGGGTCACTGGGGGTAAGGGCCAAAAGGCAAAAAGAAAAAAAAAAAAACCTATGGACAAAATTCCCCGTACTTCACGAACCAGAGACACCAGGGGAACACAAAACAAAATCATCTCTTTGAAAGAAAGAGATTGAGAGATGTTTCCTATTACCGTGTCTACCACGCAAAACACAAAGAGAAACTGGAACGTTCTAGCGAAACCGTTGGGCCTTTAAAAAAAAAAACGAAAGAAAAGGGTCCGGTGAAATGTTTGGAAAGAAGGGGAACCCAAGAAAGTTTTTCCAATGTCAGAAAGGAAAAGAAACGTTCTACTGAACAAAGACGGCCGGGGCGAAGCAGTGCAAAAAGGACATCGTGGCCTAGGACCGAGACCGGCTTGCAGGGGGCAAGACGGAAACAGGGAGGGGGGACAAGAGGGAAAAAAGCATCGCGGGAAAACGGGTGGACGACCCACGATGTACAGTCTAATCTGGGAGTTCTCATCCGAGAAAAGGGGGGGACTCCAAAAGCCTTGCATCCATGGGAAGTCTCCTGTTTATTAATCTTACGGAACAAAATAGGATCCAGGGGGGTGCCATTAATTTTTGGGAAAAAAAATTCAGGAAACTTTTATGGGGGTGAATCATCATCGGGCTTGAGGGGGGGGACGCGAGAAACACAAAAAAAAAAAAGCCCTTTCCATGAAAGGGAAAAAAAAAAACAAGGAAGGATGGACTGAGTGAGGGGGCCGGGGGATCAAAGAGGGGCGACGAAAGAATCCTTAAAAAAAAACAAGGGAAAATATAGAATGGATAAGGAAACGGCTCGGAATCCACTGGCGGCAGCAAGGCTGTAAAAAATGGTGCCGGGGGGGGGGGGAAGGGTCAGGGGAAAAGGGATGGGGCCAGCGCAAGATACCACAAATTCCCGGGGAATGAGAAAAAAACAAGTGCCTGGGGGAAAAAAAAAGAAAGAGCGAAAAATGTCTCCGCAGGAAGGAAAGAATTTGCCACACTAGAATAAAACATGCTGAAAAGAAAAGAAAAGTTCGGGAGAAAACTCCCATCATCCAGTAGTTAATTGGGGGGTGGGGGGTAACCGGAAGACCTCTTCTGAAGGGATTTAAAGGTTGATCTTCTGGCAAGTGTTGTCAAAGGGGAGATGGGAAAAGCCAGTCCACGCCTGTGGGGGAAAAAAAAAAAAAAGGGCAGAAAAAAAAAGCTGTCGATTTTTGGGACCGCATTGAAAAACTGGGGGAAAGAGCAACGCCGAGAAAAGAAGCGGCCCCGGGGAAAGGGGGGGGGAGGAACAACGTGTCTCGAAAAAGTGAGGGGTGCGGGCCAAAGGGGCAAAATAAAAAAGAGTTACCCGGAATCCAGGAAAAAAAGGTGATTTCCCAGTTGGGACGAGCTGGGGAACTTGTAAGAGAGGGGGGCAAAAAGGGGGTCGTCTGGGTTTGAAAGGGTGAAAGAACAGTACCAAAGGGCATATGATTATGCGGGAAGCGTAAAGCCAACTGAAAAAAAAAGAAAAAAAAAAGGCATGGTAAATTCCCTTGCAAATCTTCTAGAATGCGAAATCGGAACCACGGCGAAAAGGATGTTTCAGAGACTGGGAAAACGGGGGAAACCTTCCTCCCTTAGAGAATGGAAGAAAAGGCATATCAAGATGACTGAGGAAGGGTCGTCGTGAAAAAAAAAAAGTCCGGGAAAAAAGAATCCGGAAAACCAGAAAAAAAAAAAAAGAAAAAGAAGGAAAAAAGCCGAAACGGGGGGAAAAAAGCCCCCGGAAAACAGTTCAGTAGGCGGAAAAAAGGGCCCCGATCCGGTTGGGGAAGAAAAAAAGCCTTGGAAACCATTCCTTCGTGAAGGGCGTCCAGGGACAACACCTCGGGGGAAGACTGGTCACCAGAATCGCGGGTGGGTAGGAGGGGTGCGTTGGGCGGAGAAACAGATCGAGACCCGCAGGTGAAAGGGGGGGGACTTTGGGTGTCCCTCCCCCGAAGTCCAAAAAAAGAAAAAAAAAAAACACGGAGAAAAAGGGGGGTCTGCCGTCGAAACAGGGACGGGGGCAGGAAAAGCCGCAAGAAGGGTGTCCGAAGCACCGTGCCCAAGGAGATAACAAAGATTTGCCGTATCTAAACGGGTAGGTTTTCTGCACGAGGAGGGACGGCGCCAACCGGGCGAACCATAGGAGCCCATTCATAAAAAAAACTCGGGCAACAAAAAAAACCGGGTCGTGGCAAGAGAACGTGACAGAAGGCGTTTGCAAGGCCGCGAAACTTAGCAGAAAGGAAAAAATGGAGAAGGGGGGCTACGTCCAAGGCAAAAAGAGCCGCAGTCCTGCCAACGGGGGAAAGGGACAGTCCAGGGATAAAAGGGGTGTTCGGTCCCCACCGTCCAACGAAAGAAAAGCGGAAAAAAAAAGCTCCATCGCAGCCAAAGACCCCTCTACCGGGCAGAAGGAGAAAAGAAATGAAGTAAAAACTTTACAACATAAAAGGATTGAACTCCATCGTAAGTACGGAGAAGAAGTCGAAGGGGGGCAAAAAAGAAAGAAGGCTTGGTGGGGGAAAAGAAGACCGGAAAGTTCTATCCAGACTAGGGGGACAAGGAAAAAAGAGGTCCCACGGCCCCCAGGAGTTAAGAAAGGATCGGAAAAACCCGGGGGAAAACGCGTCCAGGGAGCCAAAAAGAAAAACGGCCTCTTGAAAAAAAACCGGGAACGTGAAAAAGGAAAAAACGGCGAAACGCAACGCAAGGAGTCAAGGATCGGAAAAAAAGCCCGTCATGGAAAACGACCCAGCAAAGAAGACCGAGACCTCAGAAAGGGGGATAGGAAAAAGATCTTCCGAAAAGGGGCGGGGGTCAGCGCCCATCGCCGAAGGGAAAAACTAAGCCCCTAAAAGAATGGGCTCTTCCGGGCAGAGCACAGACCGTTTTCAAGACTGCAGAAGCTTCAGGAAAAAAAAAGACCAGGAGGATAAAGGGGGTCTTAATCGCAAGGACGAAACTTCGCAAGGTTTCGGACGAGGGGCGGGCAAAAGGTCCCACAGAAGGGGAAGGGGAAAATTCGGAAATGGTTTATTTTTCAGGGAGGTCGGAACAGGTCGCGAAAAATGGGAGGGAAAGGGGTGTGCCCCCCAAAGGGAGAGGAAACCCGGACAAAAAAAGCCGTAGATCTCTTGAAGGGGGGGTGCTGGAAGCACGGGGAATGGTCTTTTTGGCAGCGAAGGGGGGGCCCTCCAGGAGAAAGGGGCATCCCTCCCGGTGGAAAAGAATAGGGCTGAATTAAACAAAAAAAAAAAGTCAAAAAGATCCTTCCACTTGTACAGACAAGTGAGGGATTGTAAAAACTCTCCGACTACAGACCCGGCCAGTTGACTTGGCGTGGGAAAAAGGCCTCCTCCTTTCCTGGGAGAAAAAGGCCAAAGAGGGGGGAACGTGTCTCGGTTCTTTTGGGGGGTAGAGGAAGGCAGTAAGGTCCCTGGGGAAATAGAGACTTTGTTTGGAGGGACGCCCCCTCTTTCTTAAAGGGGAAAAAAAAAACAAAAAAAAAAAGTAAAAGATAAGATATGTTTCTCTCTCGGGAAAGTTTCATTCCCGGGCACAACCGTAGGGGGAATTCATGTCCAGGACCCCACCCGGAAAAAAACACGTCGTTCCTGGGAAAGGAAAACGGGTGAACCTTGTTGGAATCCCGCCGGCCCGGGCAAGAGTCGAAGGAAAATGCTCAAGCAAAGCACACCTGGGGGGGACCCAGGACCCTTCAAGAAGAGGGCGGCGGAAGCCCGGGGGATAGGGGGTGCGTTAACCAAAAGGAAACCAGCAAAAAACCCAAAAAAAAAAGGGAAAGTGTCTCCTGCAGCAAAAAAACCTCGGCCGCGAGAAAAAAAAAGAAACCACCCCGACAAACAGGGGCCGCTCAGAGCAGGGAAAAAACCAAAGAAGTTCACCGCTAACCGAGTGACCGAAAGAGAGCCGGTCCTTTGCAAGGTAGCACCCCAAAAAAGGAGAGATAAGGGGGAGCACGAGAAACTGTGTTCCCATCCAAAAAAAATGGGAATCAAAAACTTGCGGCCGGTAAAAACTGAAAAACCAACCCTCCTCCGGGGAAGGGGGAAAAAAGGTAGATCTCCAAAGAAGGAAAGAGCGCGGGGAAAGGGCAAAATCAGGGGGCAAAAAGGGGAAAGGAGATCGTGGAAGAGGGCTGCTGTAAGAAGAGAAAAACCACAGGCTATTCCTGGGGGGGCCAAAAAAAAAGCGGAAGATTCCGGCTGCCCGGACACGCGGCGTCAAAGGCATGGGGGGGGGGGAAGGCCGGAAGGAAGTTTCCGCAGGGGGAAAAGGAGGGTGAAACCAAGGAGGTACTGAAAAAAAAGAAGCAGGGGGGGGAGAATGCCCAGGGAAGTTCGTGACCACCTGAAACCAACCGCAAAAAATCGGGAGTTCACTCCCCTGGGAAAAAAACGAGATGGTCGAAAAAAGACAAGCGGAAGGGAGTGTAACAAAAACCGGGGGGACTCTCGGAAAAGGAGAGCAGGGCCGATGGATGGGGGATCCCGGGGGGATGGAACGTTCAGCAGGAAAATGGCCCCCCAGGGGAGGTGAAAAAGGGGCGGGAAAAAGGGAGGAATGCCAAAGGGTCGGGAAATGGTCCAGGGACAAGAAGTTTTAGCCCGAAAAAAGAACGCCCGGATCGGTATCACGAAAAGGGGTGAGACTGCGGCCGATGAAAAGCCCGCTCATCCAAAAGAAAAAAAAACGAGGGGGGAAAGTGACC
>Ga0179593_1363009_pt1 | contig 18808 bp, 25 predicted proteins | sample CZODoug2_1_08_16_FD_185931 | JGI IMG/M metagenome (GOLD analysis project Ga0179593, IMG submission 185931) | Vadose zone soil fungal communities from Angelo Coast Range Reserve, California, USA - CZODoug2_1_08_16fungal (PacBio error correction) | ecosystem: Environmental > Terrestrial > Soil >...
AAGAGAACAGAAAAGGGGGGATCCGGTCGAGTGGCAACCAAGCAATATCTGCCTCTATGTGGCAGTGGGGCTTTTTGGTGGAAAGGGCTATCGCAATGATTCGAAAAGCAGAGGACCCTCGCTGCAAAGGCACAATCAGAGTTGATGGGTACGACCGAACGGGGGGAAGGAGGGAAAGAAAAAGAAGGGCCAGGATCGTAACCCTAAGGAGGGGGAAATTGGCAGTATCCTTTGGTGATGAGACAGAAGGAAAAGCGCGCTTAATGGGTAAAGGGTAAGGGAAAAAAAAGGGCGACTGGGAAGTAAGGAAGAGACGTTTTCTTGGGACAAAGAGCAGTATGTTGTGCAGAGGTCTACAAAGTCTTCACCACGGAAAAAGAGCAGGAGAAACTACTTGTTCACGAGGACAAGGAGGAGCCCAAGCGGGGGCGATCCTTGTGGAAGTGTAGGCAAGAAAAGAGGGGGTTAAAAGAAGCCTAGGCCGGCAAGGTGGACTCCCATGCAGTGGAAATGGCGAGGAATGCAGTCAGACGGGGGAAAAAGGAGATCCAGAAAGTGGCAGCGAAAAAGGAAAAAAAGGTCGGCCAGATCACAGAAAGAGCTTTGAACTCATATGTCAAAATTGAAGGGGGGATGCGCACGTGGCCACGATCAAAAAAAGTTTAACCAACAATTGATGGGTCAGATCGTTCATGCCGGAAGGATCGGATGTGTACTATACTACCCTCAGGACGGGGGAGAAAAGAAAAGTCGATAATAGGACGGAGCTAAATCGAGCTGGCAGCAAGAGAGGGAAAGGGACGGCGAGAAAACAGGACAAAGTTAGTCGAAGTTCCGTGATTCGGCAATGAGCGGAGACATTGAATGAACAAATAAACGATCTTGGGTTAACGAGAAAAAGAAGAGGGAGAAGAGGAGGACACTAGTAAAAGGTTAAATAGCAAGTCTCGCACCAGAGAAGAAAAAGGAGACGCGGACAAGACAGCTAAAGTAATAGTCAGGCACAGGAGAATGTACGCTAATTGAAAAGGAGGAGTTATACTTCAGAGAGGGCAAACCATAAAAAGAAAACGATCAGCTAGAGAAGAAAGTAAATGGTCTTTTAGAGAAGAGAGGGTTGCGTATAGGTTTCTGCCGTAAAAGCAAAAAAAAAAATAATTATGAGAAAAAAAAGTTGCTTGAGGAAATCTGGGAACTTGAGGAAGTAGCCAATACCGGAATGGGGTTGGAAAAAAGTTCAGGGACCTCGAGGGGGAATCGTAGGAAAAATCGAGACCTACTCTTGATGAGGAAGAGGCCTATGGCATTGACATCAAGGCGCATTGGGAAGAAGTTCTGCGGCAGGAAATCGTGGGAAGGAAAGGAAAGGATGTCGAATGGGGAATGTGATTCGATAAGAAGGTGGTAGAAGTCAGGAATCAGGTTAAAATTTACAAGAAGGTTCAAAAAAACGAGGAAAAAGGTGTAGGAAGACTCGAAATAGAGAAGGGAAGGAAGATTTTCTTTTTCAACCAGCAAAGGAAGAGATGTCGCTAAGTTCAGGATGATTTGTGTAGGAAAAAAAGGAGGGGGTTGGAGAGAGCCGTTCCGGGGAGAAAACCTGGAAAAACCCAAAAAAAAAAAGGGGCTCGACCAATGAGGAGAAAAAGACAACCCCGGTAAAAGAATCTCGTGCGAGGAGGAGCTCACCCCAATGGGAGGAGACTAGATTCAAAGAGAAAAGAGAAGACGTGGGAAGGATTGTCAAAACAGTACTCCCTCTTTTTGTTTGTGAGATTCTTGGGGATCACTTCAAACGGAGAAAAAGGGGCGCGTCTCGAAAAAAGAAAAGAATGGAAAGACCGAAATAATGGATTAAACATAAATGAGGGGGGAAGAACCGTACAAAGGCGGGAGCGACAGAAAACAAAGGTTATCGACTAAAAGAAAATAAGTCCCAGGAGGTGGTCAGCCTTGAAAATAAAAATAGCAGAGGAAGAAGGACCGAAAAAAGGCCCTGAAAAATCTAAATGCTCAAGACAGAGGAGTGATCATGGCTCAAACCATCGCTCGTGCCGGAATTCCGCCTCAAACAAAGAGGAGGAGGAAAAGTCCAAAAGGGGATCTACGAAATGGAACTGGTAAAAAAACGGAAAAAGGATTGGAGCGTCCGGCAAGGCAAACCGGGACGAAAGAAAAAAGAGGCGTCATTCTCATCAAAGTCTGTGTTGAAAGTCCTTCGACCGCCAGAATTGGGAAACACGGCTCATCTAGAAAAAAATGGGTAATTCTCTAGCGAGAAGAGGGGAGGGGGGTTGGGAGAGGAAGTTGCCATAGAGAAAATGACCAAGACTTCAGGGGAGAAAGGCCAATTATATCAAGGAGGACTTGAGGACTTTCAGAGGTTCTTCTTTATGGAAAGCCCAAAAGGGGAAGGGACTCTCGCAGATTTAAGTAAAGAGGAAGTATATGCTATAAAAAACCATATCATCGGAGGGGGGAAGGAAAAGGGGAACTTTCGACTCATGGAAAAAAGCACACCCAAGAAAAAGAAAAAGACCTTTAGTGGTCGCAGGCCGCCAATCAAATCAATGCAGAATAAGGGGAGATGAGAGCCTGTTGAGAACCGGGCTTGTCAGTTCTGATACAGAACAGAAGGAAGGAAGGAGGGAAAAAACCTGAGAACAGGAAAAACAAACGTACTTTAAGTACCTGGGGGAGGGATCGATGGCCAGGAGGAATTGAAGTAAGGGCAAAGCTAAGAAAAATTGTCCGGCGAGGAAAAAAGCTTGACCAAGGGAGGGCCATCAGAAGGGACCCAGAATTTGAAAATCTGAAAAGAACGAAAGGAGAAAGGGGACCCAAAGCAGACGACACCTGAAAGGGAAACTATGTCGAAGGTAGAAAAAAAAAGAGTCTGGGGCGTACACATTCCAGAAGGCCCATGGCAAAAAACCTTACAAAACTGGAAGAGCAATTGCTTCATGTCTTGAAAAAGGGAACCCAAAGTGCTTCAATAAGCGGAAGAGAGGACTGACGCAAAAGGGCGGAGTTTTCCACCAAGGGAAACCAATCGATGAGCAAGTAGGCGCAAAGGCATCGTAAAAAACCTTCCGGCGCGCTCCTTTAAACGTCTTAAGACGGGGAAAAAAGATCTACTGACGAAAAGTATTTGAAGAAGCCAAGTTCGGTAACGAAAGAAAACAGCAGGCAAGGGAACGAGACCGAGGCAATCAAGAAAAAACTCCTCCTGGGGGAAAAAAGAGAAGCGGGGACCTTGGTACGGGAAAACAAAAAAAGAGGAATTCAAAAAACGGTTGACAAAAAAAGCGAAAGAAAGAATGGCCGCGGGAACAAGAGGAAGAGCTCAAGGTCCGCGAGATTTAAGGAGAAAGAGCTCTCAACAACAAAAAAGAAGAGAGAAAAAGAAAGGAAGGGTCGAAATAAAAAAAAAAACTGTGGGTCGACGATGGGGAAAACTACATGTCGAGAAAGGGAGCCTCGATGGTGGGAAAAAGGGAAGGGGGGGGGAAATTAGATCCAAAAAAATAGGGGGAGACATGCGAGGGAAAAGAATTCGGCACGGAGAAAGATTGAAAACAAGGACTTTAGCTTTCAAACATCCTGTATAGTTGAACGAGGACTGGGACCCAAGGGGCTATAAAGAAAGAGGAGAAAGGTATCTCTGGGGTGAAGAAGGGCATAATATCTCTAACTGGAATGGGGAAAAAGGAGTTTCCGAGTAGCCTACAGCCAGCCATGTCCTGCTACCAAGAGATTTACACTTCGCAAGATTTTGCGCATCAAAAAAAAAGGAAGAAATCGGCAAAAAGGCCAGTAACTAAAGAAACTTGAAAGAGGGGAAGAGAAGCGGAATCAAAAGCCACGCGATCATTTGTGTGGAAGGGAAAGATACAAGAATGGTTTGATAAGCTCTTGCAAATGTCAAGTTTGCGCCTGCATGGGGCACATGGCTACTGTCTTCATTGAAGAATCCGTCTGAGAATTGGACGCCGAGTGGGGCTGGTAAAAAGAGGGGGAACAGAGTGACTAAAGGAAAAAGAGCTTTCAAATCACGAGTGGTTCCAAGTAATGAATTCCATCTTCAAACGGGGAAAGTTCCTGTTGGAGGGGAAGAAGAGATTCGGAAAGCCGGCTCGTGGAGGGGGGGTATGACGAAGTGAATCCAGAAGAGAGGAAAAACAGTCAGTAAGGTCATGGCCTCTAAAGGAAGAAATAGGGATCTTCAAAGAGGGAGGAAATTCAACCAGACACAATTGAGGGAAGTTCAGGGAGAAAAAAAAGTATTATAAAGGATGGAAGGCAAGAAGAGGGGTTGAGAGAAAAAGAATATATATATATCGAACATGAGACAGACTCTGAACGAGATGCGACAATAAAAAGACCGGCGTGAGGAGAACGGGAGAAGGAGAGGAAAAAGCTGAAAAAGGAGGTCCAATAGGGCACCTTAAAAGGAAAAAAAAAGTAGGACGCTCAACGAAAAAATAAAATAAAAACAAAGACTGGGAAGAATAGAGAAGCCCAGGGTAAGGGTGCTGTTCTGAGATGGACGAAAGTTGCGTGGGGCACAATCGAAAAACAGTCTCTTCAGAAACTAATATATGAAAGCGAGTCTTCACAACTCTAACCGAAAACGATTCAGGAAAGGCTTAGGGGGGGGGGGGAATTATTACCGAGAGGGAGGGGGGGAGCTGGGTGACAGAACTCGTCATAGGGGAATTTGAGAACGCTGAGTGGCATATCTAATGGAGGTCCAACGCTCATAAGAAAGAAAAAAACGTGGGTAATCCAAGGACAGGGTCTCGAGATGGGGGCAGGGATGCGATACTTGGTGATAATTAGAGAAGATGACAGCAACCGTGAAAAAGGGTCATTTAAAAGAATGGGGAAAAAGAATAATATCTTTACTTCTCCTTTCAAGAGGGACTAACAGAGGAAAAGGGGATAGAGAGATAAGGTAACAGCTTGTGGATGAACTGATATCCGAGAAAGCATTTGAAGGAAAGAAGGGGGTGAACGGGGCAGAAAAAACACAGAGGAACCAAACAAGGAGGCTCACTGAGGGAGAACAGATCAAAAACGGGTCCAATTCAACTCAAAATGATGGAGAGGATAGAGGAAAAAAAAAACCAAAGTTCTGAAGAGAGAGAAGATCATCAAAGAGAGAAGTTGAAAAAGGGTTGAGTGTTTGTGTACGAAATGTTGAGCGCCACTTGATGGTGTGGACAGGGGGCACACACTGCAAAATGAGGAGCAAGTGAAACGCGGTCTCGGGAATACACCAAAAGTAAATTAGAAGGCCTAAGGAGTTTTAAACTCAATGGAAAAGGGGAAGAGGAATGAAGGAAAGGCGGCGAAGAAAACATGGTAAACGAACGCCGGAATCATCTTCAAAAGAGAAAGTAAAAAGGGTGTAAAGCCGGATAAGAGGATAAAGCTCAAATCAGGTCCCACGAAAGAAGAAGAACATCCACCGCTTGCAAAGAGAGGGTCCGCATAGAGACTGAGGGTATCATTTGAACTTCAATAGATGATGAAAAAGACCATCGGAAGAAAGACTCTCAATACGCTGGCTGAGTAACAGAGGAACCACTCCGGAAACGGAGGGGGGCCATGAAATGGGGGTAAAAAAAAACAAGCAGATATGGATAGTCGCTGATCACGAGTGGAAGAGAGGAACCAGAATGGACCTCCTTGCGGTGGTAAAAAAGGAGGACAGGAAAGAACTGGTGCCAATACTCAACGGAGAGCGTAAGGGAGAACACAAACCCAGCACCGGGGGTTGCTGTCTCGGAGGAGGGATTGTTCTGTGGCACTTTTCTTTGGCCATCGAGAGCACTAAGTGAGTAGGTTGGGTTCAAAAGCCAAAAGCTGAGGAAAAGACTCAAGGCGGACGGGTATTTATGGGAAAAAAAATAAATCGAGTACTGGAAATCCGGTTCTCAGTAGATAGGGGGAGAAAAGAATGAAAAAATGTTGACAGAAGAGATCGATCTTCGCGACTCGTCGAGTAGGGGTGGAGAGGGTTCCGGGACTAGAAGAAGGGATAACTCCCACTGGGCACCAAAAATCACTCACCTTGGGGGAAGGAAAATTAACTCCGGAAGAGAAAGAGGATTGCTCAGGCATATCGTGGAGAGGGAGATCGGGTCGGGAATGGGGAGAGCTGAGTCGATAAAAATGAAATCACGGTCTCGAAACTAGGTCCGAAGAAAAAGACCCGACTTACTGGAGGGGGGGGGGTTGAGCGAAATACTGATGGAAAAAGCGTTCATTAGGAAAGCTCGGAACGGCAACTAATGCGAAAAAAAGGGTGAACTAAAGGGACAACTAAGAAAAAAAGGGATCTACGATTGAAAATACGCTCGTCCCCAGGCCCACGCATGGCTCCTGTGACAAGGGATCAAAGTTCTAATAAAAAATTGAGGGGGGACAGGACTTACAAAAAAACCCGCTGGCGACTGGACGCTTGCCGTACCAAGAGGGAAAGGGCATACAGAAAAAGTGCTGCGGATTGAGGAATCGGAAAAAAAAAATGAGACGCCAAATAAACATACGGCGAAGTGAAAAAGGGCCAGCAGAGTTTGAAAACGCAACTGTCTGGGAACTGGGAAATAAAAAAAAAATAAACAGGAAACTGAATTAGGCTGTCGACTGTCAAAAAAAGAGGGAGGAGTAGAAGCGAGTTTTTCAAGAGAGCGCCCTGATTGACATAGGGAAAGAAGGGAAGGTCTTACCCGACGCATAAGAAGACATCAAGGGGCCTTCTCCGAGGCAGCGAGGTCAGAACAATGGACAAGAAGTAGTAGGCCATTTACACAAGAAAAAAACTGTTAAAAAAAAGAAAGCAAGGTATAAAAGATCGAGAAGAAGGAGGGGAACACTCACAACAACTGAGATTATTAAAAGTATGTCGAAAAAAAATAGACGACGGTAGAGGGGGGAAAGAGAAGAATAAAGAAGAATAAAATGGGTGGACAGTTCTTTGGATGGTGGGAAAAAGGGGGAGATCCATGAGTGAGGAATTAAAAAAAGAAGCTGAAAAGGGAATACAAGCGATGTTATGAAGGACAGTTGACTCTTTAGCGTTCACAATAAGATAGGAACGATCGTCCCCTACAGGGAAGCGTGCGTAGAATCTGGGGAAGGCGAAGTAAGAGAGTTGGTGAGAAGAAATCGCAGGCCGTAATTTTAATGCAAAAAGTCTGAAACTTTCCAAGCCGATTCCTAGTTTCTTGAAACCTTAAGAAAGTAGGGGGGGCGGCAGAGAGAAGACAGAGAGATTCAATCAAAAAACACTTTCCTCCCGTATTAACATTCCAAAGAGGAAGACTGAAAAATTTCAGTGAAAAAATGTCAAGGGGGGTTAATTGCCAATGGGGTTCGAGAGAGCTGATTTCCATGTAATGAAGCCATGCAGGGGGGGCCAAGGAATGGAGAGGAGAGTCTCTTCCGAAGGAGGAGGGAGAAAAAGGATTCGATAGGGGACAGGATTAAAAAGAGGGAAGGGTCCTCGAAAGACACGAGCTTTTCATCTGCTAGACCGAAACTTGCAATGAGTAAAGGCTATGGAAAAAGAAAGGAACACAGAGTAAAGGCCTGGGCAGAGGAATCGCTGCCTGAGACTTGCAGAAGGAGGGGCGAACCCATCGTAGAAAAGAGAAGAAAAAGTGATTCAAACGGGTCTCAGCTGCTGGACATCAATGAAGAGGCGAATAGAGACCACCGGCCAGGTGCACTTTTGAAAGTGGAAAGCAATGATCTAAAGGGAAGTCAAAGAAACCAGATCTGGTTACCAGAGGAGGTAGAGAATATTAAAATCACACTTCAGAGTATGTAAAAAACATCCAGACTGGGGCAAAAACAGGAGTGCCAGCCATAGTCCGGGAAAAAGGCACTCTGAAAGATTATATGAAAGAGAATTTTGTAAGGGCCAACTGAAGGAATTGAGGACTGAGCTATTGCAGACGAGACGCGACATCAACAAAGCAAACCGATCCAAGCGAGAGATCGCCCAAAAGGACGTTGAACTTTAAAAAGGGACTTTTTGCAGGAGGGGGGGAAAAGGGGCGACTCATTCTCTTAAGAAAAGGATTAGAAATTCTACACGTACTGAGGACCAACTCGAGGCACTTGCGGGAAAAAAACATACCGCGGCAGTTTTACAAATCAATGAAACGCGAGGGGGGGAAAAAGAGGGGAAGATGTGTACTCCTGCCAGAAGGGATGGGTCCGACTGCGAGAAAAGAGGGCGCAAAAGGAGACAATATTCGGTCACGATCGTGGTAGATGGCGGAGTGAGGAAGTCACCTGGTGCCTTGGATGCGAAAAGAGTTTTAATCAATCAAGGAGGAACTCCTGGACAAGAAAGACCTAACGCGAACAAAAGGTTTGCTTCTGAGCAAAAAAATCTCTACATAGCCTGCAAATTTGAAAACAGAACCGTGGATCGGCTTCGCTACATTCCAGATGCGGGGGTGGAGGAAGAGACAGAGTCGCAAGGGAGCTCGAAGTGGGACTAAAAAAGAGTCACCCAAAAGGGACGACAAGGGAGTTGAGACAATCAAAAAATCCCTCCGTGCGGAAGCGAAAAAGCCCCAACTAGGAGAGGAAAAGAGAGCTTCAGAGGAAAAGAATTGGACGGTTTGTGAATGAAAAGGAGACGCAACGTTGGGGGAGATCGATGCAAAAGCCACGCATCGAGCGGGGAAGGGCGATCGCGTCTATCACCAATTCAGAAGGGAACGAAATGGGATACTGATCATCTGCAAGGCGAAGTCCCGATTCGATCGCTGCAAACTTGGAGAAAGGAAGAACCGGAAATAGGGAGAAATTAATATGGTTAAAAATTCCGAGCGAAAAACTATCACACAAAAACTTCCAAGGGGAAAAAAAACAGCAACACCCTGGACGAAGATGAGGCACAACTCAGTAGGGGGAAAAGTGGGCAAGCCACAAGATCACAAAGGCAGTACACTCGGCACAGAAACGAATGAGTACAAAAACGAAAAGCTCGCAAAAAAAACGAAAAAAAAAAAACAGGAGGAAAACAAAAAAAACAAGAAAAAGAAAAAAAAAGGAAGAGAGGGGGACTGAAATTGGGGTCCAAAGAAGAAGGAGGGTGCTCGGGGAGAAATTGGCTCCTATTTTGCCTGGAAACCGGAGCTCAATGGCGCCAGCCTTCGTTGTGGGAAGAGAATGACGGACATCCGCTTGAAAATAAGGAATGCGAATAGGAAAAGAGCGAAAAGGATTGAAACTGAACGTCTAGGAGGGGGGAAGGCTTGCATTGGTGATGAAGTTAGGGGGCAAAAAGTGATGACTGACAGGTGGAACTTCATCTGTCTTACTAAATGACAATAAAAAAAAGTCATGTAAGAGGGGCTTCAGAGAATGTCGAAGTCTGGGAAACCCTCCGCATGAAGGATCGGAGACTGAAAAGAGGGGGGCTTACTAAGGGGGAAATCACACTAGCTTCGGGGAGAAACGCGCGGTAGCATTGTACTGGAAACTTGGGAGGCAGCCCAATGTCACCAGAAGGAACACATCCGGACTGTGGGGGAGACTGCCGAATCATAGGATTGGGGAGAAGGCGAAGAAGATGATTGTGATCTATCTGATCGGACGGGAGAATCGCAGGGGCTTCCGTAAACATAATAGAAAACGAGAACAGGTTCTAAAAGGAAAAAAAAAAGAAGGCACTGGATACGCAACGAAAAAAGACTGGCAGTGTGGTTGAGGCGGTGGATAATGCAAGTTACTTCATTGGGGGGGGAAAAAGGAAGTTGGCGGAGATGAAACGCTTGGACGAAGATGGCGAAAGCCGGGGAAAAACCAGCTTAGAAGGTGACGCGGAGTGATCGAAGGATTTCGAAAGGAAGGGACAAGCAAAGGCGGGGGAAAACGAGGAGTGCCACCTTGAACAGGGGGGTTCCCATAAGATAAAAGAGAGACGAAACTAATTAGTGGCCGTAACTCCAAGAAAGATGACGTGATGGCGAAAATGAAAACTTCCGGAGAAGATCAAATTCAGTTGAAATGGGTTAAAAGATCTGGGTCTCGGGCGTCAGAAGGTGCGGGGATCTTCAGGGAGGGAAGGGACGAAAACTTCGAATTGTCACATCAACTGATGTTCTCCTTCAGCTGGTATAGAATATCATATGTCGAGAGAGTCGGAAGATCTTTAAATCACGCTCAGGGGGTACTGTCGACTCTTTTAAGACAAAGAAAGGAGAAGTAGTGTTCGAAAAATCAATCACTTGTATTTAAGATTCCGCAAGAGGTCTAGTCGGTGTTTAGACGCGCCCAGCAGAGGGAAGAAGGGGCGATGAAAAGTCCGAGACCGCAATGGAACCAGGGCAAGGATGTCAAGACGCTGGATAAAAAGGGAAAAAAAAGGATATCCATTGAGAGAAACGACTCCATGAACGGTGACAAACAAAAAAGGAGGGTCATGCAAAGGGGGAAAATCAGAAAGAAGCCAAAGGGGAAAGGACCGGTATTTCGTCAATCACAAAAGGAACTCAAAAAAAAAACCACGGAGGAGGAAGTATATAGTCGAAACAAGAAAAAGAGAAAAGAGGAGAGGGGAACTCCGGGGGCGATTTGCACGCTAAAGAGAATTACAATGGGGGTTGAGGGGGGGGGGAGGTTGGGAGTATACGGATGAGGGGAGAAGCTCTTACCGCTGGGCACTCTTTACACGACAGGTCGAGTGTGGGGACTTAACAATGTAGACGGGAGCGGCAAAAGAGGAACTATTTCAAATCTGGGAAAGAAAATGTGGGGCTTAAACGAGAAAATCTCGTCGGAAGTAGATCAGAGGTGGGTGAGAACGGAGAGGAAAGGACAGTGTAGAGAAGGGAATGCATATTTCAGAAAGACTAAGGTAGGCTCGTAAATCCTGGAAAAACGGGGAGACAGCTGGATGAAAAAGTCTCCAGTATGGTGGGGGGAGCGTGTCTCAGGAGGGAGAAAGTAGGTCGGGGAGAAAGGGGAGGAACGGGGTGCCATCCATTCCAGGAGTTGAAAAGGAAGTTCGTCAAACGAAACTTGTGGGGGGAATGAAAGAGGTTGGTAAAAGAGCGGGGAGAAAGGCAGGGAAAAATTGGCCAATGGCCGGCGAGGTCGATTTCACGCAAAAAGAAAAATCAAAATGATCAAGTGGAAAGAGGAGGGAGCGCAAAGGGGGCGCACGTCGTTCTGCAGACAAGATGGCTTGAATTCATCTAAGGGACCCAGTTGTCAAAAATGGGAGGCAAAGGGGGGACCAGATATCAAAAAAAGGGAAAGGAAGAATGTCAGTTGGGGTGTTCGGTCAGGTAGCTCCGCAGGAGGATTCTCGTTGCATGGGATTAAGAAAGGAAAAAAGAGTGACACAGTAACATAAAGATTCGGCGCAAAAGAAAAGGAGCAAGGGGAGAGGCATCGCGGAATATGGACGCAACATAGGCCAAGGTGTGGCGCTGTGAAAGGAGGAACTAAAAAGGAAGGAAAAGAAGAAAATTGAAGGAAATCGCGGAGGTGCGCTCAGAGAGAGACAGTCCAAGGTCCGGCTGAAGATACTACTGCTTCGCTTGTTGGAAAAGATCCCAGGGGAGAAACAAAAAAGAAAAGAGAAAGAGAGAGTAATGAAAGCACAGAATTAAGGGGAGTCGAAGAAAAAATTGGGAATTGGGAATAGGGTAACTTAGAATAGGCCCATAAACTGATAAGATCAAAAAAAAAGCCAAGCCACGAAGCTAGAGAAGCTCCGTAACAGGGGGTCATCAGAGTGACGTACTGTTTAGAAGACGTTGTAACAAGATGGCGTCGAGCTAAAGAAAAAAGAGAAAGGGATAAAGATTAGCAGCGCGGGTCATTCAAGGTAAAGCTTAGCACTGGTCGACTAAAAGTGCAGGCAACTGGAGGATTGGGAAACAAGTCATGTAAAACTGGAGTGAAGCTGTTATCAGGAGAGGAGTAATTATGGAGGGCTTTACCGTGTATGGAATATAAGGGGGAGGACGCCACGGAGAAAGAGAGAGGGGGAGCCGAATCTGTTGAATGGGCCGGCTTGAGGAAGATCTCGCAATGGGCAAAAATGGGGTGGAGAGCGTGGAGCAGTAATAAAGGATGAAGAAACCAGGCATATGAACCATAGGTTAGTCATCAAAAAAAGGGATACTGAAAAGATGGAGAGAGCAGGGTGCAAAGAAATCAAATGGCTATGCCAATAGAGACGGACGCGAAGGTTCGCAAGGATGAGGGGGGGGGGGTTCCTCAAGAAACCGGATCGGAGACATTGGCAGAGACGACGTGGGGTGCATACAAGGATTAGGAACAACTACGCAAAGGATTTAAACAACCACAACCCGGGAAATACATCTTCGCGAAGGAAATGAAAAAAGAGAAGAAAAAAAACAACGGAGAAAGAGAAAAAGGAAGACGATAAGGAATTGAAAGGTGAAGGGGCTGGGGGGCGAGGGGTGGCTTAATCGGGAGTAGAAACAAGAACAACGTCGCTAGCAAAAAAGGGGGCCGTCTAGTCTCGGGACTCCAAAAGAAAGCAGGGAACTGAAGAAAGAAAGGAAAGGGTATGGTTGTAAAAAAATAAAAAGTAGACAGGCTAAGAGACCTTAGCAGCAACACAACCCGCCCGTACCCCGGAAGCATTGAAGAAGAATATTATCCACGGATTCCTACTTGAATACAAGCTCTCTAAATCCAAAAGACCCATGCGGGGAGAAGAAAACACCGGCCAGTGAAAACAAGGAGGCCCCTCCGCATCTCAAGGATTCTCCATCTATATTCAAAAGAAGGACGCGCCAATCAAGTCATACGCGAGGAGGAACACTGAACAAGAAAGGGGGAGACAGAAGGGACCATGAAGGGAAAGAAGAACGGATGGGCACTCAATGGCCTAGTTGGGGGAAGAAAACACAAGCTTTCTCATCCAGGAGTTTTATAAAGCCTTCTCCATAACTCGGGGTGCCAATAAAGAAAAAAAGCATCTCGACGTACTGGGGCGGAGAGGAGGAGGGGTTGAGGGTTAATGAAGGAGTTCCATCCAGATAAGAATTCCGGGAGGCAAGTAAAAAGAGGAGTTACTAGAAGGACTTCAGGGCTTGAAACTGAAAGAGGTCGGCCGACACCTATTGCGGACAAACTCGCTGCGTGAAAACTGAAAAGAAGGGGGGCAGAATCTAGCTAGTATCTGAACGTAAAAAGAGCGTGAGGGAAGGAAAGGGAATTCAATAATCTCAGTGCGTGGACCCACTCACTCAAACCAACCTGGGGGAATGGGCGCCGGGGCCTCCAATATGCAACGAGGGGAGAGAGGGGGCGAGGGAATGAGAACGTATTTGGGGGGGGGGGGTGGAAAGAAGAACTTTCCGTGCAAACTAGATCCTAAGGAAAGAAGAAAAAACACTGATAAAAGAAGACCGCATGGAAAGTTGAAAGGGAAATGTGTGATGGATCGATCAACGCAACTGGGGATTGGTCAGGGGGTGAAACTATTGGGTTCTTATGATGGAGTAACTCTTTTTGAACTAAAGGGAGGGAAGAATAGGAGAAATTGGGGGCGATAGTTAGGGAAAGATAAAAGGGGCCATCGGCGACCATTTAGGAGCAGCAACCAATAAATGTGTCTGTCTAGAAAAAAACGCTTCTGCCAAGTCAAGGAAAGAAGATAGAAGGAGGGAGGGAGGAAGAGGGACCGTCAGCCAAAGAGAATGGGCTGGCCATACAAGAAAAGCTGACCTCGGAATCTAACTGGAGACAACGAGAAACACAATAGTGCAGTCCAAAAGTCTAAACATGCATAGGAAAGGGCAGAAAAGCAAGGGTGCAAAGATAAAAGCAGGAAAATTCCGGACGAGGGGGGCACCTTAAGGATCACTTTCAAAAGAGGTAACCTCTAGAAAAGAAACGCAAAAAAAAATGAGGGACGAACAGGCGCAGGTAGGGGGGGACACACGAGAATCGTTAAAAGGAAGAAGACTACCCCGGCAAGGGGGGAAAAATCGAGGTAAAGAGGGAGGAGAATTCGGAAAGACTCATCCCTCAAACTGGGCCACAAACGGAGGCACTTGCTCAAGCTAACGGCCAAAGATCCAACGTCATTGAAAGGTTAAAAGAAACGGGCCTCAGAAAAAAAATAGGAGTAGGAAAATGAGATGTGAGGAACAAGAAAAAGAAAGAGGAATCATTGAGCCGGGAGGGCGACAGGCCTCAGGTCGCCTCGAGGGGGAAAACAGTGGTTTGGATGGTGGAAAATGGTCTTCCGAAGAGTCAGAAACTCTCGCTGGCACTTCTTGAAACAGGGGGAGAAGGGAAAATTGCCTTTCGACGGAAGAGGAAAAAAGCCGCTCGGCCTCGAGAGAAATAAAGAGAGGAGGGTAAATATCGCGGCATATCTCTACTTTAAAGGAAACACGGAAAAAAGGAATAATTTTAAAGACGGAAACGCGACGGCTGCAGAGGGAAAGTCCTAGGGGACTGGGAGCCATCTTGGTCTGAAAAAAAGAAAGGGGGTGGTAGGCGTCTCCAGAGATTCCAAAAAAAAAGCCTGTATAATCGTCCGACTTGTTGAAGACCGCGTCAGTCTCCAGCATACGTGGAAGCCTACGGGGTCACTAAAAAGAGAGCTTTAAGAAGGGACAGGTGGAAACGACATTCAAAGAACAGGGCCAAGGTAAGAGGGATCGCCACTAAACTAACTAAAAGGGCTTCCTTGAGTGCAAGAGGGAAGGGAAAAAGGATCGTGAAAGATCGAGAAGAGTATAGGGTCCAAGAGAAAAGAAACTGGCCTAGTAAATGCTACACTTGGAAAAATCGGGGCCCACAGTAGAAGTCCTTGGGAGGGGGAAAGAGCGCTGAATTCCGTATAAAGGCGCCTTGTAGGAGGGATGATAAGGTTAATAAAAGAGAATCCACATGCAAACGTCTCAAAATCCAAAGCGGAAGGCACTGGCAGAAAAATATGACATATTTTAGAAAAAGAAAAACAGCACGAAATTATGGGCGGAGGGGAAAGGTTGGAGGAAAGAAAAAGGAAGAGAATAACGGAAGGAAGAGAAACAAAAAGCCACAAACCCTCTTTTTGAACACAAGAGAAAATAGATCAGCCAAGGGGAATTCAACTCTGCAAAAAAGGGAGAAATCCTACATTGACGGACGGGCCGGCGGGGGCAAAAAAAAGGCGAAGGCCGGAAGAGAAAGCACAAAAACATGAAATAGAAAAGATTTGGAAGTCAAGAGGGACTTCTGGGCAAGAAAGAGAAAAAAAACAAGACAGAAAGCTATTAACGCAAAAAAGAGAAAACATGGGGAGGGGGCTGGTCTATAGGACAAGGAAGGCAGATTGGCAAATGGTAAACTCAGGAGTAAAAATGGGGCAATCCGTGGATGAGGGGAAGAGAGGAGAAAAGTGGGGCTCAGGAAGTAAACCGCTTGCGGGGGAAAACGTTAAGGGGGAAACGTATGGTATAAGGGGGGGATTGTGACGCAGAGCTGTCTGTATTCCGTAAAAGAAAATCTAACTATTTGGATCACGAAAATGGGATCAGGAAGATGGAGGAGATAATCGTGGTCAGGAAGCGGGGCTGACGGCTCGCAATGGGACGTTCAAGGAGCGTGGGGAGGAGAGCACAAGCGAAACCGTCCTAGGGAAGTCCTGTTAGGGCTATCAAAGTGATGACACGCTCGAAAATACGGAGAAAATCGAACAATTTAAAAATGTTCGGCTAGGGGGGAAAAAAGCCAGTATCGTTTCGCACATGGAAGGATGCTTTGGGGATGAAACGAAAGGATCCAGTGGACACGAGATTGGTTGGACGTGCCTCGACCCAAGAGGAGACAAAACTGCCCAAAACTTGTCAAAAAGACAATAGCCCCCCTAAGAAAAAAAAAGCAGTCGGCGAGGAATCAGAAGAACAAACCAACGGAGAATGGGAACATTACGGATTCACTCGAAACGAAAGGAATGGGACCCGGGTTGGGCTTGGAAGAAACAAGTTGACGACACGTTTTTGTGGTGGGTTAGGCGGGTAAAGCGACCAATAAAACCAATTATCGCGTCTCTGAAAAAAAAAAGCATAAAGCGTACAAGCCGTACGTTCGGGTTTCCAAAAGTCTGGAAAGGGAGAATGCATCAGATAGGACGCAGAACAACCCTGATCAAACTACAAACTGAAAAGAGGAGCAAAAACGACACGGAAAATTCTAACAGGAAGAGGCGCATCCAGTAAAAGTGTCCGGAAGGAAGACCCAGAAGGACGGGGAACCCCATTGACTGAAAGGAAGAATCTTCAGGGGTGGCGCGAATCTCTACATCAGTGAGACCTCAAAACGCTGAGGAGGACAAGATTAAAAACTGTTCCTCCGGGCTTGTAAAAAACGCAAGGGGGGTCTCGAAGTTCTCAAGGTTACAAGAAAGAAACCGGAGCAGGGATTATATCAGAAGGATTGGTTTAGAAGGCATTGACGGCAGAGGGTTTGCCAAAACCAACCGAAATCGTTCAAATCGCTACCAACGGCTGTGAGCTAAAGGAGGGATCGGTGGATTTGGGGGGGGGGGTGAGGCAGGGAGGAAACAGCGAGAGTCCAGAGGACTTCAGTTGCCCAACTCAAGGACATAATCTCGAATGACTTTTGCTTGAAAAATTCCGGTTAGGCACAAGCCGGCAGAAAGGGGTATCAGGGAGAAGAGAGAAGAGAAAAGGAAAAGCATGGAGAAGAAGGCTGAGCGAGGAGCGTCAACAATAGATGTAAGGAAGAAAAGGTTCCGTGGGGTCGAGCGGGAAGAAAAGTCAGAAGCACAAAGAAGAAGTTTTGTAGCAAGGGGAAACAATCTGAAGAGAGGATAAGGCAGAAAAAGGAGGGGATTATCGGCCGAAGATCGACTGTGGTAGAAGCTAAAGTCGTCCTCTAAATCAGAACTATCATTCATCAGGGGAAGAAAATAATCCTTATAAAAAAACGGACGGAAAGGAAATGTGGGAGGATCGGGGGGGCCAATGCGAAGGGCTTATTTGGCAAAGCGGGAGAAGATGTAAAACTCTGTCCAACCCTTGGGTGTGAACCCATATAAAACTCAGGAGCACTTGGAAGTGAGAAGGGAGTGAGGGAAAAAAAAGAAAAGCGCATCCGAAGGGGGCACCTCACAGGCAAGTTTAAACATTGAAGAGAAACGAGGAAAATAGTCCACCGCTTGAGTTAATTAACTTACCCAAGGGGATCCAGCCTCTGAATAAAAGGGTCCGTAGGGCAAATCGGATGGAGTCGAAATACAAGTAGGAAAGCAGTCATGGTCTCAGGGGGGAGCTGGAGAATCGGGGGGGGGGAAAAAAAAAACAGAGGCGAATTGTCAACAAAAGGGCACTCACATGCAGATGGGCAAGAGCAGAGAAACTTAATTAGATTCCAGAAATAAAGATCTGGGACCTTGCACAAAAAAAAAGAAAGATAAAGGAAGGAGGAAAGTTTTCCGAGAAAAAGAGGGACCGAATCACAGGGAACAAAGGCATGTGAAGGTTGACTCTCCAAAATCGGCAAGTCATCAAATACACACCAACAAAGAACACAAAAGTACCCATCCCGCGAGGGGGGAAGAATGCTAAATTCATGTCGGATAAAAGTGGAAAAAGCCAATAACTTTTCAACCATAGGGGCGAAAGGGGGGCTCAAATCGAACGCGAGCACTATTCCTCCGTTTGATATAAAACAACAAAAACGGATTAGTGAGGAAGGGGAGATTGTGAGGGAACAAAACTAGACTCTTCAGCTGGGCGAAGAGAAGGGGGGGCGACGGGAACAAGAAGAAGAGGATGGTGTCCACAGTTGGAGGGGGTAGGTGGAAAAGCATCCGAGGGAAACAGTCTCTGCTGCGCGCCGATTCACGACAAGGGGGTACTGTTCCTGGCTCTGGGAAAAAAAAAGGAAACAAAAAAGACCACGTAGAAAAAAAGCTGCCGGTGAGTAAAGAAGGCCTTGGCAGAAAAAGAGTAACTAAGTAGGACTAGTTGGAGGGAAGTAAGAAGCCATGGAACTACTCGTCTAAAATGCGAAAAAAAAGATAAAAAAAGCATTGGAAGGGAAACTTCACCGTAGGGTTGAGGACTTCGAAAAAGAGGGGGAGATCGGCAGAAACGGGCAAGGAGAAGAAGGAAAATTCCTCAGAAGCAGAGAACCGGCGGAGTTGGGGGGAATTATGAAGTCTTTTTGTAGACTCGACCCGGTCAAGGGAAAGAATGCCGGGTGAATGGCACTCTTGCGAGAGGCGAGTCCGTCCAGAGCCAAATGAGGCCAGTGTAAGCTTGAGGGGAAAAGCGTTGCCATCGTCGAGACAAGCTTAACTACCCGCTGGTCACTGGCACTTGCCATCATAACAGGGAAAGGAGAGAAAGGCTTTTGGGTAAGAGAAGAGGAGAAGGGGGAGACCAGGGAGAGTTTTCGGGATTAAAAAAAAAAAAAGGGAGACAAAGGGTACCTCAAACTATGAGATCATGTGGGATAAAAGGCAAGGGAGGGGAAAACGTCGAAAGGGGGAAGACACGCAAGAAAGAAAAGAAATGGGGAAAAAAGGAAAAAGGTCTTTTTCGAAGAAGAGAATCTACGGCCGGATGTCTTGTCAAAACTCCGATCCAAAATGGGAAAAAATCTTCACAGAAAACTAATGCCTTAAATTGCCAAAAAAGAAGCAAGAAAGAGATAGGTGAAAGAGGGGAAAAGGTGAACTGGTAATGATAGGAGGCTCGAGGTAACGAAACATGAAAGACCGAAACAGAGGAAATAGAAAAAAAAACAAGTGTGGAGGGGAGTATAG
>Ga0179593_1567362_pt1 | contig 18807 bp, 19 predicted proteins | sample CZODoug2_1_08_16_FD_185931 | JGI IMG/M metagenome (GOLD analysis project Ga0179593, IMG submission 185931) | Vadose zone soil fungal communities from Angelo Coast Range Reserve, California, USA - CZODoug2_1_08_16fungal (PacBio error correction) | ecosystem: Environmental > Terrestrial > Soil >...
TCTAGAGTGCATTTGAGACTGAGTCCTAGTCGGAGGGGAACAAAAAACGGCTTCCGCAATCCTAGGGAACAAATCGAAAGGGTGTGGCAAGGAAAAACCCGTAAGGAAATTGCATAGGACGGCCGGGGAATCTGGAAAATATTTTGCAGCCGGTCATACGACGGAGACGAATGCCATCTCTCAACAAGGGATAAGTGACTCCGAAGAAGAAGGCTGGGGAGGGGCGGCTGAGGGATGGAAACTCAGGGGACGAAAGATTTTTGTGGAAGCCAGCACGAAAAAAACGTCCTATGAATAGGGAAATAAACTGTTCTAGGCTCACGCCGCTCACATAACTTTTCAATAAAGTGGGGGACGAACGCGCGAAGATTGTCAAAAAAATTCGCGGGCGCGGACTCGTCGAAAGGGATCAGAAAAACGACTATTCTTTCTGGGCGAGCAGACAATCTCACCAACGGGGGGAGGATGAATATATATATGTTGGAAGGGGTAAATGCCGAAACTGACGGGAAGAATATGCCTTTCTAGAAGGACGTTGGGAACGAGTTGCCTAAGGAGAATGGGGGAACTCGGCGTCCTCTGGAGACAAACTACTTGACCTAAGAGGACCGGATCTCATAAGGACATGAAGACGGGGGTTGTCGACGAAGGAGAGATTCACTGACGTGAGGAGCGGTGGTAACCTTAGACCGAAAACGCAAAAGTTATTCGTCGAACAGATGAGGACGAGGGGCAGCTCGTTTGGCAAAGGGGCGATCTCAATTCCCGTCAAATATGACGACCAAAAAAACTAGGCAAGTCGATGGGGTAAAGTTTTCCTTGCATAAAGGGTCAAGGCGGACTTCGAAAAACGCTCTGGGGAACCACTTGGGGGGGGACGCCTCGACGATCTTGCGAATCAGCCCTGAAAAATTAAGGAACACATAGGGGCGCACACAGGTTTTTGATTTCTTTTGGGGAAACCCATCTCTGGAATCTTAATAGGGCGCGGGAGAAGTAGGTTCGGACGACAAAGGAGGGCGGGGTGGAAAAGTGAAAATATAAACAAAAAGGCGTTTCAGGTCGCGGGACAAACAACGATTTTTTACCAGGAAAACTATTGTGGAACTCCGCGTTCCCGAACCATGAATGGGAGCAATTAGGATCACCCCATGGGGAAGGAACATCAGAAAGGTTTCTTAACCTAAAATTAACCAGTCACCGGGGGTGGCCGAAAACTTTCAGAAGTATAGGTCTCGGGGAGTGAGGTAAACAAAGAGGGGATATTGGGGAGGGAAAGTTTCCTGTTCAGAACGAAGTAAATATTCCAAAATGATGACCGACAATGTCAAGGCAAAGAACGCCAGTCTCGAATCTGGGACACAGAATTCCGCCGAATTTCGAAGCCCCTTGTCGATCATATGGGGATCTCGGTTCGAGAAAGCGCAACAGCATGGTGGATGTTCAGAGTCACGATACAGCGAGGGTGGTTACACAAAATGGCTGAGCAGTAAAACCCATCGGCCGAACCCCAGAAGGGGGACGGTCCTGACTTGAAAAGTCCTTTTTTTCGGCCTACGCAGAACTTACAAACCGATACCAGTGGGAGCATCTAAAGTTAGAGGAAAGCCGGGAGCCCGCGAAAGAACATAATATTTATGCAACGCGACGCGCGTGTTAAATACTGCGTGGGCTTCACTGATTGGGCCGAGAGAGAAACCAGCATTGTCGAATAGGGGGCAAGCAGGATACTCCAAAATATAGCTCGGATAAAAACCTGAAAGTTTTGTACGTCGACCATGAGCCGGAGGTCATAAACGTGGGGAAGTCTCTTGTTTTTACCATGAATTCGGGGTGTGTCATTTCAGGCGGGGAAGCAAAAGGATGTGGCGAGGAAGGGAGGGGAAAGGTTAGGCTTGGAACTTGACAATGAAAGTGACATGGAAATTCCCCTTTGTCATTGAAAAGTAAATACCACTCTGATCAAGAGTAGCTACAACTATAAAAGTTACCGAATTGAGGTGCCCCAGTTTGGGCTCTGCTTTCAGGAATGTCGCACCGGTTAGGATGTTAAGTAAATTTAAAGGGACCAAAACTTCTCGAGTACTCAATTTTTAGTTGCTCCACCATCAGTTTGGAAATCGCTAAAGGAGAATAGAAAAGTCTCTAACTCTGAGAGCGCAGGGTGGGCAATCGGCCCATGAAGTCGAGGGAGCATAGACGGGTGGACAAGCGTTGTGGGCCAGACGAAGGTCCCCCCCTGGAGATGTAAGACTCCTCTCCACAACAACACTGGGGACCAGGTTGATAATTCATCTGGGCAGTTCAAAGAAATGCCTTCGGGGGGGACAGCGGCATCCGCTGTTTCTGAGCCCAGCGAGATTGGGAGATCAAGGCCGATCGACCGTCGATACCGGATGGGGTCAGAACCATTCTTTGCCGGTCGAGTCAAACAGAAGGATTATAGATTATCGAATCCAACAACATGGTGGAACGAATGAAAGCATCCGGTCGCGAATGCCTAAAGGACACGGAGGAAAGAGGCGACGAAGGGTTCCAGGTTTGGGAGAGGGAGCGAGAGTGGCCGTGTAGGGAAAGAAAATTCAGCCAGGGAGATGGCCATGCACAATCTCGGGGGGAAGCGCCAAAGTCAGCCCAAACTTGTCTCCAAAAAAAATTTTCGGGGACCTCCTTGAAAGAAAAAAAAGCTGACAGCAGAATCGCTTTGAGGATGAATACCGCTAAAAAAAAAAATTTGGGGCCAAAGATCTTCAGGGGAGAGCAACTCTAGAGCACTTTGGGACGATCGTCGCAATAGGAGGGAGTTTCGCTACCTCAGGTGAAGAATAGGGCCAATCCGGAAGGGTGCAGTCGCGGAATGCGTATTGAGGTTCGCACGACGGAAGGGAGAAAGGCTTGCCTCACTTGGGGACCTCTGGGTCGCAGGATGAGCGAAAGGACGCCAGTGTCACTCAAGCTGGGGTCTTCGTCCTGAAGTGATTTGAGATCAAAGGAAAAAACTACCTAGCCAGTATGCAAGAAAGAGATAAACCACAATTCGTCAGTTGTCATCTCGAGAAAGAGAAAAGCTTCAAGGAAAAAGGCTAACATTTCGTGAGAGAAAGGAGGGAAGAGAGGTCCGTGGATACCTCTTGAGAGGGGCGAAAGCCGGGAATGGGGAAATTTTCGGGGAGCCGGAAATCTCTTAAAGCGAAAACGAAACGGCTGACCGAACAGCCACGTGGTGAATGCAGAGGAAACGACGCACAAGCAAAAGAGATGGGACTATGGGAGATCGAAAACTTTTCCTGGAGGAGTGCAGGCAAGGGGAGGAAGAATCTCTGAAAAAAGGAGAAAAAAAGGCGAGGGCGACGGCAGTGGAAATGTCCGGGTTGAAAAAACGACCTTATAGGGGCCTGGGAAAGGAGGGCAGCTCGCCGCCGGAAGACCAGGGGCAACCGAATGGAGAATGAAGATGACTGGTTCAACATGGCTGAAGAACGAAACGAACAAGACGCGCACCTATGAAAATCATCTATTTTCCTAAAAAACCGGTTCTCTTAATACAGGCGGTGCAACTTCCTCAATTAATAGGGAGGGGCTTCAAAAGGTCGAGTAAAAGAGAAACATGGCCAGGAGTGAAGAAACTAAAACAGAGGCATCGAAAGGTATGAAACCGAAACTACGACTAATGGCAGGGCGTTCTGTTCTAATACATGGGAAGGGGACTGAGGAAGAGTTAACCGCGATGAAAATGATACACGATGATTGCCGTGTCGCCGATGTGGTGTCTGGAAAGGTGGAGACTTTTTCAAAGGGGGAGGATTTTAAGCCAAGGATCGGTCCAGGGAGGAAGAGAAAAATAAAAGGTGGGCAGAAAACCGTCCGGCTCGAGGGCAAAAGAGGGGGGAGTGCAACCGCATGACCCATTCAAAGAAAATGCAACTTCCGGATAAAAGCATATACGACGAATATGGAAGGAAGTGCTTCCGAAACGGAAAAAAAATATATATAACAACAAAAACGAGTGGGGCGATGGGATAAGAAAAATTCAGAAGGAGAGTCAACGATATAGTCCGGACTTTAAAGGGAGTTCTTCGCGAAGGAGGAACGACGGCATGCGTCGAAGGAAAAAAAACTACTTGACCCAGCATCTGATAAGGAAGCGGACGGTCTTACATGATTTTATGTACATCGCGGAGAGAGATTTACATTAACGCGGGAGTGAACAGTTCCAGCCCAAAGAAAGGAAGAAGTTGTAGCGGGCCTTCGGCAGAAAATCCTCGATTTGGGATAGAGTAGGTTTGAGCGGGTGGAGCAAGCGAAAAAATTAAATTCTCGTTCCCGTTCACGACCCAAAGGGACAGAAGAGGCAATTCGTCGTCGAGTAAGGGGGAAAAAAGGAAAAAGACCTGTCAAAGATTTCGGGTTCGCAGGCCTCGGAGGAAGGGGACGGACGAGCACTCGATAAAGGGGAAAAATCCTCCCTTACGAGAGCGAGTATTTTAACGCAGGGAAGGAAAAAATCGTTTTTCTCTGGGGGGGGAAAGGCGCTGATTCAAAGGGACGCGGATCTTTTTCTAAACTGTCCAAAGCCATGAAGGTGATAACGAAAGGAAAGAAAGAAAAAGGGTTGAAAGAGGAGTCGCGTCTTGCCGAAACCGGGGGAAAAGCCAGAGAAGAAGATACGTTAAAAAGGAAGAAAACCCAAGGAAGATAAAGGAGCGACGGGTAAACACCTGCAGGGGATTCGTAATTCCGGGGCACGAGCGCCTAACGAAGGATGCAATTAGCCAAGGGGCACATGGCAGGTACTTCAGGAGCCATGGATTTCTGAGTCAGAGCGCTAGATCGGTGGTGGCAGTGGTAAGGAAGAAGGAATAGCCTTCTGAAGACGAAATGCCAGGGAAGAGAGAAGGTGTAGAAGAAACAATTACTTCACCGGGTAGATCCGAAATGAGAAAAACTAGGAGAAAAATCATGTCGTAGAAAAAGGGAGGAATTCGGTATCTCTCTAAATCAGAAATGCTTTTTAGAGGGGAGGGAAAGGAAGCGAAGAGGTGAGGTTTTTCTGGCGCAAAGAAGAGGGACAGACCCCCGTGTAGAAGCCGGGGGAGGAAAGGTGTCTCTGCATGTGTTTTGATGCAGAAAATTCGAAACAGATCGAACCGCAGGAGGGAACTTTCCGTCGGAAGAAACAGAATAGAAGAACCGGACCGAAGAGCGGCAAAAAATAGGAACGGGATGCTAGTTAGGACTATGAAGAGTTTAAATCAAATTTGGCGAAGTTCGGAGAAAGAGACGGGGAGAACTGGGGAAGGATATCTTTTTGGAAACTATCCTAAATAGTATGGTGTCAGTTGAAACAGGTGAAATAATTGGGATGTTTAAAAGCTTTCTTCCCAGTAGAATTATCTTTTGGGTCAAAGGGGCTTGGCCTCAACATAGCGGGTATTAACTTGAGGCTTGTAGAAGGAAGGGAGGGAAGACTTGTATCATTTCCAATCTACCTGGCATTGACTGAAAGAGGGAAAAACCCAAAGGAGGAGGCCTCGACTCTACAACGACTGCACTAACTTTCAGGAACCGGAATAAAAGGGGAAGACATTTCTACTGGGGGGAGGTCATTTTTGTTGTAAGCATACAAATTTTCTGAGGGATAAAGAGGGTCAACTGTCGGGGGCGCTAATACGGGGGATAGAGGCGCCATGAGGACTTCGAGAGGGAAAAGGGGCGTTTGCCGCGGATCCAGGAATTCTGTTAAGGGATAAGAGAAAAAATCAGGAGCTCTTCTAAGACAGTCATCGAGCACCCTCCAGGGAGGGTCATCTCCTCTAAAACACAAAAAGGATTAGTATTAAAAGGAGAGGGGGGCCAATCATTCTTCTCATGATGAAGGCGTTCCCAAAAGGTCATCTTGGTTCGACGGCGACGTCCAGGGAGAAAAGGAAACGTCCTAATCCTCGTATACAAGGGGGGGGTCGCAGAAACAGGCATCACAAAATGAGCTGGGGGAAATATATCTGATCCTCAACTGGGTGTCACGCGAAAGATAAAGAACATCCAGCCCGGGACACTAAAGAGGATCACCTTCAGCGGGCGACGAACGCTTTAAATTCGGTTTTTAGGGTAGCGCTTCGAAGAAAAAGGGGGCAGGGGGTCGAGGGGGTCATTCAAAGGAGACAAATGCATAGGCTCCAATCCGACGCTCCCGCCCAACAGGTAGAATTTAAAAAGGGAAAAAGAACTCAGTTATACGAAAAGAAAAACGGAAAAGAATAACGAGCGAAGTGTCACTCAAAAAAGCTTAATTGTCACCGGGGCGACTTGTCGATGCTTGAGAAGAAGCGTTCAAAAAAGAAAAAATAGAAAAAGTCTTAGAAAAGAGGGAAAGAGTGCTAACTCAGCAACTGGGGTGTTGGTTACCCTAGGAAAAAGGGCGGAAAAGGTCGCGATCGGCAAGGAAGAGTAAAGATTCTCCCCCTGAAAGCTCTCAAGTGGGGAGGAAGAACTAATTATCTCCTTCATTATGAGGGAGAAAAAACGGAGCAGAAACCGATGAAGGGATAAAGGGAATCAAAAGCAAAAATGGGGAAGCGCTAAACAGCAGGCTACGGGGGGGGTCTATTCGAGAGCCCTAATCTAAAGGGAAGAAGTCAAGATGTTTGCATAGTTCCTTGAAAGGAGAGAGGATGTAATATTAGCATCCGAGAAGGGGGAAGTACATTTCTGCGAGGAAATAAGAGTAAGAGGGAAAACTGGCACAAGGGGGCAAAACAGCAAGAATGATAGATGACGACAATGATGCAGGAATAATTTCGGAAAAATTGTAGTGGCTCATTAATCTGGGGGAGTTCACTACTCGGCAATTACATGCGTGAGACTAATACAGGAAAAAGGGGGGGGGGAAGCCTCTTTTCCGGTTTGGGAGAAAGGCTAAATTATGGTGATTTAATTAAAAACGCGTCCCTAACCGGGCAAGGGGAAACAAAGGGGTCTTCCAAAAATGTGTTATAACATGGAGACTTTAAACTAATCCCGAGAGGCGCCCTACATATCAGCCGGTGGAAAGGGCCCAAGAAAACGACTTTGGCGCATAAGGAGTAAAGGTCCTCGAATTCTGGGGGGCCGTCTCTGGGGGGAACGCCGATGAGTCGGAAGGGTCTTCCCAACTCCAGAAAGGGGGAACATATCTAATTATTGGCAACGAAATACGGGACCTAAGAAAAAGGAATTTCAGGGAAAATGTTTCTGTTCAGAATCAGGCAGGGCGTCAATACTATAAAGAGAAAAACCATAGCTAGAGTCTTGTACAGAGGGACTACCTGTTATGAAGGGACGATGAAGGGATGAGGGAACTTGGGTTAAAAGAAAAAAAGGTTAATTGTCACGGGATAGTCTGACCTAAAAAGGGCCAGAAAGGTGTGTCGCGGATACGGTCCCAAAGGAGAGGGGGAAGACTTGATGAAGCGAACCAGGCGCATGCCGAGTTCCCATTCGCAAAAGAGAAAGAGGTCAGGGCAACGCCAAAAGCCTAGAGTGAAAAGGCGAAGTGCAGTTGGCCTGGAAGAAAGAAGAGCACAAGCTCGGAAGAGGAAAATCCGATATAGGGGGGAGGGGAAAGGAACTGACCTTCGATATCTTCGCACGAGCTTTGTTAGTCGGACGTTTAAAAAGGGGACGCGTACGAAGTGCGTGAAACCGTTCGTTCACAAAAAAAGACCAAATTCGCTGAGCCGGAAACGAGAGACCAGGTTAGGGAGGGGGGAAAGACGAACGGCGAAATATCTCAGCTGTAGAAAATAGAGGAGGTCGTGAGGGAACCATCCATTCCAACTCAAATTAGGCGAAAACGAGAAAAGAAATCCTCGAAGGGATAGAGGTGAAAAGATCAACCTTCACCCTGAAAAGGAGTTAAATGTGAGAAACAACTAAAAGAGGGAGGAGGAGGGAGTAGGGTTGGCATCCATCTGACGAGTAAAGCGTTCCACTTCTAGAGAGTTGGAGGGGAGGGACGGAAGTGGCAATGGAGAGAGCTGAGACGGAGAGGAACGCATCCTCCCGGCCCGAGGAAAAGTAAGTTGAAAAAACAGTCGAAGGGTCCCTCCCACTAGGTTTCTTCTGTGTTTAGAAAATTTCTCTATGGGAATAAGGAGTGCGGCGGGAGGGGGAGGAACGTTCAAAAGCCAAAACTTAGGGAAAAAAATGATGGAATAGCGTGAACGTCGGGAAAGAGATTCGGGGGGGGACGGTTGACAGGAATTCTACATACGTGGAAGATCTCTGGTGGAACAGAAATCGCCACATGAAGGAATCAAAAAGGATCAAAAGGTTCTCCACTGAGAGTGTCAGGAAAGCAGCAGTCCTGCAGTGTCTACAAGGAGGAAGGAATACCGAATCAAAAAAAAAAAGGCAAAAAAACCAAACCACAAACCCAAGGGTTGTCCTACTTATACCAGATCGCGACTGGGAAAGGGGGGGGGGGAGGGGGGAAAACCATGGGCTGGACAGAAGGTTCAGTGCGAATAGAAATTTCCTGTATCTACGGGGGGGGGGAAGGTCGTCCCGCTGGTAGAAGATCACACGCTGGAAAACCGGGACGAGATGAAGCCGAAGGGAGGAAGAAAGTTAGGGGAAGGAAAATTTCGCTTTTAAGGAGCGAATCGCGAACAGCAGGATTGTGGAGGAGGAACTTGAATCCGCGTGTCAACAGTTTCGAAAAAAGGGTTCATCGGAGGGGCCGTATAGAAGGAGGAGCGCTGCCGTGGGGTCTACTAAAAAACAAAGGTGAAAGATCTCGCTGGGGTAACCAAGGGGTAGTCTACATCAGGGGAGGGGGGTCCGCCCAAGAAACAGGAGGGGACAAAGCGCTTAGTTCAAAGAGGAAGAGGGGATAGAAAGGATTTGGTCGGGGGAGATATCAAGGTAAGAAAAAAGGACTTTAACAAAGTCCGTGCGCGATGGACAGGGGAGGGGGGGGGGGTTCGACCTGTCTTTATTCCGGACAGTTCGGGGGGAGTTCTTCGATCAACCTGGAATGGGAAAAGGGTTCATTTCAAAAGCCAAGGCGGTCCGCAGAGGGGGGCTTGCGATTCAAAAGGAAAGGGGAGGAAGCTGACTTTTCCCGATAGGGTGGAATGAAAGAAATCCCTGGAGGGGGCAATTGAGCAAGCGCAACAGAGGGGAGCCATCTGGGGGGGGAGAAAACCGAGAACTTTCCCGAAACGTTAAGGCCGCGGAACAGGGAGAGGGAGAAGGAATGTCGAGGAGAGGATTTTCCATTTCCGCCAAAGGGATGTAAAGGAAAGCGGGCTAAGAGAGGACCTCCGCAAAAAAAAAGTTCCATTGCAAATGGCATACGGATCGGCGCATGGCTCATCTGGGCTAAAATGGCAAGGGCACGACGTGAAAAGCCGATGAAAACGGTGCGGAAGGAAGAATAGCGGAGAGCCAGAATTGCTATTGCATGCTCTATAAACGAAGTATGCAAAGAAAAAGAAAGAGATGTCCATCGCAATGCGGACAGTGGAGGGGGAGGGCCATTCAGGTGGCCACCGCTGAATACTTTTATCGCCTCTACTCCGGGAAAATGTGGAGCCTCTGTACCGGGCTCTTCTAGATAAACAGTTGGGGAAGGAGCACATTCGGATGCATTGAGAGAAAATGCGGGAAAGGAGAAAAAGGGTAGAAAATCGTTCCTCCCTTTTTCTATAAAAGAAATTAACCTAACTACAGGTCGCCGCTACAGGCTCGACACGACGGCACGGAAAGGGAATTTCTCTGTTTGTACGGATGCAGCGGAGACGTGGGTTTTTGTAGGGGAAGGGGACTGCAGGTGTTGGGTGGGGGTTTTGGTGGGGAAAGATGGGGAAAAAATCAGGGAAATCGGGAGGAAAGGGGGAAAAAACTTCCCCGCTACCTTTGAAAGAGAACACGATGGACTGACCGCCTTGTAATACCAACAAAGGGCAAGGGGGAAGAAACAATTAAACGCTAATCACCGATTCATGACGACGATTCCCAAAAAAGAGGCAAAAGGTCGCGCATCGAAAGGACATCCCTATCTGAGGGGGGAGAGCCGGCAAAAAACGGGGAGAACTCCTACCATGGGAAGAACCAAGCCAGAGTGGTGAAAAAAAAAGAAAATCTTCGTGCGGAATATGAGTTCTCGCTCGACGCGGGGGGAAGGGAAGAAGGGAAAAACTGCGGAGTGGGAAAAGCATTTTCTTACTAAAAAAGAAGCGCAAAGAGGAAAGTGAGGATACACGAGGGGGGAGGAAATCGAGGGGCGCGAGACTTTTTAGAAGAAAAACGCTGATTTCAAGAAATGCGGAGCCCTCCAACGCAAGTGGGCAGGCCGAGGAAGATCAATTTCAGCTGGGAGGACAATGGAGAAGACTGAATTATCGGGAAGGGAAAATATCGATGTGAGCTAAGTCCGGAGGGGAAAGGAAAATTGGCTCTGCAAGATCGGCTCTCTACTGTGGGGGACTGGGGAACAGGAAGAGGAAAGAAAGGAGGAGGAGGGAGCCCACTCTACCTATCTGGACTCTAAGGAGGGCCACAGGAAATTGGCAAGCATCGCCTTCGATAAGCGAAGAGGGCTTCAAACATTCGTAAGAATAAAGGCAGAAGGGGAAAGAGAAGATTTCAGGGGGAAGAGAAGAAAAGAGAATCCTAGGGGGAGGGTCCATCAATTTTTCCAAAGGCTCTCCAAAGGAGGACACGTTCACTAGGACCAAAGGGGGCAACACATCATGGCGGTGGACGGAGTAAACCGGCAATCGAAAGAAACATTAAAGATCATCGAATTGCCCCAAAAAGGGAAAGAAAAACCTGGGCGCGAAATACCGGGAGGGGTCGCTCGAAGGAAGAAAGGGGAAGGAGGGCGGTGCGACCGAAGCATAGAAATGCGACCGGAAGATTCCTCACTCCGCCTAGGAAGAAAAGAGGAGAAATGGCCGAAAGAACGACGAGGGGAAAAAAGGCGTCTGTCTTGTCGAACTGGAACAAGTTTCAAGGGGGCCGAAAAGGATAAGCGATACACCATAGCGAACAGAAGTCTATGAGGAAGAACGCCGAGACGAACGAAGGATGGGAGGGAGGCGAAGAATTTGACGACCTCGATTTATATTACGTCAACAGCCTACGTCATGTCTCCAAGTGCCTAAGGCCCGAAGTAAATCCCTTGTCTATGTCACCGGGCCATCAAAAGAAGGGGTTCCAGCGGGGATAGCGAGGGACCGAAAAGAAAAAAAAAATCGCGGACGCGGCAAAGAGGCTGACGGCAGGGATCAGAAGTATGAGAGGATGGGGGAAAAAGGTGCGACTTATCAAGAAAAACTCTCTCCAAACAAGGATTAGGTAAAGAGGGGGGCGAAGAAGGGGGGGGAAAAGGCAAGAAAGTCTAGGATATGGGGAAAACGATTCAGAAGAGTGAATCTTCCTCTGCTTGAGAGGAATGCTAACTGTTGGACTAGTGAAAGCATGAAAGAAGACGGTTCCTAGTCGAAATAGGGGAGAGTCATAGGGGGGGGGAAAGAAATCCGTCGACTGGGATAAGGAAGGTCTTGCTTGAAAGGAAAAAAAAAAAAAGGCACCTCCAAGGTCTCAAGGGCGAGGAAAAACTCGACGGAATGCGAGCGGAATCGAGGGTTTTAAGAGGGAAGGAGATGACGGCAAACCATGAAAACGTTCCAGTTCGACAAGAAAAAAGAGGAGAGAAGGGGAAAACGTGGGAGAAGGGTTTGCCAAAGTGCGATATGTCGCACTAGTTGAAAGAATCACGAGAGGGGAAATCGGCCCCTCGACGTCATCGTGGGGAGGGGCAGAAAAAAGACTAGAAATTACAAGGGGGGAAAAAAACGGGAATTTGAAGCGCCCATCGGTTTTTGTTGGTTTGCCATTCCAACGTAAGTATTAAAAGTCGTTTTTAGGGGGAGGAAAGGAACCCGGCCAGTATTGGGAGGTGGAAAGAAAAGTCGTAATATAAACAAATTCCGGGTGGAGGGTCGAATACTTTTTAGCGGAGGGGGACCTGAAAGGGGAGACGTGTAGACAGAAGAAAGTGGGCTTCTCTTTGAAATCCGCAAAATGAACCCTTTAAGGATAATGAACCACTGTCGCCTTGTATTCGAGAACAAGGGATTAAAAGATCTTGCAAGATTACATAGGCAAGGCACGGGGGTGGCAGGACTTGGCAAAAGGATCTTGCGTAGACTCATGTTCACATCGGGGGTTGTCGGTAAGCAGGGGAAAAAAAAATTAACGCGCATCGAATGGAGACAGATCTGCGTACGCAATTTGTTCATCCCTAGCGTATCGGGGAAGGTCTCAGGAAATCAAGAGGAATCTCCACATGCCGGGGGAAGGGAAGCCGATTAGATATCCTACAAGGGAGAGGCCGGCAACCCTTTCTCAGCCTCTTACTCGAGAGCACAGTCGTCACTGGTTGGAGTTGATCCGTTCTCAAAAAACGCAGAGGCCTATTCCTTCATTTGCTTAGGAGGAGTTCTACGCACTAAGGATGGAGGGAAACTGGGGAATGCAAGGTTTGGGGGTGGCATAATGAGCACGGTCGATTTCAAACGTTCAATTGGTGGATCAATTTAAGAAGTGTACCGAGGAGTCCGAAACAAAAAGAGGATGTCCGCCCGCAGAACCGGGCGGTACAAAAAGACGAGGGCTATTTCGGGGATAGGGGGGTCCTTGGGGAAAAAGCATTTGTCGAAGGGGAGGAGCGGGCTCCGAATATCAGGCTACAAAGGAGAAAGAAAATATGGGTTTGGGGGAAAAGTCCGACACAGAGAGGTATGCAGCCGTGGAACTTTCATTGCGGGGTCCCTTGATTAGGGGGGGTAGGGAAAGGGTAGGCAAGCGGCGAGTCAGGGGGGGAGGGGAGGAATTTGGGGATGACGGGGATCACGCGTTGGGAAGGGGGAAGAACCGGGATGCATTGAAGTACATCAAAGAATATGAAGAAGATCATCGATACAAAAAACCGGGGTAGGAACTGGAACTAATTCCTTAGAAAATTAACGATGATACGATCATTAGGCGGGGGGGAACCGTGATGGGAGTATTGGACTGACCAAGAACCGTGCGGAGGAGCTAACTCTTTTTGATCCTAACCGAGAGGGGGACAGAAAAACCAGGAACCTCTACGGGTTCTTTCGGGTGAGGCGGGGCGCATTTCTATGCATGGCGAGCAAGGGAAACGGCTTCCAGGGACAATGCGCGTAGGAAGCAGACAAGCCGAAAAAGGAGGGATCCGCGGCAATAGAAGGCAAGAAAGAAAGGCGGGCGTCTTGAACTAACAACAAAGGAGAGGGAAAGGGGGGAGAGAGGGAGGCCCGCAAGTAACGGGGGGAGAACTCTATTCTAACACTCGGAGCCACGGAGGGGGGGGTCTGCCAGACTGAAAGACCTGGGGGGCTCCACTTCCCTCGGACACTCTTATACGGGAGGGAGATATAACCATCTTTTGCGGCTCAAAAGGAGAGCAGTATCAAAATAGTTCGAGGAAGAACCTTTTTGTCGCTAAAAGTTAAAAGAAAGGGAAGAGGAGCCAAGGCTCGAAATCGCGTCTTCTACTACCGGCGAAAGGGGTCGTGAGTCTAGGCTGTGCTCATCATTGGGGTTTTCTTAGGGATCAATCGGTAGCCGGCTCAAAGAGGGGTGACCAGAGACCGCGCATGGAAAGAAGAACGTCCACACGCCTACGTTTGGGAGGGAAAGGGAATTTAAGAAAAACCAGGCAAAAGGGAGGGAAAAAAGAACGAGTCCAACGGAATGAAACATTCTAGAAAGCAAAAAGAGGAACAGGGTATCGACCCTTTTTATCCAGGAGGGGGGAGGCCCGCGCGAAAGGATACAAATGAGGGGGAAAAGTTTCCGAAACTCGCCAAAGACCAGGAATTTTACAAGCTCGGAAGGGAAAACGGATAGTTCCTGGAAAAAAGGCAAGGGAAGCTAAAGGGGATAAAGAATGACAAAAAGAGAGAGGCGCAGGTCTTCCGCGAAAAAGCTACAATGAGTCCAGTGTTTCAACTAGGGGATCGAGGGAAGGTGAGCATCCATCCTGTTACCTAAGGGAAAAGATTAAAGGGACGCTCAAAAGAAAAGGCATAGTTTTATAGAAGATACCTAAAGGGCTCTTGAGTAGACACGTCTTTAGAGATTAGGGTGGATCTAGGTCACTTGGGGTACGCTGAATTTTATGGATAGCTATGAAAAGGGGGAGGGGGGGAAGGGATCGGAAAAGAAATGGGAAAGATTAGAGTTCAGCTAACTGGTAAACGGCGGAAATACAAAAGGAGGAGGGATGTAAAAAACTTACCAAACTCTAAGAGGTTCGGGGGAAACCTTGGTCCGTCAATTCGTAAAGTGAGAAACGATTCTGCAAATGACATTCTGTTGACGAAGGCTCAGTGGTTTCCTACCCTCGAAGAAATTGGGGGTTCCGGGTTCAGGTCTATAATTAAACCGACTTACCCCTTGGAGTGCCTGGAAAAGAGATAGGAAAGCTAAAGGACCTTATCGAAAAGTGAAGTAATTTTGTGGATAGAGTTTATCAACGAAAGAGGGAGGGGGGGGTGTTACTAATCAAGCCGCGGAAAATACTTCAAGAAGAAAAATGGCCCTGGCCCCCAACTAAGAAACCGGGGAAAGAAAGAGGGGAACTTTCCTCGAATTCCGGGTGCGGAAAAAGAGATCCGGGAAAACAGCATTTCCAGGAAAAGGAAAAAAAAAAAAACGAGGAGGGGGAGGAACTATATGTAATGGTACAACCTGAAACTACTACTGTGGGGGGGAAAGTCCAGGTGAGGATAACTGGAAGATTTAAGTGGCCGGCAAGGAAAGCGGAAGAACCTTACCATAGACTCGCAACAGACGTGGGGCATCACTGTTAAAGGAAAAAAAAACGAGTTAATGGCCTAACGGGAAAGGCTGGACGGTAAAAAAACAGATGACGGTCCAAGAAAGGACTCAAGTCGATTGACTCTGGAAAAAAAATTCGTGTCGCCGATGAAAACGACCGTCGAAACTGGCAAGCGTTGGGCTGCAGAAGTTTGTTCGCGGAGGAAGAACCTAGAACATTCACGTCCGATCAAGGAAGCGACATTCGAAGAGGTCGGCTTCAGGGAACCCAGGCATCACAAAAAAGGAGGAATAGAGATAGATTTGGTGCGGGTAAGAAAGGGGGCAGACTTCGATAGGAAAGGCTTTCTCCGGGACGTTCAGGGGGTGCCGTGCCGCAAGGGGCGAAGGCGAGGCGCGGAGCGGACCGCGAGATGGAGAGGTCGGGAAAGGCATATAACATGGATGGGGGAAAACGATTCATCGCGATAATCTGGGGCTAAAGAGCGTCACGTTGGGTCAGCCCATTCCGGCAAAGCCATTCAAAACTTCGGCTAACAGAAAGACAGCGAGGGAGGACGAGAGAGGGGGGTTGTCAGAGGGGGAGAAGAAAGAAAGAGAATGGAGGAAAATAACTCGTAAGGGAAATAACGCACTGAGTCGTACAGGGGGTTGTCAGAAAAGAACGGACGAGGGGGGTCCACTTCGCCTTCGTAGGAAAAGGAAACGTCACGGGCAAAGCAACTGCAAAAGTTTGTCGAAAAGAAAAGGCGGCCCGAGAAAGTTGGAAGAAGTAGGGACCGGAGAAAAATCTTTTCTTTGGGGGGGGAAAGGAAGGAGGATGAATTCAAAAAGAGGGGGAGGGGTCACCGGGTCCCAAAATCCATATGGATATACAGTGAGGGAAGAATTCCGTTGACGGGAGAAAGAAGTTGGCTCGTTCCTTGCCGCCGGGGGGTGCCTGAAAACATCATAACTGGAGTTGGACATGGAATCTCCCTCAATAATGAAAAGTGCGCGCGGGTACCGGCCCGGGGGGGAGAGAAAGGTAACTGGAAGAATCGGGGGCCGAAAATTACACGGGAGAAGGAGACCAGTCCTGGTAGGGGAAAAATAGTAATAGAATGTCGCTTGGAAGTCATCTTAAAAAAGCTGGTTTCGGTAGAAAGGGGTCAAGGTTCGGAACGCGCAGCAGAATATACGAAAAAACGAAATGGTTCTCCCATCACCCGGTCGAGAAGAAAAGAGATATTCCTTCAAAGGAATATAATCCGGGGAAAAACCCCGGTCGAAGAGGAATTGGGAGCGGGGGGGGGAATACGAGAGGAAACTCTGCTGTTGGAGGTCTAGAGTTCCATGGAAGGGAAACGGGCCTATAAAAATAAAAAAAGGCTGGTTCGATAAAAAAGAGGGAGACCCAGCCGTGAGAGAAAAGGGGCATAAGGCTGTTTTTCAGGGCGAGCCTCTTGCGAAGGGGGAAAGCCCTTTAGATGCCAGTCCGGAGAGAAAAAGCTAAATTTCGCCCGCGACGAGCTTGTAAAAAGAAAGGGCTTTGGAGAGTGGCGAACTAAAGGTACACGCATTTGGAGTGGCGCGACGTCGTAAAAGAAAAGTCGGGATCGACAAAGAGGAGAATAAATGATCGGGGGGGGGAGAGTTCTACCATGCAACGGTAGGCAACGCCGGGGGAACATTGCTCATTCTGTTCTAAAAAAGAGGAAACATGGAAATGGGAAAAATTGGGGTTTTGGAAGGAAAAGGGAACGCAAATCGTTAGAAGTCGAAGGTCGGCAAGGGAGGGAGGAGTGGGAAAAGTCACGCGCCTTGATGAAATGACTGGAGGGGGAAGCTGAAACAAGCAAGGACACTTATCGAAAGAAAATACAAAAGAGAACAGTGGGAACTAACGTTTCGTCGCAAAGGACGATGAAGAAAAGATCAGGTGAAAATGAGTTCATTAGGGAGAGAACCAGAACCAGGCGGATCGAAAAGACAGGGGGCTCCGAAGGAGAGGGGGGGACCCGCAATCGCCTGTTTGGCGCATGAAAACGCCAATTTCTACCAGAGAAGGGAGTCAGCGAACGGCCTATTCAAGGCAGGAGCCATAAAAGAAAGCCTGAGAGGGAGGTAGGGCAAGGGATCTCCTCCCTTTCTGGGGGGTCTGAAAGACAAAAAAACCACAGGGAGTGAGGTGGAGAGAGATTTCCATAGCGAAGGAATCAGGAGGCGAAACCTCACCCGTCAAGGCAGGTCGTGGAGACCGGAGCTCCCGGATAAAGAGGCATCCCTCGCGATCCGAGAACTGGGCGAATGGGGAGAAAAAGACATTGGCGGGAGGCTTATCAGAGCAAAAGATGTACGCGCCAGGACCAAAAATATTAAAGGAAAAGAATCTTTCGGCGACTGCTACATCGGTCGCAAAGGAAAAAAAAGAACGTGAGGGAACGTTCTCGGTTTTCAGACTCCTTGCAAAATGGGGCGGTGACGTGGCAGGGGAGCAGTAGATGGAGGAGAATATGTCCGGCAAGCGCCAAGAACAAAAAAAAAAAACAGGGAATCGGGGGGAAAGGTTTGGGGAAGGGGAAGGTGGTAACAAAAAAAGTTCAAGATCAATGAACGCGTGGAACTAGGCGAGAGAAAAGGGGTCATACAAAGGGAGGCGAACGACTCTACGGGGGGGGTCAATCAGAGACTATCTGGAGGAGAAAAAGGGTACAATGCGGCTGGCCAGCCATGGTTCCGCGCAAAAGAATTTTGGAACTCTCGTTCGGCGGTAGAATATGACTTTTCGCACCGAAGCAAAAAAACAAACCCAACAAAGGGGAAAGAACGGGCGATGCTCAACCTTGCACGGGGCCGCGGTGCAGGGGGGAAAGGCCGCGAAAATGCACACTCCAGGCATGGCGGATTCTCTAGGGGGCTTAGGAAGAAGAACCGCAGCGCAACCTGGGAATAGACTACGTCGGAAGGGAAAAGGGGAAAAAAAGGGTAACCCCATTCATCATTTTTGGCTAATAATAAAGATTCGCAATTCATCTGCTTAAAAGGGAGCAATTCGTATTATCGAGAAGTTGAAGATCTGGATCAGGGCACGAAGTCCGAGGTAAGGGGGGTCGGCGTCAAGAAGAAGTATAGCGAATGGAAAAGGGAGGGAAAAGAACGATGGTTTACCATGGATGAAAGGGAAACGCGACCTATAGTAGAGGGGGAAGAATGAGTCGCCTTCGAAGGTTCGCCAAACGAGACAAAAAAATGACATGCTGTCAGAAGCCGGCCGTGGGGCCGACATAGGAGCAAAAGAATTCATGGGGAGAGGAAGTACGCAGCTTACCCGTGGGAATTGGTCAAAACACAAGGGGGGGGGGAACCCCGCAGCCGCCACGTCAAAGGAAAATTGTATCACAAAAAATAACGAAGACATCATGCGTGGGGGTCCTAAAATAGGAGAAACCAGCGCCCGACTTCATAATTCAGGCGTGGAAAAGAACCCCATAAAAGAGGGAAGACCGGTTAACTCAAGGAATGAGGACGGAGAGTGGCCGACAAAAATGACGTCGAGAAAATACAGTGGCCAGCGCTCTTCAGAAAGAGTGCACAGTGGAAAGAAGAAGAAGAAAAAAAAGACCTACGACGATTGTCTATGCGTTATTCGGTCGAACTGGAACGGCAAAGAATGGAAAAAGGGCCGGACAAAGGCGAAGTGTAGAAAAACATAGTCAGAAAAGGAAAGCTTAGTTCCTGTCGACGAAACAAGGAACTTCGGTAATGTCGGAGTGCCGGAGAAGTCACAACGAGACGATTATAGCAGGGGTCTCGAAAGGGGTTCGTAGAATAGAAAAGCTGTTTCAGATCGGGAAGAGAGGATCCGAGCGGGTCCACGTTTGATGAAAAACAGCCTGTTCCCGCGTGGAGCGAAAAAAAACTAGCAAAAGAGAACGCAGAATGAAGGTTCGCCTGGAGGGCTCACCA
>Ga0179593_1397693_pt1 | contig 18806 bp, 32 predicted proteins | sample CZODoug2_1_08_16_FD_185931 | JGI IMG/M metagenome (GOLD analysis project Ga0179593, IMG submission 185931) | Vadose zone soil fungal communities from Angelo Coast Range Reserve, California, USA - CZODoug2_1_08_16fungal (PacBio error correction) | ecosystem: Environmental > Terrestrial > Soil >...
CAAGTTGAAGAGTAACGTTAGTGAAAAAGGAGCCACCTCCCCAGGAAGACAAAACAGGGCAGGTCAAAAAATAAAAAGGCATTATGGACGCGAGGAAAGGGAAAAGGAAAAAAAAAATGAACGGAATCAGGCGCAGGGAAAAATCACGAACAAAAACAAAGGAAACATAGCCAATAACCCTATGTCAATTGTTGGCCGAAATTCGAACGCCCCCAAAAGGGGCCGTGGAGACAGGGAGTGGAGGGCCGGTCAAAGGAAAAGTACGTTGGTCATGCGAAATAGACACAAGAGACAAAACAGAGGTGCAAAAAAAGCGAAAGAAAAATTAAACAGCGGGTGATGAGAGCAGAATGAAGGAAGAAAGAAAAGATTTCCCAAGAAAAAAGGGAGGAGAAGACACGAACAAAGTTCCATTGTGAAAAGTAGGTCCTCGAAACAAAAAGAAAAACAGATGTCACAAAGACAAAAGACAAAAAAAAAAAAAAAAAAAAAAAAAAAAAAATAAAGAAAAGAAGAAATAATCACACTCAAGTGATAGAATGTACAGAATCCAACCCGGGGAAACAAAAAGCGAAAGAACGTTGCAAAAGGTGGGGCATGAGGATAAGGGTAACGATTATCAAGACAAAAAAGGAGATTCCCCAGGGACAACCACGAGAAAAAAATGGATTAGAACAATGCGAAAAAACGGATAAAAAAAAAAAAAGAAAACACAACGCACAAGATTAGAAGACCTAAAATGAAAAAAAACCTATGAAAGAAATAAGAAAGAAAAAGAAAAAAAAAAGAACAATTCCGGAGAGACCGCTTTTTGCAAAGTGCCTAGCAAATCCCGGAGAGGGAGAGGCGTGTGAAAACACAGGAACTCGGCAGTGTTGTGATGGACTAAAAATGACACACTGAGGAATAAAGTTGAGAAGAGATTTTTAGGTAAAGGATCACATGGGGGGGGTTACGAGAAGGAAACCACAAAATGGGGAGTGGAAGCAAGGGGGACAAAAAAGATGATTTTTATAGGTTTGGACGGTAAATAAATCTAGTGAGTGGGTCATTTCAACACCTGAAATCATTAGGGCAAACAATAGGGGGAGGAGGTCCTCAGGGAAGGGCCAGGGAAGAAAAAAAAAAAAAAAGCCGTAAGAAGCGGATTTCAAGAAGGTCGATAAAGTGCGCGAAGCCCAAAAAGCTGTAGAGGGTGGGATCGACCGGAACGAACCGGGGGAAAAAACGCAGCATGTGACAAAGAAAGAATTCAAATTAAGAAAAATGATACAGGAAATGGGGTTAAAAATGTAAAAGAAGGACTTCCAGGAAAAAAAACAAAAAAAAAGCCAAAAGAGAACACTTGTTCAACTGTGTACAGGCTACAAGGAATGGCCTTCCCTGACTGGCAACAGGGAACATCAAAATCGCTCAAAAAACCAAAAAAAAAAAAAAGAACAACAAAAAAAAAAAAAAAAAAAAACCACGGAGGCGGCGGCCCCGCTCAAGAACTAAGTCGAAAAGACAGAAAAAAAGAGTAACACATTAATAGCACTATCAACCAAAAAGTAAGATAAAAAAGGCGATTATGGCTATTGACGCAGAAAAAAAAAAGCGAAAAAAAGAAAACTTCCCCAAGATAAAGACCAAGAGCATGCTGGGGAAACACGGAAGGGTAACCCTATGGGAGGAAAAATTCACCGCAGCTTATAGGAAAAATGGTACGACTCTCGAAAAGCTATGGGGCCCGACCGCAAAAACAAAAAACCAGAAAAGTGATCGGAAAGGACGACATCCGATCCGAAAAAAAATCGGGGGTACGAAGGGGGGGGGACCGGACCCGATAAAACCAAAGGGATATGGAGACAGAAAGTGACTAAAAGAGGAAAAAAGGTGACATGCGCCAAGTATAGAAGAGAGTGCAAAAAGCAACAAAAAGTCAGGGTGACGAAAGGAAAAAAAAGCGGGATACGAAGGGACGGGGCGGTGGGGCGGGGGGATTAAAAAAACCATAAGATGAAGGCTAACAGACTGGCCGTATGGAACGTATGAAGACGAGGGCCAGCTCACGTTTCCAAAAAAAAAAGACACAGCCACCGTGATATCACACCAGTTTTAAAAACAAAAAAAAAAAATTAAACAAGAAATAGTGTATGCCCTGATCCGTCAACGGGAAAAGTAAGGGGAAAAAGGAATCCCCGCAGAAAACGTAACGTTAACAGGGCCTAACATGACACTCATGGAAGGAAATACTGACACAACCAAACACACCAAAATTAATGGGGGAATGCTAGCAAAACAAGGGGGGGATAAATGTCTAGTCTAGGACGCCCTGACACACCTAGAACGAAGAAAAGAGAGAACGCCACACAAAAACAAAAAGACCAACCAGTGTTTACAGTGAGGAACATGACTAAGAGACACAAAAAATAAAAGAAGGAGATGGGGGGTTCGAACGAACACCAACCTGAAGACGGAAAAACCTCAGGATTTCCTTGCAAACCAAAATCGCAACTGAAGAAAACAGTGAACCTGAAATAACCGGCAGCCACGAGAAGTGGAAAAAGGTGCAAATCGAAAAAGCAGGCAAACTAGAAATGACAGAATCAAACAGCCGAAACGAGACGAACCAACGAAGGAGCAAAAAAAAAAAAAAAACAGGGGACAAAAAGGCAGGCAGCAAAGCTTGGGAACAGGGGGGGGGGGCATCGTGTTAGGACAGCGTGTAGACAAAATGTAAAAGACAGGGAGTCAGGGGGGTTTGGAAGCTGGGGGAATGCAAAAACAAAACGAGACACTCCTGGACAAAGAGATAGCAACAAAAAAGGCTCCCGACAAAAAGGAAAAAGAAGAAGGTGCTGGTACGCAAAACAAAAAAAAACTCACAGAGCAGAACAGGTTGTACACACGAGTGCCAAGCGAAAAATTGGATCGTAATCGAAGCTAACAGGTAAAACAAGCTGGGGAATAGTATCCGAACTATGGAGCAAGCGGACCACAACACAGAGGGGAAAAAATCGTCAGGGTAGCTAGAAAAGGAAAAGTAAAAAGACTAATGAGAAAAGTGAAAAACGAAGAAAAAGAAGAAAAGCAATAAACAGACAGGCCCCAGGCAACATATGAAAAATACAAAAAAAGAACGTTGGACCATCACAGCCAAGGGAACCCGAGATTTTAGACGGGGGGCATGGACCAGAAAACAGTGGGGGGAACTACCAAAAGTCAGGGGGCGAGCCCAGGATAAAGGGGGGAACTCGATATGATCGACTCGAGTAAGTAAGGGTTGTCGGGGGAAAACAAAGGAAAAAAAACAGGAGAGAAGAGTTGGCCTGAATAGACCACGCCCAACGAAATTCGTCAGGAGAACACAGAGGAAAATGGTCATAAACGGTGCCAAACAAAAGTCAAAGCACGTATCACGTCAGTCGATTTGAGAAAATAAGAAAACCCACTGAGAGCCAAGGGAACAGGAGTAGACCAGGGGTCATCATGTGTAACGAAAAACCGGTGTGAAAGAAAATGATGGGAAGAAAGAAAAAAACTAGGCGGGAGGAATAGAAAGCCAGAACATGGAATGGACACGAGGAAGTTAGTGACACAATGAAGAACACAAGGAAAGTTGTGGACAAGACAAAATACGACGAACAACTAAGAACGCCACCTGAGGAATGACTCAGTAACAAAAGATGTACGGAACTAAAACCCAGAATACACGAAGCGCAGGCTCGAAAAAAGGGATAATTTTTACTGGTTGCAAAACAGTAAAAAAAAAAAAAAAAAAACATCCAGCATTGGCGAAAGTGGCACACCGGCAACGGGGATAAAGTGAACATATCAAGACAAGTGAAGAAAGAAACAGTCAAAAACAGAAAAAGAAAAGGTTAGGAGGAAGGAAAAGTAGAGAGAGGCACGACAAGGAAAGGGGAGAAATCAAGGACAGAAAATAAGGAAAAACAAAAAAAGATGGATGAGATTTAGAAATAAAAATTTAGAAAATGTAAAGCAAATTTGTTAAAAAGGCAAAAAAAGGAAAAAATCTAAATTATCAAAAAAAAGGACAGTTTGGAAGAAAATACGGACACGGGAAGGCGTCTGGGATGGTTTTGGAGACAGAAACCGTGAAGGGAGAAGAAAACCAAAAAGCCACTAGACAAGGAAAAAAGGAACGAGAGGAGAATTTGTTCGGAAAAAAGTTTAGGGAAAAAAAACGGTGAAAAAAGAAAGCACAGCGAAAAAAAAAAAAGCGGGAAACTCCGCAGCTGGAAAAACGCCAGAGAGACTGACTAAAAAAAAGGGGTGGCAAGGCACTTAGAAAAAGAAAAAAAAGTAAAGAAGGAAAGGGGGAAGACGGCCCAAGCCGTGGTGCTCCAAGTATCTCGCGGTCAGGGAATCCGGTGGAAACGAATTATCCCAGGACCACAAGGGGTCCACCAAAAAGGTTAAGCTCTGATAGGAGGTGGGGGGGGGCGGCAATCGTAAAAATAATAAGCCCGCTCAACGAGTACTGGCAACAATGGTAGTTACCGGCAACTGAAAAAAGTCAAAAACAGGGGGTGGAATAGTTCACGCAGGCCAAAGACAAGAAAAAAACGCTGAAAAAGGCAGCAGAGATTGGGGTAACACATCGAAAAGAACACAACAAAAAAATATATCCCAAGATCAAAAATTCACAAAGGGTCGAAAGTTGAAAAACTGAAAGTGTAAGAGCAGATGAACAAGAAAGGTGTGCGGCTGAGAGAACGTTTTACCTAACAACCATTCATCACGGCCGTGACAAAAAAAAAGGTGGAAAAAAAGGGAAAGAATGACGAAAGGAGTGAGTGCCAATAGCCTCGAGGAAAAAGAGACGCAGATGGATAGGGGGGGTCCTGATGAAGAAAAGGACAGCAACCCTTGTGCACAAAAGAAAAGCCGTGATCCAAGCATAAGACAAAAGGACAACAACGTCTCAAACGTGGGTGGGGAAAAAAACAAAGAGTCAAAAATTGGGGACGGGGAAAAGCAACCGAGTCACCTTCGAGGAGGGGATGAAAAATGACTGTGTCCACCCTGGCTCCTACGCAAACAGACACCAAAACGTTGTCCATCCAAGGGGTCAACAAAAAGAGACAAGAAACACACAGCTTATTGACACAAAAAATAACCCCAGCAAAGAAGGGGAAGGCTGCAAAAAGCTGCACAAAGCATTTAATAATAGGAGAAAGTAGGGGCGGGAAGAATTTCGAACACGGTAGTGACCAGCAAAAAAAAAAACGAGTGGCAAAAGACGGTGAGTTAAGTAGCCCCACCACAAAAGTGAAACTAATGGTTCGAAAACAAAAATTCCACATTAAAAATACAACGAATTCACGCGAAACGAGTAAAGAGGGGGGTGGTACGGGAAAAACAAATGGTCCAGCATATTTGAGAAGGCAACAAACAGCAGGTTCAGAGGGGATCACGCGGGGAGAACTTCGGGTGGAGGATGCGAATGAGAACAAAAAAGAAGGGGGAAAAGGGGAAAGGGGACAGACAGTTAGCAAGCGGAAGATTTCAACTACTAAAAAAAAGCTACACAGAATCCGAGGCAAAGGCATAATCAGGAAAAAAAAGAAAGAAATTGAACAGCAAAATTAAAAAATAACAAGGGGGGGGAGGGCAGTAGAGTCGATTCCGAAAAATGAAATGGGGGAGGGATCGGAAAAAAAAAAAAACAATGGTCATCAGGCAAAGATCCTTTGTTTCGATAGTGGGGGAAGAAAACATGAACACCTGCAAAAAAAAAAGAGGGAAACAGCACAGAGGAGAGGCCGGATCACGGACGTCAAAATCAGAGCGAAAAAGAGAAAAACAAAAGAAAAAAATAAAAGCCCCAAGTCCACGATGCACAGAAAAACAGTATCCAAAGGACCGAGGGAGGAGGATGAAAATATACAGAATCAAAAAAAAAAAAAAAAAGAGTCAAATCCACGCCAAAGTGAAAAGAAGGGTCACGGCAAACCAAAAGAAAAGGAAGAATTACAAAAAAAAAAAACCTACGTATATAGGCAACAAAACACCACAACACGCGCATAAAAAAAAGCAGAAAACTGGTAATATTGAAACTTGAAAAGGGTCAACTGAGATAGGGACCCTGGAGAAAAGAAAAAACAGTATATCCAGGGGACAAAAAAAAGAAATTTCCGCTTCCGCAGAAAAATAAAACAGAAAAACAAGACACGAGTACCAACAATTAAACGGGGAACAGAACGCTTAGTGATATTTGTTCGATTTGGCAGAGAGAGCAAAAAGACAAAAGAGTGACGAAATGGAGAAGGGGCCACAGTGAAAGTAGTAGTAGAAACATGGATCAAAAAAGGGACTTCGCAAAAGGGAAAAACCTGAATAAAAATAAGAACGAAAGAGGGAAAAGTACCACGAGTGCGGAAGGTAGAAATGGCAGTTGATAAAGAGAGTAAGAGCACAAAAAAGAAAAAGAAAAAAAAGGAGAGTAATTCAAAGCAAAGACGGGGATACACTATGATGTATGTAATGGGAATCATGCATTAAGGACTCAAGAAATAAATAGGGAAAAAAACAAGAAAGAGGGTGGGGTACACAGACGTAGGGCAAAATATCTTAGAAGGGATAAGGTGCGAGAAGGATTAGGAAAAAACAAGGATGAACAAAGTAACAAGACAGGAAAACTGGATAATCCACAAAGAAAAACAAAAAGTGATAAACCAAACAGCAAAGGGCAATTGAAGGGGGGCATCAGGGGGGGGGGAAAAAACAAGAAAAGAAGACAGCAGAATAAAGCACTAGCCAACCACAGCCAAGAAACACGAGAGGGGTAAAATGAAGGCGAGTTGTGATCCGAGGGGATAAAAGAAAAAGGGGGAAAAAAATTTCAAAAGGGGTCAAAGAAATCAAAACAAAAAGAGGAGGGAAGAAAAAAAAGAAGAGAGAGTAAAGTAAGGAAATCCTTTTTCAAGGAAAAGAGGGAGCAAACACGAACTCCGACAAAGAGAACCAGTGAGGGGGGTCTGAGGGAAAGAAAGCAACGCGTAGGGAAAAATGTGCAAAGAGAGAAGCCCTATTACATGCGGCAGTGAAAGGGTAGAAAAATCAAAGGCCCCCAGGAGGTAGGTTTAGAGGCAAAAAAAGACGAACAACGAAGGCATCACACATGAAAAGCATTTAAAACCAGGAAGACTACGGCACCAGATATCAAAAGAAAAAAAATACATCCAGATATAATAAAAAAAGAAAAAAGGGACTTATAGTACAAAAAACGAAGAAACGATAAAATGAAGCGAAACACCATGGACTAAAGAGGAAATAAACGGGAAGTTGAGCGGGACGAAAGGGTGATAGACGAGATGCAAAAAAGGACGCGCAAAAAAAAAGAAAGGAGAAGGGACAAGCAGCAAAACGGGGGGAGAGTCGTGTCTTTCTGGGGAAAGAGGGGGGAAAAGGGAACTCAAACAAAAAGGCCGTTGAAGCTGGGGAAAAAGGAACACTCAACAACGTGGAACATACAAGAACACCGTATATCACCAGTCGGTCGCAACTCGCCGTGGTGGTGGCCTTGGGAAAAAAACAGGACGAAGAGTGAAGGTCAAACGAGGGGGAAAAAGGGTTTAACTGGAAAAATAACAATTGGAGGGGGAAACAATCGACGAGGATGAAGAGTTCAACTCAAACCAAGAGAATTTAACTTGGGAAGAGGACAAGGGGTGGATGGGGGGGGGGGGAGATTTTGCTCAAAAAGGACACAAGAAAGAAAACCTGTACGGGCGAAGGCCACACAAAACAGAAAACAGAAGAAGAAACCATATTTAAGACAGGGGAGAAAAGGGGGGTCGACAAAAAAAAGTAAAAGATGAAAATTGAGAAGAGGACGCAACGCTGGGAAGGTTCAATCGATATGGTTCTTTCGTCACACAAGGAAAGGGGGTAATGAAAAAGGACCCATGCCCATAGAGGGAAAAAAGGGGGGCAAAGACGCTGCAACTGAGAAAAAAAACATAACGGAACGACACGAAAAGACAGAAAAAAACAACACAATAATATAGAACGAGAGAATGATTGCCATGCGGGCCGAAGAAACAGGGGAAGGAGGAAAAAAAAAAAAAATTGTCAAGGGGGGGGGAAAGCCAATATCTTAATGCTTGGGGTGGGAAAAGCAAAGAGAATGAATGGACACCGGAAAGACACGATGTCCTAGGAAATGACAATAGGGACGCTGCCCCTAAGAAGGAGAAAGAAGGGGGGGAAGGGACGCACGTAACGGCAAACCGAGGGGGGGAGGGGAGCGAAGACATTAATCAACAAATGGTGTGGGGACGGCACGTGTGGAAAAGGAGGGAAATATCAGGAGCGTAAGGAAGAGGTAATAGTAACACATAAAATCGTTAAGGGAGCATAAATAATGAGAAGAACAAAGGGAAAAAAAAAAGAAAAACGAAAACAACAATCGGAGGAGATCTAACAATGAAAAAATTCCATAGGAAAAAAACATAAGTACACAACACAAAAAGGTGGAGGATAGTCAGTCTTAATAGACGAGAGGGACTTAACCGATACAAAACGAGCACAAAACACAACTGAAGTTAACATAAAGATGGGTAGGACAAACAGTACCAGCATTGAAAAAAAAATGGGGACAGTTGTGTCATAAACCGGAAAAAATGGTGTATGGAGAATGAATAACAACAAAGGGACTAACTGCTGATCCAGTTATAGGGAAAGAGAAACGGGCACCACAGGCAAGACAACGTTTCGGACAGAAAAGAGATAAAGCTGACATTGCCGCCACCTAAAGCAGTCACAACAGAAACCAAAGGTACAAATGATAAATGCAAACAGACTATCCTTAGAAGAGGAAAGATCATAACCAAAAGAAAAAGAAAGGGAAAGACCCGAAGACAATAGTGTCCTCGTAAACAAAATACAAGAAAAAGAAAAGGTTTGGGAAACCAAAACAAGAGCACGAAATGAAACAACGGGGACTGAGTGTTGCAAAGGATACAAATTTTGGAAATAAAAAAAAAGAAAGACGCACAAACAAAGGGAATATTGAGGAGGGGATAGTCGCAGGAAATCCAAACAGCAAAGAAAGAACACAAAGGGAAAAAAGAAAGTGATAATTTAGGAAGTGGACACAAGGGAGAAAAGAAAACTATAAAGGAAGTCGGGGGAGAGAAGAAGGCGGTAAAAATAACCCCTATAAGGAGATCAAACAAAAAAAAAAAACAAAAACGAATGGAGTAGAAAAGAAGAAAGAGAAGACAAACGAACCAAGGCAAAAACATGAAAAGAACAAAAACGGTGAGGGAAAGGTGAAAGGTGCAATAAAAGAGAAAATTATCACATTTTGGATCTCGCCTGAAGGAGAACTGGGGAGGTTTGTCACATCAAAAGCAGGGGAAGGACCAAAGCGGGAGGGGCATTAAAAGGGCATTAGGGGGTATAAGATAATTGGGAGTTAAAATTTGATATCCGGGTGGCAACGGAACAAATCATTTAGGACAAGAGGGGGGGTACCAAATTCCTCAACAGGCTCAAATGAAAAAAGCAAAACAAGTGGTCCACGGAGAGAGAAAATATGGACCAAAGGCTAATAAATGAAAAAAAAACGGGCAAACGGGAGATCATCAATCGCAGGAGACCAAGAAGTGAAATTGAAGGGGAAGCCAGCCTTGAGAAACAAAAAAAGTGAAAAGGGTTGAAGAGACAGGGAGTAAGTGGGGGGTGTAAAAATCAGGCAAAATAAAGTCTTCAAGAGAAATAAAAAAAATGCCCCGAAAGGAAGGAAGAAGGAGGAAGGCCCCGAACTTGAAAAGTTTGGGGGGGAAAAAAAAAAGAATGCGAAACCACTCACCGATAGAGACAAAAACCCGATAGAATGTGGTAGTGCAAAGAAAAAAAGGAATAATCACAAAGAGAAAAAACCAAATTACAGGAAACAGAATTGTGAGATAGCAACGACAATGGAAGAATAAGTGTGGGACAGGTACAAGGTGCACAACGGTCAGAGTAGCACAGGGGAGAAAGAGAAATACAGAACGAGCCTATTCCACAGACCAAAGGATTTGTAAAAAGGGAAAGTTGAAGAGAACAAAACAAGCGGGAACAACGTGGTTGTTGTAGCTCAGGGACAAATCGAAACGAAAAAAAAAAGAAAGACCGAACTGAGGTGCAAACAACGTGAAAAAAAAAGAGGAATGCAACCGAGGACAACACTGAATAAAAACTGTGATAGTGAAAAAAAAAATACGCATAATTAGTGAAGGTCCACCAGCACCGAGAGCAGAAAAGAAAGAGGAAAAGCACTCTTGGTCACAAAAAAAAAGGCTGCAAACCGGAAGAAGGTGGCCAGGCAGGAGTCGACCTCGAAAAACATAGGCAAAATTACTAAAGGAAAAAGGGCGGGAAAAATAGGACAACACACACCAAACAAAAAAAGTGGATGAAAGAGGGCCAAATAGTGGAACACCACCACCCAACACCGAAAAATTGCCCCAAAAGCAATACAGGCCCAAGATTGGTCGGAGGGGAGTTGGTGGTGACCAAACAACAGACAAAAAAAGACGCAAAATGACACAACGGCCCGGGGACAAACTTACCAAAAAGAATCTTTGTAACAAACGAAACGCAAAAAGTTGACCAAGCCGGGAAAGACAAAAAGCAGTAGATAGCATCAACACCCAGAAGAGTCACCCGAGTGAAGGACACCACATACTTGATGCAACACCCCGACAAGGTAACACAGACCGGATCACAAAAGACCAAATTTAAGCACAGCAACACAAGCACCAAAGAGAGGACGATTCAGGCCCACCCCCAAAATCACAGACAGAAGAACGACGGTATCAAAGAGAGCGAACAAAACAAAAAAAGTACTGAAACGGTAAAATGCCGAAATGCGCACAACAAAACCAAAAGGGAACAGAAAACCCAAACAAAAACCCGGAATGGAAGGGAACACCCACAAAAACTTGAGAAACTAGTCGCAGAGACAACCCCAACATCCCAGAACCAAAAAGAACACAACCAAAACGGAAAACACGATTCAAAGTTCCGAAACCCAAAAACGTAAAAAAGCACACAAGGCCAAACCAAAAAACCAAAAACCACAAGGACCCAGACGAAAAAAAAGATACTTCCGAAAACAAATCAAACAAGCAGGAAAAAAAATAAAACATAGGACCCAGGCAACCACAAAACCAAAAAACAAAAAGAAAACCCCAGGTACCAGGTTCACTCCAGTAAAATTCAAAAGTTGCCACAAATCATACCAGCGGGGTAACCTAACACCCACAAAAACAACCCAAAGTGGACTATAGGCCAGGCATAGAAAGACAGGAGAAGGTGAGAGGGGCTACTTAATACTGGTAAGGTAGTTTCGTAAGGCAAAAAAAGTCACAGGTCCACAGTGGTCAGAAAGCAGTATCTTTTGGACAACGAGGAAAAGTAGACACTCAATCAAGGAGAACAAGAAAGTCAAGGAAGGCGATATTAAGCAAGGGAAAAAAGAAAAAAAAATCGAAAGGTGGACAATTAAGAGCAGCTGGAGTCGAAGCGAAACAAAAGAAGGGGAGAAAAAAAAAGAAAAAAAAGGAACAATAGCGCAGTAACACCAAGGGGGTTCTGGTGGGTTTCACAGAAAAAAAACATCAACAAAAAAAAAAAAAGGGGGTAAGCGAAGTACTAGGTGTAGGAGGGAGAAGTTCGCAAGAAGCACCAAACAAACCGGAAAGGGCGAAAAAAAAATCAAAGGAAAAAAAGAGATAAAAAAAAAGACCCCCCACAATTAAAATGGAGAACAAGAAAAATCGTGCGGGGGGGTAAAAGGTAAGGAGAAAGACGGGGCAAGTCAAACCTCCAACATAAAAGCCTTAGATAAATCACAGTAACGGGACAAGGGGGAAAGGAAAAAAAAAAAAATACAAAAAAAAAGAAACCCGGTAGAACGAATTCAAAACAAACCGTGGCAGACTAAACGAACAAGATCACATAAGGGTAACAAACTTTTTCATTATGAGGAAAAAGGACAGGGGAGGGGAGAGAAAAAAAAAGATGACACTTACCAAGGGAAAGAAATGAAAGCAAAGAACAAGATAAAGGAAACAAGAGAGAAAGAGTATAGCCCAACCGAACTAAGAAGAAAAGTAGAATGAACGTATCCCTGAGACTTTAATTTGACAGAAAAAAAGAGGCAAAAAACCTAGCTAACATTATTGCTATGGTGTCACAAACACATCAAAAAACTCAAAAGTTAGGCGATAACGGGGGCAAGAGAAAATGAAACATGAATATCGAATGATAATCAAAAACCTCTTTGAAACTCACTTGGGATTTTCCGCTTAAAACGGCAGAGGTATAAATAGGGGGGGGCCACGTAACACCCAAAGATTAAATTTAAAGGGGTGAAAAATAAGGAGGGAGACGATGAATAAGAAAATAGAAATGGTAGTGTGAGATGGTCACGAAGATCAATGCGGGGGGGGAGAAAAGGAGAACCGCAATGCCCATTAGACATAGTAGAAGGGAAGAAAAAGGGATGAGAATGGTGGAGAATAGGGTACTAATCGGTCATCCGAGGTGAGTTTAGATCGAAAAAAAGAGAACAAGAGGGGTGGGAAATAACACTCGCAAGACAGACGGATTGCACAGATAGAAGCCCAAATACAGAACCCCGTTCGGATGGGGAAAAAGAGGGCCAACGGAAGCTAACGAGAGAGGGGGGGTGCCCCACAAAAATACAGAAAAAAGAAACTGTGGTTCGACGTGGTTCAAAGTGCGAGGGACACTGGAAGGCAACTGTGCAATCAGAGAAAAGCTAAAAAAAACAAAGATAGAGGATGAGTACTGAGTAGAGAAGAAAAAAAAAAGAGTGGGAAAAAATAGGTTACAAGTCATATAAAAACATAAGACCGCAACAACCGAGGTAACCAAGACCTTGGGGGTGAGAATTGGCACAAAAGTCGCAGGGGGGAAAAAAAAGAAAATACAAAACACACCAACGTCAGGAACAATAGGACAGAACAAAGAGTAACTGGTAATAGAACCAATCCAGGCCGAAATGAAAGTGGCACCATTAAAAAAAAAAAATTCTACGGAAAATAGGGGGTCAACACAGAAAAAAAAAGATACGTCACAAAAAAAGAAAGATTCAGAAAAAATACTACAAGAAAATCTACCAGAAAGAAAAGTCGAGGGGGAAAAAAACCTCATAAACAAAAGGTATGGTAATAAAAGAGGATAATAAGCAAAGAACGGGGTAAGGGGAAAAGAGAAGGGGGGGGTTTAAAAAGAGGGGGAGGGGATGTTGGGGGAGATAGGGAACGTTCAGGTAAAAGCAGCACCCCAAAAGTAAAAGGAAAAGCACAAAAAAGAGCCCGGGATACAATGATAGGGCAGCCCGGGGAGAGACAAAAGGGAGGAGAAGCAACAGCCGCCGAACGGTATAGACAAGAGGAGCAACGCAGAAAGCGGGGAAAAGGATAAGGAAAAGAGGCAGGTTCAGGGGGGAGGAATCAGGTATGAAGGAGAAAATCACTGGAGCGCAAAGCAGCCGGGAAAACAAGGGGTGAAACACATACGCCCTACCTCAACGTTGAAACAAAAGCCAACAGCAAAGCAGTATCCAGTAGGGGGTGAACGTAGAAAAGGAATGGGTAGTGTGGAAAAGTAACGTCATCGTAAAATGCAGTGAAAAATAGAAATCGTCGGTGGAGGAAAAACCTTTAATCATGTCAGACTCTGTGGAGCATAGAAAAGACAAAAAAAAAAAACCAAAAGTAAAGGAAATTAAGTAGGCAGGGGAGGAACCAAATTGGGTGGGCAATGGTACACATGGGTTTCAGAAGGACGAGAAAACCGTACGGAACGACAACAAAAGAAAAGAAAAAACGAAGAATACAAACACACAATTAAAATGTAGTCTAAGGCGTAATTTACGGAAAAAAATAAAAACAAACACAACAAAAAGAACAAGAAGGACAACTGAATAGTGTTTATAACGAAAAAAAGGGAGAAACCCTCGATATTAAATTAAGGAGAAGGGGGAAAAAATCAAACCAAAAACTGGAAAGGTGAATGAAAAATGCACAAAAGGAGAAGGGAAGGGCACAAAAGGACAAAATACTAATGACCCTGTCACCAACCGTACACAGAACCTCAACTACGCCCCGAGCAAACAAGAAAAAAAAAATTTTTTTCCAGAAAGGAAGGGAAAGAAATATGTAAATTGGGGACAAAGGGCATGCTATGGGCCAGCACACATTAATCTGTACTGTATAATGTGAAAAGAGAAGGTGAATTGGGGAAAAAGAAAAAAGGCCTGAGAGAAAAATTTGAGGGAACAACGCCCTCAGAAAGGGAGGAAGGGGGACTGGGGACCGCCAATACACTAGAAGGGCGGAGGGGACAAAGGTACAGAAGGGATGGTTTTGGAAAATGAATCGGGGACTAGAACCACAAACAAAGGAGGCATAGGTCCAACGCTTGGGGAAAAAAGGAAATACACAATCAGTCGGAAAACACCTCGAGTAGAATAAAGAAGAACAGCACCTATAGGAAGTATAAAAGCTTACAGTAGACTCCAAAAGGTACGGACCGCAGACAACCTTCAAGGAAAAACAAAAGATCGCAATAAATGCCCAACAATCCAGCTGGAAAACAAGGAGTTGCGAGGGATAACGTGATGCAGGGGGGGGAGGACTACCAAAAAAAGAGAAAAGCGAAACACAGGAGAGATGAAAGAGAAGGGAAACACCAACAAAGAGGAAAAATAAGGTCAATTTTATCATGGACAAAAAGGATACAAACAAAGGGATGAAAAAGCGGAACAAACTTGCATCAAACCAAAAAGCAGAAGGCAGAGCCGGTAACAAGAAATGGAAGATAAGTCGAACAAAAAAAGACGGAATCCGAAAAAGATTTGAAGAGACTAAAACTAGAGAAAGCCTATAGCAAGTATGAAGGTGGGGCAGAAGGGGAGAACAGAGACTACGAAAAAAAGAGGAGGCATCAGGAGAAAGCAAAAAACAAAAATAAAGAAGTGAGAGAAGCCACGAGGCAAGACAAGGGGCACGGGGGGTTGCACCAATAAATACACAAGAGTTTACTGAACATAAAAGAACACATAAAAAAAAGAATGGGACACCGTGTCCCGAATGAGAGGGAGGAAACGAGGTTGTGCACGTGACAAAAAAAACCACACGCGCAATGAGACGTCTCACCACCAAAGAGAGTACTCGGATGAAACAGGAAGTTCAATAGTGCACACCATAGAGCTACAGTCTAGCTCTTGCACAAGTCAAACAAAGAGAAGGCAAAGATACTTGAACCTCTACGTGCAATCCCTACAAACACAAAGAACAAAGGAGTCAAGGAGAAAAAAAAAGATTAGTCCCCCAAAAAATAAAAAGGAAGACTACTAGGAAAATGAAAGGTAATATATAAGAAAAACTAAAAAACTTAACTTAGAGATGGGGAGCGTATAGGAAATGGCGATGAAAAGAAAAAAAGAGGAACAATCCGTTGCAGAAAAGGACCGCAGTCCCGGTGTCTGCACCAGCACCCGGCGACCGTCGACAAAGGCCCAAGAGGTATTTGCGAGAGAATGATTTAAAAATTTGTATCCGGAAAAGACATAGAACACCAGCGTGAACAACACCGACAAGCTACTAATACTGCCACCGTTCGCCGGAATACGAGGAAACAACATGAGAGAGGCATTACGAAGAAAAAGGTTAGCTCTCATCCCTTGGGGGAAGAAAGAACAGATCAGTGGGGGGAGAACGAACATTGATCCAGGGTTCCCAAAAGTTTAAGACAGCAAGAAGAGGAGGGAGAGCAATCCACAACAGGATAAAATGCCCTCGCAAGGGAACAAGGGGAACAACCAAGAAAATGAAAGTGGTGATGGCGCAGGAAGGTAGGCTGAAGCCACAATGTTCACATAGTGAAATACAACATGCCAGATTGGAGAATGGGTAAACAAATCAACCAACCACTGTGAAAACAAAAAAAAAGAACAAATCGCAGAGTAAAGAAGTCGCGATAACAAGGAATGTGTGAAGGCCACATAGGACACAAGTGAACGCCCAACACAGGACTGACCGGAAGTCTCAAAGACAACAGGCAAAAGTGCAACTCCAAGGTGGGACAGGAAAAAACTTGACACACAGGCAAACTAAGAAAGAAAAAGAGGACCTCTGACAAGACAGGAAAAGCATCCTCTGGGCAAACAGTGTACGCAAAAACGATTGTGATGCTCGAGGCCCAATTCACCACAGAAAAAAAACAGGAGGGTGGGAAATGCAGGTCGAACGAGTGGGGAGGTCCCACAAGAAAATTAAACATATCGATAAATATTCAGAGGAGGAATTATAAGAAAAAAAAAGGAAGGAAAAAGATGCGGAGGGGGATCACCGGCTCAGGACAGGAGCAAGTCATCCAATCAGCAAAGGCAAAATGACATCAAAAAAGAAGAACAAGGGGGGGGTGTCAAAAAAAAAAAAAACGCAAAGCAAAACGAAAGTGGGACTGGAACAAAAGCATGGCCAATCGTGGAAAACAAAAAAAACAAATAAGTCACAAAGACAAAACCAAAAAGGAATATTCAAAAGATGGCCAAAAAATAAAAGAGGCCGGAATAAAAACTCACCCCCAATCCCCCCAACATGCAGCAAGGGTCAAACATATAACGTACCAGAAACGGGACAAACAAAACAACCACAAAAAATTATGGCAGGGTGAGGAAACATGTCAAAAAACAAGCAGCCATAGTGACCACAAGGGGTAGGGAGACACCGCAAGTATTTTACCAGGAGGGTAACAGACAAACAGAGACCCAAAAAAAGTAAAGAAACCAGGAGAGGATCCAACGAACCCAAAGCCCACAAAAATAAAACACACACAGGCACAAAAACTGGACCACAAAAACGAATTTCAAAACAACCATTCACCAAGGGTGAGAAGATGTAGAACACGGTGAAAAAACAGCAAACAGATTCCAAAAGGGAAAATATGTATGAACCCAACCCCCAAAACACCAAGAAAGCATCAAGCAATCAGTACCAAGTGTTTGCAAAAGAAACTAGGGATGTGATTAGTCAAAGCTTAATAAAAAAAAAAAACCACACACACAACAAAAGCTGCAACCAAAGGGTGAATAGTGTCACATCACCACGAAAAACAAAAAAAATGGTAAGGCGTAGGAGAACTGGAAACCCCGCCAGTGGAAAGGAAACAAGAGGGAAAGTACAAGATAAAGCAAGAGGTATGGAATGGCGAAGGAGTCGTGGGGTCAGGACCAATGATGCGAAAGGTTCAAGAATCCGAAAAGTAGGGGAAAGTCGGGCTGACGGACACAAACAGGATCAACAGTCAAAGAGCAGGGGAAAGGGGAAATGGCAAGGAAAAGGCGAAGGTTGGCGCGGGGAAGAGTATCGTTGGAAGCCGACCGGTGCACAAAAGAACTGGAGAGGTCCGTACGAACAAAAAACAAAAGACCAAAAAAAGAAAACAAAACAGAGACAGCAAATAAGATAACTGTCATAAGGGGTCAGAAAAAAAAAAATCACACGGCCAAAACAATGGTGAGTGTGAAGAACTCGAAAGGGGGGAAGGAACCGGTCAGGAAAAAAAAAAAATAAACGTCCGGTACGAAGAAAAAAGCGAAAATGCAAACATGCCAATAAAAAATCACCCACAAAAATTCAGCACCAAAAAATCAAAAGGGGTTGGGGACGGAAATCACAAGAAAGAGCGTCCCAGAAAGGACCAAAAAGCCCGCCACAAATTCACCAAGGGGGGGAAAGCCGGCGACCAAAAAAAAAAAGAAAGCGGACAAATACCACATGAGAAAATAGGTGACAGTCAACACCAAAACCCATAGTTCATAAGTCAGAGAAAATGACTGGTGAAGAGATAACTGGGGAAAAGGTTAGGGAGTGAATAACAAAGAAAATCCGAAGATATTCGAACACCAACGAAACGAAAACTACACCTATATACAAAACCTAACACGAAAAACTAAACTAAATAACAGAAATAAAAAAGAAGTCCATTTGAAAGCAAAGGGGGTTTTTTTGGTATATGACCGCTAAAAGGATATGCACCGTAAAGGGCAAAGAAAAAGAGCAAAATCCGGGAGCAGCACAAGGTGGACAAACAACAGAACCAAACCAAAAAAAGCTACACAAGAAAAAAAAAAAAAAAGAAAAAAAAAGACTAAAAAAAAAAAAAAAAAAAAAAAAAGAAAAGAAAGAGGGAGGAAAAAAAAGAAAAAGGGAAAAAGAAAACCAACCCCACCCAAAAATCCCCAAAAAAAAACTCGTCCTCGACTGGTCGTGACACACGGAACCCGAAGGTTACCTGCACACAAGTGTTTCTAACGTACAAATTTTTTGATTCTTACAGGAATGAAAATGCCAAGAATTTAGCATGCGACCACTAGTCAACCAATAGTAATTGGTCAGGAATATCCACAAATGAGGTAGTATAATATGCGAGGAGTCATGGGTTAGGGGGATGGGAGAAAGTATAGGCATAGAAAGGGCCCACAAAATAGCAACTATGGGCGAGTACAAGTAATAGTATCGAGGGACATGGGGAGGGGACGAAACGGCCCTGATTGGTGGTAGAAAAAAAAAACACCTAGGACAGCCGCTAACAAAACAAAGGTATGTAGGACTGCAGGAGAAGAATGGGCAAAAAGTCAGCGCATCAGAATGGAACAATCGCCGAAAAGACCAATGGGGGGGGTTCCAGGTTTCGAGGCGTGAGGAAGAAGAGAAAAAATGGGGGGATTTCAAAAAATTATGCATCTAGGAAATGGCAAAAAAAAA
>Ga0179593_1391897_pt1 | contig 18804 bp, 34 predicted proteins | sample CZODoug2_1_08_16_FD_185931 | JGI IMG/M metagenome (GOLD analysis project Ga0179593, IMG submission 185931) | Vadose zone soil fungal communities from Angelo Coast Range Reserve, California, USA - CZODoug2_1_08_16fungal (PacBio error correction) | ecosystem: Environmental > Terrestrial > Soil >...
TATAGAACCCAAAACAAGGGAAAGCCGCGAATTAAGAAGGACTGTGTGGTGTTAGGAAAACCTCTTTCAAGGCGAAAAAACAAAAAAAAGAGATTGCCGGAGGTATTACCGTGGGCGCTGGTGACATCAAGTAACTAGAGACGAAAGGACTGGCCACCAGAGAGGGAGTTCTGGAGTTCAGCTTTCCCCAAAGTCAGGACCTGACAATGGGGTGCCCCCTTGAGCACAACAAACGTTTGTGGTGGGGTGGTGGCTGAGGGTGCTGCGAGAAAAAGAAAACAAAGACGCAGATCATCACGCTAAGGGAAAAAGGGACCTTCAGTAAAAAGTGAAAGAAAGAGAAAGGGCCGTTGAGAAAAAGAGTCGGTTGGGAGAATTTCCTTCTCTCTTAAGGAGATGAAAGAGCCGGGAGTACACGGTGATACGTAACGGGAAGAGAGGCGTAATCAGGAATCAGTGGGGAAGAAGAGAAGAGAAAAAGGTCGAAGTAGCAGAGAATGTTCAGTCCACAAACCAGGCAGGTCCTTTGACTGTTGGGGGGGGGGCAAGGAGGACGGCAGTGGGGGAAGGTAACTAGTGAATACGCCTGAACTAGAGGGTTGGTTATGGACAAACCTCAGGTTACGATGAAAGGTGTTGGGGGGAGGGAGAGGCCTGGAGAAGGCGAGGGAACGGAAAATAGCCCTTGCACGGGGGAAGGGACAAGGGGAACAGCAAAGAGGAGTAGAAGGACCGAAGTCAAATGGGTGCTACGCATGGAAGAAGTCCTAACCTCAAAAAGGGGGATTGCCGCGGTAAAAATCAAGGTTTTCCCTAGAAGAACGCAGAGAAAAAGGGTGTCAAAGAGAGAGGAGAGCAGAGAGAAAAGATGGAAAGTTTGCAAAGATAACTCTCTGGGGTTTGGCTTCAAAGGAACTAGCCTTGGAAAGTGGGCCAGGTTAATGTCCCAGAAAGCGCGGGGGAAAGAAACTCTCAAGAAAAGTTCAGCAAAACGGTTGACGGAAGGTCACGGGACGAGCAGGGAGGGGTTGTTTGATGGCTCGCAAACATTGGAGGGAGTCATCGGCCACGAAGAAAATCAAAGGACAGAAGCCAGGTTCATAAAGGGGTAAACCAAGAAGGGAGAAAGAGCGAGTAGACAAGAAGCGCATGGGAGGGGACTTACAGGCAACTGGGGAACCATCCAGGATTAACGATGGAAAACTTGGGCCAAAGAAAGCAGCTTGAGACATTTTGCCGCTTGAGAAGGAAAAGAGGGGGGGGGAGACTACCCATGAAATGATGGGGTAGAATACTCGCTCTAAGAAAAAACCTCTAGAAGAAAATATGGGAAGAAAAGTCTAAGTGATTGCCAAAAATTGGGGGAACTTTCTGGCCAGAGGGGGGGGTGGCTCTCGGGGGAAACACTAAGCAATTGAACTCTTGGACAAACGCTGGCAAAAGGCAAGGGGGGAACTGAAGGGGGGAGGAGGTGGACCGAAGTTTACACAAAACAACCATGGGGTTATCATCTCACCCGGCGAAAGGGGTTTGGGTGGAGAGGAAAGGGGCCAACTCAAAGGGGTGACCCTGAGCAAAAAACGTTGTATTAACATGGCCAGCGGGAAAGGGCGAAGAGGGAGAGGAAGGAACAAGGGAACTTTGACAACCACGAAAGGGGGGGGAGCCTCCAGTGAGTGGACAAATAAATGACCTTTTCGCATGAACAAAAGTCACATTACAGACCCCGAGCAAAAAGCCGGGAACAGGGATGGAGAGAGGGGAAGACAGGAAGGGAATTAAGGGAAGTGAGAAAGGGGGAATACGTCAAGGAAGGGGCTGGCATTACTGCCAGGAAAAAGTTAGGGTTATGGTATAAAGGAGAGTTACACACAATGAGACTTAATTACAGGAGCGTGTGGAGAAAAGGATACTAGAAATGTATGGGAAGGAATTCAAGTCTCACTGGACAACTGTGATTAGGGAGTGCATGGGGGAGATGAATGTAGGAAAGGAGAGACGAGAAGATTAGGATTCCTAAACTGGCCTCACGTTTGGGGGGGTGAATAATTTGCAAGAAGAATCTCTTTCGCCGCTGAATAAGGAGGCTCATCACTAGGAGAAGAGGGTGTGGGGATTGGAGACGCAGAAGGTTTGCCAGAACGCCGAAATTTCTTACAAGAGGCGAAGAGGGGGAGGGGGAAAAATTGTAAAAAAAACGTTTTGGGCAACTGAAGAAAATTTGATTGAGAAGGAGGGTGACTCTGCCAGTTTATTCGAGGGGAGTAACTCCACTTGCAGCAAAATTCGGCAAGTTAATTAAGAAAAAAGAAGAAGGGATGTAACAAAAGGGGGGGGAGATAAAGGCACGACCAGGTGGAAACTCGGAAAGCTGACGAAGGAAAGGGAATAGGGGGGGAGGAGGATCGAAACAACAAGAATCTATGAATCCGCGAAGAGTGCGGCACTCTTCCTCTTTAGTTTCGTACTCGAAGTGAGAGGGGAAAAGGGGTCCTGTCGGAAACACAAAAGGAAACAGGAACACTTCTATTGCCACGGGAGAGGAGGGACTTATTTAGGAAGAAGAAAGAAGCAGACGGACGCAAAGTGGATAAAGGGGAAAGAGGGGGGACACAAGGTACCCTTGCCCGAATAAAAGGTGAGGAAGGTCATCGGGGTGAAAACCAACAAAAGGGAGGAAGAGCACAAGAAAAACTCGCATGGGTAAACGCTTAAATTAGAACTTGAATAAAAAAAGGTAGAGAAAGAAAAAGGTAAATGGGATAACGTGATCGCCAAGATGGGGAAAAACATGCGATCACGGAGGAGGGGGATAAATCTATGGCCAACGCGATTCCACCAAAAGGTACGATATCTAAACTCCTTGTCAAAAGGACGTAAGGCTTGCGCTAAGGAATAGTCGCAAATGACAAAGAAGAAATCCTCCAACGTGTTTCCTGAAAGGAAAAGCTGGCAAATCCTGCGTGAAATAAAGTTACTATGGGAAAATAGGAAGGAAAAAACGACGGGAAGCCGGCCCGGGGAGCTTGTGTGCAAGTACTTGGAGCCAAAAAAGAAGAAAGTTGGTGAGGGCATTGAAATAACGACGAGGTCGGCTGAAGTGAACCGAAGGTAAGGAAAAGGTACAGAGGAAGAGACAGAGAACCGACAGGGGGAGGGAAGATTCAGCCGACCGGGGGGGGGACTGCGAGGGGAAGGGACATTTTGAAATTCACTCGGCTGAGACAAACCCTATAGTGGGGGGGGGGGGAGGTCAACGGGAACGATAATAGAAGATCTAGGCTGCGGAAGGGAAAACGGCACGCAAAGAAAGGAGGAATTCTCCTTGGTCAAAATAAGAGAAATCCTGGAAAAAGATGAAAGTGATCCTCTGCGACGGGGAGAGGAGCCGTGAAGCAACTAGAAAAAAACCATCCCGCCCGCATTTGGGCTTTTTCAAAGGAGGAGGGAAAACAGGAAGAAGAAGGGGGGGGAACTAAATGTAAAAGAAACAACTGAGGGCGAAAGAAATTCCTAGGCGGCATGATAAAAAAGGTGAAGAAGACTTACGGAAACCAGTCGACTTCGGGAAAAGGAGGTTCGGCTACGAAAGTAGAGAGAGGTTGGGGAAAGCCATTGGGAGAAAACGACTTTTGACAAGGACGAAAAAGAAGAAAAATCCCCGGAAGATGAAAGAGGCGTTGCCCCTTTTTGGACGAAGGGATGTCGCTGAAGGTCCCGAACTTAAAGAAGGAAGATGGCTGGGGAGAGAAAGAGAAGTGCAAAAAGAGTCAGTAGAAAGGCTGAGGGACTGGAGGGTGAGGAGGGGAAGTTAGATCCTAAGCAAAAGAGGAGAAAAACAAGGAAGAAGCCTGATGTTACTGAAAGCTGCAACCTAAAAAGATTGAGTATGTACCGAGGGGTACTATATGGGCGGAGTAAAGGGGAATTTAGGGGGAATAATGGAGCATTCTCAAATAGCAGGAGGGGGGGGGAAGGAGTTGTGCGAAAAAAAAACGCTAATAGAACGAGAAAAAAAAAACTTTTCAATAGGAGATGGAAATAAGGTCTCAGACATTTAAAAACTGGACGTAAGGTATTGGTATAGCAAAAAACCATTTAGAAAGAAAGGAAATGAACAAGGAGAGAGGTTGCTGTAAGAATAATTATCCACCGCGCGAGGAACTACATAGAGTGGAATGGTTCTTACGTGGGCGGAAAGGTCTGGAAGAGGGCATAAACGTCTTTTAAAAGGAGAACTCAGGGTCACGGCGAGTAGCAAGGAATCTCTTCTAAAAAAATGAAAGGAAGATTCGGAACACTGAGAGAAACGGAAAGAACTGAAAGGAAGTGGAAGAAGGTCAATGGCCGGAGGAAAAAAGGGGGGGCGAAGGGAGAAAAAAAAAGTACCGGAAAGAAGGGGACATTTCACCCGCTACACCGGACGCATGTTCGAAGGATATATTCGAAAAGGCCAGGGTTGAATGAAGACTCCTCTTGAAAGGTGCCAAAAGCAAAAGTGACGAAGAATGATCACTGGGTGGTGAAAGATAAACGCGCGAGTTGGGCAAAGTATTAGGAGGGGAATATCAGGGGGACGTCCTTTTCCGGGGGCATGGAATCATCGTGTAAACTTAGGTGAAATGGCGACATGAAAGAGGAAGGGAAGCTGACTTCTGTTGGAGGGAAGAAAGGATAAAAAGGAAAGAAGGGGATGACTGGTATCCTACTTGGAAAAAAAGGAGGTTCGTGAGAAAAGGAATACTGATGTACAGGAAAAGTTCCCAAATAAATAGTCTTGGGGGGTGCGATCTCAAGAGTGAGGTTCAACCGGAGAAGTGAGCCAAAAACGACGCTCCGAATGCAGAGAGAATGAAAGTCCAACTGGGGAAGAGAAAACAACCTGAGGGAGGAAGACAAAGAGGCGCACATTGTTTGGTGTCGCGATCAAAAAAAAAGGGGGAAAAAAGATATAGATAATAAAAAAAGGTCGACGAAGAGAAGGAACAGCATGATTGGGGGAGCGGAACTCAAGTGAGAAAGGGGAAGGAAAAAATTGCTACGCGGAAGGGTAAGGAGGGAAATGTAAATATGCATCGAAAAAGGCCAGTATAGGCACAACCAATACGATTTACGGGAAGGGGAAACGTAAGATTACAAAGAAAAGACGTTTAAACATCACCTTTCCGTTTTGGGGGAATGAAGAGCCAAAGGACCCCAATGGGGGGTTAAACCCTTGGGGGGTCTTCTCGGGACACCAAAAAAAAAATGAAGAAAAAAAAAAACCTAAAGCCTCCAGGCTCAGGGGGCAGGGAAAGGGGAGTTACACAGATGTTAAAAGGGACTGAGGCCAGGTCTAACCAAGGGGATAATACTGTTAAGAAGTGACCATGAGATGAGGGGGGGCTCAGTTAAAGATTTAACAGGACTTGAGCTCGTTCGTAAAGGATACAAGGGACGGGTCAAGCGCGGCGGAGAAACTGGAAAAATCGTTTTTAAAGACGAGCAAAAACGCAAAGGGAAAAGGAAAGGGGGTGAACACGTGTGTCATTTGAACCCGGAAGGGGACGGACTGGGGTCAGGTGAGAGACGAAACTGTCCAGGGAATCTGCGAAGCCGCTGGTACTCGAAGGGGTGGGGTGGATGGGAGGAGACCGAGGGAAGAATGCATAAGTTAATGGTTTGGGGGGACTCGAAGGCGCTTGAACGGGATATTGAGCCGTGAAGGAGAACAGGGAAAGTATCAAGGGCAAGAGACACAAAGGCTCTCCTCCTGTAAAGCAGGAAGGGGAGTCGGTGGAAAAGTAACAACCTAAAACCTCTCGAAATGGTGTAGTAACGACTTTATAAAAAGTAATTGAAAAAAAAAATCTAGGGGAAGGGCCTTAGTTCCTATACCGCTTAGTGAGGGAGAATGATGAGAAAAAGGGGAGTGGTGCTCAGGAACGGGGTTTGTTTTCGTCTCGCAAATGGGATTGAGAACTGGGAATTTTTTCCCGAAGCAGAAAGGGGGATCAAAAGCCGCATCAAGAGGGGGGAAGATTCGGGTTGCGGGAAGGAACTCTGAGAAAGCTCCAGGCTGTTCGGCGGGGCTCAAGAAATTGGATTAGTCACAAGGAACACTACTAACGAAACCAGGGGGGGAAAGGAGAGGGGGAGGGGCGGGGGGGGGGGAGGGGGAGGACGGGGGGGGGGGGGGGGGGGGGGGGGGGAGGGGGGGGGGGCGGGGGGGGGGGGGGGGGGGGGGGGGGGGTTGGCCCTGTGCCTCTACCCTGCAGGGGAAGAGGAGGTTAGAAAAGGCGGACGGCTTGGTGGGAGCAGGAGAAGCCCTGAAAAGAAAAACGGAGTAAAAAGGGGGGAAACAAAGAGCGCGGCTGCCGGGGACTGGGGTCAAAAGCCCTGGGACGAAGAGGGAGGTTGTGAGGAGAACAAGTAAGAGAAAAACTATCTAAATTTTGAAAAGAAAATCTCGAAACAAGGAGAGGGAATGTTAAAAAGGATCCATTTAGGCAAGAAAGGGTTCAGTTCTGTTTGTGGGGGGAGAGGTGGGGGGGGAAGCTCGTAGTCCTGAAAGGTCCCCCAAAGAGACTGGCAAAACAAAAAAGCGCAGGAGGGGCGGAGTGTTTCAGCAGAAGGGTCAACGGAAAATTGGGGATCAGCCGGGACGCGCCAGGGGTGGTGTAAGATGAAAGGGAAAGCTAAAAATGAGTTTTCGAAATCATAAGAGAATGAGAAGGGTATTCGAGCTATGAAAAAGAAAACCTAAGAAAGGGTGACCTGGGGGAAATAGTAAAAAAAAAACAGCGGGGAGGGAAGAAGCATATTTATTAAGAATGAACTTATACATGAAATGTTTACGCCGTAACAACCTGAAGAAAAAAGGAAAAACAGCGTTTTGGACTCTCTTCCATAGGGAAGTCAAGTAAGGTGAGGAAATCGCCTCCTGAAGAGTAGTTCTGCACAAAAAGGAATGCCACGTAAACCAATTTAAAATGGAAAGGCGTGAGAGGGCCACTATATTAACAAGGAAGAAAGGGGAAGGGACGAAAAGGTGTCTCGGGGAAAAGAAGCGAAGTGGATGGTAGGATACGACGAGTTCAAAGGAGTACTCACTTTCAAAAGGATAAAAGGCAAGGGGTTGAGGGGAAAAAGGGACGAGAGAAGGAGGTAGGGGGAAATAGCTGAAGGAGGAGATGAGATCATGCTGTACCGAAAGAAAGTTGGGTATCATCGGGGGAGCGGAGGAGGAAAAGCAGGAGAAGGGGAACAACAAAAAGACACTGGGGGGGATGGCGCACCAACACCTGTGGGGGAGAAGAGGCTGGGGGCTATACCATTACAGAACAGCGGGTTGGGAGGGAGCTCAGGTTTGGGAAAGAGAAGGGATTGAAGAGAGAGAGGGATGAGACGGGTATCAACCAGGAATTGAAGGGATCAAGACGAAAAATTGGGGGAATGGAGGATTTCAGGACGCTAGGCACGCTGCCGGAGGTGAAAAGCGGGAACATTTGGGGATACCCCATTCGGGAAAAGTCCGAAGTAGTACTGGAAGGGAGAACCACGGGAGCAGTAAAGGGGTAAGAAATTGGGCGACGGGCTTGGTGAAAGACCCAAGAAACGGGGGAACTTACATCAGGGTACATTACAAAATGTACTAAACGTGTATAGGCTTGTGATGGCGATAGGCTAGGTAGTCCTCTACAAAGGCCGATTTCTCCCACTAGGAGAAGAAGAGAGGGAGATATCCGAACAGTGGGGAGCCAGGGAAGTTCAATCCATATGAAATTGCTGTCAGAGCTCGGGTCATCTGGCAGCATCGGGATGGAGAAAGTTGAAAAATGGTTCAGTTGGCGAAAAGAAACGGAAAAGGGTAAAATTTATGACAGGAATCACAAATTGGGGATGGTCTCCGTTTTCGGACATGACAATGGCAGTGAAGAGGGAGTTATAAAAAGTTAGCCAATAGTGGGAAAGGAACCTGGAAAGGACCTTCTTTAAATCCTGAGGAAAAAAAGGAGAGAGGCATGGGAGGTCCTTTCAGACAACCTGTAAGTAGTTTAACGCTTACTAGGGGAAAAGAAGAACTGCAGACTGAAAAGAGTTCACAAACAGGAGTGGAGACAAAACGGACATAAGGGGGGGAACGACAGAAAGAGAAGAACGAATAGAATATGCGCGATATTTTGTCAAAATGTAGAAACAAACTTTAGGGGGTACATGCTGAGTATGTGGAACTCTTGGTAAAATAGAAGGGAACCAGATCGGTATGGGACTATATTCAAAAGAAGGGCCATGCCAACATCATACCACAAGTTGGGGGACAGTGAAAGAAGGGGATAATCTTGGGATACATTTCCATATCGAACTGGGAAGAAAAGCGAGGAGAAGTACCAGGAGAGGTTACTGAATATAAGAAAAAGTGGAAATAGAGAATAAATTTAAATGGGTAAGGCATTTCAGGAAAAAAAGAGAGAGCGAAGGGGAGATAAAGAATGGAGGGGCTACATTAAAATATTGGACTGCTAGGCCATCAATGGTTGGAAAACCTCCTTTGTTTGACAAGGGGAATGAGCGCAACGGAAGAACCGGAGTATGAAAGATAAGGGGAAGGAAACACGGAATGATAAACCAGTCAAGTGGTTGTTGGGAGTATAAAAGTATCATCCTTACTCAGCTGATTCTTGTCACCCGAAGGAAGGAGAAAGAAAAGGAGAAAGTCTCAACGTAAATGAGATCAAGGAAAGTCCTTTAAAAAAGTAAAAACCGAAGGACGAAAGGTCCTGACTCCCCAAATTGGGGGAAAAATGGAAAAAAAAAAAAGCAAGATTTAAAGTTTTCCAGTGCAAAGTGGAGGAAGGATTTAATATTGTACGAAAAAAAAAATGAAAAAGGGGACAACCAAACATCTTGGTAAAAAAAAAAAAAATGGGGGGAGGAAACGGGTTAGACTCTTCTTACTCAAAAGAGAACAGTAAGGCGTAATTACGAAGCTGAGAAGTGATGTAAAACTCGTAGAGGCTTTGGGACCAAGGTTCAGAGAAAAAGAGGGGTTACAAGAGGAAGCGGACAAACATTGCCCAGTAGGACTCTTCACGATCGCCCAGGTTAAGCTGTGGACGATTGCGGGACATGAAAGACGCGCCTTATCAAAGAAGAAGATGAGGTGGGATAGCCTTCAGAGAGGGGGGTGAAGAACTTATGAAAACAATGTGAGGGAGGATGGCCGGGAGTAATAAGCGAACTTGGCGACAGGGATAAAAGAAATCCTCTCAAAGAAAGAAGGCGAAAAAGAGGGGACTCGGGATAGGTCTATATTTATTATTACAATGTGTCTAGGAAGTGTTCATAACAATGAAAGACAAGAGAGAGTGGGATTTTTGCATGCCAGACCGAGGATATACCAGGCGGGACAACATGAACAGCTGTGAGAAGAGGAAGGGGAGTACGAGGAAATTTTCACAGGGAAAGATCTGAGGTAGAGGAAGAAAAGGGATAAGGAGGGACAAAACGTACCAATTAGCATAGTTAGGAGATAACGGATAACAAAACAACAAGGATGATGAGTTGAAGTGGAGGGACTGGTACTTTTAGGGAAGAGGAATGGAGGCCACTCGGGTGAAGGAGCAGCATAGGACACTTCGACATATAAAGAAAAAGCAAAGAAGGAAATACCGATTCAATTACCATACATTCTAGAAGGTCAAAATACCACAATCAAAACTCCGGGGAGATGGGAATAAGAAAAAGGCGAGCTGAGGGCCAAGGGCACCAGTCCTGCCGAAGGACGTGGGACCTTGCAAACAGACTGAGCAAGGCTGAGTTAGAATCTGGGCCAGGAAGCGGCCTGTACCACGGAGTGGAAGGGACAAATCCTCGCGGAAAGGGAAAAACGGGGAAAAAAAGTGAAATGAGGGGAGAAAAATCTAGAGAAGGAGAAGGGCAAGGTCAATGATCTAAAAAGGACTCGCCTTGGGGGGTGACGGACTTGTTGAAGTAGGGAATAAGGCTTTTAATGAAGCATGGGAAAAAGGAGAAGGGGTCTAGGAGGAAGGTTGGGCGGGTGCTTCCCAAGAATACCTGCACATCACTGGGTCATGGGGGGGCGTAAGAAGGGGACACAACCTGTCCAAGGAGGAGTCCCAGAAAAGGAAGGTGGGAGCTTAAAAAGTGTCTCCCCTAAGAAAGATTATGGTGGCAAACTCATGGATCTGCAGTTGTAAAGAGAAGCAAGGAAAGAATCTCTGCAGCGGCAGGGTCTGTAAACTCAGGCTTTCAATTTGGGATGGAAACAATACAACGTGCAAAAGAGGGAGAAGGGGAACTTGTGGGGGATTCGCACATAAACAAGGAAGTAGAGAAGATAGAGGAAGAAGAAAAACCCGAGGGGGCCGCGGGTGCCTCATAAGGAGGGGGGGGGGGTTCGAAAAAAAGGAAAGAGGTCACATCAAACCTGCATCTCTTAATATATGGTGGCTTTAGGGGGGGAGAACTTTCATCGAGGACTCACTTCGCTGGCTCACTCTGGGAGGGAGGGGCCTTTGTAGCTTTACAAGCAGAGTGGAGAAGCACCTTAAAGTGGGGGGGAAAAGTACTAACAAGAGATTGAGGTTCATAAAAAAGAAAGAGAAGAAAGGGAGTTGGCATTTACAAATTCATTAAAGACGGCCAATGACGGAAGACAGTTTCGACTTAATGGAATTGTCTCGACAAAGGGAGGAGGAGAGAGAAGGACAACAACCCTTCGCGGATCACAGTTCTGCCGGAGATTTAAGGAGAGCGGGTCTGACAAGAGGTACTCTTCGAAAGGAAGGAGAAAAAGGTTTGGAAAATCACACAAGGACATGGAGGGTGAAATGCCAGACATGAATGTAGGAGAGGGGTTCCGGAAACTGCAGATTACACGTGGAAGGAAGTGGGGTGAAGGGGAGGGGAGCCAAGGAGGTTTTGAGTGTTACGGATAATTCAGGGAAGAACAGGATTGGGGTGGAGGGACCACTCGCTTGACGGGCTAGGAAAGAAAACGGAGAAAAGGGAAAAACGCTGGCAAAGGAAATCTACAAGAAAAGCGCGCCCCGTCAGGCGGACACCTAGGGAATAAAGTGTGATAAGAATAAGGCGAAAAAAAACGCTGGGTGATTGAAACCATGGAGACGAGGGGTCACGAAAGAAGGAGAGGAAGGCATGGGAATTGGACCTATACATTTGAGAGCGCTTTTTTGAGAGACAGAGCTGTTTCGGGGAAGAGGATAGAGTGGTTTTGAGAAAAAATCAAATTGTTATGAGGAAAGGGGGAGGAAGTAAAGACGAAAGAGGGAAAAGAAAGAAGAGAGGAAGTATTTTGCTAAATTCTGGGTGCACTGCAGATAGAAGAAACTGTGGCTGCTTTGTAAAGGATAGCCAAAGGGGGGATTAGGCAGAAAAGTGGGTCAAAAACCAAACCCCAACAACCCACAAAAGAAAGCACAAGGGGAAGGGAAGAATACGGGAACCATGCTTATTATGACAGGCGATTTACGCGGGAGGTGAGAAGGGCTGAGGGGATGAGAAGACTGAACTACTTCAAACCCGAGTGCAGCTCTGTGAAGGAAGGGGGAGGAGGGACAAGCGGGGGGGAGAGAAAGGATGGAGAGTGGGCTGAAAGACGTCACTAAACGGGTGAGATGCCAGATCAGTAACCCGATCTTCCTGGTAAAGGAGTATAAGTGTCTGAGCTCAGAATGGTTTCCAAGCTGGCACCAATCAAAGTGGGGGAGCGTTTTTTTTTGCCACTCTTAAGCTTCTTACAATTGGGAAAAGAGAAAATGGCACAAAAAAGGAAAAGAGAGGGAGGCTACGTTGGTCTCGTGCCACGCCAACTGGAGGGATCAGCTCCCGGGCCGAAATGTGTGTTGGAAAGGAACTTAAGAAAGGGAAAACCAAGACCGTCGACTGCTTTGAGAGAGTGCCGGCGGGAGAGAAAAAAGACCAGCTCTGGGGGAAAAAAAAAACTGTTGATGCCGCACAAAAAAACGCGGGTGGAAACAAAATGAAGTTCAACATCTAACATTCGGGAAAAGAAAACGCCGAAAGAAAAGAGGGGAGAAAAAGGAGGGTACCAGGTATTGTCAGGTAAAGAGGAAAAGGGCTAATACAGTACGGTGCAGGGGGTAATTGACATCCGGCCTCCGTCATTCTTTCTGCACCTGACAGAACCCTTAAGGTGAGATATGGTAAAGTAGCATAGGAGAAAAAGGAAGAAGGGGGATTCGCTGCAGGGCGGGGTCACCAGGAGAACTATGAAAATTGAGATAAAAAAGACTTAATGGCAAGGAGGCATAACGGGTAAAACTGGGATGTTGGTGCTGGTGCAGGGAGAAAAGGAGAATTACCGGAGAAAGAAGGGGGAGGAGGGGGGGACGGAGTCCAGGGGATTCTACAAATGAACTGAAGAAGGTAAAGGCAGCAATTTGGGCAGAGGGCACTACACCGGAAGAGGGAAAAAAAACCCACCTCTAAGGCTTGATGAGAACGGGGGAAAGATACCTATGAAAAAGAGAGGGGTTTGTGGACAACTTTCTTTTGCTCGAACCATCTTAGCTTTAAAGCGAACGTTTATCGGTGAAAGGAGGACGAACGGTACGACGAATCTTTTGGCTGACTCGGACATTGGGCTACCGCGGAATTAAGTGGGAAGAGTACTTGAAATAAAGAGGGAGGAAAGCACGTCGAAAGGGTACATGGCTGTGCCTACAAGATCCACGAAATGTTGGAGCAAAGTGGCGCAGGGAAGTGACGCCAAGAAAAGAAAACCCATCTAGAAAAGAAGTTTCAGAGAAAAGAGAGATAAAAAAACGGGGAAGGAGAAGATCTAGATCCTGGCGGCTATATCCATCCTCGAACTCGTTAGTTCAGAGGGGGGAAGAGTGCAAAAACACAACACAATTGTGGGGGGGGGGGGGGGGGGTGTTTTCAACCAAAACAAAAGGGGGGGGGAAGGAAGACGTGCTCAAGGGGTAAAAAAAAATGTCACAGGGAGAGTCATTAGGAACTAACTTGCGAAGGGCAGGGGTGAAAGAAGAGGGGGGGAAAGGGGATGACACGCGGGTTCACACCTAATTGCCGGAGGAGAAGAAGAGAAATTGCGAGGGAAAAGGGGGAGCCTTCTAAAAGAAACTCGCACCGTCAGATTAGACACTGGGAACAGGCGAGCAAAACCGAAAGGGGAGGTCAAAAAACATGTGAGTTATCAGCCGAGCAAAGGGCCAGATCAAGAAGAGAGAGCGCGACGGAAAAGAGGAGCACAATGATGGGGAAGCAGGAGAACTAATCGAATAGTGTCACTAGTGAAATACCTCCGCTCCGGCTGATTCTCTAAGATCAGAGGAACGCAATCAATCATACCAGAAGTGTCCAGTATGAGAAGGAAAGTAAGCGAGGGAATGACCAAGGGGGAGGAAATGAGAAGGCAAACGCGCTCCTTCACCTCTCTTTAGACTATAGACAGGGAAATAGCCATAAAGGGATTGGTTAAGTGGGGAATTGTAGGCGAACGACGGAAAAGTGCAAAGTGAAACCGTAAATGTAGAAGGAAAGAGGACGAAGGAGAAATCCCCTGTGTTTTTTTCAGCCTGTCAGGCGGGCCGGGGACTAGAGAGGCAGGTGGGAAGATCATTTGAATGGCAGGGAAAAACGGGAGTGGGGTTGTCTTAGAAAGGGCCCCGAAAGATCTCGAGCGGGAGGCTAGGAAATCAAAAATGAGGAAAAAGAGCAATTCACTATGGAAAATCGAGGAGAGTGAATGGAATTCAAACCAATGCGGGCTCCCTTGAGCTGGGCAGGGGGAAAGAACTGGAAAACTTCGGAGAAGACAAGTCCACATGCGAATCTGTTGACGTCCAAGAGGATGTGGGCCAAAAAGAAGGAAGGGGAAAACAAAGCACTATTCCCAAATTATTGCCAAAAGGAAAAAAATTGGCGGGAAAACAACTTGAGAAGGTGTTCGGGTCCATAATTGAGTGAAAAAAAGGGGGGTGCGGTTAGAAAAGAAGGGAAAAAGTATTATTTTAGCAAAAAAGACAACATTAATGGGTCGAGAAAAAAATTTACGGCAAATGGCTGAACGGGTGGTACCTACCCAAAGAAAAGGCGTTGGAAAAGGGGAGTGCATCTCTGGTTCTGAATGGCCTAAGCATGGGGCAAGCCGGAGAAGATGGGATATAATCTTAACTGAATAATACGAATGTGTGGGACTGGGATCTTAACAGCTGAGAAGAGGGGGGGGAGTGGGGGAAGGGGTACTAAAAGGCTATCATAAATAAAAAAAGCCTGACCATAGAAGGAAAGCCGCAACTAAGGGGGTGGAAATAAACCTAGTATAGTATTACTAGGGTAAATTTTCGGACTCTGGTAACAAATAAGGGGACATTTAAAACACTCGAATTGAGTGGTGCCCGCCAACAACGCTATTAGACGCGGGACAAAGGAAATCGTGGGCACGCAGAAAGTATGTCTCGGACAGGGAAAAGGAAGGATCGTCTGTCTTGGAAAGAAGGGCATTAGGAAAACAGGCCAACAGGTAAAAATCCGAGTTCAGAAGGATAAGCTGAGAAAAACGAAGGATAGAAGAGGGGGGAAGTTGCGGCTGGCGAGCACTTTGCGAGGAAGCGGGGCCATGGACACTGTTCAAAGAAAGACAGTCGAAGAGCAAGCGGCGTTGACTGCAAAACAGAAAAGGGAAGAAAAGGGACAAGAAGAAAGATGACAGACCGTTCCTACCAAACAAAAAAAAAAAAGGCCCTCCCCAGGGAGGTTGAAAAAAAAAGCACGGGGGATCACTGCAGTAAAGAAACAGCTCTTAAGGCACGGAAAAAAAAAGGAAGGAAGGGAATGCCTGGGACAGGAGGCCTATTGAAGCCCGCCGCTTCAGAAGCTTTTGTCAGGGCTTCGGGGAAGTAAGGAATGGATAACGCAGCATGGGAAACGGAATTAAACCTGCCTAATGGCATTGTGAATCATAGGATTCGAACATATAGGGGCACATGGAGAAAGTAATTGGTAAAAAGGAAGGTTTTGAAGGGGGAGGGGGAAAGAAATCTTAAAGGTTACATTTCCACTGCGCTTGAGGAGGTGTGCGGCTGGAGGGTGGGACGGCATGAATAAAGAACGGGAGAAAGGTGGGAGTACAGAAAGGGGGCAAAAACGTGCAATGTTGCGGTAAAACAAGGGCAATCTGATGGGAGGCTTACCGTGTCCACCGGAAAGAAAGGAGTGGGGGGCAAAGAGGTGTCGCGAGTCCCTTTTGTACCAGAGCTCGGGCTAAAATGGGACGGGGGCAACTGCTCAGGAACTGCGAGTCATAGTATGAAAACGGACAAAAGGGTGAAGGAAGAAAAAAAGTATAGGAGACATCAAGCAGGTTGCCAGGGGGTTTGGGGGAATCGAGCTAAGTCAACACAACACGGAGGGCTGAAACTGAGAGATCACCAACCCTGGAGAGAATCCTTGGGAAGCACGGGGGGGGTTCGGAAACAGGAGACGAGGGAAAAAGTCCTCAATTGGTGGCAAGTCCTAGTTGCCTGGCGTAGACCGGCGCGTGCCATGCAAATGGACAAGGTCCCCAATTTAGTTCGGGTAACCGGGGCAGAATTAACAACATCGGTGCGCAACATATTGAACAAGGAGGAGAAAATCGTGACTCGAAAGGTTCTTGAGGCTGTGATGCCTGCCTAGCAGAACTGCAAGAGGAAAGAATAAAGAAGGAAGGGGCAAGCACCTACATTTAAAAAACTGATTCCAATTATTAAGGCCCGTTCTAAAGAAGAAAGGTCCAGAGCCTTTGGGTGGGGTCCGCTAGGAAGGATAGAGAGGGGAAAAATCCCTGTCCCTCGCGCGGAGTGATGAAGGGAAAAATTCATCGCGCGGATCAAAAGGGGGGGTACATGCAAGCAGAGAAAAAGACGGGGGGGGAGAAAAGACTTTCTAAGGTGCATGGGGGACCACCGCATTGACCTGAATGGGAAGGGGTGAGCAGCGCTCCGGTCGTGAATAATGTGAGAGAGGGAGGAAAGAAGGGGGCAAGGGGGGGTTAGGGACCGTAAATAGTTCCTTAGAGATTCCTTTGTGATTGCTTCGCCGCAGAGGAAGGCTAGGCGACGTGACACGGGGAGACCTTGAAAGAGTCATTTGGACCCACTATCAATGAGAAGGGGGGGGAAAGTTAAACGAAGAAAGAAGAAGCTCGTGCTCCGCTGCAATCGCGAAGGTCTGGGCCGACGGGGGATCACGGTAATTGCCGCGATAAGACGGGAGACTGAAGAAGGGTCCGAGACATCTGGGGAGAGGGGGCAAGGAGGATGAAGACAAACTCTTGTACATTGTGGGTAGGTCGCGGTTTGGTGAGAAACAACAGAAAAATCGACAGAAGAGGGGCACACTGAGAACAAAGGTAAAGCTCAAAGTGGAGCGAGAATAGACGAAGAAGGGTGAGGAACAAACAACACAAGACACTAAAAACACACCACAGGCAGCCTTGCGCGCAGGAGAAATATACAGGCTTTGGGGGACTCTTTTACTTCTAGGGAAATGGTCTGGGAAGCACTTCCAAAAACTATAGTACAAGGGGGAAACGAGACATGTTGCACGCTACGGAAAATCGTGATAACAGGAGGCTCAACAAGCAAGGAGAGGAGTTTAGATATGAAATGCGGCCCTACCCTTCCCACGACTTACAAGAACAAGGACTCCGAGTGGCAAGAGGGGGTGCGCATGGAAAAAATGACTTGCACAAAGATTGTAGAATGGGAAAAAAGGGGGAGGGATAAAACAAATGATGTTAGGTGAAACAGAAGAAGGGTTTAGGATCGAACCGAGAAAAAAATCCGGGATCCGTAATGTAAAGGGGGGCCAAGAGAAGGGGGGGAAGACGATTGGGGGGGCCTGTCTGGGGAGACACATTGTTGCTCGGTGGGTGTGGAAAAACGTCCAGGGCGTCTTAAAGTGTGGTCCCAAAGCCGCAAAGAAATCCGTCTCTTTAGAATGGGAGACAAATTGTCCTTCCAATGAGGATTAGATACCCGGCGCGACTTGGTTTTTGGCATCTTAAAACTCAAGACGATTTCTACTTAAGAAATGGAAGAAGGGTTATTGGAGGAGGGGGGGAAAAGGGAAGGTAGCCCTAACGAAAAATCTAGCGTGAGCGCGGTAGGACGCCCAACCACGAAAGAGGGTTGGAGTACGACCGGGTTCAACGGTCTGCTCAAAACAGTAAACGAAGAAGAAGTATGAAAAACAGGAGTAACAAGGAAGGGCTCAAGGGAACCTCTGTGAAAAAAAAAGGAAGAAAAAAAAAAAAATTTACAAAGGACAAAAAAGGGGTGGTTTTTTTTACATCCGGAAGGAAGAAGAGCGTCTGCCAGAAGGGAAAGAAGGAATTTTATGGATATGTGGATACTTCCTAGGAAAGAGCAAAAACACGAGAGGGGACAGAAGGGCGACCTATGGAACAGGGTAGAAAGAGGGGGAAGGTTAGACAACTGGACAAAAGGGGATTTTGCGTTTGTTAGGGAGAAGGCAAGAAGAAGGAGGGGGGCGCTCTTATACCGGAGATCCGGCCTGGTGACCGCGATCAAGGTGGGGTCAGACGTGGGGGGAAAATCAATGTGAAAAAAGAGGAGACTGATGAGAGAAATAAAAGAGACAGCTGGGGGGGATTGCCTTCGGTTGCTCGCCGGCCATTTGCGGTCATCGGAAGAGTTAATGAGAATTTTTATAGTTAGCAGATCCGCCCAGGTAACTACTCAATTGGGAGGAGAGAATTTTAAAAGATAGGGGGGGAAGAGCGTAAGGTACTCCTTGATAACTTTGATGGCCCTGCGGTCACCGGGGAAAGGGGGCAGGTACGGAAGGGCATACAAAAGAATCTCAACGTGAAGGGGGGGGTTACCAAGGGAGAAAAAGGAGGATTTACGGGAAATAGGAGCAAGAGTAGAGAAGACGCGAGAGGGGGGGGAATGATAGACGCATATCAGATCTCTCTCAACAACATGAGGAGGAGAAGAGATCTGGCGGTCCTGCAGCGATAGCCATCACAGATGAGGACTTTAGTGTCGTACTAGAGGAAGTTTCCAACGGGGGAGGGGAGGAAAATGGACCAGTAAACTGGAGATGGACAAGGGGGGGAGGGGAGTAAGAAGGAGGATGCGAAGGTCTTTTAATGGGGAAAGAGTGGTAAAAGTAGCCAAAACTTAGTGTTAACTAAATGGAAGGTCCCTAAGCGAGAAATAAAAGGAGACGAGGAGCAAAAGGGAATACCCGAGGGACTGTCCTTCTCACTGTAACGAACAGATTCCGGATTAAGACAACTGGAAGGGCAGTCCAACATAAGGCGAAGGCAAAAAAAATGAGAAGGGGATCGCCGCTCTTGGGTATTCAGAAGGGAGCAGAGTGAGCGGGCAAGAGATGGCAAGGCGATACCAGCTAAAAAAAAAAAAAAAAAACTTAAGAAGGTCTAATAAGAAGGGGAAGACGCAAAAAACCTCTCCGAGGGGGAAATCTACACAACCACACCAGCTCAATCATCCAAAAAGTTTGTCAGGAGAGAAGTTGAATCTTTAGACAGTTCCAGGGGGCGAACTTCTCCTCTACAACAAGCGGTCCTCTTTGAGTTCCCCTAGAGAGACTTGAAAAGAAGAGACGAAAAATAAATTGGGTGCGTGATTCATGGGGAAGAACGACTAGGAAAGAAAGGGAAGACTGAAGGAAATAGTCAACCGGAAATGACAAAGAGCGCCAGAAAGGGTACCCAAGGGTGGGGGAACGATCAGGGAGAGAAAAGGGCATGGGAAAAAA
>Ga0179593_1410040_pt1 | contig 18804 bp, 43 predicted proteins | sample CZODoug2_1_08_16_FD_185931 | JGI IMG/M metagenome (GOLD analysis project Ga0179593, IMG submission 185931) | Vadose zone soil fungal communities from Angelo Coast Range Reserve, California, USA - CZODoug2_1_08_16fungal (PacBio error correction) | ecosystem: Environmental > Terrestrial > Soil >...
CACACAACAAAGCGCCATGCACCCAAAAAACCACGCCCAAGCAAGAGGGGGGCCGGCGGCCACAAACCTAGAGGACTTGGGCCAAGGCAGCCATAAAGAGAGTCCAAGACCGAAAGCGAAACCCACGGTCAAAGAAAAAAGAACCAAGGCCTGAGGCTTCAATTGGGGGTCAGCAGCGTTCGCTAACCAGAGAAGAAGGGGAACGTGGAGAACACGGGTTCAACCAAGCGCGTTGCCAAAAGGAGAACACGGAACTTGAAAGAATTCAAGCAACCAAATATATAGGCGTTGCATCTAAAAAGGCAAATCCCACGACAGACAGGAGGGCGGTAGCCAATAGTCAAACACAAGAAAAAATGGGACAAGCACTGTGGCGTACGACACGGTGCCCAACTGCGCCCGGAACCGGACAAAACGGTGCACAAAAGGGAAAGGATAAGAGCAAGTGGGGAGGGGAAAGGGAGGGCTGTCTGGGAAGGGAGAGAATCGATGGGGAAACAAACGAAAAACTAATAAAAACTTGTAAAAAAAACAAAGCCGTCGTTGACGGAACGGGCAACAGGGAAAGGAACCGTCCCCGAACGCATCGGAAAAGGACGGGGGAGGCAAAAAAGGGGGACAGAATGCAAGCGAAAGAGTTGATGAAAGTGTTGGTTCTGATAAACGTGAACGAGGGGGGAAAATTGGGAAACTGCGCGGGGGGGATCGGGTCGACAAGTCAACTGGGTAAGGGGAGGGAAGCGTTAAGGGGATGGGCAGGGGGGAAAGACCCATGGAAAAGAGATTGGGACGAGCAAATTAATGTCAACGGGAAAAAAAGCGCGCGGCCAGATGTAACAGCGGGGCAGCCACCCAGGTGGGCGGAGAAGGAAGTTGGGAGAACGGCTCGATGAAAAAGGGGGGACAGGGGGGACCAGGAAGAACCGGTAAAAAAAAGATTCGATGGAATGTTCAAGCCGAGGCAAAAGGATTTTCAGAGGAGAGGAAGAGTGGACGAATGGACACGAGCCAGCGGAGGCAGGGGAATTCAGGAAAACGGTGATAGCCCGGGGCGGAAGGCTGATCCAAAACGAGTAGACGACAGTCCCGCAGGGGTACGCAGCCTGTGGGGAAACCGAAGGGAACAAGCCACAGAAAGACATCACAAATACAAAAAGTAGCTCGGAGAGGCACCGGTTACAAGAGGGGTTCCGCCAAAGAAAACAGGGCAAAAAAAAAACCGAAAACCGGGGAACATAGAAAAAAAGAAGACACAGGCCACACAGATAGAACACATGGGGAAGAGGGGGGGGAAGTTGACAACTTGGGACAAAGGAAACCAAGAGAGGGGGGGAAGAGGGAAAGGTGCAAAAAAGGCTTTGGAAAACCAATGGAGTTCGGAAAACAAAAGCGTAAACGATAGCGATAACAATCAAAACAAACCCCCCCCAACACCCCCACAAACCGGGCTGGCCGCAATGACGCAACCTCAAATGCCGAATGCCCCAGCAGGATATGGGAAAAAAAGAGGATGGTAGAAAAGGAAAGGCCACCCCAAAGATCTAAGATGGACAATGTGGCAAGGGAACGGCAAAGAGGGCGCCGACCTCCGGATACGGAAGGGCCTGAAAACAAAGAAGAGCTGGGGTAGCAGAGGGAAGAGACAAGACAGGAGCTGAAAAAAAAAAGGGCGAAACAGGACCAAGCGTACCAAAAAAGGCCCAGAGAATCCTGTGCACCACCAGCGACAAAGGAAAAGAGATACCACGGAAAGGCGCAAGGGGGGAGGAGTATAATTAGGAGGGAGGGACTTCGGGGGAGAAGGGGAAGAAGAAAATGGAACCGTATGGAGGGGGTTAGGGGAAGAACCAAAGCAGCAACAGAACGCACCAATGTCTGCTACGTCACAGAGACAAGGGACAGAGGAAGAACCTGCACGGAGAGAAGGACAAAAAAAGTAGCAGTCAAAATCAGTCGGGTAGGAAAAAACCAACAAAAACACAGGAGAGTCGAAAAAAGAGACGCCAAACAGGGGAGCTACTACGCAGGTGAGAAAGCCATGGCCTGGACCAGACCGTCCGATCCAGAAGAAGAAAGGGGGTGCTGAAATGGGGGGACGGAAGGGTGCTCCGGAACCCTCGACAGAGCGGTGACAAAGAATCGGGAAGCATTAACGGGACCGAAAAGGGGGGAACCGCAACATCAGGAGGCGGTGACTTGGGGGGGAATTCATGACGCAGGGTTGAACAACCAAGAAGAAGGGGGCAAACTGTGGGGGGAAAAAGCCGGGCCGGTTCACCGCAGGCAGAACAGACCATGAAGGAGGAAGAAGGCAGGGACAACAAAATATGGTGGGCATCACGGACTACAGGAACAGCGGGCGGAGCAAAGAGTACTGGAGGGGGGAACAAGATGGAAAATCCCTCGATATGGGGAAGTGAGGGATAACCGCAAAGGCGTTGATGGGGGAACCACCTAACCAAGATGGGGGGAACTAGAAGGGAATACGGACACGGACAAGGGAGAAGGCAACATGAGAAATACGAAACACATCAATGGGAAGACAACTACAGGAGGTCACTAACGACATGGTGCATGGGACCAGCGGGGGGAAAAAAAGTCTGTGGAGGGGGGACAGAAAATTGGGTAAAAAAAAGTAAAGGGGGGAAAACTAAAAAAAAAAGCGCAATCCTCGATCAAGAAGCATGCGACGGGGGGGGCGAGAGGGGCAACGTGAGGGAAGGGAGGGGGGTGGGAACCTTCACTCGGTGCCAGGAAAAAGAACAAAGGGACAAGAGAACGGAGGGATACACCAGTGGAGGGGGGGGGGAGGTGCACCGGGTCGGAGGGACAACAACTAGGGCACGGATTTTAAACCGAGAACTGAGGAAAAGATAAAGGGCCCGCGTTGAGTGGAACCACGAAGGAAAGCACCGTGCAGTCAAGGACCGGAGACGAACTAGGAGGGGGGAAACGGGGGGAGTTTGTGGACGCAAAAAACAGGGTATCAGAGGAGACGTCATTTCGCAAAATACGGAGGGAAGTAAAATAAAGGGAAGAACGGACGTCAAAAAAAAAAGGGGGAGAAAGATGTCCAAACAAGAAGGCAAGAGGGCCGGGAGAAAAAAGAAAATGAAGCACCGAAAAAAAAAGGTGGAGAACGATGAAGATCTTCGGAGAGAGACAATAGTCAAACGGGGGAAATAGAAAGGTGGGTGCGCTAAAAAATAAAGAGCAAGTGGGTGTCCTGGGGGAACACAGAAAAAAGACAAGGAAACATAAAAAAAAAACCAATCGGAAAAGGAGAAAAAGACGCCGAGCCAAAGAGGTGGACAGAAAAAGAATCGACACCAGAGGAAGGAGTGGAAAGAAATCAATAATATTGAGGAGGTCATCCCTGAAAACTGTTCCAATGAAAAAAAAGCCCTTTGAAAAAGGACACGTAAGCGGGGAGGACCGGAAGAGGGCACCGTCAAACGGAAAAAGGAGACCTGGGGTGGTTTGAAAAAGAATAGGTGAAGGGTGTGGCAAGTCAAAGGCGGGAAGAAAAAGGGGAAAGTGAAAAAAAAAAGTGCCTTTTGGTAAAAAGCACAGGGGAGGTCACGGAAAAGCGGGCAAAAGGGGGGACACGCAGGGGAAAAAAAGAGGGAAGGAAGGGGAATTGAAAACTATGGGCCAACTGCCCACTTGCGGTGTTTGAAAAAAGACTTTTTGGATACAAAAAGCCATGAAGGGGGCTGACTGAAAAAATGACAAAAAACAAGATCGATATGGGGGGGGGGGCGAAAAACACGGGAAAGAGGAAAATAAAGGACCAGCGGGACGCACTAAAGGGAAAGGGGGGGGAAAGAAAGTGACAAATGACAGTGAGCTTGGGGTTAGCCGAGTCACAGGCCTGCGGAAAAAAAAAAAGCGAGAGAACAAAAGGAATCAATTGGGAGCAAGGGACGGTTACCTTGGGTTCCCTCGTTTGAGCAATGGGCAGTATTGGGGGTCAGACTAGTTATCTAAAGGGGGAAAAGAATCATGTGGACACGCAAAAACCCGAGGTACTGCGGGAAGGGCTACGGTTTAAACCAGGACGCGTGGGGGGTTTTAAATAGAGATGAACAAGACCACGCAGAGGTCCGGAGGGACAGGAGAACACGACCAATGAAGTTGAAAACGAAAATTGGATAAAAAGAAAATTTGCACGACGGGACAGGACGTGATTGTGGAACGTTTTTGGGGTCGATGGGGAGTTAGGAGCAGGAAAAAAAGGGCACGGCAAGTGGACTTCAGGGGGACGGTTACTGTCCCGTGAAGAAGGGGGGGGGAGACGGGGCGGTGAGGCGGAGGGCCTTTGTTTTGGGGGAGGGTGGACCCAGGCGGGGGGGGAGAAGGGGGAGAAAAAGGGCCCAAAGGTTGTCAACACGGGGACCAAAAAGGGGGGGTGGAGGAAGGAGGGGACTTGGGGTACATTGAAAGTTGGGATTAGGGGAGGGGGAATGTCAGGGGGGAGGGCAGGGGAACGGGGGGGGGGGACTGGGCCTTGGAAGGGCACGTCACATTGTTTGGGGGGGGAAGAAAAGGGAAGGAGGCACCGCAAGGTGGAATAAAGACGTGGATTCTGGGGGGCACGGACGGGGGGGGGGAAAAGGTGGGCCGGGAAATTATAAGTGAACAAATGGAATGCATCAGCGTACGGGAACTGGGTGGAGGGAAAGGTCGACGGGTTAGGCCCGTCGGGTGGCTATGGGGCCGACAAAGGTGGGGACAGAACAACATGGGGTTGTCGAAACTGGGGGTGTTGGGGGTACGTGGAGGGGGGACACAGTCCAACAGGTAGACTCAAAAGCTTTTGAAAAAAGACCAGACGGCAGGAAAATTAGGGAGAAAGCATCCAGGAAATTCAAGAAGCAGGAAAGGGGGGGAAGTGGGAGGGGATGTTGGCAATTGACCGGATCGAAGCGGGGGAAGACTTAAAGGAGCCTGAATCGGGGTCGAAAGGGGAAAAAGAATACGTCGGGGATGTAAGGTTGCCAAGAATGTATGAAAAAATCCAGAAGAGGAGTCAAAAGGAAAGGGGTGGAGAAAACGACTTTGGGTCCATAGGGCCCCAAGAGGGGCACCAGGGGGGGGGGGGGGAAAGAAGGAAAAACAAATTTTTTGCCAAAAGGGTTGGGGGGGAGATAGGAAAAAACGGAAAGCGGGGAGGGGAAACGGGAGGAGCGGAAGAGGGGTGCTGAAAAAGTTTTTTGACCGGAAGGGGGAAGGGGGGGGGGGGTAGAAAACAGGGAAAGGAGTGAACTATGAGAGAAGGATGCAAAATCAACGGAGGGAACATGCCAATCGGGGGAAAAAACGAAGCACCCAGGAAAAAAAAAAAAAAGAAAGTAAACATGGACAGGGGGGGGGAGGGTCAAGGAGAAAAAAACAAAGTAGTAGGGAGGAAAAAAAGAGAGGAAAAATGCACAAGCAACGTGGAAAAGTCGGGGGAACCAAAGGGTACGGAGGCAATGTGAGAGAAGGCAAGTGGGGACGAAAGGAGGATAAGGACAGGGAGAATAAGGGAAACGGGGGGAAGGGAAAAAAGTTAACCTCTTCAAAAAAGGAGAACCTCCTTCCTATAACGAGTGGAAGAACGTGTTAAGTTTGGGACCAAGCGAAGGGAATCACACCAAAAAAAAAGTGGTGAGGAAAAAAGAGGGGGGAGTAAATATCAAAACTAACCGGGGGAAGAGGGGGGAAAGGGAAGGGTGGATACATTACGGTTCGGGACCAAGACTATGGAAGGGGGGGGGCGCATACTAACAAGAAAACGGAAAGACTGATACACGGGAAAACAATTAGGAAGAGGGAGAGTCATCGGCAAGAAGAAAAGAATGAGAAGACAAAAAAAGGGAAAAAGAAAGACAGCAAACCCAGACAAACGGGAGGGGAGTTTCAGGAAAAAAAGGGGATCCATCATGAAAAAAGCAAACCAAAAGAAAGGGTATTGCAAAAAAAAGGGAGGGATACTTGAGGGCCTTTTGGGGGACATCCGGAAACGGACGAAAAACCCTGGAGAAAAAACTGAGCAAAAAACGGCTCAGGCAAGAAATAGAAAAGCCCTGGAAAACCACGTAGAAACAGAACAATAAAAGCAAGACGGCTGGAAGTCAAAAGAGTAAAAGACAAAGGAAAGAAAAAAAAGGTCAACAGAGAGGACCAAGAAGAACATAGGGGTGACCAAGGACTGAAGAACGGCAGAAAAGGGAAACTTAAAGGGGGAAGACCCTTCCCAGCAAAATGACACACTGGGGGAATAACCTAACCTGAACGCACCGGTAAATGCAGAAAAGGGGCCAGGACCACAAGCAAACCCGAGAAAAAGCCTGAAAAAAATGACAAAGGGTGGGAAGCGGACCCCGTCCAAAAACGGGACCAACGACATGGGGAACGAAAAAAATCCTGATCAACAACAAAAAAGTACCAAAAAGGAAGGACAGAAGGAACTCAAAAATGACCAAAGAAAAGCAACCTGAAACCGAAAGGGTTGGAATGCTAAAACAAAAAAAACAAAAACAAGGGAAAATGCACGCGCCACGGTAAAAAGCCAAGACCTGGAAAAAACCAGGGAGACCATAAAGAGGCCAGAAGAACTCAAACACTGAGAAGAAAAAAGCGGAAGAGACCAAAAACAGCCGGTAAACAAATTTGAAAACGAGGCAAAGGTGAAGCCCCGCAAGGAAATGGAGCCGAAAAAAGAACTGGAGGAGGGGGGGCCAACCTTGCGCGAAAGAGCTCCAAATCACACCACAGTCGAACGGGGGAGGGGCAAGGGGAAAAATAATAGAATAAAAGGAGTGAAGTCTTTGAGAAAGGGTGGGTGCCATGTAAGACAGGGAGGATAAACCAGCAGAAGGGGAAAGTGAAAAAGTTAGACAGGGAAAGACTTCAGGGGGCAAGAATATAACACGGATGAGATAAGGTAGAAGGGGCACAAACTAGAATTCGTGGGGGAAGGAGAGAAAAGACGGGCGACGGGGAGTGGCGGGGAGAAAAAAGTCAGGGAAAACAAAGAAAAAGCATCCAATAGTGGGAAGAAAAAAAAAAGGTACCAAGGGCCTGCTCAGGAAAAAGGAAACAAAAAAAGGGGAAAGAAAGGAAAGACGGGAGGGACCAATAATGTTTGCATGGGGGATGGGAAGGACGTACGGGGGAATAATGGAAAAAAAAACACTATCTTGGGTGTAAAAAACAATGCAGGCAGGGTGGAAAAAACTGGACACAGGGAAGGAGAACGAATAGGGGGAGAGGGGGGGCCCCAAGAAAGGGGAAGGGGGGCAAAAAATAAAGATAGAGAAAAGATGGAGGTGCATGTAGCTGGAAAATCAGGTTCTGAGTTACCAGTTTAGAAAAACAGACTTTTGGAGAGGGAGCAAGGCGAAGGGTCAAGGGCGAGAGGAGGGGGAAGGAGGGTGGGTTTCCGGAAACATGAAAGGTGAAAAATAAGGGGGGGACGGAGACCAAAGAGGTAACCCGGGGAAAAAAGACAGGCAAAGGGGGAAAGGGAACAAAAAAATGAACATCTTGCAGGCACCCAATGGTGGTGTGTAGGTAGCAAGAAGGGGGAACTCAGATAACCCGGAAGGGGAAACGGCAGAGAAAAGGGGGTTATAAAAAAAAAAAAAAAAAGCGAAAGTTGGCGAAATCAGGAAAAGAAAAGGGGGGAGGTGGCGAAAAAAGGAAAAAAGGAATAGAAATAAAAAAAGGGGTCAGACCAAAAGGTTTCCCGAAAACAGAGAACTGAGTAGAAAAAGAGGAAAAGTCGCCAGGGAAGGCGAGGGGAAAAAAAATCAGGAAAAAAAGATCACCCTAAAAAAGGTACGGCAAAACACACAACAAAAAAAAGGGGGGACCAGACAAGGTTGGGTACCAAAAGGCGGCAAAGCAGACAGAAAGCCCTCACCAAGAAAAAGGAACTCAGTCCAGAAAAAGGGGGGAAGAAAAAAAAATTTGGGTCTCTAAGCTCACAGGGGAAAACAAAAAAGGAACGGCAAAGCACAAACGGGCGACAAAGGGAGAGGGACTGGGAGCTTTGTTTTGTGGGGAAGCTTGGGGGCCAGAAAACGGGGCAAAAGCAAAACCCGGGGGGGAAAAAAAAGAGCTTTTGGACGAGGAAAGTGAAAAAAGGAGGAAAAAAAAGAATGAGTCCAGAAAAAAAGTCGATGCGGATCGAAGGCAGAATGCAAGCAAAAGGCCCCGCAGAAAGAGGGCATGGGGGGGAAAGGAAGGCGGCGGGGGGAAAAGAAGACGAGGGGTCATAGAAGAATTCCAACCAAACTTGAGAGGGAATTGTAAAAAAAAAAGAGTGGACAAGAAGATAAAAGACAGGAGAGGAAGGAAAAAAGGGGCACAGCCCAAAAGAGCGGGGGGAGGGGCCCAGAGGCCTCATCAGGCCAAGGAAGAAAAAACGGACAACATGCCAAAAACAAAAAACGATTAAGGGGGGGACCAGGAAATTAAAGCTAACGGGACCCAACAGCGCATCGAGAGGCGCAAGGAGAGGGGAAGGCATGGACTGCGAAAAAGAAGAGAAAACAGAGTCGGAGGGGGAGGGGGAGACGCCAGAGGAAGGAAAAACAAAGTCACTCACCATTTTCGGAGGCGGAAAGAGGAAATCACAAGGAAATAAAATGCGTAGAGAGAAAAAAAAAGTGCTGCGCATAGAGAGAAAAACAAACAACGGGAAGAGAAAAGGAAAAGAGAAAAAGAGGACGAAAGGGGGGGGGAAACTCTAAAGGGAAAAAAGGGAGAATCGAAAGGGAGAATATCACTAGAACCAGCAACTAAAAGTGGAGGGGGAAGGGGAAGGAGGACTGGGGAGTCAGGACAATCAAACTCGGAAGGAAAGGGGGTTCCTGAAAAAGGGGGGACAAAAAAAAGACAACGAAACTTCTGCGCATACAAATCTGATGGCGGTTAAAAAACTCAGGATAACATTGACAAGGCGAGGTGGGCCAAAACGGAGAGAGGGGAAGGGGGGTTGTAAGAGGGGGCAGTTTTAGAAAGAATAACCAAAGAAAAAAAAGACCTCTAGGAGAAAAAACGCTTAAAATAGGGGGGGAGGGCAAGGCCCCCATAGAATACAGGGAGGAGGGGGAGGGGCCAAAGTGGACCGGTAGTTCCCCCGTGGGGTAAAAGGACAACTAGATCAATTGGGTGGCGGAAGGAGAAGGCCATCCTAATCGGGGGAGAAAAAGTACATCCAAAGCTTTTGACTCAAGGTGGGGAAAAAGGGGAGGACCTTGCGGCAAAAAAAGAAGGGAGAAATCGAAAATCGGGGGAAACAGAGGGGGAAGTTGGAGGGAAAAGAAAAAATGGGGGGGAGTTCAACAAAAAAAGCAGGGTCTTCAGGGGGACAGAGAAACCACCAAGAGAGGAGGGGGGGGACGAAAAAGGTGTCAAACTGAAAAAGGGAACAAGCAACAAAAAAAGGAAAAACTCTAGAGGAAATAACTGGGAGACAGGGGGGGGGAAAAGGGAGGGGTAGGGGGGACTGAACCTCGGGGGCAAGGAAGGGGGACTTAAAAAAAAAAAATGGAGACCCAGCGAAGAGCAGAAAAATCTCGGGGGGGAGTTGGGTCAGGGGGGAAAGAGGGGAAACCTCTGGGGGCTGCTTTGACCAAGAAGATGGTAAAAAAAAAAAAATCTTTTAAAAAGAGAAAAAAATAGTGCAGCGACAGGAGGTGGGGGAGAAGCAAAAGCCAAGGAGAATCGAAGTCCTGAGGAAAGGGGGCCTGAGGGAAGTACTAATCTGAAAAAAAAAGGGTGGCGGGACACATTAAGGGAAATAGTCGAAAAGCGAAGACGACTGTCATGTCGGACCCAAAAAGACCTGATGTAAAGGGGAAGAGGGGAAGGAACATTATCTTCATCAAAAACAAAGGGGGGAAAGAAAGGAGGAAAAAACAGACAGTGCAAAAAGCCACACCGGTCATAAAAGGAAAGGAATGCACCGCCAAAAACAAAGTGGAGAACGGGGATTTAAATAGAGACGGAGGGAAAGAGACCGGGGCAAGACTGCCAGTGGTGCTACGAAAAATTGGAGGGGGGGGGTGAAGGGGAAAGACAATAAAAAAGTCAAGATTCCAAGAAGGAAAAAAACAGCCGTCGCAAGGAAGACCCACAGGGAAAATGGGAAAAAAGAGCAAAAAGGGGGTGAACAGAGAAAAAAAGAATACGCTCGGAAAGCCTGGGAAAACCTTGGGGGGGGAAAGGAAAAAAATTCAGGGGAAGAACTGACCTCGGGGAAACAAACTGGAAGGGGTCCGGACAGAAAAAAGAGCTTTGAAAAAGAAAAAGAGTTTTCATTGGTTTTCAAAGAAATAGTAAAGGGGGAAAACGGAAAGGGGAAGAAAAAATAGCCAACTCTTGGGGGGAGCAAAATGGGGGAGGGACAGGAACGTAAGGAAAGTGGTGGACACGCGTGTTACGAGAAAAGGGGAAAGTGTTGACCCAAGGTATGGAGGCAAATGCATGAAAAAAGGGGGGGAAGACAAGGGGAGCCCAAACGTCGAAGGGGGGCAACGAGAAAGGAAAGCTTATAAGGGGGGGGCGAGGTAAAAACTGGGGGGAAAAATAAGTTGGTTGGAAAGCGCGAGGGGTGGGTCAAAGCAGAACTAGAATGGAAAAAAAAAAGGAGGTAGAGGGGGGGGGGGGAGAGGAAAAAAAGGTCACGGAAGGGGAAAAAAAAAATGAAAAAGGATCAAAAAAAAAAGGGGGGATGAGGAAAATGGGGGAAAAAAGTTCAGGGCAAAAAATCCCGTGTTTCGCCAGGGGGGGAGTGTGGCGAAGATTGAAGCGAAACAGGGAAAAAGAAAAGAATAGGGTTGCAGAGCAAAGATGGAGGTGGACACGGATCAGGGTAACCGGACGAGGGGGGGGGGGCAATAGCTAACGTCACTGTAAATCACAAACAGGGACACACCACAGAAAAAAAAGGAAAGAGGGAAGCAATGGAAGGCTGACCTTAAAAAATTATGAGAAGGCGCGACCATTGAAGGGGTGTGAGAAGGGGGGGAAGGCGTAACAAATTTCTAAGGGAGGTGACTTGGCATTGGGGGGGTAAGGTGAAAGAAAGGTCTGGAAGTCAGCAGGGAAGTCCAAAAGGAATCGGAGGGGAGGTGACCAACAGGGGCAGAAAAAAGTGTAAGATACAAACAAAGTGGGTCCGGGGCAACCGGGGAGGGGGCAAAGGGCGGATTGGGGGGAGGGGAACAGGGGAGGGAGTGAAGTGCGGGAAAGGGGGGGGCTTTAAGGGTCAACCACGGTGGAGGGAAGGCACTCGAAGTGGGTAAAAGAAAAGGGGAAAGGGCTTGACAAAAAAACACCAGGTGGTACCAAAAAGGTGGCTAGGGGGGAAGAGTGGGGGGGGTACAAAAAAAAAACAAAAATTGTAGGGGGCAAAGAGGGGAGCGCTGGGGAAGAAAAAGGGAAGAGGCGGTCTGGGTGGACAAACTTAGGGAGAGGGCAACCCGTGAGGAAAAGGGCGGGGGTGTCGCATGGTTGTAGAACATTGGGGGGACTAAGGGCAAAAGAAAGGACCAAAAGGGGGCAAGTAGAAAAACATTGGGGGGAAAAAAATCCCCGGGGAGCAGGGAAACAGACCTGGGGAAAAAAGCTGAGCAAGGGAAAAGAAATCATAAAGGGGGGGGGATGGGTTACTTTGTGATGGAGGGTGAGGCGCGGGAAAAAGACACGTGTAGCTTAAGGGGAAGGGGCCTGAAGAGGGGAGGGGTACGGAGGGGACTATCACGGAGGAAGGGTAGTGACGATTGCACGAAGTCAAATAGAGGAATGAGAAGAACAAATACGAAGGTCCCTCCACAGAAGGGGGGGGTGGGAGAAAAAAAGGAAAATAAAAAAGGGGGAGGGAAAAGGGGGTGGGGTAGCAGAAGGAAAAGGACCAAAAAACTAAAGGAGGATGGGAAAGGGTCCTCATGGAAAGGGGGCGGGGGGAAAACCCGTTTTGACGGAATGAAGGGTCTGGAAACAAAGAAAGACTTCCCTGAGGGCAGATGACATCGGCGAGTAAAGCACCGGGAGTAGAAACGGACCAAAAAGTGCAACAGAGGGGGTGCAAGGGGAGAGGAAGAAAAACCAACAAAAGAGGAGTGAGAAAAAAGAAAAGGGGGGAGATAACTCACAACGCATGTGCACTGTATGGTAAACAAGGGAGGACGGGACGGTCAAAATGAACGGTACGACGCTTGGGCATCCGGAAGGAAGAAAGGAAGTTCCGTGTGGTACGAACAAAAGGAAAATGAAGGAAAAAAAAAAGGGTCCACGAAACCGCAAGGGACGAGACGACGGTTTCAGCACGACTGTCGGGTGGAAAATAGCACAGAACTGAAAAAAAAAAGGGTGTGTTTTGTGGGGGGGGGGGGTGGGGGGTGTTGGTTAGGGGGGGGGGTGGGGGTGGTTTTTGGTGGTTGTTGGGTTGTGTGTCGCACACAAGGGGGTGGCCTTCAGAGAAAACCAAATTGGGGGGGGGGGAGAGGAGTGAAAAAGGGGGAGAGGGGGGCAACGAATTAAGTCAAAGAAAAAAAAAAAACAAAAAACGTCAAAAGTGGCAGGTCTCATGCAGAAAAAGGCCAAAAAAGCCGAAAAAAAAGCAGGAGCGGAGTACGATCACAGGGCGGACAAAAACCGGGAACTCGAAGAAAGAGGACGGGAAGAAAAAGAACCTAAAAGGCCAAAAGAACCCCGAGAAAAAAAGGAGTGAACATTCGGAAAGGGAGACAAAAAGAGGTCATAGGTAAGGGGGATTTGGGAAACAAGACTGCGCTAATAGAAGATTTTCAATCAAAGAAAGGGAAAAAAATAAAAGTTTCGGAAAAAAAAGAAAAAAAGCGGCCGCAACTCGAAAGGGGCCAACCCTTGAGAAACTCAGAAAAACACCCTAAAGAGGCAGGGGGGGGCCGTCACTCGAGAGAAAACAACTCTAAAACAAGGAAAAAGGAAAGCCTACAAAAGGCGGGTGGAAAACCAAAGGGGAGGGGAAAAATCCTGCCAAAGAAGGAGAAACAGCACAGGGAATGCCAAAGACAGACAAGGGGGGGAAAAAATGGAAAAAACTGAAAAACAAGGAAAACGACCAATAAAAGGGCAAAGTAAAAAAAAAAAAAGACAAGAACTGAAAAAACCGGAGGGGGGGAAGGAACCACGGTTTACTCGTCAGAAGGAAAAGACTACCAGACCGGGAAAAAGCAACTCAGAAGAGAAAAAAGCAAGATGTAAAAACAAGAAAAGAAAAGGGGAACACAAAAAATCCCAGGGACCAAAAAAGTTTGTTGCAAGGAGAAGCAAACAGCGCAAAAAAACGGACAAAAAGGTAAAAAAAAAAACGGAAGCAATCCTTTGAAAAAAAGTAAAAATTCAAAGAACTCACGAAGAAGCAGAACACCCGTAGGGAAGGGAAAAAAAAGGACACACGAGCCGGGGAAAAAAAGAGGGAAAAAAGGGGGAAAAAAAGAAGTGGGTAAAGACAAACTCTGGGATGGGAGTTGAAACAGTAGGGATCAAAATCTCGGAAGCCCACAGCGAAACCGGAAGAACAGGAAAAAAAGGGGAAAATAAACATGAAAAAAAGAGGCAGATGGGGTGTCAGCGGAAGGTTGAGAAAGCGAAAAACAAGACTAAAAGAACTGGAAGACCGGTTTCAAGGAGACAGTGCCAAAGGCCGAGAAAAACGGAAAGGAGAGGAAGACTAGGAAAAAGAAAAAGGAAAGAGCCGTTGGTCAGAATCAGGCAAAAAAGAAAAAAGGAGGACGGATCACAAGGAGTACAAAAAAGAAAAGGCAGAGTGAGAAGAAGGGGGCAGACAAAAAACGGGGGGGAAGGACTCGGTAAAACTGCTGCCAAAAAAGAAAAGCCCCCACTTTTTGGGGGGCAAGGGAAATCCCGGGAGTTAAAAAAAAAAAGGAAGGTGCTGGGGACAGGCCCTGTTGAGGGAGGAATACGGGGAATGGGGAACAACAAAAGAAAAAAGAAGGAAGGGTTGGACGCAAAACAAGCGTAGGGGAGAAAAAGGAAACGGACAGGGCAAACTAGGAAGGAAGAAGACGCAAAGCCAGGTTAGGGGGGAAAAAAAGGGAGTGCAAAAAAGGCAGAAGAAGGGAGTGCGTTGGGAAAAGATCGGGGGGGGGCGATGAAATGAGCACCATTCTTGGGGGATATGCAAAAGAGAACTGGGGGACGAAGAGGGGGAAGCGGGGGTAAAGGGATGTGGGGTCACAAGGAAGAAGAAAAGAAAAAGAAAAAAAAAAAAGGAGAAGGAACCAAGAGATCGCGACCCAGAAAAGAGGGTCACATCATAAAAGGGGGCAAAGAAATACGGGTAGACGGAAGGCCTTGCAAGCTGGGTGAAAAAGGAAAGACAAAGGGTGTTGGGGGAAAAAAAATCGAGAAAAGGGACGAAGAAGAATACCGGGATGGAGGAAAAGACGGGGAAAGAGGGATAAGTGGAAAAAAATGTAAAAAACGGGAAGGAAAGGGGCAAGGAGAAGACGGGATCGCAAGAGGGACTGGGTAGGAAAAAAAATCAAAACTTTTCGACCTCAGCGCCCAGACCACCCGTGGGTGTGTAAAAAAGGGGATAAAGCAGGAAAAAGAAGGAAAAAAGACCTCCCATCCAAACCCAGGAGGCTAGACGAGGCGCTGAAAAGGATGAGGAACTAACGCAGGGGACTCAAAAAGACACGAAAGGGAAATCGAGAAAAAGGAGGGGATAGAAAGAGTCAAGGGGATCCGGGGTGGGGAAGACGTTGACATACTTTGACAACCTGGGTAGGACCGAAAAAAAGAGGGGCGGAACGGGTCCCGGAGATCCATGAATTGGAAAAAAAGCGTCAGGAAAAGCAAAAAAGACCGCAGGAAGGCAAAAAAGCCAAAAAGAGGAAAAGACAAGACTGGAGGAGGGGGGTAAGAACGAGGAGCTGGTGGAATAAAGTAAAAAAAAAAAGAAAAAAAAAGGAAAACAAAAAGAGAGATGAGTAGGAAAAGAAAGTGCCAGGGAAAGAAGAGGTTGAGAAAGAGAATATATCAAAAAAGAACCCACCAGATGAGCACACACGGGGTGGACACTACGAGGGGGAAAATAATGGTTGAGTCTTATGCAGAACAGGGGGGGAACGGAGGGCCACCAACAGGAAAGGGGCAAGATACGGGCCACCGCCGAAAAAATAAGCCGAAAAACGATAAGTGTCGGCAGAAGACGGAAGGGGACGAATTGAGTACAGGAGAAAACCATCTTTTCACCAACTGAGGCGGAGAAACAAAGAAGAAAAAAATCAACGCACAAGGTAGACTGCACGGAAAAAAAAAAAAATCGAAACAAGGCCGGGGGGGAAAAAAAAGACCTGCTAAAGAATCAAAACAGGGCGATCTATCAGAAAGAAAAAAAAAAAAAAAAAAGGGAAGGGAAGGGAGGTAAGGAAGAAGGCGCAGCGAACTGGGTGGGGGACGACGATAAAAAGGGGTCAGAAGATGGCCGGGGGGGCCCTTCAAAGTCGAGAAGGGCAGCCAAGTGGGTGAGGAGGGTGACCTGAACGGAGTGGGGAGAAAAACCTCGGGGAAAGAAGGGGGGGGGGAAGAAACACTAAGCCATAAGGCAAGGAGTACAGGGAAAAAACCAAATATGGGAGGGAAGGAATGACATGCAACGGGGGGAAAGGGGGGTCGCGGGGGGACCGTGGGGGAACGACTAAAGGGTGTGTCTCCACCAGCCACGAACAGGGAATTATCCTCAGGGGGACACGCTAAGAATGTTTGGGGGGGGGGTGCGAAGAGAGAAATCACACACGAAAAAGATTTGACAGTGAGGCAAAAATAAGGGCCAAGAATGGATCAAGTGGTTCACTGTCAAGATCGGACCGAGACCCAGACAAAAAATCAGGTTAGGAAAAAGGTGAGGGAAAAAAACCCAATACGCGGGAAAGGCCTTGGGAAGGAGATGAATGGAAAGGGGCGCCCATTAGGACAGACAGGAATGAGGGATAAGTCCAAAATCAGAATGAAGTGGGGGCAGGGTTGGCCCCGAGGGGACGGTAAACCGCATGTGGGGCAATAAGAGACAAAAGCATCAGTCGGGGGGGGGGGTCACGAAAGTAAAAGGAGGGCAAACAGACTGAAAAAAAGAGAAGCAAATCAGAAGAAAAGATGCACCGCAGCTTTCCACGTGGGAGGAAAAAGGGGAAAAGGGCAGTGTCCATGAGAGACGGGGGGGAAACTATGTGTAGGACAAAACACGCGAAAAAAGGAGAAGAAAACATCATCAGAGGTTATTTTATGGGGATGGACGAGGCGGAACTAACCATAGGGTGGGAAAAAAACAAGGCTGGGGAACCAAGATTAGGTCGAAGACCGCAGTGGGGAGACGAAAATCATCACTCCGCCCGGCAAATGAACACCAGGATTCAAGGGAAGCAAGAGGAAACTCGGCAGAGTGAAACCGTTTGTTTGACAAAACCCTTGAAAAGCCCGAATAGAAAGGTCTTTCACAGCCAAAAAAGTAAGGTAGGAAAGGGAAGAGGAAAAAGGGAAGAAGGGGAAGCGTTGGGAGAAAACACCAAGAGAGGGCGGTAAAACGCAAAGCAACAGCGCGCAAAGGACGAAAACGAAAAAAGGAATCAAAAAGGACAAAACATGAGAAGGAGGGGAAAGAAGCTCGGGGACGAGGAGCAAATTCCAACGAAGGGGGGGTATCAAAAGAAGGGTGCAGAGAACAATAATACCGGGCAAGGTGGCCGTGGGGAACACGCATCACCTTCAATACGAGACAGCGACAAAGTCGGAAGGGGGAAGAAGAATACAAAAAAAGGGGGGCACTAGGAAGAGAAAGGAAGACACTGAAAAAAAAAAAAGAAAAAAAATCGAACAAGACCTTACCTGGGGAAAAATGGAAAAAAAAAAGAAAGGTGGGGGACCGGGAAAAAAGCCTGATCGGGTGAGAACGGGGAAAAGTGGGAAGTCAACTTAAAGCTGAGCACAGAGGGGGTGAAAAAGCAGATTGGGAGGGGGGGGGGTCAAAATCGAAGGAGAAGAAAAAGGCAGGAAAAAAAAGAAACTCAGTGGGGAAAAAAAAAGTCAAAAGAAGGGGGTTGGTCAACAGAAAAGTCACCCTTTTGGGGGGGGGGGCAAACAAAAAGTGGGGAGAAGAAGGGAAAGGGGGGGAGTTGAAAAATAAATGGCCTGCCAAAGGTGATGGAAGGTTGAAAACGAAGGTAAAGAAATCAGACAAAAAAAAGGGAGTGGGCACGGAGAAGGCAACGGCGAGCTATGGGGGTTGCAGAGAAAAGGAAAAGAGAAATCCGGGGGGTCGACGGCCGGTTGGACACGAGGGACGGAACGGGAGAAAAACGTAAAAAAAATGGAGGAAAAAAGGGGGGAGCAAAGAAGAAAGGAAAACCAAGAGAAGCAGGCACGGGGATCTGGCCTGAGGAAAAAACCGTGGGGAACGACTTTTCTACTGGGAGAGGGGAGGAAATATGGCAACGGGGGGGACCCAAAGAAAGAGAAAAAGTGGGGGAACTGACAGAAAATCTTGCCGGTCGGGGAAAACACAGTGGCAGCAGTGGGAAAGGAACCTTGGGTTGTAGGAAGCGTCGCCCGAGAACGAAGCGACCGTGAGAACGGAAAAGAAAGGGGGGCCTATGGAACGTTCGACATTTGGAAAAGGATGGGCGCTCGAGGGGGGAAGGCAGTTTTGTGCAGGGAGGGGGGGGAGGGAAAAAAGGGAAAAAGAGGAGGGGACCCAAGGGGCGGGCCCCTGGGGGAAAAGGGGGGAGGGCAAGGGAAATTGCCACTTTGACGAAGGCAGGTAGGGAACACGAGAGAGGGGGGCGGGGGCAAAAAGGGGGGAGGGAGGGCAAGACAAAGGGGGTACGGCCGCACTGCGGGGGGCGAGGGCGGGCCTGGGGTGCAAGGGCCATGGGGGGGGAAGGCTTGGGGTTAAAGGGGTGGGGACCTGGCCGTCGGTAAAATGGTGCAAAGGGTTTGGCGTGGGGAAAAGCAAGGAGGACAAGTGTGAACGAACGGAAATGCTTGACAAAACAGGGGTTACAACGAAGGCAGGAGGGTGGGGGGCCGGCCGGGACCTGTGAGAAAGGGGGGAGGGGGTGAAGATCTGAAAAGCCAGCCTCCGTCGTTCTGGGGGGATGAAAAAGGGGGCCACGGGGGACCGTGACGTCGTGGCATGATGAAAGAGGGAGGAGACAGGGGGGGGGGTCGAACTGGTGAAAAAACAGAATTCAAAAAAAAAAAGTAAGCGCATCTTGGTGGGGAAAAAAGAAAGAAAGGGGGGCAAATGCCATGAAGAAAAAAGAGACATGAAAATCCATGAGGGAAGGGGAAGGGTGCTGGGGGGTGAGTGCTTGTAGGAACAGAATGACGTTGTATCGGAAGTGACGCAAGTGCAATAGGGAGGAAAAGCGTCAGCACACGAAGATGAAGTAAGGTTCGGTGACGGGGAGGGGAAAATGGGGGCAATAGCGGGCCGAAGTGAATCGGGAGCAAAGGGCTTGAAAAGAGGAAAGTTTGGTAGCTTGGGGGGGGAAACGAAAAACCTGGGGTGTGGCGAATGGGGGGGAAGAGAGGGGAAAAAATGGGTGTCCAAAAAAAAGCTGCAAAAAAACTGAAGGTGCCCTAGGAGACGGGTTGCGGAAAAATTTTGGCCCCCGAATGCCGGGGGTAGAAAAAAAAAAAAACAAGGAGGATAGGCCGGAGGGCAAGAGGGGAGGACCAAAAAGCGAAAAAACGCACGCCGTGTGAACCAAAACAGGGACAAACAAAACGGAGTTG
>Ga0179593_1259497_pt1 | contig 18803 bp, 25 predicted proteins | sample CZODoug2_1_08_16_FD_185931 | JGI IMG/M metagenome (GOLD analysis project Ga0179593, IMG submission 185931) | Vadose zone soil fungal communities from Angelo Coast Range Reserve, California, USA - CZODoug2_1_08_16fungal (PacBio error correction) | ecosystem: Environmental > Terrestrial > Soil >...
AAAAAGAAAGACAACGAAAAAGTAAAATGAGAGAAGGGGGGAAAAAAGTGCGTAAAGGGGCAACCAGTGGGAACATCGAAGGCACGTGAAATAGGGGGGCAGGGGAGCTGTGGTGGGACGAAGGGTTCCATCGAAGAAAAAAAGGACGACGGGAGCGGGGCGGGAAAAAAAACTCCTCAGAGAGGGGGGGACGTGTAAGGGGGGGGGGGAATCGCAAACGAACAAACAGAAATGGGCAGAAGGGGGGGAAAACAGGTTACGCCCAGAGGTCAAGGGACTGGAAAAAAGTAGGGGAAAAGCAGCTTAACTGTAGAAATAGGCTATGGAAAAGGAAGTAGTCTACCAAGGCCCGCTGAAAAGTGGATCGGGAAAAATTATAACTAAAAGGAAAGGGAAAGCGGAAAAAAAAAAAAACGAAAAACGTTCCTAGGGGGCGAGGGGAAAAAACGCAGTCAAGAAGGGGAGAAACGTGGGGTCGAAAAATGGGGGTAGACGACACAATCAAAAATCCCGCCAAAAAATGGGCCTTTGCAAAAGAAAATACCAGCCGGACCGAAAAGGGGGAGCACAGCACTGGACCAACTCAAGTTGTTTACACACGCCACTGGGGGGGAAAAGGAAAATGAGGGGGGGAGTGGGGGGGGGCGAAAGGGACCAAAACAGAGTGGAGTAATACGTCTGGGAGGCTCAAAAACAAAAGCATGGGAAAGGAGGCTTGGTAAGAAACAAAGGATAACAGAGGGACATGCCGAAAGGTAAACTTCTATTTGCGGGGCACTCGGGACAGGACACTAATGGTGTGGTTCCGCCAAAAAAGAAGGGCAGACACTGGTGTGTTCCAGGTCTTGTGACAGACGAACATCGGAACAGCTGAGAAAAACCGGGAAGGGAATCACCGCCGGCACCTTTTTTTTAGTTCCAGGAAGGGGCCCAGTAAAGTAAAAACATTGTAGTGAGAAAATCCATCAGAATGAAAAAAAGAAAAAAGAAGGCACCGCCACAGAAAAAAAAAAAAAAAGCGTAGAACTCAGGCCTACGAGCGCACGACGAAAAAAAAGAAAATGGAAAACCACGATGACGGAGAGGAGAAGTGGCAGCCCTCGGCCAAGAGTCAGGGGATAACCTAGTGTGTCTATGAAGTTTCGAGCGGTGTCAACGAAAGAATCGCGCAAAAGCAAGGGGGTTCGGCCAAAAAGGGCATAACAAATCAAGGGGGGGAGCAAAGGGGGGGACCTCGGCATGAAGAAAAGGGGGACAGGGGGAAGGACAAACCTGGGGTGGCAGCAAACGGCGGAAGGGGAGAATGGTCGGACCCATTGGGTCATTCCGCGGTTAATCTGCGTCGAAAAAAACGGAACAAAAAAAAAACACAAATGCCGCACAGTCAAGGAGGGACAAAAAACGAACACCCCCCCCTTCAGCACTATTTTCTGACATTGTCACCTAAAAAAAAAAAAAAAAACAGGGTGCCAACCAGGGAAGGTCAGACAACAGACAGCAAAAAATGGAGCCATCCAAAAACCTGTTCAGGATGGGGTAACAAGGGAAGGGAAAAAAGGAAAGGGTATAAAACCGAGGAAACAAAGCTATCAGCAGTCACTTCAGGGCAGGGGGAGAAAGTCTTCAAAGCACTTCAAGAAAAACAAGGAACGGGAGAAACACAGGACGCGCACGAAAAAACAAGGTGCATTTGCCAGGGGGCTGGAAAAGCTTTCCAAAGCAGGACTAACCCCGGTGTAACTTGACTCGAGGAAAGTAAGTGTTCCTCCTCCATTCCATCCCCAGCGTGCACGAAAGGGAAACGAATCGGACCCAGAAAAAAGAAAAAACCCAGCAAAACCATATGCCCGAAAAAAAACGGAACCAAAAGGAAGGCAGAGGGGGGAAGGACAACGTGGGCACCCACTAGAACTGGGGGGGGAAGGACAAAAAAAGAACGGGATGGAAAGGTGGCGGGGAAAGAAACCAAACGGACCGGGACCATAGTTGCATTTCATGGGGCGCGTGGGGTTGTTGGAGGGGGGGGGGTGGGGGGAGGGGAAGTTTTCGCGTCAAACGAAAAAAAGGTCGAGCGAGGGAACTGGAAAAAAAAAAAAAAGGCGTCAAACGGAAGGGAGATTCCTTAACCAGTAGCCTTGTCATGCATGGCAAGGGGGAAAGCACAAAACTGGGGGGGTTTCGGTAAGCAAGACAGTGTGAACGCAGGAGGGAGGCGCACTGAAAAAAAGAAAGGAAAGATTTTGGGGGGGACATATTTCACGAACCCTTACCCTTGGGTGTGTCAAAATCGGGATGGCGAAAGTTGATGCGGAAGAAACAAAGTAGGGGGGGGGGGGGTGTTCGCACGAACAAAAAAAAGAGCCAGGGGAGAAAAGGGAGGCGGAAAAAGGGGTGAAGCGAAAAACGGCGGGGCAAATCAGGGCGAAAAAGGGGAAAAAAAGGAGGGGGCAGACCGAACGCGGACGCAAAAGGGTTATCTACCATACATAGGCCATTGGGCACTGAAAAAAAAAAAAGACAGGAGCAAAAAAAGGGGAAAATTGAAAGACCAATGGGGGGGCAAGACGAAGGAAGATGAGGGACAAAAAAAAAAAGAGAAAACGAACTGGCTCCACCAAAAAATGCTGTTCTACCAAATCCGAAATCTCAAATAGAGCTAGACGAGGGGGGAAAAGGCCAACAATGGAGGGGGAATTCAGCTCTCAGGGGGAGGGGTGTTGTGTCCTCGAAGGGAGGGGGAAATTGGTTTGGAAGGAACTCAAAGCGTGAGAAAAGGAGGAGGGTAAATTGGGGGGCAAACTAAAACCCGAAAAAAAAATGCGTTCCAACACATGTCTAGATGGCAAGGAATTCATCGGGGGGACACAGGAGGTGAAACCGATGCAACGAGGGCGGGCCAAAACAGGAAGCAGTAAGCAGACACAAAGTCTTCTCGACCAAGCCTAAAAATGCAGGCGTTGGTGACCAAAAAAAAAAGGAAACACACGTAGGATACGGTTGGGGAACTAGAAAAGACACAGCCCAAGCTATTCCGGTGACACCTGAAATTGTCGGAGGGACGGCAGAAAAAAAAGGGAACCAAGAACGTGGAATGCGTGGGGGGGCCAAGAAAAGGGGCGGGAATGACGCGCGAAAAAAAAAATGGGGAGGCTGGAAAGAACCGACTTTCAGACCGTAACAGAAAAAAGAAGGGAAAAATTCGCAAGCGCAAAAAGGGTGGGTCTATCAGCATTGTAAGTACCGAAAAGAAATAAGTCTGAAAAAACGGGAACAGAAGGTAAAAAAAATAGAACGTGGGAAAAAAAAGGGAAAACTTCCAATGGAGAGGCAACTTCAGCGGATGTCGGGGGGGGGGAAAGGATCCAGGCACGAGATACTGCTCTTTGGGAGACACGCAAAAAAGGCCAGTTCAGGGGAGAAAAGGTCACCCCAGCAACAATGACAAGAGACCTGAGATAGTTCACAATCAGGTTGGGATCCTTCAGGAAAACATGCCGCAGCAAAAAGGTGTGCAAAAAAGGGAAGAAGGGGGGGGGGGTGAGTTGTTGAAGGACAACGGTTCAGGCAGGGAGGAACAGCAGCACCGGGCGACGGAAAACCCCGGGGAAAAAAAAAAAAAACGAAACTCGGGCCTTTGGGCACGCAGCTAGGCGTGAGCGGGGCGGGAAAGGGGGTAGCCCAACAGCTGAAGGCCGAAGGGCGGTGGACAAAAAAAAAAAAAAAAAGTGTACTGAACCTGATTGCTCGACAGACCTAGTGGTCCGTGCAAAGAGGAAGCAGGTATGCCAAAACAGAAAAGGACAAAAAACAGCCAGGAAAAAAGGGGGGGGGGGGGGGGGGTGGTACAACAAAAAGTGCACACCCGAAGGACAAAATATAAAAAAATCATGATCGAGGTTCGGATTGGGTTTTTTTGTGTCACGCCAGGGCGAAGAAAGAACAAGCGGCAAAAAGAACGCAAACTCGCCGCTGGGGGACAAACAAGTGTTCCAAGGAAAACAGCAATCGGGGGGGGAAAGAAAGGTGACTGGGTGCAAAAGTCGGGTACACCAGAGGAGAATGTACGAAAAATCAGTTGGGGCTGAAACACTGAAAGGATGGAAAAAGAAAAAAAGTTCAAACAGCACACCAAAAGGAAAAAACAGAGTTGGGAAAGGAAAAAAATCTATAAAAACGAGGAAAAAAGTCGAAAGTGGCACGCCGGAGAACTTGAGTTGTAGGGGGGCAAAACAACAGCTCACAAAGGGGACCGGGAAACGACGTATCGGACGGGAGGGGAAGAAGATCAAAAAAAAAGGGGGGAAAGAACGGTTGTCGGGGCGCGTCGGCGCCGGACCGAGGAACGGCCATGGGGGGGGGAGAGAAAGGCCGGTGAAGAAAATAGCCACAAAAAAAGAAACGCAAAACAACAACAAAACAAAAAAAAAAAAGGAGGAGGAAGGGGGGGGGGGGGAAAAAGATAGGGAGGTATATCTTCAGGGCGCTATATTCAACCATGGGGGGCAGGGTGGACCTCAAGGGGAGAGGCGCCGCCCAATAAGCCGGGGGGAAAAATCGGGGGACAACGGGGAAGGTAAAATGTTGGGCTGGGTCCTCTTCATGAAGGGTAAACGGCAAAGGGGGGGAAGTGAAGCGCCGAAATAAAAGGGGCGAGGCTGGGGGGGGGGGGGGAAAAAAAAAAAATGGAAAAAAGTGTTATCAAGGCAGGCACAGCTCTACAAAGAGATTTCTCAAAACCGGGAACAAGGTCGGGGGACAAACAAGTCAGGGGGGGGGGAGGCAGGGAAGCCTCTGGGAAAAGAATCACGTTTTGGGCAAGGTAACCAACGGACAAAGAGGGGTGCGAAAACGGATGAACAGAAAAAGAGGGGGGGCCAAAAAAAACGAAGCTGTGTTGGTTCTCAAAGTTGGGGTGAAAACGGGGAGAGCCCCGACGTGGAAAAAAGGGTGGGGGTGGAAGTGTGGGGGTACCGACGCGGGAACACAATCGAAAAAAGGGGGACAAAGAAGGGACGCCTGACCAGGGCACCTGGGGAAAAAAAAAGGGGGGGGCCGGGGGGGGGGGGGGACAGGGGTCCTTGTTACTTTTGAAGGGGTAATACGTGCTGTTGGGGCCGACTGGAGGAAATCGCGGATCGGGACGGCGAAAAAAAAAGCCCTCAGCTAAAAGGGGGGGGGAAAAAAAAAGCAATGACAGCGGAAGAAAAACTTTGGGGGGTGGTTGCCGACAAGAGCAATTCATGACCCCGAAGGTGGGGGGAGAGGGGAGTGAAAAAAGAAACAAACATGGGGCCCACACGACGAAAAAGCGCAAGTGGCGCACTAAGTTGGGGGGCGGGTGTGGGGGGGAAGTTGGGCATAAAAGGGGGGGAGCGCCGGGGGGCAATGGGGTGCTTACCGAATGCACCTTTTGGCAGGCAAGAAAAGGGGGGGGAAAAATACGAACAAAAATGAAGAACACACTGGACCGCAACGTGCAGGCGGCAGGACGAACAGGGGAAAAAGTAGCAACAAGGATCGAGGGGGGGGGGGGGGGGGGGGGGGGGGGGGCGTGCTCAGGGTCAACGATGAAGTGACGGGGATCATGTGGGCCTCTCAGGCGAGAGGACAAAACCGAGACGAGAATCGGGGGAGGGGGGGGGGGGGGGTCAAAACTCGACAACATGAAAAAGGCCGCTGAAACGAGCAGGGCAAAGGGCAGCAACACACCACAGTGAGGAAAAAAAAAGGACGATAAATGGGGAGGGGTGGTACGTGTGGTTTTGAATCGAAAGACCTAGGTAAAGGAATAAAAAAAAGAAAAACAAGGAAAGGGGGGGTACTCGAGGGGGGGGGGGTCATTGAAAAAGGGACCTGTGCACAGCACAACAAGAACAAACAGGGGGAAGAGAACGGAACGCAGCGGGTAGGGGGGGAAAACGGACGGAAAAATGAAAAATGCGAACTGGGCTAGATGTGGGCGAGAAGGTAAAGAAAGGGGGGGCCAAAAGCCAAATCAGTAAGAAGCTGAATTAACTGGCCAAAAGGGGGGACAGGGGTTATGCCAACACCCACTACTACTTGAAACTGGGGTTAAAAAAAGGGGGCGAGGCAAGGACCAACAAAAGAGAAAAAACACCGGGGGGGGGGGGGGGGGGTTTTGGCCTGGAAATCGGCCGAAAAAACAAAACTTCGTGAAGGCCAAGGGGGGGGCTAGCAAATACTATGCAGAGTGGTTTGAAACAGACCAGGGAAGCGGAGGGACTGCGGACCAGTGGTCGTGTCTCAAGAAGGACCATTCAGAGGGGGAAGGAACGGCAAGGGCGTGGTGTGCAAGGCGAACTTGCCGGGAAGGAAAAACGATCGGGAACATAATGGAAAAAACCGAAAACGAGAAACCAGGTTAGCAAAAAGTAAAAGCAGACGCTGGAGGAGAACAATGAAGAACTCTTCATCTGAAACCGGCAAAAACCACAGAAGGGGAAAAATAGGGGAACAAAAAAAAGGGAATGCGCTCGCAACAAAAAAAATCAAAACACACATACGGGGAAGCTCGAGGGGAAAGAAATGGGACCACGCACAGAGGGGGTTGAGGCGTGGGAAACGATGGCTATCAGGGTCTCAGCTGTGGCACGCCAGAAGCGCGCAAATATGGGGCGGGGGAAAAAAACCAATTGCCGCCAAAAAAAAATCAGTTTTTAAAGGCTCAACGTTGGACTGCCGAGGGGGGGACATGGGGGCCTTGTTACATGGTGAGATAGGAACCGGGGACAAGCCGAAATTTTAGCGGGCAACGAAGCAAGCGTTCGTGTCTGCGGGAAACAATGGAAAGGTGCGCACCGATTGGGGGGGATAACGTCCAAAAACTGTCGAACACGGAGGAAGAACAGGCTCACATGCGGATACACGGGGGGGGGAGGAGAAATGTTTTTGTGGTGTTTCTCGACCCAGCGGGAACACAATAAGCATACTCGAGCCATCGCCTGAAAAGGGGGGAAGAACAAAGGAGGGAAAAAATAGCAGTGGTGGAGGGGGAAAGGATCCACCACCATCACTAGAGGTTCAGAAGACAAAACACTTCAGGCTATGACGTGTAGACAAACAGGAAAAAGAACAAAAACCCAGGAAGGGAAAGTCATTGTGGGCAAAAAATGAACGACCGCGACTGGTGCTGACGTCACGACTCTGTTTGGGCTCTCCTGTAAACCGGTCATCAAAAGAAGGTGAGCACGGCTCGCGGGAGGGAAGGAAAACGAAACCAAAACTCCCAAACAAATCACACCAGCCCAAAAAAAAGGACAAACCACGAGAACAAAAAAAGGGGACCCTAAAGATTGAAGTGGCAAAAAAAAGGTGGGTAACGTCCCCTAGCGAGAAGTGATTAACATCAAGATCGGAGTAAAAGGAGAAAGCATTGCTTACGGGAACACATTCCGGTTGGCGAGACAATAACCAAAGTACTGCAAAAGGGGAAAGGGGGGGAACTCAGGTAGGGGGTGGGGGGGACATGGGGATCATGGCTGAAAAACGTGTGGCACTCGGGTGGGACAACGCCTCACACGAAAAAGATTAACTTTCAAAAGGGGCTTCAACGTGCAAGGATCAGGAAAAGGCAAAGACAAAAGCTAGGTTGAAACAGAAAAAGTGATGTCAGAAAAAAAAAGAACTGTGGGGGGGTGGGGGTTGATCCACGGGCGCTCGGTTGGCTCAGGCAGAAAAAAGATGCGGGCAAAAACTGACTAAAAAGAGAGGTGGGGGGGGGGGCCGGGGGGTCAAATCAGTCCAGGTTTCTGAAAGACGTGGGATTTAAAAAAAGAAGTGCGTATGCACGGAGGAAAAAAAAAAGGGGTTGGACGCAACCATGGAGCCCCTAGCTTAAGGCAGCTTAAATGCGAATGGGAGGGGAGGGGGGGGACGAGGTTCATATTGTCGACAAAAAAGCATGAGCTATGGGGGCACATGAGGCGACAGACGAAAGAAGGAGGAACTTATCTACCAGAACAAATGAAAAAAAAACCATGGCAGGAGAACGACAGGTCACGCAAAGAAAAAGGGGAAATGAGGGGGAAAGCCAGGGGTGGGGAGACGATCCTACTATCATTCTACAGCTCTAACTGAAAAAAAAGAAAAGGGGACGGGTAGACAAAGCGAGGAGCCAAATGCAAGGCTTGGGAGAAAAAGGGTCTCACAAACGACGAAAAAAACGTAGTACGATGCGGCACTCCGCTGTGGGAGGGGGGGAAAGGTGGACCCGAATTGAAACCGGGGAATTGGAGCACTCACACACTGGAGGGAAATGCAAGCCCTTCAAGGTCTGGTGAAAACCCCCAAAAGCTACAGTGTTGTGCCGTGGGGGATAAAAAGCATGTAGATCACAATGTACACAAATACAAACCTGGAAGTACGCGGGAAAACCGCCGTGCCAAAATGAACCGAGGCGACACCACTATAACGCTTGCGCCGAGGGGACAAAAAAAAATGCTGATCGGAAACAGAAGCTGCCCCTGACACGGCCGGGAGTTGGGGGAAAACCAAAGCCAAACAAGTTGGGGCGAAAGGCAGGGAACGAGTTCCACTCTCAAATCAAAAAAAAAAAAGCTCGTAGTGGGGGGGAAGGGAAAAAAAAAAAAAAAACCAGGACATGGGGGGGGGGGACATCTCCTAGACCAGGTGATTGCGGTGGCATTCAAAGGCGTGATGACAACAGGAGAGAAAAAAATGGTCCTCGGATAGTCACTATCCGACTGTGGGGGCAAAAAAAAGCCGGACACAAGCCCGCAAAAAGGAAACGGGTAGAAGGACAACCAAAAAGGTCTGGGCGGGGGGAACGAGCCAGCAGTTGCCTAAAACCGCTCAACACAATATCGGCGAGGAGCGTGGGGAAACTCCTGAATAATAGAATGGGAATAACATACGCACTGACCTGGCGAACGAAGGGGGACAGAAGTGCTTTGGGGGAAAACTGAGACCAAAAAAAACTATCTCTGCGACGGGGCGCAAGGGAAGCCCAAATGTCGAGGAAAAAAAAAAGGGGGGGGGGACAGGAGAGGGGAATAAAAAAAGAGGGCTCATCTGTAACTATCAAAAGGGTGGAGACTTCGAAAGGAAAAATTGCAAAGAAACGCTACAGTGGTGGGGGTGCATCAAGGCGATTGAAGTGGAACTTTGGTGCCGAACAAACTTGGTGCAAGGCAAGGTGAGGGGTCCAGGCGAAAAAGAAAAAGACAAAAAGTTACCCAAGCCAAAAAGTAGGGGAGAAAAAAACGCACCGAAAAGGCAAACGGAGGGGGGAATGTGAAAGCTAAGCCAGGATCTGCATGAAAGGGACACCTGCTCAAAGGAGACCATACGCGGGGAAGGGCAAAAAAAAATGCCAGTAACACAGGTCTCACCTGAAAAAAGTGGATCGAAAAGCCGGGCGCGTAAAAAGGATCGATGAAAAAGCAAGTACGGGAAAAGGAGAAGCACAGCAAACGGGGAGGAAAAGGCCACTGGTCCCAACAATCATCCGGACGAAAACAAAGGAAGAGATGTGGGGGGATGTTTTTTTCCAAAACCGCCGGGGAACCGCCAAACCAAAGGGGGAAAAAAAAAAAAACTGGGGGCGGGGACACTATAAAAAAACTTCAGGAACAAACTCGAAAAGCCCTTCAGGTGTAAAGAGGGGGGGGTCTGCAAAAATCGGCCGCAAAAAAAGGGCAGGGAAAAGAGGGGGGGGAGAAACTCAGGATTCAAACCGAAAGTGCGTCAGGCATGCGACAGAAACAGGGAAACAAAAAGTGCGCTGGGAGAAAATCAAAAAATAAGCGAAGAGGGGGGGGACCACGATACTACTGGTCAGTTTTCGGGCAAACCAAAAATACACGCTGTGAGGGGCCAAAGCGGGGGGTAGAAGAAGGCGTGCGACAAATGGTAAGGGAAAAAATCTACGGGGGCCGGGGGGTACAGGGGGGGGAAGCGGCAAGGGGGGGACCAGACAGGACAGACCTATGAAACTGCACAAAGGTGGGGGGGGGGGGGGATCCACAAAATCACAAGTTGGGGAAAGGAATATACTCGAGAAAAAAAAACAAAACGAAAAGGGAAAGGGAGGTAAAAAAAAAGGGGGAGAAGAGATGAAATCAAAAAAGGAGAAGCTCTTAGTCAACAACATGTGTGGGACGTGGACAATTCGACTGTTAACGACCACCATCCCGTCCAAAAATCGACAAAGGGGAAGTGGTTACAGACCAATGTAATGTCGCAAAAACATGGGAGAAAGAAAAATCGGGTGGAGAAACAGAACGTGAATTGTACAGAAACTTGAAGTAATTAATTCATCAAGTAGCCGCGGGGACAGAGAGATAAAAGATTAACGCAAACATGGGGGCCCATGACGGGCATCCGTTGAAGCAATGATTTCTGAAAAAAGGAGGGTGGGAAAGGAGAAAGGTGGGCGACCACGAGAAGGGACCCAAACATAGTGACATACAAGTTGTGGGGAAAAAAAGGGGGCAACCGAAGAGGGGGGGAAGAAGGGTTAAAGCTGGGGTCTAAGGAACAGGGGTGCAGAATGGGTTGGACAGTTTCGAGTGGCGGGAAAAGGGAAAAACGACGAACCGCAAGGGGCAGGCCCGATTTCTGGAGGTAAATTTTACCTTACAAAAAAAGGTCTCAAAACAAAAGGGGGGGGGAAACGGGGGAAAACGGACCTTTGCAACGCTGGGGGAAGGAATGAGAACCAATACACCGCGCTATGTCCAAAGAATAAGAGGAAAAGAAAAACGGGGGTTGTTGGGAACACTGCCGTCGTAGAAAAACTCGGGGGGGTTGTTGGGCGGGTGAAGAAGGGAAAAAAGAAACAACGCACGGTCGAAAAGGGGGGGAAAAAAAGAACGTTGGCTGTTGTTGGGCGGGGGGGGGGAGCCCGGTGCTGGGCAGGAAACAGGAAAACAGGGACCAAAAATTGGGGGCCGGACAAAAAAAAGGCAACAGATCATCCTGTGACAAACGTCGCGGGACTGAATGCACGTCGGAATCAGTCACAAAAAAAGGGAAAAGAAAGGGGGGGGGGGGGGTGAACGCAGCGGAGAAAAGGGTGGTGGGCTAGAGGTTTTCCTGAACCGAAGGGACGCAAAATGAAGCGCAGGACAACGAAACGTGAGAAAAAAGGGACATCATGAGAGACAGGGAACACCGAATGGTCAAAAGGAACGAGGTCAGTGGGCCGACTGAGGAAAAAAACACAAAAAGGGAGGGAGAAGGAAGTACTCGCCAGTGACCCCTCAACAAAGGAAGAAAGTTACGGGTGTTCTGCACGGGAGGACACACCGGGGACCGTGTCAACAAGCAAACGGAGCAGGAAAAATGACCACTTTCAACGGGCTGTTGGAAAAACGACAGGATATAAAGGATATCAATGAGGGGCATCATGGGGGTCCCAAGATCAGCCACGGAAATGGGGCCAACGAGTCAACATAACAGCTCAATCACTGGGGGGCAAACCAAACGAGGGGGGGGGGGTTTGAGGAAAAAAAAAAACGACTGTTCTTGCCTTGCTGGGGTGGGGGGCAAGGGAGGGTCTTTGCGAACCGTTGGAAGGGCTTTACTTTAAAAAAAAACGCATTCGTACTTACATGTGGTGGCCAGGGGGAGGCACAAAAAAAAAAGCCCCAAAAAGGCAGGAAAAAGGGAAGGGGCGATCACCCTGGACCGACGAAAAAAAAAAAAAAGTGGAACCTAATTGTGTGCACAAGGGACTCCGGGGCAAGGATCACAAAGGGGGTGGGTGTGGTGTGGGGGGTCCAGAAGGAACGGGATGAGCGTCGGACAAGGCCTGGTAAGAAAAAGCCCACGTCCGGGGGTTTATCGGGGGACGTTTCCGACATAAACGCACATGGGGGCAAGGCAGCGAAAATCACTGATCTTACATCGTCCAAAAAGGCCCCCCTCACAAGGTAGTTCCTCGAGGTCGAAGAATGGGGGCCTGACCTACCACCAAACTCTACAAAAGAAAGATATTGCGGAAAACCGGAAGGGAGGGGGGGGAACAAAACATGGGGTGCGAGGCCAGTGAAGATAAGTACGCAGGGATACTTCAGACGTCGTTGACGTAAGGGGGAAGAAAAAAACAAGTCACCGCCAAGAAGTTGGAGACCAAATTTGTGGGGGGGAACACACAAAAGGCCAATGGGGAAGAAGGGTTGATGGGAAAAATGGGCCAAGTTCAAAACAGCGCGTCGTGTCCCTGACAAACCGGAAAGGGGGCAAACAGGGGTCACCTGCTCTCCGCCTCACAGTCCGCGCAAAATTGCACGCAAGATGCAAAAAAAGCTCGGGGGAAAAAAACAGGGGGGGGAGGGCCAACAAGACACCTCCCCAACCGGAAAAGCTCTAGCAGGGGACTTAAACAGCGCAAAATCCCCAACATCATACTCACTCAGGGGCGTGTCACATCTCAGAACCGGACGTCTTTGGCAGGGCAAAAAAGAAAAGGAAGGTACCGAAATGTCTAAACCAACGACGCTTGAGGAAAGAGAACTGGGGTCAAAAAGGGACTGGTGACGGAAAAGACAGCCAACTCTAAAAGAACCAAAAAAGGATTGATCAGTGGGGACGGGGGGGCGGAAATTCTCGGACACGCAACCGGTGACGGACATACAGGGTAGGGGAACCAAAAGAAGGATTTATCCGGCAAGATCGCGTGTACGCGACCAGGCAAGAGGAAACAAAAAAAACAGAAAAACAAAGGCCTACAGAGGACACACTTTGAAAAAAAAGGTCAGATGCAGGGACGCCCAAGGTTGCAACGAAAACTGAGACAGGGGATGTCAAAAAAAAACTAAAGAAACAAGAGGAACAAGGTCTCAGGGGGGGTGGAGTGGGAAATAAAAAACGGGAAAACCACAAGCCGCCGGAAGCCACCACCTTGCAGTTCTGGGGGGGTAACAGGGGACTGTGTTTGGGCAGGTGATCCGGCGGGAAGTTGGAAGAAACGAAGCGAGCCGAGAAAAATGCGACTTTACCGGGTCAATGCACTTCCTCAAAAAAGGCGGCACAGGGACGTAAAAAAAAAAGGGACTGAAAATGTCATGGTGGGGTTTGGTGTCGGTGGTGCACGGGAGGGGCGGGTAACCCATGGGGTAAAGAAGGCAGAAAAAAAAAAGCTGAAAGGGCGAAGCACTGGAAAAAAAGGGAAAAAAAATGTGGCGGAAAAAAAGTGTTCGGGGGAATCGTCCATTTGTGGACATAAGTAGGGGGGATGGGGGGGAAAAAGAAGGTGGAGGGGGACAGGGCCAATGGGGGTGACGAACCTGGCTAACGGGCCTAATGAGATTTTTGAGCGCCTTAGGGGAAAAAAAGGTGGGGAAGCTTCACACTAGAAGGCTAAAAAACCTAAAGCAACATCTTGGACATAACCTGGGAATTGGAGCAGCCCCAAGACGCAGGGCGAAAAGGGGTTGAAAAAATAATAACAAGTAGCCATGACAAAGACATGAAAACTTATTGGAAAACGCCCATGGGGGAAAAAGAAAGGCGGCGAATCTCGGAGAAAAAGGCGAGGGGGAAAGGGGATAGGGGAAAATGCGTCCTGCAATCGCCGCGGGCGCTAGGAGGGTCATCGTATGTATCTCTCCAACAAATTAGGCGATGGGCAGGGGCAAGGAGCAGGTAGGGAAATGTGAAAAACGAGGAAAAAAAAAGGAGGAAAGAATTGGGGGAGCAAAGACCACAGGTATGCTCAGGACCTGGGCCATCACCCAGGGGAGGTGGAGGTTCCACTGTCGATGAAATGTCAAGGACAAGGAAAGTAAGCACAGGGAAAAAAAAAAAGAGGGGGGGCAAGGGGGGACTGCCAACAAGAAATTCGAATGTAAAACGTTTGCGCCTGAATTAACGGAAAGAGCCAGAACAGACAGGAGGACCCTACCAAGAAAGGAGGGGGGGTGCTCCCCAGGGAAAAACACGGGGCACGAGCGGTGTTGGGTTAAGAAAAAGCAACACCAGGACCAAAGCCAAAAAAAGACAAAAAATCGGTCGTGGTGGGGAAAAATAAAAAAAAAGGGACAGGGGTGCAACAGGACGCGGGCGCAAAGATGCAGTGGCAACCCATTTCCTGGCGGAAGAACGGGGCAAAAAAACAGGAATGCGTAACAGGGGGGCACCGGAAGAGCCGAGGGGAAAAGGACATCGTCCAACAACGCGACAAACGTACGGCTAAAAAGCTGGACAGGGGGGGGATAGAACAGGAATGTGCCGAAACCGACACAAGTAGACGGGAGGGAAAAATTATAAAATAGAAGGGGTCCTAAAGGGAGGCCTTCAAGCGGAAAAGGGCAAATCCGGAATGTCGGGTGGTTTGGAGAAGAAAAAAAAAAAAGAACCAGACAAGACGCAGTGCGGACGACTCTGAAACGGAACAGTATTAACGATCCCAGCAATGGTTCATCAGGGAAAAAAGGCGCAAAAGACGTCACAATCGAGCTGGTGGAAAAAAAAAGGAATGTCGAAACGCATGGAAAACACAAGGGCCGACGCACTCCCAGAAATTGAGCTGGTGCATTTAAGGCCACGGTGGGTCGCAAGGGAAGTCAAAGAAACAGGAAGAAAAAGGCAAAAAAAAAAAACGGAAAAAAGAAAAACGACTTACGGGAAAACAGCACTCGGGAGTGGATCGTCATGGCTTCAAAGAAAGGAACCAAACATGATACGAAGATGCGGTGGAAAAACAAAAAAAAAAAGGGGGTGACAAATCGGAAAAACCTGAGGGAGAAAAAACAACAGAAAGAGGGAGGGGGGGAGGGGGACAGGGTGATGAAAAAGCGTCCAAAAGCGGGCCAACACCCCCGACGCCCAAGGTCACCAAAAAGGGGTCCCCGCAGCAAAGGCCAAAATGGGAAGTTTCAGAAAAGCTTGAGGTTCAACGGAAAAGGAAAAAAAGCACACGACGGTCGCTCAGAAACGAGGAAGGAGCACCAACTTTCGGGGGTCCAACCTGTTCTGATCGAAAAAAAAAAAATCAGGATCAGGGGAGAAAGCGCTGGGACCGGCACAACGGGAGCCTCGGGAGGGCCCAGGGGGTGGGAACTGAAAAAAAAAACTGTGTGAGAGATGTAGAGGGACGAATGGACCCGGATTGATACTGTCAGTGTGAGACACCAAGACTAAGGAACGCTTTCCGGGGCCCAGGGGAGAGAAAAAGGAGGGGGGAAGGGGTGCCACAATTAACAGCCGTTGGAAGGAGGCAAGAAACGGGACGCCGGCCCAAGCCCTGAGAAACGACATTGTGGACTCAAACCGCCGGGTGGCAGGGAGTATCAGACTCAGAAAAAAACAAAAAAAAAACAACAGGAGGGAGCGAGGAAAGAAGGAAAAAAAAAAGGGATCACAGGGGCAGAAAGGCGGAAACCGAGAATGAAAACCCCAAGGGGGGGCAAGGTTCTCAGAAAAGTTTCAAAGCTCCCCAAACTACCACAAAAAAAAAATCACAGACATTGGGAACACGGCGGAAAAATGGGGGGATCGGAACATGTCGCACGACAGGGGGCGATAACCGGAGGGGAAGAAAAAAAGGGCACTGGGGAGAAGTGGGTTGCACAAAAAAAAAGAGGGGTCAAGCAATGGGCTCATAAATATCGTCATAACCCGAGGGGGGGAAAGAAAACATGGGCTTTGGGGGAAAAACCGGGGAAAGCATGAAACGGTTGTTGTGGCAGCAACGAGTTGGTTTTTGTTTGGGGGGTTTTGAGAAGAAAAGGAAATAAAATGGGGCGCCAAAATAGGAGGACAGAAAAAGAGGGGAAAAAGGTTCGGGGAAAAAAGCTCGAACCGACAGTGCAAGGGCCAGTGGTCCATCGGAACTAAAAAGAGAAAAGCAAAAAAGGCGGGGGACGATGGAAGGAAAGGGGACATGGGGGGAAAAACGGGCGCATAAGGGGAGAGGGGGCAGGGTCAGATGTGGGGGACAGGGGAAAAGGAAGTCAAATTCGGAAAGAAAATAGGCTAAGAATCCTTCGCTTTGATTGCCGCAGCAAGCCAGGGGGAAAAGAGAAAAGGTGGGGGGAAGAACGACTCAGTTACAGGAAAGCCAGGGGGGTATGAAGAAATGACGAATCAAGACGAGCTACTGACGTGACCCGACTTTGGGGGTGTCCGTGCGTGGGTGGGTGGAAGGGAAGGTGTGAAGGGAAAGGGGGGGGTGATCAGGAGGGGGGCTGACTGAACCGTTGTGACCGGCAAAAGACACAAAATGAAAAGATACAAGGGAGGCACGAGCAATTCCGGGCAACTGACGGGCAATGCTCGAATGGTATCATAAAAAGGAGAAAGTTGGGGTGAGAACGAGGCGAAGGCGGAGGATTCATGGGTGTTGCATGGGGTGGGTGTGGGGACTGGTAAAATATGGCTCCCAAAAACCGGAGAAAAAAGGACGCATGACAAACGGGGCAAAAAAAATCCGAAAACAAGGGAAAATCTTGGCAGAAAGAGGGGACAAACCAAGAGGGCGGTAGAAAGGGATAAACAAAATACAAGTTTCCCGACATGAAAAACGTGACTGGTAGAAAAGGAAAAGGACACCGAAAACTTTCTAAAGCATTATAAGTAATGTCTACTCAAGCTAAAAAAAGTAAAGTGGGTCATTCAGGGGGGTCAAAAAACGACAAATGACGGGAAGGGGACAGCCAAAACCGACCAACAGAGTGCGAAAAAAAGAAAACTCTTGCCGGGCTGTCAAGGAAGAGTGAACAGGCAGTTCCGATACAGAGGATGCCAAAACGCCAAAAGGTCGAACAGCCGGGAAGACAAAGGGAAAAAAAATGTAACAAAGAAGGGGGAGGGAAAAAAAAAGCCAAAAAGGCGCCAAACGAGAAGTAAATTCGTCGGGGGTTGTTCAGGTTACTGCAACAACGACCGAGCTTGGGGGGGGGACTGTTGGGGCAGAAAGGGAAAAACACGAGGTACACATCGTTGGTTGGTCCACGGGGGTCCGCGCAACCGACCATCCAAGGGGGGGGAGGTGACAAGGAAGCTGGGGGAGTAAGAGGTGGGAAGAAGGAGCGTGCCTACAAAGTGGGTACGAGTGCAGGCCTCACGTTTCAAGCAAGGGGGAAACAAGGCGTTTGAGGCACGAGCCGGACCGGGGGTAAAATTGCACAAGACGATGCACGACAAAGCATGGGTCTACAAAAAAAGCACCGAAATCCAAAAGGAAACGAACTGGGTTGATCCCGTAAGAAAGGGTGGGGGGGTCCAAAAAGGAAATACTTGGAGGGACGGAAAAAAGCTCCTCAGGGAAAAACAAAAAAAAAGAGGGTATCACATCCAAGAAAAGCCATGTTCACCAAGACCTACTAATGACAAAGGGGACGGCCCCACAAAACTCCGGTATCAAAGAACATACAGATAGGTATCGACAAGGGGAACGCGAAGGGGCGGAGGATAATGGCTACGAGTTGAAAAGCTGGGGTAGAAGTCATCCAAGTCTTTAAAACCACAGGGAAAAACAATAGGGGGGGGGGTCAAGGGACATGCGCTGGGTCTCGTGCCATGGGCCATATGGGTTCTGGCGTAAAAGAATGAAAAAAACCTTGGAGAAGGCAGGGTGAGGGGACGGGCACAGCCATGGCCAGGTTCGGGGGGGGGAGCAACCACGTACAGAAGCAGATTCAAAGAGGGAAAAAAAAAAAGTAGGGAACAGTCAAGGACGACCTCAATCTCGGGCCCACGTGTGGAAAAACCCGCAACAGAAGTATGAAAGCCCCCGGCCATCAACACATGAGCAAAAGAAAAAAATCTGAAGGGAAACAAAAAAAAAGAAAAAAGAAAGGACGATTGTCAAAACACTTCAGCCCAACAAGAGAAGAGGACAGCGGGACGACCCCAAGGGGTTACAAAAGCTCTTCACCAAGCAAAAGTACCAAGCCGAAAAAACACCAGGATTGAAGCAAGGGTTGCCAGGACTTGACACGGGACGGACCAACCAAGGGGGGGACGGGAAAGCCTCACATCGGGTCGGGAAAAACATAGTTAATCGGTATCAGAAGAGTGCGGGAAAAACTAGGAAAAAAAAGAGCAAAACACAGCAAAAAGAAAGAGAATGACGTAAACAAAAAAATGAAGGGGATGGGAAACTGCAGGGCAAAACCAAAACTTAATCCTGGATTGCAAAAAAGAAAAAAAAGAGGGGGGGAAATAAGAAAAAGGGCAGGAGAAAAAACAAACCTCAAAAAAAAAAAAAGTCATCGGAATTTCGAACAAAAAATGAGGGTACTGTGGCTGGGGAGGAGGGGGGAAGGGGGGGTCGCGTTACAAAGAGGGAGAAAAAGAGGGGAAAAAGAAACACTATGTCCGGGCATTCCGGGGTATGCGATGGGCCGGAAGGGGGAGAGTCAAGCAGGCAAGGAGGCCAGAAGGGAGGGTTTGTCGGGGCGGGCGGGGGGGTACGGTGGGAGCAGGCACCACTGAGAGGAAAAAGATTGGGGCGGAGTGGAAAAAACCGTCAACCTTGGGGGAAAACAGGACATCCTGGAAGAGGAAAAAGGTGCGAAAGGTGAAGGGCTATACACGAAAAAAGGAGGGGTGGAGAAAAAACTGCCAAAGACCGATCTTTAGCAAGTGAGGCCTCCGCAAAAGCGGTAAAAGAGGGGAAGAAAATGGGGGAGGGGCAGAAAAAACGAAAAAACGAAGGGGGGGGCGCAAGGTGTCAAGAAAATAACGTCAAGAAAACGACATGCCAAACCAGGGGGGGCCATTATAGACTAAAACGCAGCAGGGGAGAAGGGGAAGGAAATGAGGGAAAAACGGAGAGCAAAGGGGGGCTGCACCTCAGGGGGGGAAACACCGCA
>Ga0179593_1283845_pt1 | contig 18802 bp, 26 predicted proteins | sample CZODoug2_1_08_16_FD_185931 | JGI IMG/M metagenome (GOLD analysis project Ga0179593, IMG submission 185931) | Vadose zone soil fungal communities from Angelo Coast Range Reserve, California, USA - CZODoug2_1_08_16fungal (PacBio error correction) | ecosystem: Environmental > Terrestrial > Soil >...
GGGGAAGGGGTTTGAAGTAAGGGGATACCAGGGGGGGGGCAGGAGACCGTGCCGAAAACACAACGGAAAAGCGAAAACTGCGTCAAGCAATGCTAGATTCAAAACAAGCGAAAAAAAAAAAGACTATATGATGCTGGAGAGGGTTCCACCCTTTCGCCTAATGATGGGTTTGGAGGCAGAATGTTGGGAGAAACCAGATTATGAGTACCTGATCGAGCCACTGAGCTTAAGAAAAAACCAGGGGCTCGAAGAAGAATGGAGGTTTTGGGTCCAAGCTGGGCCGGCGGAACCTCGGATCACCGTCGCCAGGGTAGAGACACCCGAATGGCATAGGAAGGAGACAACGCCGGGGCGCGTAGAGAGTTCAGTTCAGCATCAAAGGTTGGCTGAGATGCCGGCAAGATCTGTTGAGTATCCTCTTCAAAATGCCCGCAATGCTTCGGGAAGTGAGCCAGGGGCCAACTTCAAAAGCGCCGAGGGAAATTCGAGTTTACGGCCAGAGAAGCTCCGTGGACCACGACAACGGAGGGCCCGCCCTTGGGGCTCAGAGAATCCAGTACATATGGTAATCGCAAGGAAAGTCCGATCCAAAGGGCAGGTGCCACCGTGAAAAGCGGGGCAGTGTGCCAAAGAGCACGCTTAAAAAGGGGTACGACGAATGTTCAACCACCCGCTGACTAGGGCCGGGAGGAGCTCAGAACAAGAGCGTAAGATCCGAGCGGTACAAATCAGATATCCAGAGTTCAAATCCCATCTGCAGGAAAATGCAAACCACGTCGTACGGGGGGGGCTGTGGGGCCGCCCAAAGAACGCAGGAACTTCTAGCCGGCCGAAAAAAAAAAAAGAATTAAGCGGGGTAGAGCGCGGACGCATTAAATATCTCTCTCCACCTGGGAAAAGAAAAGCAAGACAGGTTATCAAACAAGACGAGCGAGGAGAAAGAGCGCGACGTGAAAACAGCAGAGAGTTAACTACCAGGGGGGTTGTCGCAGGGGATGGCCGTGTTGTCACAGAAAGCGGGATTGGAGAAAAAAAAAAGTCGCTACACGGAAACCCGGAAGCGGACAGCTCGTAATAGAGAACAAATAGGTCTTAATCGAAAGGCGTCTCGGCGAAAGGAACATCAAAAATGGAGAGTGCAGGAACAGAAAAAACTTGGGGGAACCGCGCCGGCGCATCATAGGGAGAGGTTCAAAGAACGACAACGTAAAAAAAGGTCGAAAATCATTCTAGGGACACACTAGGAAAAGGCGACCCCGCAGGACAGAAACGACGACCGGAATGGGCACCCCATTAGATATGGGGATGAGAAAACGGCTGCCAAAAAACTCTAAAATACCTCTATAAGGGCCGAGAAGCGGAAAGAACGCAGAGAAGGGAAAGCGCAAGAAGACGAAAACAATGGCGCCTCGATATCCCGGCGATAAGAAGAAAAGGCATAACATTTAGATCCAATCCGCGTAGGGGGTTTTCCCTTGAAACCTTAGGTTCGCAGGAAAGAGGGCTGAGGGAAATTACGGTCCGACAAGGGGCTATCAAAGAAGAGGGTCGAAAGAAAAAAGCGGTCGAGAACGGCGGGTGTAGGCAACGGGAAGGGGATCGCCTCCGAAAAGAGACTGATAAAAAAAGATGTCTCAAAAAAAAGTGAGTAAATGATAGAGATCTGGTCTGTCGAGGTAAAGAGTTCATGGTAACAGAGGCGAGAGAATGTGGAAGAAAACAAGATTGTGTCAAACGACCGCGTTATCGGAGGGGACCGGCTCGACCTCGTTGGACAGAGACACCTTTCGGAAGTGAAGGAGGAAACAGTTGTCCCCACACCAATTCTGGGGAAAATAAATCAACATGGAATGCAGGGGTCGAGGAGCCTTGAGGAAGGGGAGATACTTACAGCTTGCGACTGAAGAGGGTCTAGGAAATGGGATCGTGAGGAAGAAGAGGTCCCGCTACGAGGCGGAGGTTTTTTGGTCAGAGTTGGTGGGGTGGGATTCCGTGGAACGGGAGATTCAGTCAGACCCCGCCGGAAAATCTGAGGGCAGGAAAAGGTGCAGGCGTCTACGAATTTACTCGTCCTGCTTGTAGCAACGGGGGGAAGGAGTGGGAACATTAGGGCAAACATAAGATTATGGCGATTCAAGGGGGGGGGGACCAATGAGAAAAACGCATCTAGATGTCAGGGCCAACCGGAGACGGAAAAAAAAAGACATTAAGCATGTGGCCGAGTACTAGGCGTGCGAAAAAAAGAAGGTTGGGGCGACACTACGCCCACGAAACACGGCCCGGCATGCCGGCTGGGGGGAAAGTCAAGTGGAATAGCTGCTGGACACGGCGAGCGAGAGAGGGAGGGAAAGAGCGGGGAAAAGCATACAAGAAGGGGAGAAGGAAAGGATGGCCCCGAGGATACAAGGCATGCGAACGCGGCAAGGGGGGGGAGACAAATTTTGGTTGGAAGCGGCGACTGCTCGGTTATTAGTTCCATGGTGAAGTAAGAAAAAGAAGGGGAGTCAGCCGTCTGAGCGCATTTCGGGAAAGGAAAAGATCGCGGACAGCCGACAGATTGAACTTTCCGAGAGGGGAGGACTTGGGTCGACTGGGGGGGAGAAGGAAAAGATAGGGAAAGGACTCAAGCGCGGGACTAGCATGGACCAACGGCGCCCTTTTCACGGCGTGGGGACAAGGAAGGTGGCTCGGAGACGAAAAACTATCTAATGGACCGTTTCCTGTCTAGTGGGGTCTGAAACTGTCAAAGAGGATGGGGGGGGAAGAGAAAGAAATTTCCCTCGGGCCGAGCTGAATGGGCTCGGCATGCCAACGGCACTAAGAAAGGGTGACTGGGGAAGAGGACATTCGATAAAAAGAACACCGCCTTCCTCTCAAACGGGGAGAAGGTAAGAGTGGAGGAGGAGGACTGGATTTTGGAGGGGCGCAAGGGGCCCAGGCCGGCGCGGGAACTCTATTACGGAGAAAGGTTGCAAAAATTATCCCCGGCAAAGGGGGGGAAACACAACCATCCTAATCCAAAGTTGGAAATAAAGAAGGTTTTTATTAGTGGTAAGAAGATACAATGGTAGGGGGGAACGAATCGACCAAGCAGACCACAGTCATACCTTATGAAACGAAACGTTAAATACAGAAAAGAGGGCGGGGGCTTTGGGTAGGACTTGACGAAAAGCGCTATGCGAGCGTGGGACGCCGTAGAGGGGGTCGGCACCCCTGATCCAAAGGGGACCGGTCGCTATGGAAGGAAAAAGCATATTATAAACGGGTAAAGGAACGGTTGTTGAAGTCAACTCGGCGAATTCGTCCGAGAATATGAAAACATTCAAGGCGCCTCCGGCCTTTAGGACACACAGGAGGATTCTGGCGCATAGGCGGGTCGGAGGAAGCTCGCCATCGTGGGGTCGTTTGGGGAAAAAAGAAAGGGGGAGGTGATGGGAGAGAATAGCTGCAATTCAAACTTAAAAGGGAACGGGGATTGACGCGGTAAGTGTATGGCCACGGAACAAAAAAAAATGCCAAGAAGGTTATACGGCGTTGGTTGGTCAGGAAGGGGGAATGGGAAGGGGGTAAGTATAGTAGGGAAAGACGGAAAAGGGGGGCAACATGGGGGGCCCACAAGGGCCTGCGGAGCAGAGGATCTTAACCTTTTTCACCTTCGCAAAGTGCTCGTCTTGAAATCTAGACGGGGAATCGTTGGAAAAGAAAGAGGGTGCTCGGAGGGGAAGTCGCCTGGCGGCGTTTTGTCAGGTCGAAGACCTGCCGCAAGCAAAAGGGGTCCACGAAGGCAAGGGCCCCCACCGCGAGGGGAGATCTGGAGGGAGGTTAGAGAAAAGGAAGGGGAGGTTTACAGAACGCCGGTGTAACCCCAGGAAGAGCGCCTGTTAGGCACTAATCAAGAGTAGGGCAAGGGTTGTCCCCTATCAAAAGCATTGAGAAGGGAATCCCACAAACAAAAGAAAATAAAGCAAACCTCAGAGTCGCTGGGAAACGAGAACCGAGGCAATCCTCTACCGGAAAGACAAAGGATTCTATCTTTCCACAACAAAGGGAGGAAAAGCAGCCAAGCTGAAAAAATGTGTCATCATCAAAGAGATGGAAGGTAATGCAATTGGAAGGCAGTATCGGCTTCAGTATTGGCACGGATTTTTCACCGAAAGGTAACTTTAAGTCAGAAAAAAGGTCAGTAAAAAGGGGTTAAAAACAAGTCTCCCTATAAGGGAGAGGGGGCGAGAAAAAATGCAAGGAAAACAGGAGAGGGGGCGTGCAAACCATTGAAAGCCCTGAAGATCACGCCAGAAAAGAATAAGGAGCACAGTAAAAGGCCCCAAATGAAATCTGCAGGAAACGGCAAAACTCAAAACACATCTACAGAACCCGAATCTCCCGCGTCGAGGTCAGGAGGAACACCAAGAATGCTAGAAAGGAACAACCCCACCCCAAACCATGAGAAAACAGCCGTAAAAGGAAGGGAAGGCGGGTAGGAGAAAGTTCTTTGGCTAGGACTCCCTTTCTCGGCAGAAAACGCTTCTCTTCAAGGGTCAAAGGTGCGAATCAAATGGGTTAATTCTGTTCAGGACAATCGACTAAAAATGCCGAGAAATAACGCAAGGGGAAATCTTTGTGGGTAGGATTGTCTGTGCTCCCTAGGAGGGAACAGTTCCTCTGTGGATTACTCAAAGGAATCATTTAATTTAGGGTCTGTGGCTTTGTCAGCTCCAACGCGAAACTCGACAACAAAAAGACGACGAGAAAAAACCGAGTTCTCCAGCGCCCAGGGCCGCATCGATTGGGAGTCCGCACAACGTCCACAAAAAAAGAAGCTCCATCGGGGGGGGGGGGGGGGGGGGGGGGGGAAACATAGGGATAATGAAATCCAACTAAAAAAACGGCAAGGGGCAAGAGAAAGGATCAAGAAAAAAGAACAGCTTCACAACCGCGGGGAACAAAAATCGCCGCAGAAAAAGAGAGAAAAATATCTAGAACCTATCAACTCCCACAGGGAAGAAAAGGTGGAGAGAAGAAGGGGGAGCAAAGGGCCGCTAATAGCATCGCACAACTTTAAAAAAAGTGTTAAAAAAGAATCGGCAAGACAGAACGAATTCTTACAGAGTCTAGAGGAATGGGAGACTCGGGATCGGCGGCAAACTACACACAACATGACAATGCACGAAGACAAATATTTCGAGGTAAGGACAACCGGGGGGCCAAATCAGCTCTCATAGGGGACATCAAGAAAAGGAGTACTCTTCTCCTTTCAGTTCAAATAAGAAATCGTCCGAGTCGATGATTCTTCGGAGGGCCAGCAGGGGGTCATGTCTGCCCTCCCAAAACTAGGTCGCCAGCGCCATCGAAAAAAAAAAAAATCAGCGAGAAGAGAAGCTCATCCGCTCAAAACAAAAAAAAAAGGGGATTAAGTCACCTCAGACTACGAAGAGGCAAGGCACCGTTTCGCCAGAAACTCGCGTCCTACTAGTGTAGATGAACATCTTGTTCCGCGACAGAAGTAAAACGGAGGTAGCGCGCTTAGGAGAAGCCCAAACTGGAAAAAAAGACTAAAAGCGGGTCGTTCAAACTCCTCACATAAAGCAAAGCGAAATAGGCTTTGGCAACCGAAATAATCGCCACTTGCCAAACGAAAGCACGCGAACCTAACGAACGTTACAAAGAAAGCGGTCAAGGTAAGGACAAAAGGAGGGCCACTCTCCCAGGACGTAAAAGACATAGGGGTCGAGGACAGGCAGGAAAAATCATGCCACTTCATACAAATGAAGTCGCGCCGTTGGGAAGGGGGGGACGCGCTTTTCCGACTTTAGGTGGCAATGAAACGCGTCCTCAAGCTGCGAATCACTCACCAAAGGAAAAAAGGAAGCCACCCTAAAAAAAAGGAAGAAAATCACCTCAAGAAAATCCGGGAGGATGTCTCGGCCCACTAGACAAGAGTAGCAAAACTGCCGAGAAGTGAAGGACACAAGCAACAGCAAAAAAGTTCCGTCCCTCTAAAACCTGCAATAGAGAATAAGAAGGAAATCAGTCCTTAGAGGTAAAAGGGCAAACAACCTGATGTCAGTCAAAGGTCGTGAAAAGGGAAAATATCACCCGCCGCGAAGTTCCGCCGCAAAGCTTCAGCCTCGAAACCCGAAAAAAAAACTAATCAACTTCCACCATCGACTCGAAAGGGGGCAACCAAAGATAAAAAGATCGCGCAAAGCCTCTGAGCGCACATGGAGAGGCTCGGGGAAACTAATTTAAAGGAAAGCATAACAATAGATCAGGGTTCACAAGTAGAGGGAACCGTCCGAAAAAAAAAAAGCCTGGAGGGCAACGGGCATCCACAAGCCGAGACCACGAATAAAAACGAATCGAAAAGTCTCGCTAAAAAGGGAAAAAAAGGCTTGAGGCGAAACCGCCCCAAGAAAAAGACGCAGGGACACATGCACAAAATGCTCCTGAAAGATTGGGAGAGCTAAAATCCGCTCCGAGGGTCAAAACCCAGGGAATTACAAGAAGAAAAACAGGATCCGCGCGAAATAAGGGGGGGGGACATATGGGGGAAAAAAAAAATCTCACCTGGGAGAGGCAAGAAGCACGACGCTTCATCGATTTTTGGAAAAAAAAAATCAAACGTAGGAACCTTTGCAGGGACGCTGATAACGAAGAAGAGGGGACACATCACAGCCTCAGAATTCAGAGGCGGACAAAAAAATACGAAAAAAAAGAAAATAAACAGATCACATAGAGGCGCAAAGAAGAGAGTAATACTCACGGGCAACCACAAAATTTTGAGAGCCTGGGACGGAAATCAGAACGCTAGGATACCGCCTGCAAGATAAAGGGGGGAAGTTCGCAAAGAAAACCAGGGACGAGTATACTCCCATCTAAAAAAAGCTCATCTCCTGAGAACCAGAAGAAGGGCCATCCAATGAGCCGCCATCGAAAAAAGTCAATCCAATCACAAAAAATAAAGAAAGAAAGGGGCAAAAGTTTGGCACTACAACTCTCCATCAAAGAATCCACCAAAAGGACTTTGGGGACCGCTCACTGAAGTCCTACAAGAACGCGCAAAAAACCAACGCAGAAGCGCCCGGAGAAACCATGAAAAATCTCCTAACCTAAAGGGCAGGCCTGAGGGTCCCCCGACTGGGACCAAAACCCTCAGCAAGTGAATCATCGAGGCCCATAACGATCAAACTCTGGAGAAGGAATCCAGTGCATGATATAGGATAAAAAAAACCTTAGAGTATTCAAGAGTTCTAAAGCACAGGATTACAAGGACTGAAGAATGGAAAGAAAGGGTGATGATGAGGATGGCGGCGGAAGGTGAGAAACTTATGGAGAGGTTTACGAGGGGTGTTACTTAAAAAAGCTGGGAGGGGGGGAATGGGAGGAAGGGGGGTTCGGGTTGGGGGAAACGGCCGAGGGCAAAAAAAGGGACGATGGGTGGTGGAGATGTGAGTCTAAAAGGGGGGGTAGAAGAAAAGGTTGTTCTTTGGGCGTGGGGGGTGTGTGTAGGTCAAGAAGGGGGTCGGAAAAAAGTTGGGAGCAGGGGCAAGGGGACTAACGTGGGACTAGGGGGAAATATGGAAGGGTTCTGCGGTAGAGGGAGGATCTCGGGTTTTTTGCGACGAGAGGCGATTGCCCTGATGGTAGAGGGGGGCGGATTGGGGACGTTTATCGAAACGTGCAAATTGGGTTGGATCAAGGCCGGAATCGCTGGAGGGCATCAAGATGGATGGGGGGGGAAGCTGGTTGTCCTGAAGCCATTGGGATGTGATTGGGGGGGGGTATAACACGCTGACAATGACAGCGCCGGAGAATGGGGGGGGGTGGGGTAAAAAATACGAGGTTCTAGTGAACGGGGATACGACGCAAAGTGCGGTGAAATTTTGGAAAAACTTTCAAAAAAAAGAGTGCGGAGGGAGGAAGCATGATTTGGAGGTCAGAGAAGATAGTGGGCGGTGTGATCCCGGAAGGAATTTGAAAACAACGGAAAACCGGGGCAGGGGAGAATGGTTCGGGGGGAACGGAGAGTGTGGGGTGGGGGGTTAGCGGTTCGGAAGACAGGATATCTGTACTGGGGAGGAGGCGGAGGAATTGCTCCTTAAGCGAATTTGCTGAAAAGTGGGGGAAAAGAAGTCCACCGTGTGGGGTTAAAAACAGCCGAATGGGAAGGGGCCACGGGCGATGAGGGCGAATTTGCTTCAGGGGACGAAACGACTAGCCGTTCAGAAAGTGCCCGGATTCAGACGAGGAGGCGCGAGGCTGGGATTTGGGGGACTAGCTGAGGAGAAGAGCTGATTGCGATTTTTAAATGGCGATTCTCTCACGACATTGGCGGAGAAATTGCGCGGCACGGGGGGGTATAGGAAAGTATTAACTAAATGGAAAGTGGCTCGCAGGGGGTAGTTTGGGGTGAAGAGAAGAAGAATGATTTAAAGGGACGCGCGGAGGCACGGGTCTAGACTGGGTCAAGTTAGGCGGAAATGAGATCACCGGGGTTCGGGATTGGTTGGGGCAAGAAAGAGGAAGTGAAAAGGGTAAAGTGGTGGAAGGTTATATGTGAGTCAGGACACAAGAGCGAGGGGAAGGGATCTGGACACAACGCGCTGGACGGAGATTGACTACAACGGGCGGAAAAAAGAGAATGGCGATTAATCTTCTAGGGTCTATTTTTGCGGTTGCAAAAAAGGCGTTTAAGGTCAGGAAGGGCTATTAAAAGAGGGTTAAGCGAAAAAAACCGGAAGATGGATTTGGGAGGAAGAGAAGGTAAAAAATTTCGGACCAGGGAGATGGGAGGGGGAGGGATAGGGGAATCAAAGAGTTAGAGGGGGGGGACGTCTGGAGAGCGGTTGGAAGAAGAACAGGGGTCACGACACAGACACAGGTCCGATGCTAAGTCTAAGAAAGAACGCTTAGGAGGAGCCAGTCAGGTCGTGGATTCATAGTTGGAAGGAAAAAAAGAACTTAGGGGAGGGGGCCTCTAGGTTTTCCGCTTGTCGAAATGAAGGCCTGTAGGGGGGAATTTGACGAATCAGAAACAAGGGCGAGAGATTCGCGATGCAGAAGGGGGGGAGAGAGGGAAAGGGGGGATAGGAATTTGCTCTGGGAGGGGGGAGATTAAATTAGGTTGGTGGGAAAGCGACAAAAGTAAACTAAAGCCAGTATACAGGTATGTGGAGAATGGGGGAGAACGGGGCGGGGATTGAAGTGCGGAAGGAATGGCAGTGGGGGTCTTTTAAGACGAGAAAAGCGATTTAATGAAGGGCGTGAAATCTATAATAAGAAAAAATAGATGAACAGAGGTCCATGATGAGGGAAGGGAGTCTGGACGGAGGATAGAAGGAGACGGACGTGAAAAAAGGTTGATATTATATCTCGTCCATGTTTCCCAATTAGGAAAAACTAGGAATTTTCTGCAAAAAGGTATAGCTAGGAAATCGAGCTTGCCTTTTGGGAGGGCGGGACTGGATTTCCTGATAAGTGTGGATGGACGTCATTTGTTGAGGTATGACCTCGAAGGAGCGTGAACCGTTTGAGAAGTATAAGATGTTGAGGTCAGGCGGTTCATTTTGGGGATAGACGCAGGCGATGAGGCTCGTCAGGGAGAACGAGGTTATTCCGAAGTCAGGGGCGATGTGAGGGGCGGTGTGGGGGAGGGGGTGGGTGCTGAGAGGGAAGGAAGGAAAGAAAAAGCCAAGGGGAACCCAAAGGTCGAAAATACAAAAAGGGGACCAAGAAAGAGCATTGCCAAACGGAAAGTGCATAAGGGAAATTATACTGGGGGGGGAACCCAAAGAATTAACAAGAGTTAAAGAGTCTGCTTTCATACCATAAAAACGGCTAGGAAAAGAATCAAATAAAAAGGTCTGATCCCCGCAAATGATGGGGAAAGGCGGGGAGAGGGTTGGATCATGGTTTGTGGTTGTGCGGCGTAAAGAGGACAGGGAACTTTGTGGGGTTTTCTTCCAACGTGGGAGTAGGGTGAACTATATTCAAAGGGGGTTGAGAGCCAGAAGACTTCAGGGACGTAAAAAAGGGGTGGCGAAGGTGAAAGAGATGAAGGGTCGTATTGGCTTTTGAATCGGATGGGGGCAGAGACCGAGGACTGTGGAGAGAACTCGTGGAATGTTAAAGAGGAGATCCACGACAAAGACTCTGATGCGGTGGGGATTGGACGTGAGTCAAGGAATCATAAGTGAAGGGAGTTACATGTTCCAAAAGATCAGTGAAAAAAGAGAGGTGTCATCCGATAAGTATAAAGGCAATTGGCGCCAATCGACGATAATGCGTGGGTAGAGATGGCCTGGGGTCGGGCGGGGAGGAAAAAGGAGCTAGAAGGATGGTTGAAGGTAATGCGGGAGGATCGGAATCGGGGGGGGGGGAAAAAGGGTACTATTTTGGATGGGACCGCCGATGACAACCTGGCGAGGGGCGCCAAAACGCGGTTGGTATACACTACGCTAACGTGGAGCAAAAAAAGGAGGGAGGCTTAGGACGGGGTTACAACTTCGGGGGAACGATGCGAAAAAGAACTAAAAAACAAACTCAATATACTAATCTAGCGGTGGGAGTCAAGCGGGGAAGGCTTGTGCACATTGAAAAGGGCTTCTACAAGAGACGCCACGAACATGAAAAACCGCGGACGGGTAGACGAAATAGGAGACTGGAAAGAAAGGGAATGCACAATACCTGGGGGGATAAAAAGCCCCCAAACTAAGGAACAAGGGTAAAACGATAGGGGGCCCCATTCAAGTGTCCAAAAAAAAAGGTTTATTAATCAAATAGGTTGAGGACAGCAATAGTGCAAATGGGAACAAGACAAAGAAGAAGGGATTCAAGACGCGAATACTGGCCGCGTTTTTTACTGAACATAAAAACACGAGGAAAGACGTCCGGAACCTTCACAGATCACGAGAGGGGGGAGGGGAATCTATTTCAAAAAACCTCGAGGGTAAGGGAAACGCAAACGATTAGCTTGCTAGACCGCGATCCGCACCATCAGGAAGAAAAATAAGAGGAGACTCCACTACTCAAAGAGTTTCGAAAGATCGGCTGAGGAACGCCGGGAAAATTTGTAAAAAGGCTTGCGGCTAAAACGAGGTGCCGTTCGAAATTTAAAGGGGGGCAAGACCAAAGAGGGCATCTGGGGAGAAGGGGGAAGAAAAACTACTGGGGAGGAAAAGAAAAACGAACGAAGATCCGGTGAACAGCAGGGGGGAGCCAGCCCAGGCGAAACCTCGTTAATGCTGGGGGCAGGTTAAAAAGGCCAAAACAAAGATGGAGAGTCAGAAAGTGGGGAAAGGTGGGGGAGCGGGGTATATGGAGTGAAAAAGCCTGGGTATTATATTTCACCACAAAAAAACCTCTATACGAAAAGGCAAAAGGAGAGAAATAAAAGGAGGTGGCGTGGGGGGGGGGGAAGACCGGCAGGTATCAACCGGTCCCCACCTTGCTCTCGGACATAAGAAAGCCAAAGGGCCCTCTAATCACACCCCAGGAAGAGGGATGACGAGAAACGGGTAAACCTCACTTGGCGAGCCGAATAGATAGCAGAACGGGAGGAGGGGTGTCGATCGAACTGATCAGGGAAAAGCAAGGCTTCAGGAACGGGGCATGCCGGGGAGAAAAAATTCCTCACTAGGGACATGGTGGTAGCAAGGAAGCCAGAAAAGCCCTTCAACTCAGAGTAGGGGGAGTAGGGAGGGGGAGTCAAGAGAAAAGGAGTTGGACCAACAGTGAAAATGGAGATGAGTTGTTTCAAGTCCAGTCACTCGGCCATGGACTTGTCCGAGGTAAACACCCGGAAACATAAGGAACCGCTCGCACTAAAAGGAAAGAGAAGATCAAGGGAAAAAGCAAGATCCTGACTGTTAGGGAGGGACTCACGATCTGACATGCCGAAGCCGCTCACAACACTCTGGTCTTGGTCCCAGGGAAAAAGAAAGAAAAAAAGCGAGCTCCTAGAGGAGTCAAAAAAAAGCAAACAAGAATAGAGATGGTCGAGGCGCTCTGTCAAAAACCTTAGCCACATAAAAAAGGGCCGGCGAAAATTCGTGCATAAATGGAAGGAGGGAAAGCGATGAGAAGAGATATCAATCCAGTTTCGGCACAGGAAAAAGAATTTAACAAAGGTTTCAGAAGGGAGAACTGGAAAGGTGGTGGAAATCTTGAGTACTGTCGAAAAAAAAGAGAGTCACGGAAACCCAAACTTGTCTCCGTGAAGGATAAAAAGCACATAATGAGAAATTCATAAGACGCTCGGAGAACCCGGAGACAGAGAGTTCGAAAGCCGTCCGGCGCAACTGGACGGCAGAAAAAAGAGGGGGCCTCGCCATAATCGTGAGTTTAAGTAGTTGAAAAGGGACAACATACCCTAAAAAAGGGGGAACGGGAGGAAAAATAGGAGAACCGCCGGACATCGAGACGAAAAGGTGACTGGCCTGGTCTTCGGAAAATAAATTCAAGCTCAGAGGAGAAAAAAAATCTCAAAAATAGAGAAGGAGCGCGGATAATAAGGAGGATGGAAAGCGCCAAATCTCCGTGAAGAAAAAGAAATTGATCGTAGAAGAGCGGGACAGGCACCCCATTGCGGATAAAAAAGGGATATGTAAAAGATCGCAGGTTGGGGGGGACTAACTAGTCCAAGCCGGTGAGGGTGATCGAAGGAAAAAGGACGGCGATTGACGGAAAAAGACAAGCAGGTGCGATCGAAACTTCAGCAGTTAAAACTCGGGAACTGAGGTCGACAACCGAAGCGGGGGGAGCACGGTGTCTAACTACAAAAGGAAGGGTGGGGGAAAAATGCATCGAGCTTCAATCATCCCCAAGAGAAAAAAACAAGTATGGAGGAAGGAAAAAAAGAAAAAATAGAGGGGGGTATGTCAGAAGAGAGATGGAAGGAGAAAACGGGCTCTCAGGAAAAAAATGACATACAACCCGACAGTTTCGACGGTATACTGCAAGGGAAGCAACGAAAGCTGAAGTGGGGGCGATCTCAAAGTTTTGAGGGTATTAAAGAACCCCGAGGCGGGCCATCGACCCTTCTAAGTAACACTATAGCGAATGTAGGAAAAAGGAGTACGCACATCGGAAATGGAACAGGACCTGGACTGGGAAGGAGCTTGAAACTCGACAGATCAAGGGGAGAGGAGCGGGAAGATTTGGCGAGGTCAACCGATCTGTCAGAAGCTTCCCGGACGCGGGGGGTCGGTTTGTGTGTGTAAAAAGGGGAATGGAATAACCATTGATGGCCATTTCTACAAGGAATGAACCGTTGAGGAAGTGCGAATGAAGGAGGGGGCGAAGAAGTATGTACACGGCCGTCTAATTTATGAGGTGTCAGAAAAAGGATAGACTCTACGATAGAAGGAAGGGGGAGAAAATGAAGGCTGCTCCGGCATGCGGCATCAGATGATACTTAAAACCGGTAAGGACAACGCATCCTCCTTAAGGTATCGGCGGGGGAGGGGAGACTTAAACTGGGGAAGGTATAGCCGGATTGGGACGAACAGCAGAAGAACCATCACGAAAAAAAAATAACTCTCACAGAGAGGCCAGAAAAAAACTTAAGCCCGGGCAGATATCTCGTCTGCCTCGCGGTGGGAGAGGGAACAATTCAAAAAGGAAGTGTCCCGTAAAAAAAAATTACTCAACGCACCGAAAATAGTGGAGGTGGGGGAAAAGAAAAAAATCGCTAACAGAACTCGCGAAGGAGGTTGGTCAAAACATTGGGAAGCCTCAAAGAAGACGAGCAATGGGCTCGTCGGGGGGCTCACTCGTAATCCAGAGGCCAAGGAGAAGATCTTGGGGGGGGGGGTACGGAGCGGATCTTCGACTATAGGAAAAACGGCTCGGCCGAGAGAGATGAGCCTTGGGACATCCTCCGTAATGGGACGCTGTGAAAAAAAAAAAAGAAAAACGGTTCTATCCCAAGGGCCTGAGAAAAAGAACTCTATGGGATGTCGCCAGAGGAACAAAGGGGGGAGTCGGGGCGGGGTAGTTGCAACTAAAAAAAAAAGAGCTAAAAATTGGCCTCAAGAAAGGAAAATTGCAGGCGAAAACAATGAAGCTTCGACGGAGAAAAGGAAAAAGCCCTTCAGAGATGATAGAGGAGGCGCACACCGGGGAGGTGAAGAAAATCGGAATTTTCGGGGAAAAGTTAATGGGCGTAACTCTGGAACGGCGGAAACTGGTCAGATAGCTTCTGACCGAAGGGGAAAAGAGGACCCACCCACGCCGCTACTTAGTAGACCATTGTGGAGAGCTCACTGTATTAAGAACATAACCAGGGTTAATCCCGAGAAAAGAAAAAAGGGTCATAAAGTGAAAAAGCCAAAAGATGGAGATACAGCTGAAGATACTGGGGGGAGACTTGGGTTATAGGGACATAGCGGTATATTTAAAAGGGGAACTACGGGTGGCGGGAAAAAAGGATAGAGGAAATCATCAAGAAATTAAAAATAAAAAAAAGGATCTTACTAGCTTAGCCAAACCATGGAAGTTTGGGGCAAAGAGCGGGAAGGCCACTTCCGAGAAGAGAGGGCGGGGGGCACAGGGGTGCAAACGGCCGACTCCTCTATCGCAAAAGGTAGGGATCACCTTAAAACGGAGAAGATCGAAAGAGTGTGGAAGGTTAGGCAAGGAAATCAGATGGTGATGGCGCATCATTAAACTAATGAGTGGGCATGCCTGGGAAAAGGGAAAGGGAGTACCAGACCGTGAATGGAAGGGAACACCCGAGGCACAAAGCGGGGGACAGCCCGGGCGTTTTGTCACTAGTGGGGGCTAGGGAATGGTAAAAAGGAGTGAGGGGCTTCACGAAACTGGAGGTGGAAGAGGAAGGGGGGCAAGCTAGAGGGGAAACTTCAAAGCGGAGAAAAGTGGTTCTCTCAAAGATGGTGAACTTTAAAGATTAGAAGAAAGGCGAGGGGCGCCACGCAGCTGGGCTCAAAACAAGAGGAGGAAGGCGAGATGTGCGAGGGCAAGAACTTCCTCCCCAAATGAATTCCGTGGAAAAAAACCGACTCTAGTCGGCGAGCTCACTAAGGAAAATTCAAGTATGGGGGGAGGGAACCAAGGTGGTAACAAGGACATCATCTCCAATGTTCGGCACGCCACGGCGTCTTTTTAAAACTTTCTCCGACTCGCCTCTTGAAGAGAGATCCAAAAAAGAAACAAAGAATAAAAAAACAAAACCGGAAACACACAGAGAGGAGGAGGGTCACGATCCACTAGGCAATCCTCATAGGCCAGTCCAGACCAAACAAAAAAAAAACGCTGTTGTCCAGCCATCAGATCTCAAAAAGGGAAAAAGTTATCGCAATCGCAGGAATTGCGGGGGTGAAAAGGGAAGGACTCACGAGAACGGGTTGGGCACGGATGGTTTCCAAAACCGGAAGGACCTGTGAAAGGACAAACAGAGGAAGACTGGAAAGACAGTGCCCGACGGAAGAGGAGGAGTGATTCATTAATTAAAAAAAAAGAAACGATAAACAGATCGCGGGGAAAAACCATGTGAGAAATAAGGCGTCCACAAAAAGAAAAGAGTCGCACGGTAGCTTAAAAAAACGCCACAAAAAACGACGGCCGTCTGGCTGAACTCAAACCTCAAGCACCAGACAGCGACAAGTCGGTGGAGAAAAACGAACACAAGGAGCACTGCTTGGGAAACGCAGGAGCCGGGACCAACCTTAGAAAAAAATCAGCCGGTCCATACGTAGTGTCGTCTTAAAGAAACGTGAGGGGCGATGTCTGTATGTACTGGAGAAGGCACTGTTAAATCATTCTCCGGGGGTTGAAGAGATGCAAGCCGAGCCCTAGGGGGGGAAGCTTGTGGGGGATGTTCCAATCTGTGAAAGCGATCCCCTCATGGCCTTCGGGGTGGGGAGCCCGAGGAGAATACCCTCGGGGTGCTGGGGCGAAGCTGTGTCCGAGTGGTGAGGGGGCAGGGGGTACGGGGGGAAAAGGGGACGAGCCCGAACCTAAACAAAAAAAACTAAGACGCACTCGTTCTAAAGAGGGAAAAAGACGGCCGCCAGATTGGACGTAACAAGGAAACAGGAAACAAAAAAATAAGAGCGACACACGACGACATATGGAAATCAAAAGGAAACAACAAACCAAAAAAGGCAGGCACTAATAAGGGGATCTCAAAGTAAGCCCCATAAAGGGAGGACAAGAAAATTCCTAAAACCCGCGAAAAGGGGGAACGATCCCAAAGAGAGACAAGAAGAAGGAACCCTGTCCTTATACAAAAACGGGGTGACTCCCAGCGCACCAGGAAAAAACAACTTTAACAGTAATAACTACAGAAAAAGACGCAGGACAAAGGCATGACCCTCGATAGAAGAAAATAAAGCAATTGCGTTCGTCAAATCCCCTTTCCAATCAACTGAGCGTCAAAAAGAAAAATTGCCGAGAGAGAGAAGTCACACAGCAAAAACTGAGAGGAGAATCAAATATTCCCAAAAGCGAAAAAGGGGATCCACGAGATCTTCTAGAAAGGTTAGAGAGGAGGAAAAAAAACAATTAGGAAAGCTAAGTAGGTAAAGAAGCGGAGAGGGTAAAAGGTGTGGGACAGGGATAGAGGGTAGGGAAGAGGGAGTGGGGGTGGGGATGGAGAGTGTTACGAGAGGTATGGATAATGAGGAGGGGAGAAGGAGGAGGGATGGAGGGGTGGGGGAGGGGGAAAGTGAGGTTAGTAGGGGGATTAGGCTGGCGGGAGTGTAAGGTAGAAAGGTGAGAAGAGGAAGGGGTGGAGGAATAGGGGGGGGGGGAGTAGGCTGGGGCGGGGGGGGAGCGGGGGGGGGGATGGTATGGGAGGAATAGGCTGGGAGGGGGGTAAGGGTTCAAAAAGGGGGGTGAGCAGAAGTGGGGTGAGGGGAAGGAGGGGAGGAAAGGGGGGGGAAGAGGGGAAGGGTAAGCGCGGAGAGAGGCGTGTGCGATGGGGGGAGGGAGGGGGTGGGCGGGGAGGATAAAAGGAAAAAGGGAGGGGTCATCTAACTGGCGAGAAAATCTATCAGTCCGCCTCGCCTTCATCAATAGAGATCTGCTAGCAAAAAAAGAGAGGAATAGGGAAGGTGGGGGGGAAGCGAGGTGAGTGAAGTGAGAGAGTGTACTGGGACGGGGGAAGAAAGGGGGGAGGGTATCGGACATGGGAAGAAAGACGTGAGATTGAGTAGGAAAACGGGCGGCCAATCGAACTCGACGGCTACGAAGGCGGCCTCACAGTGTAGAAAGCGGAAAATCGCGGCATACGAGACGGTAAAGGGGGGAAAATTAAATTGACTACGCGCCAAAGATCCCTGGGCCCCGTTAGCCTTGGGGGGAGAAAAGACGAAGATCCTCTTAGACAGAGAGCCAGAACGCAAAAAAAACGACTATGCTGATTCCGATAACGCAGCCTCCAAGATTAACAGGGGAAAGAAAATTCCATAGAAGCAATAGACCAGTTTTACCACCAAAGGGGAACATCAAAAAAATTCCCATAAAAGAGCGTCTTCCCGTCAACGAAACCTCGACCTCTTAAAGCTTCATAAAGGTAAGATCTAGAAGGGTTGGTAACCTTGGAGGGGGACGGGAAGGGTCAGAAAACTCACATAGTCGGCTGAACGAGCAAAGACAACCACATCTTAAAAATTCCTGAGCAAAAAAAAATCCCACTTCAGGAGGGCTCCCCTCAAGAAAAAACCATCGGAAACGGATTGGAAAACATCTCCTCACTTGCCGCACAAAAGTTGAACCGCACCAAAGTCCATCGTACGGCAAAGGAACTGGGCATCAAGCGTCGAGAGGACGCTTACCAAGAAGGGGAAAGAAAGTCTTTGCACTGAAGCAAAAAGGGGGCCCATTGCTCGCAAAGATTCGAAGCCACGCTCAGAACAAAAAAGAAAACGCGCAAACCCCGCGACGGAGGAGAGAACACAATGAAACGACTCCCGCCTAAGCGTAAACTGATAGGGAAGGGAAGGTACTTCCCTACAATATGCACAGACAGACGAAACCGTTTTCAGAGAAGGCACTCGCGCACCAACAAAAGCCCTGTTATCAAACGTGGAAATAACATTATTTCCGGCTCCCGAATCAAAGATATACCGTGACTCAAGTCCTCTTCACGGAAAAAACGCGCCACATAATACGGCAACATCAAACATTCGCCCCCGAAAGAAGTGATCGATTGCAAAAAACCTCCGACCCCCCGTAGTCCAAAGGAACCCTTAAAAAGATGCAACGCGCGAAAAATCTTGGGATTCTCCAAAAAGAAGCACTTCGGGAAGTAGCAAGCGCTGTAACGCGATTTTAAACCCACATATCAGAGATTTGCAGACAGGTAAGAAAGAAACAAATCACAGCATCGGCGGCGCGCCAAAAAACATTCCAAGACACCATCCGAGCGCACATGAAGGCTGCAGAGCAGAGATTCCAAAAATTGGGCAGGCCGTCGCGCAAAGAACTCCAAGGCCGGCATAGAGAGGTAGAAAATCCCCAGGACGAAAGTCTTCAAAGCACGCCGCCACCGGCGACATCACGAGCAGCGCAATCGGGAGAGAACATCACTCGCAACTCACTCAGACCGAAGGCAACGGTTCCTCTCCCAAATCCAAAAGTACGAAAGAATAACACCGTGGACTGACTAAAAAGGGGTCAGAAAAGCACTCTCACCCATAACCAAAGCGGGCAAACGCGCACCGACCTCCACACCTCCGGAGCACGGACACCCTGCTCTCGAGAAACCCAGACAGACAACGCTAAGGACCTCAATCAAGAAATCCTCCATTCAGGCGCCGGTCAAGAGGGGGAACATTCT
>Ga0179593_1439458_pt1 | contig 18801 bp, 21 predicted proteins | sample CZODoug2_1_08_16_FD_185931 | JGI IMG/M metagenome (GOLD analysis project Ga0179593, IMG submission 185931) | Vadose zone soil fungal communities from Angelo Coast Range Reserve, California, USA - CZODoug2_1_08_16fungal (PacBio error correction) | ecosystem: Environmental > Terrestrial > Soil >...
AAAAACTTTTAACAATTACGGAATTTCAAAATCGTGGGCTGGAGAGCCTTGGACCCCTCGAGGCCTTTTTCCGCGGGGGTGTACACGCAAAAAATTGGACAGCACAGGTGAGAGGAAAAGCTATTTTCAAACTGTGCTCGAAGACAGAGGAGTGGGGGCGGACACGGTGAAAGAACTTAGGAATATAGGGCAACTGCGAGTAGGGAAACCAGAGAATCAAAGCTCCGAATTCCGACTTTAAACTGAGGCGTTCTGGCGGAGGACGATACGTTTGAAACCAAGACGACCCAAAAGTCCTGCTGATTAGGTCAATTCACCCCCACCACACGGAACCAAAAAAAAAAAAAAGTGGATTCGATTGGAGAACCTGAAACATCGCAAAACAGCTCAGAACAGAATAAGGGAGTAACGGTCAGGAACTGTTCAAAACCAGAATAGAACGATACATTCCGGGTGGGAATACACAACTTTGGGACGAAAATTTTGTTGATCAATAAACCTTAGGGTTGAAACATGGGGGGAAGGTACAGTAAAGTGTAACGAGGGGGGGGAACAGTGAAGAAATAATCAACTGGATAAGAGGGGGAACCGAATGTCCTAATCAAGGTGGACAGGCCGAAGTTAGCGCAAAAGGAGGCAGGAAAACCAAGCGCAAAACAACAACACGCTTTACCTAAAAAATTCAAGGAAGGTCATCAAACTATCGCAAGAACAAACTTCTGGAGCGGCCTCCCACATTCGGCAAAAAATAGGGGAGATTCTGAAGGACTCGGTTGGCGCTGGACAACTTTGAACGGAAAGGGGAGAGGTGCCATGCTGCTCGGAAGACCTGCTCAGGAGACGGAAAAAAAAAAAGGATAGCGGCCTAGAAAGAAAAACCAAGAAAGGGCGGCTCAGCGCGAGTCTATTGCCGGTCGTGAAAACGTGTGACGCGGGTCGCTGGCAAAAGCCTCTTGGGGTAACCATACGGTCAAAAGAGTCTTCCTACAAGGGGGAAGCAGAATATCTATGGAAGCCCTGGAAGTAAAAAGCTCACTCGAAGAAAAGATAGCACAGCCCGATCTGGGTCAGATTAGTCTAGGCCCGGCCGCGAAAAAATAATCGCAACGGAGAGGGGTCGAAACTCAAAATGGCACTACTAAACGGAAGAACGTAAAAATAGCGCACCAAGATGGGACTTCCAATGCGTAAAAAAAGAACATGGAAGATCTGAGGACAGTGGGGAGGCTCAATGCAGAGAGCAAGCTCCGACCAGGGTCGTTCCCGTCCCTTATGGAACTGTCAAACGGGTAAAAAAAGAAAAATGAAGCAAAAAGTCATGGGAACTTGGTGGAGGGGAAAATCGTAGTGTCATCGACGGGACCGTCCAGCAGGGCCACCAAGTACCAGAGAGAAACCGTTGTTTTAAAAACTGTCAAGGATGGGGGACCCGGGACAAGGGGGCCTGGAGGGGGATCAGTCGAGATAAAAGCTCAGGTCACTCGATCTGCTGGCCCAATAAAACGCAGACTGGGACCCCAAGGAGAACAGTCTCCGGGTCGTCGACGTAGAAAGTACTCATACCGCGCCGAACGATCCGGAGAAAAGGGGGGAAAAAGTGAACTGGCGCTGAAATCAGCGGAAAAACGAAATCGTCGCACAACTAGGCAAAGAGCAACGACTGCCTGCGCGATCGACGTGGGGGGGTCAAACAAACGCTGGGAGGTCTTGCGAGAAAGATGCAGGAAAGATCGGCATGGAACCGAGGACCTTGGACAAATAAAAGCACAATGAACGCGGCCATCGAGTCGGAGGCCGAGGCGATAAGGCGAAACCGGGAAAGAATCATCAGAACGTAGTCGAGGAAGCGGCGTCAAACTGACGGGCGGCGAAAGTACGGGTGACAAGCCGGCGCTTGAGACCGGCTGCAAAAAGAGGCAGATGAAGTTCCGCGGAACATGCATCAATATGGTGGCTGACTAAGACCATTCTGTTCACCGCGCACGGCGGAAATTGAGCAAACGACTCGATAAATGCGGTCAAACAGCTACAAAAGTACCCAGAGTACCGCAAATTAGAAGCCAGATCTAAGGGTAGAAAGGAGAAACCGCGCGGTTATTTAGGGCAAAAAATTAGTAAGGGGACCGACAGAGGTGCCAGCCGTGAATAACAAAACAAACCAATGGAAAGTGGGGGATACGACAAAAACGATCAGTCACCGCCCGAGGGGGGGGGCAACCATCGCGGGGACGACGAGTCGCTTCCCCATTTGTAAAAAGTGCTTAAATAATAGGGGCAGTTGGGCGACATGCTTACATTTCCCATGAGTTTCAATAGTGACCCAAGGGGGGCACCCAGTCACAGAGGAAAGAAGTCACTTCCCGAAAAAAAAAGCAGAAAAAACAGGACAAGAGGGTGGCAGAATGGGAGCCAAACGGCGAAATGTAACGCAGCGGACTAGTCACAGACTAAAGCCGAAAAAGAAGGAACCAGGCAACAAACTTTCGAGGTTCTCCGAGCGGGGAGAAGTAACGACCATCGTCAAGAGCATTAATCCGACGTCGTTGACACGCTGGCAACTAACGGGTAAAGATTTTCAAACGTTGGTCGGGACGTTCTACAGGATAAGAATGAGCCAGAAAACGTCAGGTAGACACGATATTGTCAGAAGTTGTTGCCAAAAAGGGAAGAGTGTATGTCACAATGGAAAAAAAAAACCGGTATCGGAATCCAACGGACTTTCCTGCGACACGGAGGAAGAGAGTGTGGGTTTCACTGGAAGGATGCAGGCGTGATCGTCTGCAAAAAGATAAGCATGATGAAGTTTGGTTTCGACCCACATACGCGAACGCGCCAAAAGGTGAATGGGGGTTTCAAACGCTGGGGTGAAAGAAAGGATGAACGCAGGCTATTCGAATGGTGCTTGGTCAGCTTGAGCTGAAAGAGGGCGTTGGGTTGGGCATCTAAAGACACAACGGAGGAGTGGGACCACGAAAGAGTCAGCATCCGGGCACGATCCTAAGAGCGAAAAACAAGCAAACAGTCAGACTAGAAGATGATCCGATAGCCTTTCAAACACAATAAGGAAAACCCAAGGAAACCGCCAACTGGGGTCACGTGAAAAACTCAACGCATGAAATGCCGATCAGCGATCAAGGCAAGGCTTGTAGCCAGGAACACACAAACACACCTTCGGTGTCGTCTTCAGGTCAGTAGGGGAGACTCAGGTCGACCATAATCGTCAATGTGGGGGTTCAGGGGGTAGCCAAAGGACCAAATAAGCAGACGGGGGAGGGCGGGATCCATTGGAAAAAGGTGACCGTCCCGAAATCGTCGGAAAGTGTCTGTAGGTTCCCTTGTTTCCTCACGGAATTGATGAAGGGGACATGTCCCACGGCCAAGAAGCAGAAGACAGCAGAAATACCAATCGACAGTGGTAGGGGCGGTTCGAACGCATGTCTCCACTGTGGAAACAATGGTGCAGCATGCAAGCGTACGCGCATGTGGATCCAACGTAAACAAAACAAGGGCTGGACTTGCTTTGTGGCGCGAGGAGAAAGTTCGTCAGGATATCAAAGGCCGTTGTTAAACACACCAAAGGGAATGGCAAGGCCACTTCAAGGGAAGTCAGCCGTAAAAAGAACCTGGCACACGATGACGGTTCAAACAATGGGTTAAGAGAAAGTAAAGCCATGACCATTTCAACCGATGGTTTTCCAAAGGGTGGAAGAGGGGGAAAAAGGGTGGATCGGAATAATCCGCCAAACAGGTGAAACTCGACAATGGGAACAATGAAATCGCTGGAAAACACTAACAGTGCGAGGAAAGAACCATCAAACTACAACGGGTTCCCAAAACCGACACTAGCCGAACTCAAGAGGATAGGGGGTAATGGCCGATTGCAAACAAGGAAGTCCTTATCGTGCGAAAGCAAAAAAGGCGGCGGGGGAGGAAAGCCAAGGAAAACGGAGGTTAGTGTTATGGTTCAGCTCCTGAAATTCCAAGTTTGAAAGGCGTAAACAGCACCGATGAATCAATTTCGTCCGAAGCGGGACAAAAAAAAGGGGGGGTGGGGCAAAAAAAAAACAGCTTGAACATCTGCCTTCCGACAGGTGTGCGGTCCAATTTGAGGAATCGACACACAAAAGCCCGATCGATCTCGGGAGGGGTTGATGCAAGGTCCACGTATGGGGCAGTTTGTAACAAAAAGCAGACGAAAAAGAAAAAACTCCACGCCCAAAGCTCACGGCACCAAGACCTCCAGCAGTTGGTCTTAATAGGGACAGCAAAAGACCTTGAGGAATCAAGAGGGGGTTCGAGAAGGCCCGTTGAGGACGCACGTGCAAGAAAAGGTCTTCATCACGGGCTACAGGGCCGTTTCCGGGCGGGCAAGGAAAGCAACTCACAAAATAGCGTGGAAAGGAGAAGAGAAAGGCACTATGGTATTGCGAAGCCGGGTGTCCAACAAACTGCAGTGAGGTACAAAAGAAAGGGGCCCGGACGTGGGGGAGATCAACGAGGAGAAATCCAGGCCCCGAAAGCGTGGCAAGGAAGCCCAAAATAAAAGACGCGCGCGGCTTTAACTGGCCAAAAAACCAAACCACGAAAACAGGACCAGCGAACGACATAACACGGAGACACAACCCGGTGGCCCATGTTGTTCTCCTTTGGGTTTGACCAGGGACACTCAAAAACGTCACGGGACAGTCCATCCTGGCCTTACATTGGGGCAAGCATCGTACTTTCAAGGAGATGCCGCGGGGATCGGAGCTGTACAAGTCTAGCCAGCTTGGTTTAAATTGGCGTGAATCGAGGGAGGAGAGGCCGGGGTGTAAACTTCGCCGATTAGAGGGACCGGCGGCGGTTAGGTGAATATACCTGCAAGTTATAGTGGTCAAAAGCCTCAAATTGCAGAGAAACAGTACGCAAGACTGCTCGAGTGGAAAACGCAAGGGCTCGGAGGGCGCGGAGAAAAGGGGGGTGGAAAAGCGGGACGGCATGAAATGATTGCCCATGCCTGGGGAGAACAGTGGGAAGAAAAGCGCGAAGTAAAAAAGCCAAACTGGAGGCCAGCGAAAGGGAATCGACGTCCGGGACATGGAAAGGGAGACGGAAGGGGGCCCTGGAATGTTTTTCGGGGTCAAGAGAAAGGCGATATTCAAGAAAGGCCGCCAATAGACATTTCCGCCACGTAACTAGGTAAAAAATGGGCAGGGCGGCCCCTCGCGGGAAAAACAGGTTTCCTATCCAAAATAGACAAAAAGGAAAATACAAGGGGCGCCCATTTTGTTGGAGGCATGTAAAGACGAGTGGGTATTGCGAAAAGGGGGGGGTGGCAGGCAAATGAAGGGGGACGAAGGGTTGGTTTGGGTCAATTGGATGAACAAAAGGGGTAGGCAATTCGGGGCAGTGAGCTTGGTCGACATTCGGAAAGGGGGATTAAAAGATAAATGACTAAAACACAGCAGGCCGCAACTTTTTTAGCGGACCTTCCAAGGCAAAAAAGGTTGTGGATTCAAAAGGGCGGCATAATGTGTTGGATCCAGGAAAAACGGCGTTGGAGCATCGATCGGAGGTGCGACGGGGGGGGAATCAACGTTGTATTGCATCTGAGAACGAGAGGGTGTGGGGCGTGACGCAAGGACGAATGGAAAAAAGGTGAATTAGCGGGATGAAAACTTCTCCCGATAGAAAAAGAGGTTAATGGAGGCGGGGTTGGGTCAAGTAAATTCAAAAAAGGAAGCAGCGCTTTTAAGAAAACGGGGGAATCTGCGATCTAGACATGTTCCAGAGGTTGCCGTGATCCGCAGGAGCAGGGGTGGGTCCCTCAGGACAGAAAAATACACTGGAATTTCGAGAAAAGTGCGGGAAAAGCGAACGAGCTGGGGGTCAGCGAAAGTAGGTGCTACTGCCGGACCTCCCAAGACGTCAGGGGCTACTGTGGTCAAGTGGAGACGACATGCCGACATGACCAAAGTTTTCGAAAGATAAACAAACAAAAGAGGAAGAAAAGAGAGAAGTAGAACTTTTGGTCGGTCAAGAAAGAGGGTTTGCACAGAGTGGGCTTGAGATACTGGAACCACGTAGCCGCGACGGGGTCAAAAAAAAAGGCATTGCGCACCGGACATTTGGAAAAATCCAAAGAGGGGGGGAACGGAACACAAATGGGTGACGTTTCTCGAATAGACGCAGATGTGGGGGCTGGGAAACAGAAGGACGACTGGGAAACTTCGAGGAAGGGAACGGTGCGCAAACCGCTCAAATACAAGTAAAGCGATGCTTCAATCAGTTGCGATGAAAATGTGCCCCCTCCTCCAAAACAACTAGTGATCGGGTTCGTTCGAGCGGAAGCAAGCAACACACCACGTTCGATTGCATAGAGGGCAAAAATATACAAAAACGAAGATCGATGCGAATAATGTTAAAGTCGGTTACCGGACAAAAAAAAAAGGAGAAGACTGAGGCAGAGCTTCCGGGGTCGGATACACAAACGGGGTCGCCAATTGGGGGGGGTAAAGAAAGGCATAGGGGTTTGCCAGGGGGGGTAAGTGAAAAGGGGGGTAAAATGTGGGGGAAGAGGGCACGAGAAAAAAAAGGCAGGGGTTGACCTGACCACTGGGCATCCGGAATTACTACGAAAAACGGAGGATCGACCCCAATGAACATCCGAACTCACACGCTGACTCCTCGCGAGAGAAGGACTAAACTGACTGAAAATCACACAACGTCAAAAATCTGCAGGCCTCCCAACATCGCCTAGGTGGAATGTCAATGCAGGTGGGGCTCTGGTCACATGGGGGCGAGACGGCAATTGCCAAGGCGGAAAAAACAGGGGGGTCTCTGCGCAATGGGCCAGGAAATAGAGGCAGGAACACCCAAAAGAGCCGGGCGAGAGAAGCTCGGCGCAGTTCATTTTGCCGGAAGGAAAAAAAATTCGGGGAGGTCCGGACGGAAAAGGGCGGTTACCGGCCTAACGTGAAACTTCGGAAGAAAAAATAAAAAAGTTGAAGAAGTCTAACGGTGCCGGACCGCGGAAGTGGCCATCGCGACCATCGAAAAAACTTGGGAACGGGGCAAAATAAGCCAGCGATGGTCTCAGGAAACAGGCAAAACGACTACCAACAGAGAAAATGGGAAACGAAACAACCGAAAACTAGAACGCGTCAAGGACGAGCTCAAGGGGCCAGAAACAAGGTCTTAAGCCGAATCTAGAAAATTGGACGTCCCGCGTCCTTTAGATGAAAAAAACACGAAACGGTCACAAGGCCAAGTCAAGGGAAAACGCGTGTAGAAAAAAGGAAGAAAACACCATGGGCGAACGGGGTGGTGTTAAGACGATCGGCGGTCGGCTGGTCCGGCTGTCAATGGAAAAGAACAAGAAAAGCAAGACCGTTATTTCCCGAAGGGCACTCTGAGAACAAAGCGGTCCGGTGACTGTAACTGCTCATTCCGCTGGCGGAGACAGGGCCCTCGGAAGGACGAACCAGCATCAATAATGAACCCATATACGCTCAAGGGACGGACGTGAGGACGCGGGTGGAGGGGTACCGAGAAGGAGGAACGGAAACGCACCGTTGTCCAACGTGGGGAGGAAATCACGTAAACAAGCGCCAAAAGGCAGGCATAACAAAAAGCAGAGGAACTCGACTCCAAATGGGGGTGCTCGATGGTCCTTCGGGTCAAAAAGGAAAACAAAACTGCTGGGGAGGTCGAAAGAAAGTTGGCATAAAACAAAAGTTGGGAGAGACGGCGGTGGAACTGGGGGAAGGGCCAGGGAAACCGAACAAAAAACGCCATCGGAGACGGAGGCCGAGGGATCCGACCTAAAAAAAACGGCCCGCATCATAGGCAGTCGAAATTGAAGACGAGAAAAGAAGCGGACGAAATTGAAAATGTGACTCCCGGCGGCAGGCGACTCCTCTTGAGGAAAAAATCTCGGGACAAAAGCGTAAAAAAACAAACGATGGTGCGAACAGTCCCTGGGAATTAAAAAGGCCGCCCGCCGAAGCGTAAACGCGGAAAAAGAAACTGCAAGAGTGGTAAACCCATTCAACCTGATCCTCCTGGCAAGCGTCAAGAGAATTGGGGAAACCCTTTGACAGGGTGGGATGGCGCGGGTTGGTCACAAGGCGTGCATCCTTTGGTCGCGCACGGGGAAAGCGAAAAATCTTTCAACCCGGGAGGGTTGCAACCGACTCATTTGCAGCCCTTGCTCCGGGAAGGGACGATACCCCTGGGGCGGGGCAAAGTACCATCTTGGCCTGGGGTTGACCTGCTTTACCTATTCAGCCCTTGCAGTGGGAAAATCACGTTCGGGGGAAAAAGGGAGACTCAATGAAATGGCAAAGACTCGGCGAAACAAGGCATGAAGGCGGGGTTGCCTTGGGCAGGGGAAAACTTGACGAGTAAGCGAGGAGGCGGAACAATCTCAGGCGCCACCGAGAAAGGTGTAGGACCGCCTAAACGACCACGGCGAGGTGGGATGAGTGCGGCAGGGGCAGACCCTTCAGGTCTCAAGAAGACAAGAAGGTCCTCTGGACAACAACATCTTGACGATTTTCGATTTGTCACGGGGAAAACCAGGCGAGAACTCAAAGCATCCGTCCTCGCTGGGGAAACGAAGGGAAGCGGTGTAACCTACCAAGACATGTTATGGATAAACGTATAGGGGAAAGAACTTCCTGATGACCGAGGGAAATGATCTTTTGGGGGGGGATGAGGCGGAAAGGCAGACAATCGAAGATCGCAGATTAATTTGAAGATTCCCGCGAAAAAGGCGAACCGAAACACCATTCAAAAAAGGGTTCCAAGGTGTGAAATGAGAGTGGATCAGCAGCTAAATTTTTGGGGGGGGTCGGGACCATATTAAAGAACTATATTTTGGTCGAGCATCTCAGAAACAAACAAATGGGGGGGGGATCACGAATCTCGAAAAATCACGTCATAGCTCATCTCCACAGACCATTGGAGAAAGGACGATTGCTGGTAAACACCTCGAAGAACCCCATGCTGGGCCGGGACGCGAATGTGTCGCGGAGTCAAAAAGGACATCAGAAACGGACGAGAAAAGCTTCGAGGGGAGGACTTGCAAAACAAAAGATAAGGGGCAAGCGGTTTCTATCTTGGAGTTCGTAACCGGATTCAGAAAACGTCAAGGGGGTGGTGCAACCACAAGGCAAGACTAGCCCGATACAACGCTAAGGATATATGTCATACTCTGGGGGTAAATTCGGGAAAAATCTTGGAAGTGGAAGTGTCAAATGAAGCCGGATGGGATAAAAATGTAGACAGGAATGTCCGCAGACCCTGAGTACAGACTGTGAGTTCGAAAGCGATTACCGGTCGAGGAGGAGAGCGGTGAAGTCATCGCTGGAGTACCGCTCGTGTTGCCAAAGGAAATACAAAAACGCCGTCATGAACGGGGGGGAGTGGGTTTGCGCATATGGAGGGAACGCAAGCGTCAAGACCTTTCCAGAAGGGAGGGGGCTTCGCATCAGTGAGGGAAAGGCACAAAAAACCAGGCCAAGGGGACATTCAAAAAAGGAAAACTGGTGACTTCGAGAGCAAGGAAAGAAAAAAAAAAAGTTTCAAGTTCAGGTGAGGGCCGTTCGTCTGCATCCAAGAGTCGCCCCCAGGGGTTCTAGGATGACTCAGCCAGACCTAACATTTAGCGGGGGGACTAAAAGCAAAGGAAACGTCCCGTGTTGATCAACGAAAAGGATAGCGGGGGAAAGCAGCGGCCGTGAGAAAGCTGGGGAACTGAGGCGCGTGCGACAGCGAAGAGGGCGGCAGAATTCCCAGGTATTTTGCAGGCACCATCTTGCTTGGTTGGTCCACTAAAAAGGCCTAGATGGAGGGGAGGACCATCTCCAAGAGGAACGGGAATTGAAACAAACCATCGTACAGTTGTGCCGCCGAAGTCATTCTCAAGGCCGAATTGATGACGGAAGGTGGGTAGCGGAGGTCGCCGGCCTAAGGGCGCTGTCATTTGTATGGGAAAGGTCAGCCCCTAGATCGTCCGCCCAACCTAGTGCAACGGGGCGGCGCGCAGACCGGAAAAATTGGCGTTGAACAAGGGAAGTGCATCGAACAACGGGCAGATTTCGCTCTTCAAGAGTGTCGCGAATCAACTTGGAGGGGAGTGATTGGGGCGAGAGTCTTCACTGGGAAAGGTAAAACGGTGGGCCGTTAAATGTCGCGGACTCGGTAGACCGAACTGACCTTCATAAAACGAAAGGCAACTGCTGCTGACGACTTGGTGACAAACTCTGACGTGATGTTGCGAAATAGAACGTGACGATCAAGATGAATGAAGTAAAAAGCAAGACCGCGGGGGGACTCAGAAAAAAGCGGAAAAACGCGACGCTGGTAAGACGGAAGGCGGAAGGAAAGGAAAAACGCAGAACGGACACCATTGGAAATTGAGTCCTTGGTGTCAGAACTCAACTGACCGACAGAGTCATCGGGCCGGGACCGGGCAGGGGCAAAGGCAAGAAAAATCAATGAGGGAATAGAGCAGAAAAGGGGGAAAAGATAGATCTCTCAGGGGCTTAGGGACATTGGGAGTGGGAAGATCTTAGGGTGGAGAAGGTTAGAAGAGTAGCGTGATCCGGACGTGGGAAGAAAAAAAGGGGAGTAGTTGGGTCGCGGGTCGTCGGACGAATCCTCTAAAATTCGCCGAAAAAAAGATAGGGGGGGGCCACGCTAAAGGGCTGATCGACGGACTGGGACTGACGGCCATAGAAAAAGGAACTGTGTACATTGGGACCTAGGAGGGAAAAAGGGAAAATTTCGAAAGGAGACCGCGAAAAAAAAAGCGACGGACGGAAAGGGACCTCTGAGAAGTAGGGACAGGTCGGTTGACTGGGTAATCAGACAGACGAAGGACCTGTGGCACTTGAAGCGAACAGACTCCTTAGGCGATGGCAGGCTGACACAAGCGTCACAGGTTGAAGGAGAAAGGAGATTACTAACGAGGGGGGGACGGAGGAAAGAGATAACGTTTTGGTGATTGAGAAAGTGGATTTGATTGACAAGGCTGTATGAAAGCGGGGGGGCATTGGCGGGACGGGCAGTGGTGGGAGGAAGGCAGGAAAATGAGGAAATGTCGTCAGACGGAGGAAAAGTCTTCTTCCGAAGGATAATAAAATTCAAGACGAGTCAACACAATCGACCTGTTTACCGTAAAAATAGGGGCTCAAAGGGGGATCAAGGCGAAGTTGGCCAAACAACGCGTGGGGGAAAGCAAGAGGAGGGACGGGGGTGGTGCAGAAAATCCGAAGGACTAATGATTCGCGAGGGGGAATCTGAATTGGTGCGGGGGGGGAAAGGAAACGGTCGGAAAGAAAGTGTGGGAGGGGAGGCGGGACATGTCGCAGCAGAAACATCGATAAAAAAGTCTTGGTCCAATGTGGAGGGGGCAAAGATTGTAAGGGGAAAGCGGGAAGGACTCATCTCTTACAAATTAAGGGGGATGCGCACCGGGGGCCCTCCTCGGGGGCAGGCAGGGTCCTCAGGCAGGGGTTAAAGTCCGCAGAAACAGAAAAAAAACTGTTCGAAATCTGGAAAAAAAGTACCGGTGTAAGAGGGAAAATGGATACTGGGAGTCCGAAAACGAAGAGGCTACCGTGGGACAAAGAACTTCGGGGGAAAAAGCCAAGAATAATTCCCTAAGAAAAAGTTCTTAGCTAAAAAAAAAAAAAAGAGGAAGGAGGAAAAGAAAGATAGATTCAGAAAGGGGGGTCTACCGAATGCAGCTAGGTGCGAGGACGTTGACCACTGAAGCCGCGCGTTCCTCGGAGTAAAGGGGACCAAGCAGAGAGATGACCGGTAATAGGTCCAATTTCTTTGTCTCTAGGGACGCGGTGAGGGGGAAACTAGCTCTGGGAGGACTAGACAACTCGTGTAGGGAAAAGGGAGCAATACCGCGATCGTGGGGAAGGGAGGGACTTGGAGAGAATGGCCCGCTCCCAAAAGAATTGAGGGGAGAGCGAATCACCGAAAGAACGGCCCAAACGGGGGAGGGGTAAGCCATCAAGCAGAAAAAGACTCAGAAAAGAGAATACATAAAACATACAAAAAGCGGTGCTTCAGGTTCAAAGACTGACTGAGGGGACAACGAAGGGTATAAAAAAATTTGGGAAAGCCAAGGGTTAAAGCAGAACCTTAGCCCCAATTTTAATTTAGGAAAAACATGTAGACGCGTGTGGGTGAGGTCAAGAGAACATAGGGAATCGAAGTACCTCCTAAACAAGGGGGTGGAGCATACAACGAGATCAACTCCACCAGGGGGTAAAACCCACACGCGTCCTAGATAAAGGAATAAAAGAAAAAGAAATGCACCAAAAAAAAGGGAGAGAGACTCCACCGAGGAAATAATTGGAAGGGAAAATTTGGGGGGAGACTGAAAGCCGCTCGGGGACAGCAGTGATTATCGCGACAGGCGATATCAACTGCGGACGGTGAATGTGACGAAGCTACGAAATGGAGGCCAGAGAAAAACCAACGGGCGAAAACGGGCTCAGTCAGGGACAGGAATTCAGTTTCGCTGTAAAGGCAGGGAAAATCGGGTTTAAAGTTGATGAAGAAGAAGGGAAATGTGTCAGATGGAACGGAAAGGAGTGCTAATCAAGGGGACCCGGGCAACACAGAGGCAAAGCAAGTAGATTGGTCGCGGCGGACGACTGCCCCGCGGGAAAAAAACGAAAGCAGAACTCTGGAAGAGAAAGCTAAACTCCGTCAGGATTCCAAAGCTAGAGGGAAAGAATCGGGTAATCATCAACTAAGATTTAAGCGACAAGGGCCATGGGAAAATATATGAATGAACAGGACCTCGATTACAGCGGATTGAAGGATCTCCTCGCCCCTTTGAGGAAAGGGGCCCCAGTAGGGGGGGGAAGAGTGAGACAACAAGGGACGACTTGGGTTTATCGTGCCGCAGGGAGGGACTGGGAAGAGGGCCCTTGCCCAAGAAAGTAACAGAGAGAAACGGTTTTCAAACCGGATGGACTCGGAACAACTCGGGGGTCTCTGTTATCATTAAGAGGAGAGAAAGGAATGGGCCCTTCTAAAACCATCACGCAGCTGCAAAACCAAGGAGACTCGAGAATTGACGGGCGGAGGGGGAGGGGATACAACGCCTTTTCCGTGGTGGACCTCGCCGAGAAAGACACTACCTTGTAATGGAAAGAGGAGGGCTACAAGAGGAAGGAAACGGGGGCATGAGAAACGCAAAAGCGAACTAGAAAGCTGGGACACGATCGCCAGGTTCTTTCCGCAAAGGAGGGGGTATTGAGAAAAGTAAAGGGGGAAAGTAATCGAACTTTAAATGAGAAACGAACAAATGAAAGATCTCTCGGGAGGCCGAGCGAGGAACAAAAAAGATAATCAATGAGGAAGGAAAATGGATCTCTGTCAAAATGAAAGAGGAGGCTAAGATCTTTTTCCCATCAGAGCGACTGTGGAAAAGTGAAAAGAGATAAGAGTACAATGGCGATGGTGATAAATACAGGGGGGAATGTTCCACAGGAGCGTTCAGGGAACGCGCGAAGGAGACCGGGAAAGTCACGTACCCGATTCCAATTAAATCAACACTGCAAGAGGTAACGCAACAATTGAGGTTGAATGTTGTAAGGCTGGGAGAGCAAAGTTTGTGAGGGACAGCGGAGGGGGTACCGCTGAAGAGTGGAGAGGGAACCTGTGAAAAGAAGAACGTAAGGAAAAAAAGACAGAGATGTGTTCCAAAAAATGGGAGGGTAAGAAGCTCGCAAGGGAGCGTACCCGTTTCAACTTGTGGGAACCGGGCAAGAGGGGAAAACTTGGGGGAGAATAGCAGTTAAAAAGTTCTCCCGGCTGGTTTCCAGAAGGGGGGGAAACATGGTCTGAAAGAGGGATTAATGCACGGCCCGGCCAAACAAAGCAAATGCCAGTACCCTTTGGGGGGATGGACGGGGGCCAACCCTGAGAGGAAAGGAGAGGCTGCCTAAAAACACAGAAGAGCACTCACAAGACAGGGGACGTAAGACCGCGGGAGAAGGATGAATTTAAAGGAAGTACGTATCAAGGTATACAAGAATGAGGTATCTGGGCAACTTACCAGGTGAAGAAGGGTAAAGAAGACGGAAGGGGCCCAGAGGATAGGAGGGAGCGGAAGTATTGGAGAGCCATGGGGTTTGTGCACAAAAAAAGGGGAGATTTTAATGGTCGGAATCGTAGATATCGACTTGGAGGAAGAAGAGTCATATTCGTTGGGGGGTCTGAAGGAGGGAACTGGCGGAAGGAGGAAGGGAGAAGGGGGAGGTCTCCAGAGAAACAGCCGAAAAAGGCACTGCTTCGGGGTTTATAGGAAAAGGAAAACGAAGGGGGATGTGGTGGCTTTTGGCCTTGGAGCATATGACGGGAAAAAAATGAATTGTTGAAACTGAGCGGGGAGGAAAAGAGAGGTGAGATCTCGGGAATCGTTGCAACTCGTTGCTCAAAGACCAAAACCATAGAAGACTGGTCAGAAGGAAACACCTCTAGAACAACATCCCAATGGGAACCGGTCGGAGGAGGTCGCGGGAATGAAAGCAAAAAGGAGTGCAGAGCTAGAAGCAAAAAGGCGTGACCGAGAGCAGTTGACAAAAGAGCATGCCGCCTCTGGGTAGGTCCGCAGGACAAAAAGAGGGAGGAGCGAAGGACAAATCTGTAAAATGGCGGGGGGGTGCAATTGCAAGTTGCTAAGAATAGTCGAATACAGCGCGAAGGTCATTGAACAGGTCAGGAGCCAATTGGTTGAACATGAGAAAAAAATCTGTAATGGAACCAGATTTTAAAGAACTGAAGGGAGAGGGAGAAACGTGAAGAAAAGAGCAGAAAGAGAAAGTGGGAAGTGAGCGTGGCGGAACGCGAAGGGCCTATCTTTTGCTTGGAATGATCTTGAAAGAAGGAAGGTACTGCTCAGGGGGGGCGACCCACAAAAAGCATTTGCTTTGTTGCCTGATGAAAAGGATCTTCCGCCACGATGACTGTTTTCCACCGCACGGGAAAATGGCAATCAACGGAAAATCAATTTCTAAACGAAAGCAGCGGCAAAAGAAAACGAAGCCTTTCAAGACATGAAAACGTGGAGCAGAAGCGAAGGATTAAAAGAGTTTGACCAAGAAAAGGGGAGGGGAGGGGACATCCGGTGCTTCGAATTCCAATCTCCAAAAGGAACCGGGCGCTTAGGATGAAGCTGGACAACCTCAGTGGGAGGCGGAACAGAAACACAGGGACGCCCAGGTGGGAACGCAGGACGAAGAGGGCCAGGCTGATCATTGGGGAAATACGGGTAAAGGGAGGGAAAGGGTAATCTGAAAGGGCGGGGCGGGGGAGATTTCAAAGGGAATGGTAGAAGCAGGGGATGTTTGTGGAAGACCGTCCAGATGAGTTGGCGCCGGCTGATGTGAAAGGAGCTGAGAAGATCTATATCAGGGGAAGTGGGGGGAGCCAGCGAAGGAGTCACAGACTGAGGTGATGCTGGCACGGGGGTCCAGCGTGGAGTCCTCACGAAGGAGGCTCAGGTGAGTGTCATCAAGGATAAGGTAAAACCCTCATATTCTCCAGGGAACCAAGGAGAAACGGAGGAGAAAGAAAAATCAAAAGTGGTGGCGTGTAAACGAAAGGGGGCGTCCACAAACAGGTCTTGTAGCCGCGGGAGAGACAAGACGTTGCGGCCGCGGATTGACAGGGAAAAGAGGAGAAAAGGTGAGGTGCCAGAGCGGGGAGGAGCGGTAAACAAGCACCAGAGTTGGGGACCTAACGGGCAATGCAAATTTTTAGACCGGGGATGGGGCTCAGAGAGAAGTGAAGAAGTAGGAATAAACATGTAAAGACCGACAAAGGGGGTTCAGACGGCCAGCCGGGAAAAAAATAAAACGCCGCTGGGAAAAAGAAAAGAACGACAGAAACAACGGGATTAACGAAGGGGGCGATAAAAGGGAAATTGGGTGTAGCCAGAACTTTGGTCAAAAGACAAATTCCCCGAGGTGAAAAAGAAAGGGCACGGCCGGAAGGGGGAAAGGAGAGGTGAGGGAACGACCGGGGGGAGGGAAGGTATAGAGGAAATCAAGGAGAATCGAAAAATGGGACATTGGTTTTCAGACGAGAGGAAAATCAGGGGAGCGAAAAAGTTAAAAACTTCTCGCCAGTAGAGGATCGGTGGGGAAAAAAAACAAGGGGAGGAGAAGTGTTGGGTCTCAGGAAAAGGGGAAACTACAGAAAAAGGGAAGAGACCAATTCGCCGGGTTGCTAGGGGGGGACTTCAAAGGAGGCGGCGCGAAAAGTGGGAAAGAAAGGGGCCCATATACTTTTGGGATTAGTGGTAAAGGCAGACCAGGAGGTAACGAGAATTTTCAAAGAAGCGACCTCTGAAAAGTAGAGTTCCTGCCGGGACGAGGGAGCGATAAAGGGGGGGGAGGGTATTCAGCACAGAATAAGGGGGAAAATTTCCCGAAAAGAAAAGACAAGCCTGGGACGCATAAGCCCCCGGCAACCAAAAGGTTAGCAAAATCCCAAACATCAAGGAAATTCGACCTAGGGGCCCGATGTGAAGGATAGCACTATTTTTGTGGAAGGGTTCTACTATGGAAATGGATTGTGCATCTTATGAAAGGGAAGAGGTTGTTGAGGCAGAATGGGGCAGGGGGTCAGTTGTCTAGAAGGATGAAGTTCCCAAATTGTCTGAGAAAGGAATTCGGGGTACAGAGGATCGTGACTCTTAAAAAACAAAGTGAAAAAAGGAACTTGAAAAAGGGGAAAACAAGTTAGTGGGGGGATGAAAAATTGGCGCCACATGTGTAACCTAACCACGGGGGTGGAATCATCAGAAAAGTAGGGCGGGGGAAAAGGCGCACTTTACTAAGGATTCGAGCAGACGGTTTTGCGAAGTGTGGGGGGAATGCATCGGTACCTACGGTGGGTAGGGGGGCGGGGGGCGGTGATTAAGGATAAAGTCAAAGGAAAGTCTACTGGTGCAGGGAAAAGGGGAAGGAGCATTACGATGGGAAGCAAGGGAAATAGAGGGGACGGATCAGAAAAAGGTTGCGCCTAGAATGGTGCCGGAGTCTGGCCTGGTTTCCCTAGACGAAAAAGCGGAAAAAGAGGGAACAACAAGTACCTGAGAAAGGGGGAAATGGGCTACGGAGGAAGAACCGCCGAGAAAAGACCAGAGGATAAGTTAAGTCGATCGCCAGCACGCGGGCAAGGAGAGGGGAATGGAAAGGAAAAAATGAGAATACCTGCAAAAAAAAAGGATGAGGGAAATAGAATATCGAGTCGGTCAAGTGAAGGGATCGGGAGACGTGGCGTTTGGGGGGCGAGAAGATAGGGAACACTAGCCACGTTTGGAATCGGGAGGTAGTTTCGCGCAGGGAGAACGCAATGCGGGAGCAAGAAGTTTCTTTGTCTCGAGACAGAGGATTGTGACAGGATGAGGGAAACCAGGGAAGGACAGGGGGGTGACGTCAAGTCGCGGGAGGGAATGAAAATCCGTCGAATTAGAGGGAAAGGGAGGCTTCTCAAAGGCGGGAAGGCAGTAATACGGGCGAAACAAAGAAAGATATTCGGGGAGAGATAATCGCCGCTCAAAAACACAGGGTTCTTCGGCAAAACAACTGCTCAGACGAGCGAAAGCATACGGGAGGGCTGCCGTTAAAAAAAGGAACGAAGCAGGGGTTGACGGAGAAAAATGTAGCCAAAGTTTGGAAATCCAATTAGTTTTGCCAAAAGGGGGAGGACGGGAGAAGAGGGTTGAAGAAAAATCCTCTGGGAAGAGGTTCAAGAAGGCCTAATCAATTTTGGCATCAGGAGTGCCTAACAGGCGCAGAAAATGAGAAGCAACACGCGGAACTAGAGATACTCCAAAGGAACTGGAGCAATCACAAAAATTCAGCAGAAGACAAGGAGGTAGAATTCACTTCCTAGAGGGTTATACAAAGGTGAAAGAGGGGGCATGGGGGGGGTGGCATGGCTTGCGCTAAGGGGGGGCTCAAGTGGAGGGTTAGGGAAAGAGGGGCAGACTCGGGCCTAAAACCAGCCAGGGGAGGAAAGAGCTCGGGAAATGTGGAAAAAGAGACCGGGTCGAGGAGGGATGCCCATCTCTTTTTAAAGAAGGGCGCAGTCTAACCTGGGAAGGGAAGAAAAGTCTAAATGGGTCAGGGGGAAAGGAGACGAGAATACCACTTTGAAGGGATATCGGAGACGGCTAATTGATGAGGGATGATGTAAGACGCCGGGCGAGGACCAAACCCTACGCTGGCGTCTTCAAGAAAAAAGCTCAGAGATACGAAGGCGAAGAAATAGGTAATAGGGCAAAGAAGGTGTCAAGCCAATTGTCGGGGAGGATCTTCGATAAAGAGGAAGGGAAGAGTGGAAACTTCCCCCCTGTGAGGGGTACAGTTCCGGTTAGCCGAGGATGGGGGCAAGGGCACATAAAAAAAAAGACTGGTCAGGTCGGATCTTCGGTTCTTCTGGGACGTGGTCTCAGGACAGGAATCTAAATAGAGGAAGGATGTCCGACTGGGTGAAATGAGTTCCCAAGCGTGCCATGGCTTAGATGAAGAGAGAAGTCTCATCCTGTCGGGGGGAATCAGAAGAAGATGGCACAGGAAAAAATAGACAGTGAAACGTCTTCTCTGGGACGGTAACGTGTCGACCGCCGAGAAGGGAACGAAAGTTGTACCTGAAACTTTAAGATCGAAGTAAGCCAAGAGAGGCAGGAGACGAAAAAGAGGGGGGAAGGGACAAAATCGAAGTCCACCTGGTTGGCGCGATAGCAGTTCGTTCAGAAGGTATGTATGAAGA
>Ga0179593_1415973_pt1 | contig 18800 bp, 28 predicted proteins | sample CZODoug2_1_08_16_FD_185931 | JGI IMG/M metagenome (GOLD analysis project Ga0179593, IMG submission 185931) | Vadose zone soil fungal communities from Angelo Coast Range Reserve, California, USA - CZODoug2_1_08_16fungal (PacBio error correction) | ecosystem: Environmental > Terrestrial > Soil >...
ATCCATGAAACAATCCTGGAAAGAAAATCTGACTACTAGTTTCCATCTTAAGATGCTGAGTAGAAAAAGAATGAGGTGGTGGGGTGAATGGGGGGGGTGGGGGGGGGGGGGGGTGGGGGGGGGTGAGTGTGGTAGGGGGTCAGGATGGCACACAAGGGGGGGGGGAGGAAGGGCATTAAAGAAGAAGGGAAAATGAATACAAATTAAGACATTGATGACAGAGCCATATTTGGTGAGACTGCTGCTTGACGTGAAAAAACGGGGGCCGAACTATAGACAAAAAAAAAAGTCCTCTCTTGAGAAAAGAAGAAAACTCTCAATATCGGGAACGATCAAAAATAGCGATCACAGCACAATTCGAAAAGAGGGTCTATGCCCCACGAGAGGTGGAAGTTAATTGGGGGAAGTGAGGTAAAAGGAAGAATAATGAGGGGAGCAGACTTAGGAGATTTACAACAAGTGATTTTGGTGGGGAAAAAAGTGTCGTGTAGTGGTGGGAAAGAACTGGTTGAGTAGTCCAGAGGTCGCCATGGTCCGCAAAGGGACTAATGAGGAAAGATGAACACTGTGAAGGAGGGTGACGGGGGTGGACGTAGTCCGGACTTCAGGCGGACTCTCAATGAGCGACTGAAAAAAAAGCACTGCTATCCGGTCAGAAATCAAGGGGGGGGGAAAAAACATACAAGGTTAGGCCATCGAAAAAGTCCGTCTACAAGGGGGAGGAGTAAACAAGGAAAAAGGGGCGCCGCCTCTTCTCTCAAAAATACATACCTTTAGAAACCAGGCGGGACACGATAGTCCAAATCCAAACATGGCATTTCTCGACGAAGGGGGCGGGGAGGAGGGGGGGGGACAGGCACTCCATGAAAAATCAAACTAGGATCTTGAATAGGGACTCGGGGTCGTCGTCACGGGGGGGGGGGGGCGAGCGAAGGAAGAACCCAAAAAAATGCAGCGAGTGTGAGCAGAAAAGGCAAGAGAAAGACAGAAAGTCCGCACTTCATAACTGTTTACGTCTTGACAAAAAAAAGAACCAGCCAGGATATCACGGGCCAAAGTTATAACACTCAGGGTGACGCAGCGCGAAACTCCACGACATGCACGAAGGACCGGGAAAAACAAATGTCGGGCTGCATAAGAAGAGGAAAAGCGAAGGCTACCTTCAACATAGCAAGACAATGCAAGTACTGGAGGAGTGTACAGAGTCGGTAGCTCAAAACAGAGCTGAACACGGGCATCGCAGAACTGCGGTAATAACGGGAGTCGAGGTCAGGGAACTGTGCCGGGCCTGGAGAAAAAAAAAAAAAAAAAACAAAAACTCTACCGAAAAAACGCAGACAGCACGCGAATCTAGCTGCAAAAAAAAAAAAGCGCATCAACTCATGATGGAGCATGTGGTGATCTAATTACATCTCGGGGGGAGGGGTGAAAAGAGAGAGAGGGGGCGGGGGGGTAGGTGTTGGAACTCGCGATCAAGCAGGAGGGAGCGGTGGGGCGAACATCAGTGGGAGATCCGTATAGTCGTGGAGGGGGGGGGGGGGGGTCGCGTATGCGAAAAAGGGCACTGCGAAAAAAGCGTCTGAACTGTAGTGCCATCACAAAGAAAAAAATAAGCAGGAAGTGAAAAATCCTAGGACAGTCGTTCTGAAAGGAAACACATGTATCAGAAAAGACTCGAGATCGGGGGGGGGGGGGAAAGTCGGATAACGAAGTGATAGAGGGTCGGAAAAGGAGAAGGAAGGAACAGGAATCTTCCATTTTTCAGGAAGTGCCACCATTCATATGAGCGAAAGATCTCTTGAAAAAAAAAAACGGACAGTATCTAGAGGGAGGTGCGTGGGGAAAAAAAAGACAAGCTGAATAGAAATAAGGAGAAAAAAATAAAACGGTAGGAAAGAGGGAAAGTTGCTGATAAACACAAATTTCGAACACAATCAGGATCACAACACACACGCCTAAGGGACGAACGCGTGGAATGCGGAGCGGATACATATCAAGGCAAGGCAAACCAAAAAGAAGGTCGAGAACAAGGACAATCTGATAGGGGAGAAAAAACGAATAAAATTCACCCGCAAAAAAAAGGGGAAGGGTAATAAAAAAGAGAATCAGGAAGAAATAACTTCTCTCCCTGAAAAGAGAAAAATTGGAAAAAAAAAAGGGCGTAAAAACTTAATGTAACTTCAAGCTGTCGGGTCATGGGAGTCATTGACTACAGCCAGGCAAAAAGATCCATATTCAGCAGTCAACCAAAATGCGGAAACGGGGCATTTCTCATTGTGGGGGGAGGTTGAAATAGAGATGAGAAAGGGTGACAACCGATGCCAAGCAAAACACAAACTAGGAAACTACATATCCCTGGACCGGGTGGGAAAAGAGAAAGAAAAAAAGGAAGGGGTTGCAAGAAAGCAAGAAATCGGAAAAGGACGGGGCCAAAAACATGAAACATATTCGGGTAAAGCGGGCCTCCTCGGAGGGAGGCAAAAATAGCGGCGTGAACTATATACAAAAAGTGTGGGGGAAAGAGACCGGGACAGAAAAGGAAGACAAAAGCACGGGCATCTAGTAAAGGCAGGGTGCACATGCCACGGGTGTAGCCGGGGCACGAGTCAATCTCAAAACACTCTAAGGGTGTAGAGATCACTGGAAAAGGAAAGATGATACACGGGACAGGTGGACACAAAAATGCAGTTCTAATGATGCCTTCCATAAGTGAATTTACAGGAAACAGAGCGAAGTCAAAAGGCCCGATAAACAACCTACCGGTACCGATAAAAGCACCGGCATTTAAGTGAGAGGGTGAATAAAAACCAAGTAGTCAGCACGAAGGACAGGATGATGCGCTTAAGGGTCGCTCATTCTGGCCAATCGCATGATCAATGGGGGGGGGAAAATTTAAGAAAAGGAAGGGGGGGGAGAGGAAGGGGGGGAGGGGGGGGGGGAAAAAAGGGGGAAGGGCAGGGAAAAAGGAGCTGACAGAACTGGGATTTGGTCTACTGAAACTGTTTGAGGGGAGTGTGCAAACTATCAGGCAACAAGGTGGCCGTTTACAGTAATCAGTAAACGGCAGACTTGTTGTCGTAATCAGACTGAAAGGGGGGGGACGGGTGCCTTGACAACAGGTGTTAAGGAACCAAAAAGGAACTGATCGAAAGAGCCTCGCGACTGGTGGTAGAGGAGACTAGAACAAAATTGGCACTCACTCGCCAAAGAGAAAAGTCCGGGAGATTCTGGAGGTACCTCTGCTTCTAAATCCAACTCAAGTGGGGTCCGAAGGGGAAGAAAGCGCTGAGCGTCGAGTTACGCTGCACGCCGGTTCCTAAATGGGTCGCCGCAGTAGAGGAAAAGATTAAGAAGGCGGGGTAAGGAAAAAAAAGGGTGGAAAAGTAGTTGGAGGGTGAAATCGGGAGGGATGAAAGGAAAGAAAACGATAAAGGCCAAAGGAAAAAAAAAAAGGAGGACGGAAGAGAAAAAAGTCCTATACGAGAACTATTGAAAATGATGAAAAAAAATACGTATCGGGGAACAAAAAAAAGGACTCCTTCCAGTGAAGGGGGTGAAGAATACATAACAGGAAAATTGGGCCGAGAGAAGCGGGGAAGAAAAAGTACGGAAATCCGGTATCAGGGAAATTGGGGGTTAAGGACTTCATATGGAGGGGGATAAGAAGGGTAGAAAACATACCAGCACACGTGGGGATGCGGGAACAAAGACGATTCAAGTTATGGAGTGTCCTCCGGGGGAAAAGTACAACAGGTACACCGAAGCACATGTAACTGTAGACTTCCTGGTGAAAAGCTTCCGGATAACTTAGAACTCAATGAGATAGAAACCGGCACGCGAGTAAAACTCATCTAGGATCATCTAGTCGTGGCTTCATACTAATAAAAACGGCGGCGGGTCTGAGGTGGGACCGCGGCAAGGTGGGTGAAGTTGCTCTCATTACGCGTTGGAAAAATTGGCTTGTTAAGTCTCGCCCGGTGAGATTTGGGGCCAAAAGTCTCTAGAAGGGACCAGCGCGATAGCTCACAATGGAATTGCGACGAGCAGAGCAGACACACGTTCGCCGCCGTAAGGGGTTAAACTCGACGGAAATGAAGGAAAAAAGGGCAAGGCGCCGGATCCGGTGGTGAGCCGAACGGAGGGGGCTCAACCAAGGCAAAAATGTCCTTGATGATCAGCAGGGGGGAAAAAAATGAGAACTTCGCCCGCGTCAGAAAAGGCACCGCCTCACGGAGAATCTGCCCTCGAGGGGGTACCATCTGCAGAAATACTAGTCACAGTCCCGAGCGTGGTAATCAAAGGGGTCTGGTATCACATCAAGCAGCTCGGACGGGATCGGACTCTCGTTCGCGCCTCTGTAGTATGGGTCCGGGGGGGCTGTTGATGGGGGTAGATCCTACGAAAACCGGGCCGCTCAGGAGAACCCGCTCCGAAAGTCGTGCGAGAAGCAGGTCCTCCTGTCTTGGCCCCTAAATCAGATGACAGAGAAGGCTAGTTCCCATCATGAAAGAATAATAATCAAGAAAAGTAATGTTTGGGGTCTAAATCTTACGTAAGCGTGAGGGTGGTCAAAGGGGGTACAAATGGGTCAGGGGGGGGGCCCGAAAGATGGGTCGCAAAAAGACCCCACGGGCAACAGCAGAAGGGTCTCGACGAAGGACTTTTGTCTGGCGGTAGGGAAAAAAACACTTCCTAGAGCGGGGGGAAAAAAAGAGGTAGAATACGGGGGGCGCCAAGGGGCCTGAACTCAAGGGAAAAAACTCTTGGCAGCTTGTCGCCTTGACGGGCGAGCTCTCTCACAGTAGGTGCGACGAAGAGGGAGGAGGGGCCGATGGTTACATAGAGGGAGGATCAGGAAAGCCCGAGGGGAAAAAGAAAGGAGGGAAAAGACCTTCGTGAGGGGGAATAAGAAAATAGCACGGACAATACCGGTTTTCAAAGACAGGAGGCGAAGCAAGCGGTCACTCTTGGGCGATAAAGAAGATTAAGGGGGGGGGGGAGGCGAAGGAAAACAAGGAGCTCACTAAGCTTACTGGGGTTAACAGAAGTAGTCGGGGACTAGTAGGGGAAAGATCCGAGGCCGCGGTTTCAACTTAAAAAGTGGGGTACATAGCATGGAAGGAGAGTAACCTGTAGGCAAGGGGGGGGTGGCAGTTCAATAGCAAAAAAGGCACAGAAAATCCGATGGGTTAACAGAACCGCCGGGGAGGAGAAATGCTGTGGGAAAAGAGAGGAAAAAGAAAGGGGGGAACAAAAATCAACCTCAAGGGGGGGGGTCAAAAGAGGAGGACTAGGGAAATCTGGGCAAAGGAACATCGTAGGAAAGTTGAAAGCATCCAGTTAGGGCGTCGCACAACTCGAAGCAATCGGAAACTGAGCTCGGGTCGTACCGGTAAAAGAAAAGTAGATGTCGGGGGAAGTGGACACTACGACGCTACGGGGGAAAGAAAAAGTGAGAATTATAATGTCTTTGGGGGGCTTGCGCGGAAACTGAGCTGTAACCAAACTCTTCTCTTCGGGGCTCCCGGGCGGAACGGGGGGGTGTGTCAAACGTTGGGCGCCAAACGCCAGGAGCGTGGAGGGAGACGGAAAGAAAAAAAAAAGGGGCAATGCCAGGGGTCACTTGAAAAGAGGAACAAGAGGGACTCGTAAGCGAAGACGATCAGCGGAAGGAGTGGCAGTCGACGAAAAAGGGGGGGGTTCGAGAGGAAAGAGGGGAGAGGAGCCGCCGCTGGCGGGGAAAGTAGGTTGTCTGGAGGCGAAAACCCAACCGGGAAGACGCACGAGGGGACTAGGGGCAAATACCTCTTGAGCGGGTGAGGGGTCAGGAAAGGAACAGGCTCTGGGAGGGGGAAAAAATGCGCGTGATGTGAACTAGGAGACAGGGGAACGGGACCGCGATCGACGGCCGAAAGAGAACTGAGGCGACGCGGTCTCACGTGAAAACGGACTACGCGAAGGTTGGGTGATGATGGAGGCGCACCCAAGAATACGTCGGCATGCAAAGGTCGGTATAAAAAATGAAAGGAGAGGGGGGACGCAGGGACACAGAATATAACGACCTCGAAAAAAAAACCGTATTAGGTAAAAAGGGGAAGAGAGGACGGGGAAGATCTGTGCGGAAGGAGAAGAGGAATGCCACAGGGGCCGAAAAGCAGAGAAAAAAAACGAGCTGGTAGTCCAGAGGACATGGCGGTGACAGGGAGGGACGGAAATCGGAAGGGAAGGACCGTGAAGACACCCGTAACGAGGTTCAAAGGGCCAGGGGGGGGATGTCGAATAAAAGAGGGGGCAAAAGGTAGGGAAGAGCTGGGTTGGAAAAGAAGATAAAAAAAGCATCTAAAGCAAAAAAGAAAGAAAGCTGGCGGGAGACGAAATGCGAATAGGAATGCGCAGAAGGGTTCGTGTCAAAGGGGAAAAGGTTCGGAGAAGCGGGGTTAGATCCCCTAAAACCAATAATCTAGTGTCACAACTCAAGGATGCGTATTCAGAGAAAAAGCAGGAGGGACCCCTAAACTGTCTCAAGGCAAAAACCGCCACTGGAGACAAACTTCCTAAGGAGGAGCGGTCCACTGAATCTGTAAAACCTCGGGGGGAAATTTTGGAAGAAGGGGAGTGCTGCCACGAGAAAAGTCACTGGGGAAAGAAAAATCAGGTCCAACTAACATCCAATGAGGTATAAAGAATGGAGAAACACGGTGATGGCCTTGTCAAATAAAAAAAACGGCCTAATACCAATAACTATGGGAGAACGGGGGGGAAGAAAAGAAAATGAAACCAACAAGGCTGCCTTCACGGAGGCGGGGGAGGTTAAGGGACGCGAAAGACGGGATTGTGGGATCGAAAAAAACCTCCCATACTCCTGAGGTCTCAAGGGGGGGGCAGAAATGGGTAAATCCACTCTTGTTGGCAGTGGGGAGAAAAAGGGGGCGGCGTTGAAAGGCCTAGAAGAAAATGGGGTCCATATACAAAAAAACCCCAGGAGGGGGAGGAGGAAGACAGCGGGGGGGGGGGGGGGGAAAAAAAGAAATTACTGTCATATGAAGGGGTCATGTAGTCGCTTGGGATGCGACGGTAGCTAGGAAGGACTGGCCCGGAGCTGGACTCGAAACAGGGGGAAAAGAAACGGGAAAAGGGGGAAAAGAGAGTGGGGGGTGTAATACTCTAACAGACTTTTTTCGGGGAGGAGGAATTGGGCCTGAAAAAAAAAAAAAAATGGAGTAAAGGGGGGGTCGAGGCCGCCGTGGTGCCTACAATAACAGGGATTGACGGAATTCCCCAAACGATTTTCTAGGGAGTCCGGGGGCAGAGCCTCAACCTCTCGTGCCTCGGGCGGCGAATGTAGTACTGGGTCGAACAACCTTCTAGGGCTTAGGAAAAAAGGGACAGAACATGCGGCCAAATTCTTGGAGGGGGGGAGTTCGCAAAAATTTATCGGGCCGTAAGAGTCAAGAGAGGGAAAAGAGACGACTCTGGAAACTGCCGGCGGTTTGTGGGGGGGGTAAACTTAGGCTGGAAGTCCCCTTCTTGGTTGGAGATCAAGTCGGTCCGACGTCAGGAGCGCACGATTTAGTTCGTGTCAAGAGGGAAATAAAATGAGACGAGGACAGGAAGGAAGGGGCTAAAAATGGGCTGGGACCGGCGGGGCAGCGACAAGGAAGGGGGGGAAGCCGGACGGGCCCGAAACGGCGAGCTGCAGGAAAGCACAGACAAACACCCGGCCGAGACGCTTGGGGTAAGCATAAAACGCAAGAAAAGGGCAGCGAAAAGTCCTGCGGGAGAGGATAAAACTTGTAAAAAAAAAAAAGCCAGCCCTCGGCACAAGTAGAGCTCCAAGGAGGCTGCAACGTGAAAAAAAACGGAGGTGAAAAAGAGGGGACGGAATGTAGGGCGAACGGATATGGGGGCCGCAGATGTCGGGGCTCTACCGAAAGGAAAGGGCTCTCAAGAAGGAAGGTCTGCAGCATCGGTCAGGACAAACAAAGTAGCAAGAGAGATTGAAAGGGGAACTGAAGCGAAGAACGGTCATCGTCGGGTTTGGGGGATGCTAAGTAAGGCTACACGATTGTCTTGAAGGGAATTATAGGAAGCAATACCGTGAGAGTATGAATTTATAGGAACAATCGAGTACTTTGGAGATTCGGGGGGAAAAGCGACCCCACCTACAAAGGTTTGAGAAATAACAGGAACACACATTTACTAAGGGACTGAAGTCGCCACAGCTGGGTGAGTGAGGCTAAATAGTCACCGCTGGTCTAGCGTAGTCGAGCGGGGGGCCGCAGAATGAGAGCCAAAGTGACTTAATAGGTGCTTTAAGTCGGGGGAGAAAGAAAAGGAGGGGGGGGTAGGGGGGGTAGACTTCTACGAAGAGGATGGGGGCTGGGTTACTTCACGAAAATAAGGGTGGAGTGGCATTCAACCAGGAGGGCGCTAGGTGAATAAACCCAGGGGACGCGGCGTTCGGGCTGCAAAAGGGGCTTATCCAATCAAGCTCGAGATCAATTTGGACCCGGGTACGACGGGGGGGGGGGCGCATGTTCAACGCACAGAATAAATACCATGAGGAGTCAAAGGCAGCCTATACTTGGGTAGAAACTAGAAAAGAACGGACGTAGACGGGCCAACTAAATCAGAACAGTTAGTAGGTTTAGATACTGAGGAAATGCGGGAGGCGGAATATGGTCAGGGAAGAACACGAACTGCCTCATACGGGGGACACGAGTTAAGGGAAGGACTATGCAAGTGACACTGTCCGGGCTGAATTTCAAAAAACGAAAGTAAAAAGGCAGGCGTGAAGAGCGCGCAAGGGGGAAAACCTCTGGAAAGTTAGGCAGAAACTTCCAGGGGGTAATGCTCCTTCGGAAAATTTCGGGCGGCACGGGGACTGGGGTCCTGCATAGGAAGAGGGGGGACCACGAGTTTCATAAGGGAAAGATGCGGTCCGCAAACTTGTGAAATATCTTTACAGTAATGACCAAAAAAGAACAGACAAAGTTCGAGACTTCCTTAAAGGTAGCCTGTGGGGAAAAGGGGAAGGGATTCTGCACAAAGACACTTCGATGCCCTAGGTCTACCTCCTACGGGGTAAAGGGGGCGAAAAAGGGCTAAATATGGGAAGGTTCTGTGGGGGACTATGAACCGTTTTTCCGATCCTCTTACGTTATGAGACGGAGGGACATGGGACCTCGGTCCTGGAGAAAAGATAGATCGGCGCACCCGCAAAGAGCAAAAATCTAGTGATCAGAATCTCAAAAAACAACACACGTTATGGGAACATATGATAAGAACAGCTCTAACTGCCGTCAGAGCGTAATCAGGTTAGTCTAAAAGGAATCGAGGTTCCTCACAGGAACACCTCGCTAGGCAGCACGGTTGGAATAAGAAGCAAAAGAGAAGAGTACGCACCGGCTGCCTAGCAAAAAAAAAAAAAACTCTGAGCTCCTCGTTTGAGGTCATAGATAGTGAGGACGCAGTCCCGGGTAAGCAATCAGTATAAGAACTTGCATAAAACGTGACCCGACTCTTTACAGGCAAACAGCGGGGAATACTCGAGGAGGGAACGCATCTCAAGTCTGGAAGGAGGCTATCGTACTGAGAAAAAGGACACGGTGAGTAACAACGGCGAATAAAAAGGGGGACAAGAGAAGGAGAAAAAGAAAAAGGGGTTCTCCACTGGCACACGGTTGCCTGGGGCTTTCGCGCAAGAAAGCGAAAGACAAAAGTGACGGCCGTTTGTCCGTTTATCATTCGATCTGGTTGGTTCAGATACGATGGGGGGCGGGTCACCGTACAGGGGTCACGAGTCGGGATCACCATGTGAGACTGTCGGGCACTCCCGAGAAAAGAAAAAAGGGAGGCGTCGGAGTCCCCTGCGTCTGAGGGGCAGGAGGGTTTTGGGACAAAGAAACGGATCTGAGCTGCCAAGGCCGGCGGACTGGGGCAATTGCGGTCCGAGGCAGAAAAAGGAGAGGTGGGTAAAGGGCTGTTGCGCGGAGATCTGGGGCCCATTCGTAAAGACCATATGAAGGAAACACTGGGGCCGCGCCCTTAAGAGTGAAACCGAAAACAGTATAGTTGCCGGAGACGAGACACAAAATCCAAAGAGGGACAAGCTGGAGTACCCGCTTGGACCTTTCCTAAACAGGAAGGTTCAAATCAGAATTATTAAAACTCACGCCGGGGTGGCCTCTCATAGAGGCAAGCCACTCATAGAATCCTGTCGGGGGCAGTTGCTACGACCGACACCAGGATGCGGGAGTTAGAGCACATTAAGACAGTACTGTTCCTGCGGCAAACCATGCTGGGAAGGGGGAGGTTCGTCTCGGGCATGGGGTACTAAGTAAGAAACACTTCTCCCCCAAAAAAAGAGGTTGGAACGATGTAGGCAACCGAAAAAGGGGGGCTCGTAGAGCATCGCAAGTACTCTGTGTTATCAAAACCGGTGTACCACTACAAACATGCGGAAAGACAGCACGAGATTCTCGGTGTACTGCGCGAAGCTCGAAGGAAAAGTGCCCCGGTTCTAACAGAGAAATACTCAAGAAGACTCGCGATCAGCTTGAATAAGTAAAAATCAGGGGGGGGGGGGGTAAACCGTTGTCCACACTAACTTCAAAAAGGGGGGGGAATGGACGGGGAGGGGGGTGTAGCTCGAGAAGCCTTGAAGCTCCGAGCCGGGGTGCGGTAAAACAACGGTCCCGTCTAAATTGTCAGGGGGGAGGCGACGACGGAAGGACAGCTCAGGCGCCCGACTCTCGTACAGGGAACAAGGACTACTTTCAATCAGGGAAGATACCGGCGACTCGTATGGCTCCAAAGTTCGATAGAAAGACCGAACGTGTGCGAACGAAACACGAGGACGCAAAAAACTCTAAAAAAAAATCGCGGGTCCAAAACAACCGGCGGAGAAAAAGGCTCGGGTTCTGATCCGTGGCGCGTCAGGGGGGGCGGCCAACTGATATAGCCCAAACAGGGGAGGCTGGGGGGTTGCTGTGCCAAAAAGCGGCGTCGATCTGTGGGTGGGGGGTCCAGGGGGGGAAAGGAATAAAGGGGGTCCCTGTTTATTGGGAGGGGCGAAAAAACGAGAGGGGCAATGCCTGCGCAATCAAAAAAGGGTGGGGTCTGACGGGAACGACCGTCTGGAGAGTAATAAAATATGACCGGTATATCGAATGCATAGCGAAGCCTGAGTTGAGTCCGAGTTGAGAAAAAATCTACCAGCTGTAGCGTGAACCGGGTCTAGAAGTAAGCTGGAATCGTTCGCCGACCGGAAGTAATAGGATCCACACCGGCATGCCTTGTCATACCGAACTGACTAAAGACGGGGATCTGTCGGGGAAAGAACAAGAAACCCCCAACACAAACCGAAAAAGAAAAAAAGTCTTGACTAAGATAGGGTTCCTACTTCCTGTACCCCTCCTGAAAATCGACAAAAACTTGCTAAACGTCTCCCGGCGCGGGTGATTGTAACAAGTACAAAGGTTGTCTTACAAGAACCGGCCGACAGAAGGAGGGCAGAAAATGTGGGTAGAGTGCCCAACTGCGCATAGGTAGGATGTGGGAGTGGGATTGTGTGGGCAAGGGAGAAGTGGGCGAGCGGAAAGGAGCGACTCAAAAGCAAGCTGGAAAAAGAAAGCGCGATTTTCAGGGGAGTGGATCGAAGCAGCGGAGGGCTTGTGAAAGAGCTCAGGTTTAGCTTACTTGAGCAGATGAAACAGCTCTAATCTTGTGTCGGGGGAAAGATCCCCCTCCAGGTGTAGAAAAAAAGTGCGTGTTCACGACCTTGATCTGGAAGGGCGGGATCGCGGGGAAAGAGCGGGGCGCAGTGATTCCTTCACTTAAGCTACAGCGCATCGAGAGATAAGGGACGAGGGACTGACCGCTACGACACGCGACAATTCCGGGGGTACGACCGGGTAGTCGAGAGTAAAACGCGCTCGTCATGGTACTTAAGTCGGACACAGAAGTCGGGATCTGAACCTCAAGATAAGGCACGAGCCATCGTCTCGCAAAAACAAAAACAAATAGGATGTAGAAAAGGGGTCAAACGACTATCTGGCAGGGACACGTCACTCTGAATTGGTCTGGGTAAACGAAAAGGAAGAAGAAAGTAATCCTGGCATTGACGCAACTGACTCGGCGTCTTCCGGGGAAATCAGACCGGGAGGGAGAGACCAATGCAACACAGCCAGGTATCGTCAAAAAGGATTACAGAGGACCTTATGAAGAACATAGCAGCAGAACGCGCCAGGGATCTAATAACTCAAAGCCTTCCTAATAGTTCGGGGGACACATAGCCTGTGAGGGGGTCTGCGGTGGGGAAATGAAAACGAAAGAGAAAGACCGACCGGAAAGATCTTCTTGCTTCGTCCAGCCACCACTGCTTGCAACGCATCAAAAATCAAGCACCCGGTCATGCGTCGAAACGGCCGACAACTGGGCTGCGAGGGAACGCCTAAACCTATCGGGGCCTAGTGTCACGTGAAAAGTGGGGGGTAAAAGAAAAATAGGGCGCGTTATCCGCTCGAGAGAACACACAAAAAACAAACGCCGGAGGGGGAGAAATTGGGAGGAAACCCCATTAGCGTCGACCCTAGGATCGCCTGTGGACGGCCTGTTTTGCTGCTGAGCACCACAGTCTGTGACGCCGAGCGTCAGAGATACCCTTTCAAACTTTGTCCTTAAAGTTGACGACCATCAAAGACGGGGTCGGCGCAACATCCACATCAGTGGCGCCGCCTTGTACCCTTGCGCTTTGTAATAGAGGTGGGACAAGAATCACGGTCCGGGATCCGGGGTTCTCCGAGAGGTCGCTAGCTATGAAAAAAAAATACTACGGTCTATTCCGCTGGACAACCTCTGAAATTGGGTCCTGCGAGTATGTAATATATGAAAAAAAAGGCTCTACCGTCGTCAGAGATAACTCTCCCTGGAACGACAAGGGGACTATGGTCCTAAATATACGAGGTCATTTAATCGAAAACTTGATGGGAGAAGGGGAATTGTGGGCGTGAACAATCCGTTCAAAGAAGTGCTGCGCGAAAAAACCGTAAACGGTAAGACCACGGTTGGCCGTAAGGGAAAGCAGATGAGAGAAATCAGGCTCACGCCCGGCAACTACCTGGAGAGGCAGGCGCAAAGTCTCTCCGGGTCTCAGGTGAAGAAGGGGTGCAGAACCGGTCAGACTGACAATGAGTGGAATAGTTTACAAGTCCGTAGCTCAGCCTCTCAGACTAATTGCGCAACGCGGGGAGTGTTCAACCAAGTGCTTCTCCGCAAGTCTTTGACGGGGCGGGCCTGAGGGGCAGACCAACACGAGGTCGGCAGTAGTTCTCGGGGATCGTCAATGAGATGCGAGATTAAACATGAGGTCGAAAGAAGGCGAATGCAGACATAGCGGAAGGAAGCAAGAGGCCGCATGGCAGGCCACAATTCGAGATATACAAGAACCCCACGCACGAACTAGGGACTCCTACAAAGGCAGGCGGAAGAGAGCGGGCATGCCTCTCAACGAACAAGACCGCACACAGCAAAAAAATCGCTGAACGGTTTAAAATAAAAAAATTGGAATGGTCCCGTCCACGCAGGGTTGTTGGTCAGATTGCTTGGGAATGTTCCGGCCGAGCCAAGATATGGATGCATCGCTCGGGGGGAAAGAAGGAATGAAAGGGGGCTATCGACCGGGGGCTAGCAAGGCGCGCGCAAAAAGTAAGATATCCGAGCGCGTGGGGTCAGCCTTAATCTCGGGCAGCTGGAAAAAAAAATACTGGATAAAACCACTTTTGCTGGGGAGCATTCATAGGAGAAAATACATAGAGCAAAAAAAAAGATCGGAACGCTAGGAGACTGGGTGAGAAAAAAGGGAGTAGAGAAAAGAACCATCCTTACAAGGAACATGTACTAGCTGGGAACACACAGGTGGTACCGAAGGGGGAGTCCTAACACGCATGCCTCCGCGAACTTCGATGGGCGAGGCATGCTTTAGATGGGGGGGTTCCCAATGATCAAGTATCGGGGTCAGGGGACTGAGGGTTTACCAAAACCTTAGAGGAGTTAGTGGGCATAGGGGGCGTATAATGAGATACTGAAACGTTCACAGAAATCTGGTAATGGAGTTCCAGAGCACTCGCCAAGGGGACCCGAAGGGATCTGGGCTTTTGAGGAAAAGGGTGATGAATTGTGGATCACTCTCAAATACCAAATATCTGGCGCGCCGTAGTAACTTTAGCGAGGAGACCAAGAGAAAGGTTGTTTCGGCCAGATCCGTCAGTAACGGGGGGGCCGAAAGACCGAGTCATGACAAGGAATCCGGGGGTGAGAAACCAGACACATGAAACGGGGGTCTTCTACGACTGTTCCACAGGATCACAAGGAGCATTTTAGAGAGGCTGTCGGGGAAAAAAAAGACTGTCGAACGAGGGCCGATTAGACTATGCCATTAAAGCAGGGGAAGCCACAAACAATAGGATCGCCAACCGGGGATTCCGGATTAAAATGTCCCAAGTCAGAATGAGGACATAGTTAAGAACGTAAAACGAGTGGAAATAATCCTGGAGACGGCCACAACGCGGGGAGACAACTCTTGTTTTCGGCGTGAGAGACTTGGAAACCTAAGCTACACGGAGGGTCTGCGAGAGTAAGGCCATGCAGGAATAGGTGAACACTAAGGGACTATGGAATGCGGCCCCTTACATTTCTAAGCCATCAAGGAACTACTTCATCGGAAAAGCCGCATCTGGTAGGCAAAAAAGCTGTCCAGCTCTAGGACGGCAGGTGATCAGAAGGAAAAAGGTCGTCAATCCGCGAGGTTGTTCATATTCGAGAGACTCAACGGGGGGGGTCGACGTACGCATTTTGACGAGTCCTCGTCACAAAAACCTGCGGGAGAGTACTGAAAAAGACGGGGGGGGGACAGGGGCTGACTCTGAACAAAGTGGATCGCCAAAAAGAAAAAAAATCGTAGTCAAGGTTCTCGAAGAGCAGGGGGGGGGAAAAGAAAGGAGAAAAAAAACAACGGAGGGAGGAAGAGAAGAGAAGATCTGGGGCTCAGGAAAAAGGAGGACAGTCGCGGGAAAAAAACTAAATCGGGAGGTCTTCAGAAGGAGAAGCGGGGGTTCCCACCAAACGGTCCCGCGCTAACCAGGGGGAAGGGGTTGAAGAGGAGGTCTAGTGCCAAGGACTAAGAAAGACAACCCGAGGGATCATAGAAAAACCAATAAGAGGGATGACGGTCGCCGTCAAAACTTTCCACTAAAACTCAGGGGAGATGAATTGAGAGGGGGTGGGGAGGGGGGGTACGGGGGTGGTTGGGGTAACTGGGGTAAGATGGGAAAAGGGTGTAGGGCCGGGGTAAGGTATGAAAGGGGGGAATGGGAGGGGAGGGTAGGAGGGGTAATGGGGGGAGGTAAAATGGGGAGCTTGCGGCTATGGGGAAAACTGGGAGGGACGATGTAGATAGTGGAGGAGAGAGGGAGGGCTGTGAGGGGGGGTGTGGAAGATGTGGGGGGAGAGCTAAGGGATGGTGGGGGGAGGAACGGAGGGGGGGGGAGGTGGGGGGGAGGGGGAGGAGGGGACGGGGGTCCGGGAGGGGGAAGAGGAATGGGTGCGGAGTGGAGGGAGGGGGGGGGGGGGGGAGGGGGAAGTGCGAGTGGGGGTAGAAGGCGACCGGTGAAGGGGGGGATGAAAGGGAGTGAAAAGGGGAAGAGGACTAATGGAGAAGAAGGAGGAGGAGATAGAGGTGGATAGGGAGAGGAAAAAGGGGGGCGAAGACGGTAGAGACTCGGTATGGGTAGACTGGAGGGGGGAGGGAGGGGAGAAAAGGAGCGAGGGGGGGGGAGGTAAAACGCAGGAGGGACGGTGGTAGGGTGGGGGGCTTGGGGGGGTAGTGGGGGGAGCGAAGGAAAAGAGGCGAAAATGGGAAAAGGGTCGTAGAGAGTAATGGAGGAAACAGGGAGGAAGAGGGGTAAAGGAGGCGTGGGGACTAGGGGGGGAGGGGAGAGGGGGAGGGCGGGAGGGAAAGAGGGGGGGTAAGGGGAAGGGGAGGAAGCAGAGGGGAGGTGGTGGACCAGAGAGGAGGAAAGGGACGAGGGGGGGGGGGGGATCATGGAGGGTGCTAGGAGGTATCGAAGAAGAGAGGGGGGTAAGGGTGGAAAGTAGCGAGAGGAAGGGGGAAGGGGAGGAAGGGAGGGAAGGAGAGGGTGGAGACGGGGGGGGGGGGTGGAGGTGAAGGAAGGGAGATAGAGGGGGTGGGAAGGAGGGGGAAGGGTGGGGGGGAGAGGAGGGGATGGTGGGGGGGACGAATGGGGATAGGAGATGGGGGAAGAGAGGGGAGCAAGGAGGTAGAAAAGAAGCGGGGGTGTAGGGGTAGAAGTAATAATGGAGGAAGGGTGGGGAGAAGTGGGAAGAAACCGTTGAAGGTGGTGGGGGGGCGTAATCGGGGAGGTCGAGATTTGTGGCGGGGATGGGGGAGTGAGGGAGGGGAGGGTGGAGGTAAGAAGTGGTTAGGGAACGTAGGTAGGGGGGCGCGATGGTAAGTAGAGGGAAGTGAGGGGGAAAAGGGGTGGCCGAGTAGGGAGGGAGGAATGAATATGGGGGGAAGGGTGGTGGAGGGGGGAGGAAGGGAAGTGGGGGGGGGGAGGGGAGGATGAGAAGCGGGGGGGGGGGTAGGGGTTGAGGGAAATAGGGGGGGTTGAAGGAGCGTGGGAGAGGAAGGGAGAGTCAGGAGCCGGCATAGAAACGGGGTGAGGAAGGTCGTCGTATCACAGTTATTCGAAGACGTGAGAAGAGGAACATAAGTATCGCGTGTATTTACCGGGACCGACATGTCAGTCCATCATCTGCGCTCCAGAGAGAACGATGAGGCCGATAGAAGAAAAAAAGACAGTAAAGGCGAAACGATACGTAGACCGGGTCTAAGTGGTTTAGAGTCTCTCCGTGAAAAGAAAGGGTTGTATAAGGCCGCTAGGGAAAACTGGATCTAGCTCACAAATGGGACTGTAAAAAAAAAAAAAGGAGGAAGGGGCGGGGTTTTGGGGGGCACCTCCTGGGGGGGGGGGGTCATCACGGATTTTGAGAACGTAAGGTTCCGAAATAAAGATAGAAGACAAGGGGGTAATAAACACATGTAAAAAACCGCTCCAGGTAGAACAGGGGGTAGTCGGTGACCGTAGATGTCAGCCTTCGTAGGGGGGGGTGACGAAAAAAAGGGGGGGGGTGGTCGCAAGGACAGTCCCCGCTCCAGGTTCGGGGGAGTGCAAGGAGAAACTGGTAGAATACTTACAGGTAATAAAGTAGAATAAGCTTTGGGCCGCTGAGGGGCAAGGGAAGGGGCGAAAGGGAAACGAAATATCCGATTTTAAGATCACCAAAAAAAGAAGAGCCTGCTTGGAATCCTGGGCAAAAGAAGATCAGGAACTCATAGAGGAAAATGACCTCCTGAAGGAATGACCTACGCCAAAAAAAAAAAAGACCGTGGGGGAAAAGGGGGGAGGAACACGTAACCAACAACGGAATACTAAATCTCAAAAATCGGGGTGAAAGAACGAAAGCCGCACTTCTTTGGAGTGCGTAACTCTAAAGGATTCAGGGCAGGAAGGGGGTGGACAGGCGGAAAAAAGGTTTTTTACGGGGGCTCTGGATAATAGGTAGGGGATGGTCTCAGAAAGGGGGCAAAGGGAAAAAAAGTCTCGAGAAGCCGCTCGTAGACCGCGCTGAGAAGGACGACTCTACGCCTTTTTATCCCTATAGAGGTCAAGAGAAGAGAGGAAAGGGGGGAGGAAGGGAAAAAAGAAGAAATGGCCGCTAGGTGGGTGCTTCAACTCAGGCTCAAGCGCCTAGAAAGGGAGTCGCTTCGAGAGAGAAGAAAGGGGGGACAAAAGAAATCTCGAGTAGCCGAAGAAGAAGAATCATAACTGGAAAGGCTGAAGATCAAGGAGGTAGTGAGAAAAGGGCGGCGCAGTGCGGGAAGGTGAAGATAGATGCAGCCGGGGGAACATAGGGCTACGGAGAAGAAGTTGAACTTGTCGGCGTACCGCGGGGGAGGTATAGCGTGGGGGGGAACTTGAAAAGGTTATAGCTGACGAGAATCAGGGACCGCAAGTAAGAAGCACGTCATCGACTAACAACATTAGGGGAAACGGAGTTGAACAAAAGATGGGATCCCCCCATGCGAAGAAAGCGGCCTCCCTGCGATCGATAAGAAAACGGTGAAACACACGAAGAAGGGGGAAAAAACGCGGACAACCGTACACGACGAGACGAGCCTAATGGGTAAAAAAAAAACCCTGAGGAACGGGGGGCACAGGAAGGAGAAACAAGAGGTAGAAGCCGGCCTGCGAAGATAATATCCACAAAAATAAAGTGGAGTCTTGTAATTCCGGGGAGAAAGAAGAGAGAGGAGCCTACTTGCGCGCGGGTCAGTGGTTCAATCACATCAACTGGGAGGGGGGGCCAAAGGAATCAATCCAAAGGGTGTGTGGCGGCGGGGGGGCGAGGATCGAAGGGGGATTAACGAATGTCCTGGTGGGGTGCACCCCCCCAGATACTTGGCGGAATTTTAGAATACCAAGGAATCGGGCCGAGGGCGGTCCATACCAGGAGGGAGTCATGTTGAAATCTAAAAAAAAAACTGGGAAGGGGGAAAAAGGTAGAAGGGGAGACTCAGGCGGAAAATGGGCGGTACAAGAGGGTTAGGGACAACGTAGAATCGTCCTGTTACAGACGATGATAAGCTCAAGGTACTTTGTGTCAAAAGGGGGGACCGAGGAAAAGTTGTCGCCAGCGGTCAGAGCGGATTCGAAGAG
>Ga0179593_1515084_pt1 | contig 18800 bp, 17 predicted proteins | sample CZODoug2_1_08_16_FD_185931 | JGI IMG/M metagenome (GOLD analysis project Ga0179593, IMG submission 185931) | Vadose zone soil fungal communities from Angelo Coast Range Reserve, California, USA - CZODoug2_1_08_16fungal (PacBio error correction) | ecosystem: Environmental > Terrestrial > Soil >...
CATGTGCGGGTAGTTGAGCAAACAGTGTTAATATAGGAGAATATTCAATGACGCTCTCTAGGCAAGGGAAAAGGAATCCGGGGGATTAGGGAACATGGAAAGTAGGCGTGCATCTGGGGTATCACCTTCACGTCTGCCCTAAGCGAGAGCAGAGAGAGGTCTTCTACTGAGAATGAAAGGACGGGGGACTCTGGACGCTCAGAAAGGAAGAATATTTCGCGCGAAGACAAGAAAGATCAATCCAGGAAGGCCCGAAACAGTCGTGAAGAAAGGCAGAGCCTGAGCTGGGTGTGGTGCTCGGCATGGGCAAGGCGAGCGCAGAGACAAGGCTGGGACCTCGAGCGTTGAAAAGTTTTCACGAAGGAGGGAGTACAAAAAAGAAAAGGAGAGGAAGCCAAGGGGGGGGGGACAAACCCTCGTGACGACGTCGGGGAAGAAATCAGCGTCTGGGGAAAAAGATCGGAGAGGGTTTCTGCGAAAACGGTTTGAAGGCGGTGTCGTTTCAAACCAAGGAATTCAAAAGACACTACAAAAAGAAAAGAAAGGGGGAAGAAAGCCCTTATCAGACGACTTCAAATCACTGGGAAGGAGACGAGGGCGACTAGGAAAAGGTCCAAGAGATTAAATAGGAGTAAAAGTCAGGAAAAAAGAGGACAGACCTAACTCCCATCGCTCCAAAAAAGACGGAAAGTCCAACGCCAAGCACGCCGTACTAAAAACGAAGACAGAGGAGGGGTCTGGCGAAGAAAGCATCGCCAATTAAGAGTTCGGCGGCATGCCATGAGTACGGCAGAAATTTAGAAATACGGGTGGATAATTTTAAAAGGAACAGAGGAACGGAAAGGGAAGATAGGGGGAAACTTAAAACTAAAAATGACCGAGAGGGTCGGAGGAGGGAGATGTGAAGCTGGCGGGTCTCGCGATCAGCCATCAAGAAATCAGTCCGCCAGTTCTAAGAATAAACGGAGTGGAGCCCTCTCTGTATGTGTTATTGTCAAGGCACGGTCTTGTGTGTTTGTCATTGAGTATGTCGGACGAAAGCGGTGTAAGACAGGAGTAGAAAAGAGAGGCTCCTCGAAAGGAAGTGCCTCAACATGAAAATGTCCATAAAGTCATATGGAAAGGTTACGATTCGGGTGGAAGAACGAGGACGAAAAGACCAGCACGAAGGGGGGTTCGCCGAGGGGGGTTGAAAATTCCGGCGCATCCTGTTCGAGGGCGGAAAGGATATAACAGGGTGAACCCTACTGCCAAACCCCGGAGGACAGGAAAATGGCAGACACAGCACAAAAAGGACTACACAATCGGGAAAGGAGAAAGTGTAGGCCCGTGAAGACTAAGCCTACTAAGGCCCGATCGGCGGGACAGAAGACCAAGAAGGACTCGGAGAGGAGATCTCCCTACTACTCTCTTTTCGGAGTGTCTGGAAAAGCGAGTTTCTCAAGGCCAAACGGTCGAGAAAATAAATAGAAGATGACACAAACAATAACAGATCCAGCAAACATTTAACTGGGCGAACGCGACGGACTTCCGCGACGAAAGGAGTAAAAGCCCGTCAAAAAAAAGGAGGGTGTCATTAACGGGACAGGAGGACGCGGGCAATCCGTTTCTCTCGAAAACAACAAAGGGGGATAGAAGGGGTCAGAGAAATCCTGTAGTTAATGACAAGTGGATGAAAAAGCGGGCGAAGGCAAGACCGGGCCGAACGAAGGGGAATTCTCTCAGGTAAGGTCCGGAAAAGAAGCCATTCTTTGGGGGGTCCTGAATTTGGCGCGAAAAAGAGGGTTCTTGGAGCACAGATCTGCTGAAGTGGACCACGCCACGCTACAAGCGCTGTTCCGTCGGCGATAATTTCCAAGGTGTGCCTCGGCGAGCGCCAAGGGAAGTAGCAGGGAGTGACGGGAGTCTGGGGGACATCCGTCTCCGAAAGATGGTGAAGTCCCATGGCTATGTGTGAACTTTATGATTTTAGAAGGGCGGTGCGCGGAGGACGCCTGCCACAAGCCCATGCTTTTGCGGGGACCGGCGCAAAAAAAGCAAAGAACCCTTGAATGAAAAAAGTAGGAAAAGGGCATTCACCTGAGAGCATAGGGAGGTCCTCAAAGGAGCGCGACTCGGCAGAAAGTCCATGTGAGAAAGCCGCCGGCATAGGAAAAAAGAAGATAGAGAAAAGCTTTCTAGAAGAAGCCAAGGGGAGGAGTGAACAGAAAAAAAAAACCGCGACCAAGAATCACCCATGGGAGAGATGTCAAGCCGACCAAGTATATGAGCACGAATCGGAAAGCATACCAGGATACGTGGGTCCCGAAAAGAAGGTGAAGCCTATCGCGAAGATCGTCTGAGGTCCATTTTCAACAGGGGGGGTGAATCAACTCCTCTAAAAACAAAGGAAAGAAGTGTGAATCCTCCTTCTGGGAAAAGAAGGGGGGGGGGTTTCAGGAAAGAATATCTTCAAGTAGGTCCAGGACGACCGAAGGAGGGCATTATCTCTTAGTCGCCGACAGAGGAGGTTGGGAAAAGGTGCTTGTTCGTGAGAGGTGCCGTGACGGGACCGGGAACACCTAAAAGCGTGCGTCTCCCAAAAAAACATGTAGGCTAGGTCGCGGAGATGGCAAATCAAGGGGAAGCTACAGTTAGAAAAATGTGTCTTTTGGTAGAACTGATAGTCGGGAAATCGCGGGAGAATGGAAATGCGGCTCTTCATTGTGAAAGTGAACGGGGTGTGTCAATGGCGGGAAGATATGGTGAAGAAAAAGCGATGCCCAACCGGGCGAAAATCCAGGCCAAAAGAGCGAGATCTCACACAAGAGCGGCAAACTCGAAAGGGATTGTTTTACCACTATGGGTGTAAGGGGCCAAAGGGGGGAGGAAATGAAGGGCGAGCTTCGCGAAAAGGGAAGGGGAACGAAAAGCCCTTGACTCAGGGGGAGGGCGGCGCCTCTGGACGGCCGAAAGCTTCGAGAGGGGTGGAAAAAAAAAAACGAAGGAGAAGCGGTTTTGGCCATGAAGGCAGAAACGGGCTTGGTCAAGGGCGACATAGTAAGGGGCCTGAAAAGAAGGCACGAAGGATGGGGGGAAGAAGAGAGGCAAGGCTCGTCATCGATAGACAAAATAGTATGAGGGAAGGGGGAAAGTTTTCTGATACCCCTGGACAAGACGGAGGACCCTACAATGGATAGATACGCCTAATTTCGTTGCGAAGGAAGATAAGGGAGGAAAAAAGGGGAAATTTGTTTTCTTTCAACTACAGGCTCTCTCAAACAATACACTTATTAGGAAAGAGAAGTATGAGGGGCCAAATTTATCAATATTAGGGGGTTTAACCCTAGGATGAAGTCTGGGAAAAAGGACCGAGACAGAATGTAACTCGGGTGATGGTATGTTATGTCGGTTCGGAGGGGAGACGTGCACTATGGTTCAAAAAAACTAAATTCCCTCCTAAGAACGAGGACAAAGGACGGCACTTCCTGCCTCTGGGGTCGAACACCATACGTCCTACGCGGCGTTAAACTGATAAAATGAAGAAAACTAACCGAATAAGAAACTCATTCAAGGCGGGGGAGGAAAAAAAAGGAGGCGGGGGAGGAAGACCCGCCATGCGACGCCTTATCGAAGGACGTGTGCTCGTCGACTCGCCCGCAAGGTCTGTGAAGGACGATGACCAGGTGTAAATTGGCTAAAAAGATCCTCAGGGGAAGTCACGGAGATCGAGGCCGACAAAAAGTGGTACAAGCCTCTTCGACAGAAAGAAACGTTGAGTCAAGAGGGGAAGTTTCTCAATTGCAAGAAAAGCGCGGGGGGGGCGTGGGGTCAGCCCAATTATATTGAAATTGCTCTTGCCACAATTTGACAACCAACGCTGAAGAAAAAGAAACGAAACCTTTATCATCAGCGACTGCAGGCGGCTTCGAGAAGGGGGACCCTATTAAAATTTCACAGCGTCCACCTTAGCGTAGCAAGGAGAAAAAAAGGAAAGGAGGGCCCAGACGCGACCCCGACATGGGCGAAAGGCCGAAAGAGTGCCGGAATAGTGGAGGTAGAGCGGCAGCGTAAGAACGGAGGGAAATCGAAGGAAGGGGGTCTGTAAGGAACTAATGCATCGCCATTTGAAGTCTGGGGGGGGGGGCAGAAAGAGGAAGTTGACAAGCAGAAGATAGGAGAGATCAGGAAAGAACTAAAGAAAAGAAGATGGGATGAAAGGCTGTCTTGAAAGGATTCGAAACAAAACCGAAAAAAAAAATCGTAAAGAATGGGAAGAGATTTTAGGGGCATGCGGAGGCCAACGAAAACGCGCAGTTCTTAAGCGCGCGTGCTCGGACTCTCGGAAAAAATTCGAGAGGCTCAAAGGGAAGGGGTGTGGGCCGCGGGGGAGCGAAACTTTCAATTGAGGGAGAATAAAAAAAATCCCTCGCTGGATAATGAAGGGGGGGAAATCAATTCTCAACCAAAGGGGGGTCCATCTGGCTCTCGGAGGAGCTAGGTCGGAGGGGAGGGGACCATAAAATTAAAGAACCGTACTACTACACAATACCATCAAGAGTTGTTCTAAAGGTTAAGGTGTTTGCGCCGAAAAGAAAAGGCCTGGAGATTTTCAGGAAAAACTCAAGGGGTGACCCTACTTCCCTTCACCATCCACAAAGGACAATCGCAAGTGGTACCAACCAAAAGGCGAGGGGCTGAACAACTACGGAGAGGTTTCGAGACCTTGACTTGACAAGTTCTTCTCAGGGCGTCCTAGGCACACCTCCCAATAAAGCAACGCCGACCCTCTAGGGTCTGAAGGAGCGATAAAAAAGATTTTCGTCAAATCCAAAGCGTGGTGGTCGGGGGCATCAGCACATCAGGACTACCCATCACCCGAGGATGCGTACCTTCAAAAAAGCGAAGGGCCGGAAAAAGAAAGGACAACGTCGGCCAGCGTAAAAGACATCACCGAGATCGTCGGGGGAGGTCCCGGAGAATCCTTTGAGAAAGAGTTGAAAGAGATGATATCAAATATTGACGGCCGGGAATGAACAAAAAGAAGGTAGGCGCTGCGATACGGCCTAAAAGACGTGCCGTCCATTATGAGGAAATGGGCCAGGGGAATACATCGACCTGGCCGCGACTTGTGTAGTCCAGGCGTAGCTAAAAAAAGCAGGGGGGGCTTTTCCCAATTCTTGCCGTCACTTGACCAAAACAAGAAACCGGGGGAGTTCCGTGGAACAGCATGTCTCGTTTCAGAACCCAAAAACGTCGCGCCCGGGGGACGAATTAGGAAGGAGCCCGTTCAAAAACGCATTATCTCACAGAAGCAGACCGACTTGGGGGGAATCCCAGGCGTGTTTGTGCCAGAGGTCCTCAAGTAGCATGACGGTGGGAAGTGAAAAAGGGAAAAAAAAACCTAAAAAGGGGGGACTTGGCGCGGGACGGCGCAACTTCGAAAAAACCGTCCCTGAAACCCGGGTTGAAGGATAGTCCGGCAGACCCGAACATATTAAACGATCCGGTCCTGACAAAATAGGAAAAAAAAAAAGGGAGGTGCGAATGTACGAACGGCGCCATATCATAAAGACGATGGTCGGAAATGAATCAAGAAAAGGGGACTCTTGTCGCATGGAAACACCCAGGGAAGAGCAGGGAACGATCTGGAGAATCTTAGAGCACAAAAGCTCTCAATTGACGTTGTCCCCTCCGAAAAGCCATCGATCGCTACATAAGAATTGGGGCGTTATGTGGCGACGAACTATCAAGAAGGTCCGGCAATTTTTAACTCCGCAGGCAGAACATGGAGGACGAAAAGTCAGAGGCTTGGTAAAGCCTCATAGGCATGTCAAGAAGGGGAAAGCGGGGAGGCTGGAATCTCGTAGGATTATAAACGAAAGGAGAGACGCTTTCTATATGTAGTAAAAGAGGGGCAGAAGCGCAGCGCCGCGGCTGCGTCAAAAGGGCTTATGTCGCGTATGAGCACGAACTTTGGGAGGAGAGTTCATAGGTGACGATGGGATGAAAATGGGCCTGGAGATGTCACTTTAGGCACGATAGGGAAGAGATGAAAAGGAAATCGGAATTTGCAGTCTGTGGAGGAACGTGCTGCGGTATGGAAAATTGGGAAAAAAGGTTCTGAAAAATCCAACCTCAAACTAAGGAAGGCAGAGACAAAGTGAAAACGCAGCGATCTCAAAAAACCCTCAGAGTTGAGGTCCTCACGTCTAAGGCTTTGATGCGAATTGGTATTACGGACCTTGACCGGAGGGGACGAGAAGAAGAGAAAAGAGAAAGTTAATCGCGAGTTGGAAAAAAGCCTTGACTCATGCTGCGGCGCCTATGCCCATACCAAAATAAGTACTAGGGCGGAAGATTGGAAAAAAAGAAGAGTGGTTCCCGGGCAGATAAAAAACCATGAGCTGGGCTTCTTGGGGGAGGGCGGCCGGGGGAATAGTCAGGGCCCTCAGGGGGCGGACGTGGGTTTTGTGTTGAGAAAGGCGGGGGAAGAGAAGGCCTGTTAAGATACAATCGTCGTCATCTGGAAGAATCGGAGTCGGGAAGCCGTTAAGGTGGGTTATACCCCCAGGACTTCATAACAACCCCCGAGTAAATTGGAAAAGGCAAGAAGAAGGATAAAGGGTAAGAACACCTAATAGGTTAGGGGTGGCTGCGGTCCCTACCGGGGAGATCTCGCTGCACAAACAACGAGGAGGACATAGACGCCAACAAATGTTATCACCTAAGGAGGTGGGGGGGCCAAGGAAGGGTCCGAGGGACAAGTCCTGACACGAATTAAAGGTGAGGGGATTAATTAGGGGAAAGGGCTACATCGGCAACAATCAGAACCTTCAAGGAAGGGGTCACAGCGAGATACCGTGAGTGGGGGGAGGCTGAAGAATTCGAAGCGAGGGCGAACACCATTTAAGAAATAACGCGCCGGACTGATCCTCAGTCATAACTGACCTATGGAATACCAAGCTAAAGATGGGGACGTCACCGCCAGGGCTTAGAGGAAAACCGAAGGCGCGACTCAGCAAAGGACGTGTGGTGTCGTCAGGAAAGAAAAGGGCTTTTGAGAGGTTGCAAAGCTTAAATTTCGCCAGCATCAGGGGCTGTCCTCGTCAAGCGTAGTCGACGAAGAAAAGTGAGAAGAGTCTACTTTCGGAAGAAGGGTTGGGGTGGGGGGGACTCATGATTCAAACCTCGTCGAGAAGAGTGGAGACGTGGGTGGCTCAAAAGTATAGAATGGGCATTGAAGGGAAGGACAACTTGGGGAACGCTTCCACATAAGAAACGCCGCCCTTGGTACATCAAATACTTCATCAAGGAGATAACAAACACGTACAATTATTTTGGAAAGGTAGCGGAGGAATTCACATACAGATTTCAAGTCTTTGCCATACTCACTCTACTACGCCAGAAAGGAGCCGAAATCGGGGAGGGAAAAAGGATTATAAGGACGGGGGTCAGTCTGCAGATCATCTACTCAAAGTCTCAAAGGAGACCACGATTGTAGGGCAAAATCACTCCAATAAGCTGAAGGGTGGAAGAGAAGGCCCTAAAGGCGTTAAAAGAGAGTATATTCAGATTAGACAATTTAGTGCCAATTTGCGGCACTCTAGAGAAAATCTGAGAGAGTTCTTGGGGTCTATGCCCGAAAAATGGGCGAACCGTCTCCGCTATCGTTCGGGCATACTTCAATGGAATAAAAAAAAAAACTCACTAGCCTCTCGTGCAAGAAAAGAGGCGTGACCGATCTGTGCACCTTGGGAGTGGGTGCAAAGAAGGATGACACTCCGCAGGGGGGAAATGAGAAGTCCGAAAGCGGTTAAAATCAATCAAGCGTCTGTCGATGGGACTAAGAAAACGCAAACAGGGAGGCATCGAGAAAGAAAATAGTGGGGAGGACCTTACGGCCTTAATAGTGCTTTCAATCCTTTACTGGCAGGAGAATAGCCTTAAATCCCGGGAAAAAAAGAGGGAAGGTGAGAGCTGAAGTTGCAAAACTTTTCCTCGCGCAAAAAGGGAGAGTGGCATTCTAATACAGAGCACGAAGGGAAAAAGAGGAAAGATCAGCCGGCGTGCTACAACCAACATAAATCAAGGAAAACCAAGTTGGCTCGGCCGGTACTCGCTGCCTAATTGATTCAGCGCGGCAGGCAGAAAAAAACGAAAACCAATTACCTAGAAGAAGCCAGGACAAGTAGGAGCGTTTTGAGAATGACGAGAAAATATTGTGAATGAACACAAAAGGGGGAAGGTAGCATCTACTCTCCAGAGAGAAACATAAAAGGAGAAGGAGTCGCTACCGGGAAAAAGCGCTGAACTTTAAATGTAACTTCCAAAGGGGAAATACCCGTAGCGAAAGAGGAAAGAAAAAGAAGTTTGTCAGGACCCTTACTTAGTACTGGACGATGAAAAACCAACCGAGAAAAGAGATAGATTGACCGTCCGCTTAAAAGTCCGTGAAGCACAAAGCAAGGGGATGTCGAATCTGTGAGATAAGTGGCGAGGAAGGGTCTTGAATTAGCGAGAATCACCATTAGAAAGGAGCGAGGGGGGGAGGAGGAAATTGTCGTTCGTCAGAAGAATCGCGACCACCAAAGGACCTCGTGGGAGGGACGAAATCAATTACCGTCCAGAGCAGGGGGGGGCCAAAAAAAAAGGCAACCCCTACCGAACGACGTAAATGGCATCGTCATTGGCTACTTGCATCGATTGCAAAGACGATCTAGCTAGCAAACTGGGGGAATTAGCGCGGTCCCGTGAAGGGGTGGAGCCGCATCAAAGCGATCCAACTTGGGAGTGCCTGGGAAGTCATGTCCTCATGGGTGACCGTAGGGCTCTGCTTGAGGACGGTATTCAGAAGGAAAATCAAGGAACTATGGAAGAAAAAAAGGTAGGCCTTATCCTGCGCCGGGGGAGGAAGGGAAGGGACCCGCCAGCGTAAGCCGATCCGGTCATCAAATGGGGGAACTGACTGAAATCGATGGACCAGATCGAGCCATAGTCCACAGACTCGGAGCTAAGTGATACCCAATCCGCGGCGGGACCCCGCGACCCACAACAAAACATGGAAAGGGGGGGGGTCACGCAAAGATCAAAGAGGGTACACTTGATCGTGCGCTGGGCCGGGGAGAAAAAAGAGAGTAACCAGACTGAGGGTCCCATTTGGGGAAAAAGGGAAGGGTTTCGAGGGAAGACAAGATCAAAACGCAGGGAAATCCGTCCCACAGGAAAAAACGCTAAAAGGTAAGAGATATCTGACTCTGCGGATAGAAAAAATGGAGATCTCGTATAAAAACGAATCGATTTGCGCCGAGTGCGGAGTAGTGGAGGGGGCACGGCTGCCGGGCAAAGAGGCGGTCTGGGGGGGGGGGGGGGCAAAAGGAAGTCGGGCAGCCCATGTAGTCGTTACTTATGAGGGAGTGAAATTTTGAGAGAGGTTCATAAGTGGGATAATGTTGGAAAAAAAATATTGGGAGGGGTGAGTTCGTCAGTCTGCAAGAAAGTGAGCGAGCGGTCCTGTGCAGCGTTTCGAACAAGGCTGCGGTAATGTCAAGGGAGGGCATCCAAAGGAGGGGGCTGAAAAGTCAAACCGTATTTGAAAAACTTCCGCCGAAAAGGTCGAAGGGGGGAAGAGACCATGAAGAAGGAAAAAGGTGCAGCAGTCCACTTCAACGAGGGAGAAGGCTTGGAAGGACGGAAGTTGGACGAGACCTGGAAGAAGATGTTGGTCGCGCTTAGGTCGCAAAACAGGAAAGGAAATCGGGAAGTGAGACAAAGGACGACGGAGGCTCTCTTTGAACTTCAGAGGAAGGGGGGAGTCATTACGACGCGAAGCGGGGTGTTCCATGACCGCCGCAAGGGAGCTGATCTTCTGACTTAGGAAGTGGCCTTAAAGGAAAGGAATAGGCGGAATGGTTTTCGAAACAGCAAAAAAAAAGAGTCGAAAGAAAGATAGGCGGAAGAAATCAGTCGGGAAGGCCGTGAAGGGGAATACAAAAATGCACTCAAGGTCATGACCTCCCTAATTACACGAGTAAAATTGTCTCCGGAAATGCGAAAGGGTAAATTACCTAATGGTGATAAATTTGGGAGGCCCTACCCGCATATCTCTCTCAAAAAGAGGGAGGGGTCGGGTAAAATTTATAAAAAATATGGTGTTAATATATGGGATTATACTAGAAGAACAAGAATCCTCAAAGGGATGAATTAGGGGAGTGCATGAAGTCGGCTTGCATCTGGGGGGGGTATCAGAAAATTAAGAAAACTTCCCGAAGACCCGAAGACAAGAGGTTTCTTAAAACTTAAGAGGAAGAAAGTAAGACGAAAAGCCGCGTGCAGGCCCTGGGGAGCGCGAGACCAAGAATGGAGAATGCCGTCATTGGAGGGAGATCCCAACAAAAAAAAATTCTTAGGGAAAAAAGATGTCGACGCCTTAGCGAAGACAAGGATGGGGGAAAAAGAAAGCAAGAGGGGAACCAGGGCTTTTGTGAACTCGCCTTGTCCAAAAAGAATGTCGGGAAGAAGCCAGCGACCAAAGGTCGAAAAAGGGGCCGGAAAAAGGTGGGAACAACCTCCAGAAGCGTCGACGTAGGACCTAACAAGTTTTTGGAGCTGAGAGGGCCAAGTCAGTCGGCGTTAAGTTGGGGGAATTTGGAGGGGAGTTTCTCCAATTAGAGGGTTAGAAGGGGAGCAGGATTGAAAATAACACTTAAAAAAAAAAGCACTTGACAGGAAAAGCTCCGCACTTTATGAAAAATCTGGGGGAAGGAAAAAGGAAAGTAAAACAGTACAAGGTGGGGGGGGGGGGCCCGCTCGTCACATGTATCGTCTAAGGGGGTAGCATGAAAAGTCGTGCCAGAAAAAAAAAGACTGTACATGTTACGCCGAAGCGAAAACGAATATGTCAGCGAACATAGGCACTGAAGGTACGAAATAAAAAACTCGAGAGAAAGAGAGACACTATATCAAAAGGCGTCTGCAAAATATGAAGGGCCAGCAGATGTTCGCCGTAGGGTAATTACCATGGGGAAGGCGGAAGGAAAAGTCCAACCAATCTTGGATGAGGCTGATGCCCCGAAACTACGAGCCTGGGAGCGGAGATCGTGGAAAAAACTTAGGGGAAAAGTCGGAGACGAGTATCACTTTGGAGGAGAAAACTAAAGAAAAATCGGCGGCGTGCAACTGGCCATGTTTGTTGTTGGAGCGGTAATCTCAGCACAAGAAACATGGGAGTGGCGGCCTAAATATTTTTAATACCGCGGAGGGAGGAAGAAAAGGGGAAAATGACTGGTCGAAGTACGAGTAGAGACTCAAATGGTGATACTTATCAGCCTTAAGAAAACGTTAAGAAAAAAAACGACAAAGCACTGTACGAAAAGGGAATAAAAAGAAGGTTAAAGAGAGAAAAGACTGGGGAGATGGCAGGCTAAACTCTCATCGACACCGGGGGAAGAAACGGGTCAAAGTTCAAAAAGAAAAAGTTTTACTATGAGAAAAGAAGGAAAGGAAAGGGTAAAGAAACTGGACTCGCTTCAAAAAAAGGGCGGGCCTCGGACGCCGGAAACCGACTACCTGAGAGAACAGAAAGAGCGGGAGTGAGCGTGGGAGAACTGCAAGAATCTTGTTCGGGGCAAAGAGAAGGAGGATTTTTGGAAAAGATACGAAAAGAAACAAAAAAAAAACTCTCATCCAAAGGGGATTGAGGAGAGATCCAAACTGGCCGCGCTTCGCCCGTTCGAAAAATCGGCCCAAGAACAAAAATCTCTCCTTGTTGATGAAGGACTGCGACGGTGAGATCGTAGAAAACCCCCACGGAGGAGGAGGAGGGGGAAGAGATCACGTTGACCGTGAAGAAAGTACTTACCAAAGGAAGGGGGCGGGGCAATCTTTCTATACCTCCGACGGGGAAGGAAGGGAAGGGGGGGAACTGGGGAGAATACCGGATCCAGTTCAAGGTCGGTGGGGAGGACGTCTGGTGAAGGAGGGATGTCTTCGCTCCACAATCCGTCTAGGGGGAAAGAAATAAAGAATGGACCACTAGAAACCGACCACAGTCGTTTCAGGGGGAGCTATACAGAAAAACTGAGGGGGGATGTGCAACTGTATGATCTATCTCTCGAAACTTGACTAAGTTAGCAGAGATGAAAAGGGGGCCGAAAACTTCCGGGGAAAGAAAGGGGAATTCCCAGGTTCGATGTGGGGGGAGGGGAACCGGGGAGGGGGGAGGAGTAGGGCATTTATGAGATTCTAGCTTTAGGGGGGAAAAAAAACAGGCTTTGAGTCTCAAGGGGGCACGGAACGTCGTTTGGTGTGAAGACCCGGAGGAGGACACCAAAATAAAAATCAGGGGGGGGCAACTCGACTCGTGAGGGAACGGAAGTTTTAACCTCGTCGTCAAAAAATCTAAAAAAGAGGGAGGAAAGGTTCCGGACGAAAGGGGAAAGAAAGGAAAACCACAACTCAACAGCGCGTCACGCCGGCAGATCTGATCCGGAGGAGGGGAAGCAACATGAAAACCGTGGAGGGGGGGGGAAGATCGAGTCCTAAAAACGCACGCGAAGGCGGAGGCAGAAGGGCCCAAGGTTGGAAGGTTTCTTGAGAAAGAAATCGAAGTCGACGGTTTACCGAAAGTGGGAAGGAAGTGGCCGGGATGAAGTTCAGCTGCTGGCACTGACTAGAAATGAGCCAAATTTAGGAAAAGAAAAAAAAGTCACGCCTCATCGCTTTGACGCTCGAGAGGTAGAGGGATAGGAAGGATGAACACTGAAGAAAATAAGCCTTGGTCCGGGCAGGACGGCGCTGCCACTTGAGAAGGAGGTAGGGTAGGTCGCGGATGAGGGCAAAAAGGGACAGGAATTCAATAGACGCTTATTTTGGGAAAAAAAGGAGTAAAATTCATGCGGATCGAAGGCAGAGTGAGCGTCTTGAAATAAAGGGGAGGCGCTTGGAAAAGGAGTAAGACGTGTTGCGGGGCGCCTTGCTCCGCGAGGGAGCACAGAAGAAAACGCACACTTGCAGACGAGGCGACATTGAAGGACTCGGCAGCGACACAACATCATAAAGAACGGAAGGGAAAAAGGTTGTGTCCTCGGAAAAACGGGAGCGGATAGAAAATTTCCAAGAAGGCGAGTTCAACTGAAAGACCCGGTAACTCTCTGAGGCGGCGCAGACCCATCCGACCACCAACAGAATGAGGTTCGACATTGCTTTATTTGAGGGGGGGGGAAGGGAAAGAAGAAGAGTTGAGCTTCTGGGGGTCTTCTCCGCGACATAGGGGCCTGAAGCTGGGGAGAAAAAACGCTTTAAAACGTGAGAAAAAAAAAATCCAAAATCCTAGGAGACTTCTCAATCGGGGCTTCGAGGTAGTCGGGAAGGGAGGTATGGAAGGAAAGGTGGGGGGGGGGGGGGGGGGGTGGTGAAGGACATTTAGCCCAAAAAATAGGGAAAACCACGTAGGTTCGGATCCGGAAATGAATAGGATTGGAGTGGGGATGCGGTCCATACCCTCAAACAACTCTCACAAACAACAAAGGATGAGGAGAAGATCATATATCAAAGTGTAGGTACCGGGAAAAGACCTATTAGGGGGAAGGGAAAAAGGTAACCATCGCAAAGAAAAGACTCGGGAGTAACTTATGGGCTACATGAATTCGGCGTGCAATTCATCAGAAAACTTAACTTCCTTGAAACTACTACGGGGAAAGAACCAAAGAGAGGGGGACGAATCGCATATGCACGTAATACGTCTAACCGAATCCGCTTAGGCCCAAATCATGGGTCAGGTCGCAATAAAAAAAAAAAAACTACAGGTCACAACCTTTAACCGAAAGGAAAAAACGAACTGTATCTCGGTGACGGTGTAAGAGCTTCCAGGAAAGTTTTGGGGAACTCGGCAGAAAATAAAGGGTGTTCTAAAGATCGCGGGTCCTTTCCAATCAAAAATGCAAGAACCAAATGTGTATCAGTGCAATACGGAGAGAAGAGCCTGGGGGGGGTAGAGAGAGATCTCTAAAAGGGTCCTCAATTTCTCCCGAGCGGCGACTTTGCTGAGGGGGAGAAGTTTGAGGTAAAGGACTCCAAAGAAAAAATGACACGAGTTGACACTTACAAGAAAAAAAGAAGAAAAGACGAAGGTATAACATAAGACTTCAAGCTTCGTCAAATGCAGTAAAGTGGGAAAAAGGAAAAAAGGGGGAAACTGGCAGTTCCAACAAGGGGGATTCAGGAAAGCGAAAAAAGTAGTTTGGGAAAAATACATCTACCTAAGGATAATGTGCACTACGGAGGCCGAGGAAGGCCGAGAGGGGAAAGTAGCCACTCATCGGAGACGAACAAAGCACTCAGATCAAAGAGATGTAGCGTACTAACGAATATCATCTCCAATCATCTGACTTTGGGAGCTGAAAGGGAAGTGGACCAAAGATTAATAGCTTACCGCCCAAAGCGGGCCGCGAAAGGCAATAGATTAAAGTTGAGAGATGCTTGATGTGAGCAAAAGAAAGAAAAATGGTAAAAGGACAGCCGGGAAAGAAGGGACTTTTCGTGGAGGGAAGAAAGCAAAAAAGCACGTGCCTGAGAAGATGAGCGCAAGAGGGCGGCATGCCCGGGGGGGGGTTGGAGGGAATGCATCCGTGAGGATTTGGGGGGGAGGGGGTTTAAGGAACGGTGGAGTATGTGACTATGGAGAAGGGGACTCTTCACTCAACATGAAAAGGGCATGAATTCTGCTCAAGAAAACGAGGAAATCATTTACTTAGCTAGAAAAGGGCCCAGGGGACTGTTTATCGAAGAGCAAAAATAGGCGGACACATATCAACAGCCCCTACGGCCTCACCCCCTATGCTGGGGGAAAAAGAGGAAAAGGCCTTCAAAAAAGCAAAGTGGGTCAAAAGTGGCTGTAGCTGCGACAAAACGGGGGACTAGAACTCGCTGGTACTTCGTCAGCCTGAGAGAGGGGCAAGAAGAAAAAGAATCGCATGCAGGGAATACGAAAAGACGTGGGGGTCGCGTAAGCGTGTAAAAAAAGATTGCGTCAACCGCGGCGTGGTTTTCGCGGTCAGCGCTACCGCACTCAGGACTACAACAACCTCAAAAGGAAGCGATGGAAAAGATACAAAGTCAACGGCGAACTGGACCACCGGGCGGCAAAAAAAGGCCCGAAAACAGCTCGGCTTTGTCATTCCCTTACAGGGACAGGAAGAAAAAAGAAGTGTATACAGAAGAAAAAAACGGAGGAGTCGTCACCATATAGAGACGGGAACACGCTTAAAAAGGAGAGGAAAAAGAAGGAGGTCGTGCTGGAAAATACTGTCGCCGGGGACCTTCCAGTCGGAGTTAAAAGTCCAGAATCCCATGGAAAACTTCTTTTGAGACGGGGGAAGGATTGAGAAAAAGGTACGAACCAGAAGCGCGGGGAGTGACTGAACATATCTTGCCGTAACTTTGAAAAAAAGAGAACGAACCGACCAATGCGGAAAAAAGGCTATAGTAAAGCATGATGCCGCGATCCGCGAGGCGAGAGAGACACGAACGTCGTTGGTCATAAGCCCGCCATCTTGGGGGAAATTCCGCACAGGGGGGCGAGGCTGTGCCGACAAGGGTCATGGTTTAGTCAAACTTAGGGGGGGAAAGATGAAAAAAAAAGCCGGACAAAACAGCTGGGAGTCAAGACGGCGCACTCGAGGAACGTACCCGCTCGAAAAATGATCTGTTGTATTCAACTTTAAAAAAAGCCGAGATGGCCTGATCCGTCCTCAAAGACGAGGACAGAATTGGGAAGAATGTCCGATCGTGAAATATGCCATCTACACGAGGGGTTCGGATTCAAGCAATTACCCAATGAGTGAAGAAAAATAGAAAACCCGACATTGACAGGCGCGGTGACACTACCGAAGGGAAGAGGAAGCCTAGCGCACGATAAGAGAGTCGTGTGCGCTTGGCCGAAACCGCCGGAGGAGAGCGATCGTCTTTTCGATACAAGGTTCAAGGGGCAGGTGCAAGTTGTGTCAACGATCGCGTGGACTTATTGGCAGGAACTTGACTTTATCTTCATCTGCTGGTCCCGTCCTCCGGGGCATGCCGCAGAATTGGGGGAAAGGAGATGGTCGCGAAATTCGCGGCGCTGGGGGGGGGGGGAGTAGAGTATCGCGGACGTGCAGGAGATTGCCGCTTAAGCATAGGGAAGGGCCTTGTGAAAACCTCACTGACGCCGCGGACGTCGCCCGTCGCGGGCGAAATCAGGGATTCATAGTGTGACTCTAGTTGGGAAAGGGGGGGGAAGCAGAGTGTCTTTGAAAGGAGAACTCTGAGAGGGGAGAGAGAAGATGAAAATGATACCTGAAGGTAAGTGTAAAAGGATTGCAAAAAGGACTGCGGTAGGTGTCATTTCAAGAGCAAGGGAAAAATCAACTTGAAACAAACGAGGAACGACAACGGCCGCCTACCGAGTGCGAAAGGGAGACCAAGGAAAGAAGAGGGATCTCAAAAATCATTCTTGGGGGAGAAAAAGTCCGTAAGGGATTTCGGTTTAACCAGGGAAAAACTAGAAGAGAACGGAGGATGATTGCGCGGCTTCGTAGGGACATTTAAAGGGGGTCGGCGAGTAAAAGAAAAATACTTCAAAATAGAAAGAGGCCGCCCCACAGTCACTTCAGACTGAAGCTGGAGGAGGCGCAGCGGTAAAGGGCAGTATTAAAAAGCCCATGTCTGATCTAAGTTGGTCCTTTGTGGGGGGGAAACCCGGGAAAAGGAAACATGGGAGGGAGTAGAAAGGGCACGGGCCTCTATTCGGTAAACCATCGGGAGAGCCCTCGCCAAAGGCATACTGAGTCTAAGAGACTTAGTAGGGGGTAAGAATTTATGGGGGAGAGAAGACGCCGACTTGAAAAAAAAGTAATAAGAAAATTAATCGTTTCGACCGGAATGGAAGGGAGAATCAAGGAGAAAAAGGGGATAAAGGGGCTGGCTTGTCCTACCAAGCTCTCTCACATAAAAAAACTGGGGATTAAAAGAAAAAGAAAGAAGGGTATTGAGAAGCCAACAATGTAAAATTAGGGTAATATAATTGATTATAACAGATGAGGCTCAGAAGAAGGAAACGAGGGTTACGCCGGTGAGGGGGGGGATTAAGGGGAGTGCTACCCGCTTGCATCTCAGGGGGGGTCCCAGAACCTTCAAGGCCTTACGACTAATTTGCCTGAAAAAAAAGAAAAAGGATGGGGATCTATCCAGGGGGGCCTTCTACTTCGCCGCGATCGAACAAATTTCACGTCCGAGTTAGCCGCAAAAGGTCGGCTGACCAATAGTAAGAAAAGCGACAGAGGAGGAGGAACGAGGCGGACGAGTTACCGCCATTCTCGACGGGAGCGGGTAATACTTTGGGCTAGGGCATGTGAAAGCAAAAACCTCAGGGAAGGCTGGTTGAGTTTACACGCCGGGGATAAATGGGGGAAAAAAAAAAAGGAATCGCAAAACAAAGGGACGGTCTCGTTGAAAGGCTACGTCGAGGGGGGGAAAAACAATTGGTACAAGCAAGAAACGCGTACTAGAGAAATTAGGTTGGTCTATATCTCTTCATGGAAATCGGAGCGCCATACGGGGGAAAGGAGGTTTGAGGGTCCTCCCATGTATATTTTAAAGAGACTTCCATAATAACAAAAAAAAAGGACTAGCCATGAAAAAAGCCGGAATCGAAAGATCGGCTTGAGAAAGAAGGAAAGAAAGGGGAACTACACGTTTGATAAACAAAGAAAGTAGGGGCCGCAAGGAAAGAAAGAACAGCACTTTAGGTCAGACAGTACGGGGCAAAAGGAGAAAGGAAACGACAAGGGGCCGCGCGTCGCGCGTCCCCAGACAAGCGGATAGGGGGGAGAGTCAGCGTCAATCTAGAAAGTTACAGGAAATAAAACAGGGACAAATCTAGGTAGAAGGAAATCGAGAGGGGACAGATTCGGCTGACCTATTTGACGTGTAAAAGTAGGAAAGTAGGGCAACAAGTTAATTCAGCAATTGTTAATGGGGGACTCAAACGAGGATTCAATCTGTTGAGTTCGAAAAACTGAGGCAAATGTACTCTCGAATCTAGAGAAAAGTCGGGCGAATGCTGCACAGGTGTAGGGGTCATCGCACACTATAAGATAAGAGGAGCTTTCCTAACTCCTGATCAGGAGGACTGGAGTTCCGGCGCTGTAAATGAGGTTTGGGGGGAGGAGGGAATTCGCACGCAAAAGCGGCAGAAGGGGGGGAAGTCGTAAGAAAAAGGGGTTTTCCTCTAGCTCAAGAGGGAGATTTGACAGAAAATTCTCCAGAAGTAAGGACACCTTAAGGTAAAAGGCACGAGAATATTTGGAGGAGAGGGAATAAGGAGAAGGGAAGATACTACTACAGACCAGCAACGAAATGTTAAAAACTGGGGGAAGGGTGCGGCCTACAAAAGAGGAAGAGAGACATAGCAAAAGCATATACTACGGCCTCACCAATGAGGAAAAACGGCTTAACACAAAAGGGGGCAACTCATATGGCGAGAGGCTGGACACTTACTGAATTTCTCTGTAAACTGAAGGGGCCATACTATTAAAGGACTCGAAGTGAAAACAGGGAAGCCAATGAAAGGAACTTATCAAAAAGTCTCTTTTGAAGGTGCGGGGGGTCAAGAAGTCAATAAATTTAAAGGGGCGAGGGCGATCATCGAATAAGAAACAAGAAAACAGCTGACTTGGGATCGGATGGTATGTAGAACGGAAAAAATCAAGGAAAAAAGGGGTAGAAGAGTAGCCAGGCTCCCGACAGACAAAGGCTCGGAGGAATAAAGATGAGGCCAATAACTT
>Ga0179593_1504545_pt1 | contig 18799 bp, 37 predicted proteins | sample CZODoug2_1_08_16_FD_185931 | JGI IMG/M metagenome (GOLD analysis project Ga0179593, IMG submission 185931) | Vadose zone soil fungal communities from Angelo Coast Range Reserve, California, USA - CZODoug2_1_08_16fungal (PacBio error correction) | ecosystem: Environmental > Terrestrial > Soil >...
TGACCAAACCAAACAAACTCAGGGGGGGAAAGGACTTCTTAATATGCCCGGGAAAAAAAAAAAAGTGGGGAGGGGGATTCGGGAAAAAGGGAAGAGGGCCGCTTTATGATGAAGGTGGAAAAAAAAAGCTAGGAAAGGTTCGCATCAGAGCTGAAAGGAATGGGGGATCATGAAAAAAAGAAAAAAAAAAGAGGACACAGTAAAAAAAATCTAACCCAATACAGCACCAAGGGGAGAAGACAGGGGGGGGGGGAGGCCTCTGTCAGGAGGGGGCTGGAGAGAAAATGAAGGACCAGCGACATTGGGGAAAGAAAAAAAAAACGGCCGCCGCGGGTGGTTGAGGCTACAAATCGGGAAAGCAAAAAGGGGAGGAAACCCCCCCCCCCCAAAAAAAAAAAAAGAAAAAAAAAACCCAAAAACCCACCCCACACAAAAGGAGAGGGGGGTTCGGGGGGAAGGGTGTCTTTTGTCCGGAACTTGGGGAAAAAGCTTCCCATGTCCACACCTGCCCATCCAAATCGGAAATGGGGCATGCATATCAATGTCGGAAAAAAGGCCATGGCCACGGCGCCCTGAAAAAGTGACGCAAAAAAAATCGGGCCTGTCTAGTAAAGCACACGAGTGGAAGAGGAACTCAGGAAAGACATGTTCGTCTTTCCACTGGATAAAAAAATAGAAAACCACCTATATGATCCTGAACTAAAAAAGATTGGTACAACAACTCACAAACAAAACAGTTAAGGGGAAGAAGTAAGGGTTTTCAAAAACCAGAAAAAAAGCATGGGGGGTGGAAAACAGAACAGCGTCAAAGGCCCCGGTGCAGAAGGCAAAACAGACGGAAACTTCAAATTGTAAAAAACAGGAAACGGAATTTTGTTAAAGACGGCGGGCGTCTTGTCACAAAAAAACTATCCGAAGGAGGGATCGATATCGGGAAACAGGAGAATTTTTCTGTTGTGAGCAAAAAGAAGTTTCGACCCGGGGGCTTTGGGAGGAAGCTAAAAGAAGTAACCCGGGAATTTCGACCGCCGAACGGCAGTGGGCCCGAAGGATCAATGGGACCGATTGGCCGAGGGATTAGAAGGGAGGGCAGCGCCCATCATGTATCCTCTAGAACACAACACAACAAAAGGGGGATAAAAAGAAAAAGAGCTAAAAGTCCTTGGGGCAGAAAACGACATAATTGGCGCTGCACCTCGGCCGGACGAAAATTGGATCCGTCCTCTCCAAAATGGGGGGGGAAGGTCAGAATGGACCGTGGGCGTAGTATCCTTTAACTTGAACAAATCACGGTTAAATGGACATGGGGGGTTTGCACTTAAACAGCAAATAAAAAAAGCGGAATACCCTAAAAGATCCCCGATCGTGGTTGGCGAATAAGTCCCGCAAAAAAAATCCGCTTTAGGGGGGAAAAAAGAGGTTTACTTAAAGGGGTTCAGACAGGGAAGGTAAGAAAAGGAACCATTTGGAAACAAAAAACGGGACGTGGTGGAGCTTTGGTGTCATGGTGACACCAAAAGGTTCGGGTGGTAAAAGGAAAAAAAGATTGAAACGGCAGGGTTGGTGGGAAAAAAGAAAAGAAAAATTGAGTTGACCCGCCGGGAGAGGAAAGGTGAAGTGGAAGTGGATCCGAAATACTCAAGGGGGGAAAGGAAAAAAAAAAAAGAAAAAAAAAAAAAAAAAAAAAAAAAAAAAAAAGGGCCAGCTTTTAGTACCAAGGCGCCATGGGGAAAACCGCAAACAGAGAGAAGGAGCACCATTTCAGAACTGGGACAGGGGTTTGACATGGAGAAAGGGGAAAACCAAAATGCCGGTGGAACACAGGGGGCAAAGGGAACATCAAAAAGCGAGTTGTGGCCGCAAAAAACTTGTAGAGAAAAAAAGACATGGAATGAATCAAACACTTTAACCGTAAGGGGCACCTCGGTCTTACTCTGAAAAAAAAATCAACAATGTTCAGTACCGCAGAAAAACCTGATTAAAAGTAAGGGACGAAATGCCGTCAGATGACCGATCAATCCAGAAGCGGAAACTCGGCTAAGGACGGTTCCGTCACAGGGGGTAAGAGAAGAGGAGAAGTGGCACAGCAATGGGCAAAAGTAATGGGCAGTCACAAAAGTGAGGGGAGGGGCATGGGGGGGTGGGGGGAAGGGTGGAAGAAAGTTGAGGGTAACACCGCTCGGAAGCGCGGGGGAATGAAAAAAGGTCAGGAACTAAAGATCAAAGGAGGGGGGTGTTTTACAACAAACGTAACGGGTCATGAACTGGGGGAAAAAAACTAGGGGGGAGCAAAGAAAAACAAAATTGGGGGGACGAAAAAAAGTCTTTTAGCAAAAAAAAGGGAAAGGCTTCATCACAACGGTGGGACTTTAAAAAGTCGAAAAAAGGGCGCAACAAAAAAGTAGTACGGGGTCTCTGGGAGGAAACAGGGGGTCGGGGAAGCTTTGTGGAACAAAAAGAAAAAACCAAAAAAAGGAAGGGGGGACCGACAGCCCGCGCCAAATACCAGTCAAAGAAAAGGGGGGAACGCGTTTAACTTGCTTGGGTTCGCTTAGGAGGGGCAGGAGACCTCTCTGCGCGAGAGGGGGAAAAGAGACCAAAAAAACAATAAAAAACTTATGTAGCTGGGAAAAAGGAAATAGAGTAGGGGAACAGGGGGGGGGAAGGGTTAGAGAAAAACAGCAAGAAGGGACAAGGGGGACGATGTTGCAGCAAAGGAGGGGAAAAGGGAGGGCAAGGGGAAGGAAGGGGGGGAAACAACCGTCCGTAAAAAGAAGATATAAAATCAACTGGCGACCGGCGATTTAGCGGAAAAAAGACAGAATAGGCCCGGAACTGAAAAGGTGGTTGGGACCGAAGGGAACAAAGGTCAAAGAAGTGTTGGGCTGAATAGGTGTCATGGTACGGAAAAAAGAAAAAAAAAAGGCTGTGGGGCGGGGCAAGAATCGCGGAAGAACGAGGGAACGAAGACGGTTTCGAGAGGTGAGAAGCGAAGGACCGGGGAAGAAAGGGAGAAGGGGGGAGCACTCCGCCAAAGGGACACGTGAGAATGAAAAAAGAAGGGAAAGGGAAGGGGGGGGACCGCTGAGTGAACAGGGGGGGCAAAAGAAAAAAAAAAGGAAGAGAAAAGACTTCCCACTGTAGTCATCGGAAAAGGGGAAATAAGAAAAAAACGAAAAACAGAAGTCACTGTGTTAGGTTCAGGCCAAACCAGGTTCAAAAGTTAGTGGGAGAATTAAAGGGTCAGGCGGACAGGGAAGGGCATACAAGAAAGGAAGGCCAAAAACACCAAGCAGGGACTCCGAATTGACAAAACAACACAAGAGAGATGGCGGAGTCATGAAGTGAGCTAGAAAGGGGGGGTCCAAGGGGGGGGGGGGGGGTCGGGAAGAATTGGGGGACCTATGAACAAAGGGCGATCCAAAAGGGAATGGGGGAGAAACAAAAATGTCCGCTCAAAAACACTAAAAAAAGAATCCTAAAGGACGGGAAGGCGCTATCTCGCCCGTAAAGAAAAAAAAGCTGAGGAAGTCCAAAGGGGGGCCTGGGGGAGAAAAGAAGAGGAAGAAGGGGGCGTGGAAAAAAAAGGTCATCCTCACACTCACGATTGCCGTAAGCACAGAAAAATCCTCTACGCCGTGGGGGACACTTGGGAAGAAAAAGACTTGAAGAAAAGAGGGCGAGGGGGGCAGAAGGAGGATCGCCCCCCACAGGACAAAAAACGGTTCGAAGCTAATCTGGGGGACGAAATTAGAACCCTATGACAACGCAAAAGGAGCCCCACAAGATCCGGCCGGGTCATGGGGGACCGGGAAAAAAAAAACACACATGAAGAAAAAAAGAAGAGAAGGGGGGGGTGATATGGGACAACGCTAGGATACGGGAAAAAGCAGAGTGCTCGCTTACGATTCAACCGGATGGGGACCATCTCATCCAAAAGAAAGGGCAAGAAAGAGGAAGACGTCAAACAGAGCGCGGGGGGTTCCAAAGTATACGCCGTTACAGCCGGAAAAGTGGAACATCCCAAGGGGGAAAAAGGAACGAAAAGGGCTCGACGGGAATTTGCTAACCGAGCTCGAGGGGGGTACAGGAGATACTGCGTCACCTAGAACCCCCAGGTGAGTCAGTAACGGGGGGATTCTTAAGGTATCTAATTGTAGGGGACAAAGCTCCACAAGAAAAAAGAGTCCTACGCTCCACATGAGTTTTGGCGATGCCGGCAAACAAGCCCAAGACGCGGTTCCTTGGTGCTTGGGCCGAAAGGAAACGATTGCCCTCAAAATTTGGGAAAAGCGAGCGAAAAAAACAGGTAAAGGGGTTCCATGACAGTCGTTGGGCAAAAAAGGGGTAAAAAGGTGGAAGATTATGACAATCATAAAACAAGTGAAAAGAGCGGTGCATCATGGAAATTTACGCAAAGGTTTTTTGAAAAAAAAAAAAAAATCCCAGGGAAAAGGGGGAAAAACTGCACAGGCCAACAGGGGCAAGAAAGGGAGCCTAAGACAGAAGCGCTTTCCCCAAAGGCACGCAGGAGAAGACCAAAAAAATGCGACGACGCAAGGGTCTGAAGCAGCGACGGGCAATAAAAGTAGTAAACAACGACCAAAACCCAAGCGGAAGGCATGGAAAGGAAGAGAACGTGAGGGGAATAAACCAAAAGAGGCGTGCCCGCAGCCCATTAAACCTTGGGGGGGATCCCTGGGAATTTTGTTTTTGTTGCGACAGGGCTCAAGTTTGAGCCCAACAAGGGGTAGGGGGGGGGGGAAGCTGGGCCCTGGTTGGTACACAGCAATTGGGCGAAAAAAAAGAGGGCCAGTGGTCCCAAACACTGCCCAAAAGGCCCTAGCGTCGGTGAACAGGGAAGGTCAGCAAGGTTTGCCGGGAGTACAAAAAGTGTAGACAGCGAAACGGATCCTCTTAAACGGATACCGCCGGTCCTTAAAACTAGGACCGGAAAAAAAAGTCTTCTGATGCGTTGCTGTCAGGGGTACAAACCAGCAAAGAATGAGTTTAAGGGGTTCAAAAAAAAAAAAAAGCCAGTTTTGTGGAAAGAAAACATCGCCACAGTTGGACCGGGGGGGAACAGGAAAGGGGGCAATGGTACCCAGAAACGAAAAAGGGGATCCCGTCAGGAGTGCCTTAGACGCCAGCCGGGCCGTCCAGAGCGCCCCGCGAACTGGGATCGATCGGGAGACATCGCCCGGTAATTTGGGCCTGTAGAAACCATGGACCAGATCTGAGAAGGGGGAGTAAAAACCGTCCACCCACTGCGTGAGGGACGGCTCTTTCACATTCATCGCTTGAAAAGACACAGGAAGGAGACTCTTGTGAAGAGCCGGCAAACGGTCCGTTGGCACGCGAAACGCCTGGGACGAGGTTGTGGGGAAAGGCGAGGGTCGGCGCGACCATGTTGTTGTCTCTCCGTAGGGGAGAAAGAGAGAGATAAAAAAATGCGTTGGGCCAAAAAACTTATGAAAGACCTCGCTTGTCACCAGAGCCGGTAGCAATTGGGAAGACCGCCGTAACGGCGGTCATGCGTTTTAAACTTCAAAGCGGGGAGCGGGGTCGTAAAAGGAAAAAAATTGGTAACAGCAAAGACCCGCCGACTGTCCACGACCCGAAAGAGCGTTCGCGGCGATCCCCCTGACGCCGGGGATAATTTTCACAATCGGGAGAAAAAAGAAGGCCACTTTGAGGGGGCGAACATGCCCATTGGTCACACTGCCAAGGTGGGGGGTTGGGTTCTGGTCCCAAAAAAAAGGGGTGATTTTGAACCCTTTTCAGGACCTTTACTGCTGTTTTGGGAGTACCAGTGACAGCAAGAGGAGGAATTAGTGTCAAGAAGAGGGGCCAGGGTAGTTCAATGATACGACATCAAATCCCTTCTAATTGAAAAAGAGAAAAAACTGGGCCCTTTGGCAACAGGGCCGCGCAGACAATGCTAAAGGAAAGGAGAAGCGGGGTGGCGATGTGTGTGTTTGAAAAAATTGGGAAATGCGGTGTACCAGGCACCAAAAGCTTGCCAGAGCCCCCGAAGAAATTGGACGCAATTGAGCAGATGTGAGCAGAAGGGGAAAAAACCGCAATGACACGGCAGGGTTAATGTTCACGGGCAACTCGGTTTCTCACGATGGACAAGAGGTCTCCAAGTCAAAGAAAAAAGTGTGGATGGGATAGAAGTCACTTACTGTCCGATACCTATCCAAAAGGGCGAAGGCAAATTCCTTCTTTCAGGCCACACATGGTAGGTTGCCGCCAAGTCAGTCAAAAAAGGAGCTAGGGGACCAGCCAAGGGTTCCACTAATGCAGTGTCTAAAAAAGGGGAAAAGGATATTGCAAAACTTGTGGCGGAGACCGCCTGGGGTACGGAACACCCAAGCTTTTTTTTGCAACGGGAAAAGAGAAATAAGGTGTCAGGCAAAAGGGGCATTCTACAAGCAAAAAATTGTTTTTTGCAGAATCAGACTCAGAAACCCTCTTTGACCCTGACTGGGTAAAAAAATAGAAAGTAGTTAATAACTCATTTTGAGCAAAAAACGCTCCCTGACGGCAGAAACGCGTCCATGGTGGGGTTCGGCGGGAAAAATGCAGCAAAAGAGTCGGGCGCGGGTTCTGTGAGAGGGGGGGTACGCCACAGCACAACAATACCGTTCCACATTTAGAGCAAAGGAGAGGTGGGCTTGGGTTCGGGCACCCGAATCCCTTTCAACAAGGGAAAGGGACTAAGGGATGGGAAGACAGGTGACGCGCGCCGGGGGTCGGATGAAAAATGCGAATCAGATGCCACAAAGCAAGGCGGCCTACCAAAAAAAGTAAAAAGGAGTAGAAAGCGCACGCCCGATGTTTAAGGATGTGGAGGCTGACTGTGCTTTACCTTGGGGCATTGGGCAGACCTGGAAAACCTCGTAATTCAAAAAAAGGTCTAGAAAAAAGGAAAAATAGGCGTGATAAAATCAAAGACGTAACCGGAGATAGGCGGGGGGGGGTTTTGCGGTCAGATGACCATCCGTAGGTTATGGGACTCGTTCAAAGGCAAAATCGTCAACTGGGGAGGGCATTGCCTGGAGTAGTTCGAAAGAAAAAGGGCTAAAGAGCAGTTAGCCGCGCCCGGGACGGAACCATGCCAACCATGAAATCACGATTCTAGACCAATACAAGGCGAGACGAAAGAGAAAGATCAGGAGGAAAAGGTTGACGCTGGAGAACAAGTGTGGCCCACTCCGTAAGGGAAATATAAGAAACCAATCAACCGTATGGGATCATCGAGGGAAATAAGGCACAGACACCTGTTAAGAGAAAGGCATGAGGGTGTTTGAGCGGGAAAAGAAAAACTGACGTCAGGAGGTAGGGGACTCGTAATGGGGTCAATGCAAAACGAACTAAACACCGCTCACTGGACCTCCCAACTAAAGTGAAACCTAATCCAACTACAAACAACAACGGGAGATTTAGAAGATATTCCAGGGGAAGGGGCGGGGATCCCGGTGAAGTCGTGGGGACCAAAGGGCTAAGGGAACACCATTTAACGAGAAAAGGGAACATCATGGGGGGCAATGTCATGCGGCCACAAAAAAACCACACAGGAAAAAAAAGGGAAGATTGGAGGAGGGCTATTATCGCCGGTCTACAAAAAGGAACAGGGGGAAGTCACGTTCTATAAGCTCATCCCAGCAGAGGACAATGTCAGCCCATCCAACCGGAAAAATTTCCGTGAAAAAAAAAAAAGAAGGGGGGGAGATTTATTCTCTTAAGCACGAATTCTGAACTTTATTGCATCGGAAAAAATGAATACTAAAGACAATTTTCGCGGGACATCCGGCTAGAAAAAGAAAAAAAAGAACGCCGGCCGACCTAGGGGAATACATCACTTGACCTCATTCGGGCAAAAAAAGAACACAAAAAAAGAAAGCATACATATTAAACTGAAGTGTGAAGCACTGGCACGCGAGGTAGAAAAGGGTCGCCCATATGATCGGAACAGAAAGTCACTGCTGGTGTACCAGAAAGCAGAAACGCCAATGTCAGCCTCCAGAGCAAGGGACGGAAAAGGTCAGCGGAGAAGGAAGGGAAAACTCCGAGATTGGGGCCGGGGGGAAAAGTTTGGAAGAAGACGATGGAACCTTATGACAAAAGCAACAAAAGCAATGCCCCACCAGGTGGAGATAAATAGTCTACGCCAAGGGAAGGGTATCCGGAGGATCTGGTGGCTCCAAAAAGAGATACAAAGCAGGAAAAAAAAAAAAAACAAGTTCAAATGAAAGGGGAGGACAAAGGGTTGCTTGCGGGCTGGGACTAAGGAAAAGGGGGCCCACAAAGACTTTCAAAGAACTCCCTAAAAAAGAGGAACAAACAAAAAAAGGAAAGGGGAGGGGGGGGGGGGGGGAAGGGGTTGGCCGTTCCTAACACGCGTGTGATGGTGGTTGAAAGGCGAGACGGGGGGAGGAAAAAAGAGGTTAGGGGGGAAAAGGGGGCTAGAAAAACGTCAGTTAGCGGGTCATGACAGCCAACAGGGGGGGGGTGGTCTGCCAAAAAAAAAAAAGAGGCAGACCCGAGGTGTCCAAAAAAACAAGAGGGGACAGGGACGACTTGGGGGGGGGCGCTACAAATTCTTCAGGAAAAGACGAAAGATGGGTGGCAATCACAGCAATTAAAAGGGGGGGAGGAGAAAAAAAAAAGTTAGTTGCCAAACAAGGTTCGGTAAAAAAAGAAAGACCAAGAAAAGACCTAACGGACCCTTTAAACAAAAACAAAAAGGGGGGGGACGAACAAACGACCCAACAGGGGGAATAGCTCCCCTTCTTGGACTTAATCAAGGGACGGCAGAGAACATTAGAACTGAAAGAACCAGGAACTGACATGGACAAACGGACTCTGAGGGGGGCAGAGCATCGCAAAGGGGGCCCGCACGAAAAGTTAAAACATGGGGATCTCGAAAGAAAAGCGATTGGGGGTGTTGCTATTCTACAAAAAAGTAAACGGCCACAAGCGGCGTTTGAAAAAGAGATTGGGGTGGGGGAAAAAACCCAAGAAGGCGCGAGTTTTTGTTTTCCATGTACCACAATGAACAGCATAGGGAGGTAGGAATGGACAAAAACACGGGAAGTGTCAAAAAAGGAAGGGCAAAATCCCAAAACATGTGCAATGGGGGAGAAGACCAAGAAAAAGGGAAGGAAAACCTTAAACGAAAATAACGGGAGGGAGGGGACAAATCCTACCGGCAGGACTTCAATGGAAATTGGAAGGGGCTCTGATGATTGGGGTCTTGGAAAATTGTTAATCAATCAAAGAAATCGAAAAGGAAAAAAGTTGTTGAAAAAAAAGAAAAAAGTTGGGGGAACAGAAACAAGAAAAAAGGGGGGGAAAAGCCCTTATTCATTAACACAAATTGGGAAAAATACGTCCCAAGCAAGGAAGACCTTCAGGAAGAGGGGACTTAGAGACACCAAGGGGTCTGGTCCAATTCTTTAGGAAAAACAAAAAAAAGCGCCCGAGGGGAAGAGTATCTGGGCGAACAGTTCTTGATTGAAAAAAAAAAACCAGAACATTTCGAAAAAGGGGGGGGGGCGGAGAGATATTAATGTAAAAAAAGAGCGATGTTGAGAAAAAAGGAGGAAAAACACGGTGGTTTCTAATGAGAAACTGAAAAAGGATGTACAGTTTTATTCGCGCCACTTGAAAAAAGGGGGGGGCTTTCCAAGCATCGAAAAAAAAAACTCATGGTGGGAAGTCCGGGAACACAAAACCACAACAGTATAGATTAGTGTTGGGCGATTGAAAAGAGAGGGGACCGGGGAGTCAGTCAACCATCAGGAAAAGAGGGTTCGCTGGGCTTGGCAAAGGGCCTGGGCCGTGCGTTTGAAAAAAAATTTCGGTCAAGGGGGGGCTCTTCATATACAGGGGGACCCAAAGTAGGGGAGGGGGTGGGCTAACAAAAAGAAGGACGAAGTGGAAAGGGGAATGAAGACCGAGTGGGACGGGGAAGACGTCCCCCTGTAAAAAAAAGCAGTGAAGTTCAAAATCTTGACTTAGGTCTCAAAGGGGTTGGAAGGGGAGCCAGGGGGAAGAGACCGGGGGAGAGTGGAGGGTCTTTCAAAAAGGTGCTGGTTTTGAACCAGGGAAAAAACGTGGTACTGGGAGGTGGGTCATTGGGGGGGGGAAAGGGAAAAAGCAACAGAAGAAAGGAAAGTTGATTGACAGGGTCAAGTGAAGACTCAAGGAGTCGAAAGATAAGTGTCTTCTTTTCTAAAACATTGAAGGGGGGGAAAGGAAAAAAAAAGGGGACAATGCCGGGGACGCAAGGAGCAGCAAAAAAGGTTCAACAAGAGGAATTCATTGGGAAAAGAAGCGGCCCAGAAGGGGAAAAGGCAGCAAGCTGAAAGAGCCACACCCACTAAAGGAAAAACTCAAAAAACGTGAGAAGATGTTAACAAGGTTGGAAAAAAAGAAACAGAAGGAAATTCCCACTTGGGAGCGGGCACAAAGGTTCAGCTGCAAAAAAAAAACTATTAATGAACCCCTCCAGGTCAGGCCCTCTGGGGGGAAAAAAGTGGTCTAACGGAAGGTGCGAATGAGGAGAGGTCACTTTCAAAAAAAAAAAGGGAAACTTCAAAGCCCTGCCGTTGGGAAAACCTTACTTTGCTCGAGGGCCAACAGCAAGTGGGGGGAAGGGGACCGTGGGGGGCCTCGCCAAGGAGGGAATTTAAAAAAGGGGTGGGGAAATTGGGGGGGGGGAATTCCGCCTTTGGTAGATATCCGGGGGGGGGGAAAAATGAGGAAAAAATTTTGGAGGGGGGGGGGACTGTCGGCTTATAAATCGGAGGAAAAAACCTCGGGTTGCACGAAAAGTCAAAATTTTCATGAAACCGGAAGACTAAAGCTGGACGAAAGGGGAAAAGAAAACCGATTTAGGAAAAAAGGGGAGAGCCGGGACAGAAACGCGGGAAACCTTGGCGCCTTTTAAGGGAAAACGCAAAAATAGAATCACAAGGGCAATTCTGGGCGAGGGGGACTTATTGAAAGGGGAGTTGAAGCTGTTGGGGGGAAGAAGAGGCGCAGACACAGCCATAAAACTGAAGGAAAAGGCAAAGGTTCGAGGTGGGCAGAAGGGCCAAAGTCAAGCAGCCCAAAGAAAAGGAAAAAAAGGGAGGAGGGGAGTTAATGAAGGAAGGGAGAACCAAGGGAAGCGGAGGAGGATTCCAAAAAATGGCCATCAAGAAAAACAAGTAGAAGGAAAAGAAGTCTAAACTGGAACGTCTTAAGAAAGCGAAGGGGGAAAAAGGACTGGGGGGGGGAAAAAGAGTGAGGGAATGCAAGGGGGGACGTTGTAAGGGAAAGGGGATGGGGGGGAACACCCCAGTCCGTGGGACTTAAAAGAAAAAAAACAACTCTTGGCAAGGGGCACGGAGAAAAAAATATCGTGCAAAAAACCAGGCACCCTGATAGGCTTACTTAAGTGTGTGGGTGAGGGAAAAAAGGGCAGGGAAAGGGGGGGGGGGGGTCGGGTTGGTTGTCAATAAGGTGCAAAAAAAGGGCCCTGGGATGAACAGATCGATCGACCTGGCGGGGGAGGGGACTCTAAAACAAAAAAAAGTTAGGCGGAGGGAACTAGAAGGGGAAGAGTGACGGAAAGGGGGGTAGAGAGAACAGGGACACGGGCCGGAGAAAGAAGAACACTCTATTGGGAGGAGGGTCGAGTCATTTGCACTAAGTGAAATTATAAAAAAAAAGTTACTCCCGAAGGAAGAAAAGAGATGGCGAACAGAGGGAGAGGGAGCAGAAACCAAGGAAGGGGGTAGCCCATCCCTGAAGTGTGTTTTTGCAAGAATCGAAAGGAGTGGAGTTGTCTATAGGGTGTCAGAGGGGCAAAGGGGGGCAAACAAAACGCAAACACAACCCCGCCAAGAAAAATGACTCAGGGAAGGACAACAAAAAGGGGGGGGGGAAGAAGAGAGATCGGTACAGTAAAAACGTTAGGGGGGGGGAGCCCATAAAAAGTGGGGGCCGAAGATACGACGATCCACCCGAAAAGGGGGGGGAAAGTTCAGGGGCCAGGGATCCAAAATCAAGGCAAGCATATGGGTACTTAACATTGGTGACGAAATTGGGAATCCGTTTCCAGAGCAACGGGAAGATCCATAAGAAAGGGTACGGGGGAGGGGGGACTTATATGAGAAAAGGAGGTGACCTGTCAGCAAGACAGCGTCAGGAAAAAAGGGAAAACACTTGCGCTTTGGAAACTCTACTCCGGGTGACACCAAAGGGGGGGGCGATAGCAAGGGGGGGGCAATCGGGGGACTCGGACATGAAGCGCCGGGACAAGAAAAAGCAAGGGAAAAGAGGGGGAGGAGGGAAAAAGCCTACTCTTGGAAATCAAGAACCCGAGGCCCCCCCCCCCCCCAACCAAAGGAAACAGGGGGAAAAAAATACCATCCGGGGAAGACATGAGGGGAAGGTTCCAAAAACAAAAAAGAAGGGAATCAGAGAGGGGTCCCCAACCCTGGTAGCGCTTAGGTATCTCAACTGCCCATAGGTACAGGAACGATGGAAAGGGCACGAACTGGGGGGTTTTAAAAAAAAAAAAATCAGGAAAGCCAACGGGAAAAGACCTAAAAAAGGAAAAACAGAAGAAACAGCCGCCTGGAATTTCTATAAGGAAGGGTTGGGGGGGGGAAAGGGGGACGACTGGGGCTGGGAAAGTGTCGCGACAAGCACATAGAGGCGAAAACATGCAAGCTTAAGTCTACAGATCTGCCAGGGGGCCGACACCGAGAGTAAAGAGCAAAAAAAAAGAAATCAAAAAAAAAAGGAGTGCACCATCCCTGGTAATTCAAGGGGAGGGTCCTCGGGGGGTTTCGAAAGGTGAACGAAGGGCAAAAAAAAAAAATCTCACAAGAAAAAAAGAAAACTCCAACTACCCGCGAAACCCCAAAGGAGGGTCGGTACGTGAGGTGTCCAAGAAGGGAAAAAAAGCTTTAAAAAAACTTAACCCAGAGAGAAAGACAAATGGGGTGCAGAAAAAAAGGGGAAGGGAAAAAATACGAGTGTCGGGCCGCAAAAGAAAAGTCGTTGTGGACATTGGTCCATGCTCCATTTGTCAAAAAAGAAAAAGCGGGTAAAAAGCAAGGGGGTTCAAGGGACAGGGAGGAAAATCGAAAAGAAGGGGTGTGAAAAAGAGTGGGTCGGACGACAAAAGGGGGAATAAGGGGGGGGGAAAACACCACAGTTTGGAAAAACGACAAAAAAGCGTGGGAAAAAATGCCAGATGGGGAAAAACGAGAAATGCGAAAAGAAAGGACTAGGGGCGGGGGGGGAAGGGACCGAGGGGGGAAAGAAAAGGAAGGGCCCCCAAGCCTGGGTTCGAGATATCGAAATGACTTTTGGAATTACTAAAAAGATAGGAGGACATCTGCAGGAATCAAAAGAAAAAGGGGAAATGCAAAAAGCGGCTGGACAGGAGAAAAAAAGAAGGACCTGTGAAGAGGGGGGGGGCAAAGCCGAGGCTCAAAAAAAGAAAAAAAAATTGGGACCGTGTGCGAAAGGGAAATCCTAAGGGTTGGGGGTCAAAAACCGGGATGCAAAAATTGTGAAATTCTCGAAAAAAAACAATTCAGGGGGGGGCAGACACTGGGGGCTGCCGAGGAAAAAATGGGGGGGCAGAAAAACTTTGAACAAGTACACAAATAAGAGGAAGCCCAGGTGGAAAGGGAAAAACCAGGGCAAAAAAGCAGTGGTAAAAGGGAGGGGCCAGACCAATCAGGTCAAATGCCAGAAAATCAGAAGAGAGTGAAACGATCACGTACAAACTACCATGGGAAGAACTCGAAACTACGAGAAAAATACCAACTTAAGAAAGGAAGGGGGGGAGAGAGAACTATGAATATTGGAACTTTCAGGTGGTCAAGAAAAAGACATTAAAAAGGGAAATTAAGTGGGTAAAACCACACTTTTTTGAACCAAAAGGGGACCAAAAGAATTGGAAATTCAAAACTGGGAGATTAACCCAGGAAGGAGAAAGGCAAAACAGTGGAAGGAATTTGAAAAACCTTAATAAAAAAAAAACCCAAGCGGTGGTCAAAAACTTAAAAAAGCATACCCTAACGAACTGAGGGGGAAAAAAACGATAAAAAAAAGGGTCAGCGTATGGGGAGGGGGTTAGCAAACAAAGAAGGACAACCGGCGAGGATGTACGGGAGGGAAAAAGAAAACGGCATTTAAGAAAATCCGAAAGGGTGGGGTGGGGGAAAGGGGGAAAGAAGGCCGAAGGGAAAAAAAAGAGTGGATTAAATGGAGGAGAATCAGAACCAAGAAAAGGGGGAAAAAAGCCCTGGAAGAACAACAAAACAGAGGATTAAGAAAGGGAGAGAATGGGTGGACAAGGGAGCGAAAAAACCTCGAAAGGGTGGGAGGAATTCCACGATGTCCAATCAGGGGGTTCGAGTGGGATAAGGGGCCCCAAAGAAGTGGGAACGGGGATAATGGACCCGGTTTTTTAATCCGGGAGGAAACAAGAAAAAAAATTGGGGTAAAAGGAAATGGGATTTTAGAAGGGCCGAACTGCTGTCAAGAAGAGAGCCCGCAGGGGGACCAAAATTCAGGGAAAAAAAAAAAAAAAGGGAAAAAAGCAAAAAACTAAGAGAAACAAGTGGTGACCGGGAACGAAAGGGGAAAGGTTCGAAGAGAAAAGTGGGGTCCGGAAAAAAAACTGGGGAGGGGTGGGGAGTTGGTTCACAAAAGGCAAAGGGGAAAAAAAACTTAAAGAGGAAATTTACTGGGGGTTGGTTGAAGGGGAAACATGAACAGCAAAAGTGAGGGTGAACCAGCCCGGGTGAAAAGAAAAAAAAGAAAGGGTCATAAGAGCTCCGTGTGGGAAAACTTAAAAGGAAAGGTCAACCAAAAGAGGTTGGGGAGGGCATGCATAGGGAAAATGGCCGGGAAAAAAATCACGCAAAACAGGGAAAGGGGGAGGGAAGAGTTGGCGCCAAAGCCGGGGGAAAAAGCAGAGCCAAAAAGGGAAAAAGCAGAATTGTTGGGGAAGAAATGTGAGCAGGAAAAAGGCAAAAAAAAAGGGCGCAAACGAAAAAAAAAAAGTAACGGTTAGGAGGAAAAAAGAAAAAAGGGGGAGGAAGGGGGGGGGGGTTGAAAAACTCGGAAAATAGCGTATCAAAATGTTGGAAAAGGGTGGGACCAAGAGTGGAGAGGGCTACGGGAAAGGGCCTAAAAGGAATTCACATGCCTCCGAGAAAAAGCCAACCAGAAACGAAAGAGCAAAGGGTAAGGAAGGGAGGCGCCTGTGTCGTAGAAGGAAAACCAAAATCGGGGGGTTGAAAAATTGCAAGGCAGAAAAACGCGGTGAAAGGGTGGCAAAACTGTGGCAAAGTTAGGGAAAGGTGGGGAGACAAAAAAAAGCCTCTTGGGGGACAACGCAAGGGGGGAATAGGGGAGAAGACACCACAAAGTAGAAATCACATAGGAGGAAAAAGCAGGGGAAAAAAGAACGGACTGGAAAGGAAACCCTTGGGGGAAAGAGGACGACAGATCCCCAGGTTTACTAAAGGAAATCAAAGAAGAACGTGGGAACGGGAAAGGAAAGCGTAAAAGAAAACAGGGGGTGGAAAAAAAACGTCACGCAAAAGCAAAAAAGGGATCGGGGAGATCTGTGGTAGTTGAAACGCCAAATGGGGCGCAGCCGCCCGAAAAGAGGAAAGGGGCAAAAGGGTCCGAAAAATGTGCAAGCTGGAGAAGGTCAAGAAGACTCCCGGGAGAAAGAAACAGAAAAAAAGGGGCACAAAGGGGTTGAAAAAGCGCAAGGGGGGCTCGAAAAAGGAGGGTGAGGGAGATATGAAAACAACTCAGGGGGGAACACTTTAGGAACGTAAAAGAGGGAAATCTGAAATGAACTGGCGATGTTGGAAGAGGAAGGGGTGAAGGGGAAAAAAAACTGTGATGAAGGAAACCCAGTACGGGCGGACCGGGGAAATAGGAAACCAGGAAAAAATGCAAGGATAAGAGACGCTGCTGAAAATGTGGTGTGGGGTGACGGCACGATTGAAGGGGGGAGTGTGGAAAGGTGGGGAAAAAAGAGGAAAAAAAACCGCGGGCTGGGAAAAATGTGTAAGAATGTCAGGTCAGGGGAAAAAATCAGGGATTGGTGAGAGCGTGATCGAGGATTGAGAGAAAACGAGAAAAAAAAAAGACAGGGGTCTATCGCTACAAAAAAAAAAGCAGGGAAAAAAAAAACCGCACGGAAAAAGGTACGAGGGGCGAATATCTGAAGGTTTTGAATAAAGGGATGAGATCGGGTAGGAAAGGAAAAGGGAAAACCAAGGAAAAAAAAAGCGTGGCGAAAAGGACCATATAATAGCGGCGGCAAAACAGAATCACAAGGCCCAGGAAAGGGTGTTGGGAACCATTAATGCAAAAAGGGAAACTAGGGGGGGGGGAAGAGTTAATGGTGAATAGAGGCCATTAGAGGCAAATCACAAAAAAAAGAAATCAGACTCCGATTCTCAACTCAACAAAAAAAAAAGGGAGGAAATTAAGAGAAGAGGGGGAAAAAAGGCGGGTTAAGGACGGGGAAGAATTAAGGGAAAAGTAAGGATCCCAAAATAAAACCTAAAGGGACGGGGATCACGGCCCGAGAAAAAAAAAAACCTAGAAAGAGGATTCCTGTGATAGAATGAAGAAAAAAAACGCATAGGGGTAAAGATGGAAAAAAAATGGACACTACGGGGGAAGGGACTTCAGGAGAAGGAGACCCATGATGACAAAAAAGGTACCTCCATCGGGAAAAGGGGAGTCGACAAAAGAAAACTTCTCCCTACGTCGAAGGTTGGAAAAACTAGAGGATGGCATCTGGGTAGGGGGGGAGGACGAGGAAAAAACGGTGGAGCAGCCGTGACAGGAGGGAAAAATCTTTGACGAGAGAAGCAAAAGGGCAGCAAGCGCGAAAAGAAAGAGAAAACCATTACTAAGCAAGACAATCCACGAACCAGGGACAATAGAAACCAAACAAAGACAGGGAAGCAAAAATGGGGAGAAAAAAGTGGGAGAATGGCACTCTATTAAGTCCGGAGACCTTCGCGCAAAAAGTTGATCGAAGGGTACTAGGGGGAACGTACAGGGGACCATCCATCAGAAAAAAGAAAAAAAATTAAAAAAAAGCCATCCAGCGTAAAAAGAGAGGCAAAAAAAACTTTCAGGATAAACGGAAAAAAATTAGGGGTCCGAGAAAGCCTGTTAAAAGATAGGGACAGGGAAACAGGGAATCGAGAAAACCAAAGAATAGTACAGCAGCGAAGAAGCTGAGTCGAAGCGATCTACGGAAAAAATAAATAAAGAAACCAGAGGGAGTGAGAGGAGGGGGGGAACTTGGGGGGGACTGCAAACTGCGATGGAAGATGAAGAACACAGCTACCAGCGACATAGACCAGCAACGGGGAAGTTTAAAAAGAGGGAGGTGGAAAAGAAAAGGGATAACAAGTTGGATGACCCTCAAAGAACGAAAAAAGTCATTGAAAAGGTGGAAAATATGGTGGGAGAGCAACTGTCAGTAGGAAAGTAAAGGACCTGGCTCAGTTGAGGGAAAAAAGAATTGAAGAACAGGGGTAGAGTTGCCGAAACCAAGATTAAATTGCAGCGGGGGTGGGGAAAAAAAGAAGTTTTCGTCGAAACAAAGGCTGGGGGAAAACAGAGACTTACGAGCACACGAAAAAAGTTTGGCAAAAACTAAGGAACGAAAATGGAAAACGGCAGGGAGAAACAAAAAGGGGAGTGGGGAAACCCGGGGGAGGCCACATGGAAAAAAAATAAGGGAAGATTGAATTCAGGGGGAACGGGGGGAAAAGGGATGAGAACACGAAGGTGTAGGGATATTCAAAACGGATCGGAGAAGCAGAAAACCAGAAGCAGGAATAAGCAAAGAAAAAAAAATGAAAAACATCGGAAACAAGAAAAAGGAGGTAGGGAAAGGCCGCGGGAAAGATGGGGGGGGAACAGATAAAAAACCTATGAGGACCTCGAAAAAGTGGACCGGGGGGAAACCCGGAAGACTGCTGCGCGGTGGGTCCCAGTTAGTGAGGGGGAGGACAGGTAAAAAGGAAAAAGAAGGGGGGTGACAAAAAAAAAAAACGAGTTTGTCCTCATAAAAAGTGCCGGGGGAAAAGCAGGGCCGAACAAGAGGGGGTCCATTAAAAAAAACCAAAAAAATAGAGCACTGGAAAAAAGATCAAGCGCACCTGGAGGGGAGACTGAGGAATGGAGCCAGGCAAAAGCCGGGGAAAGCCGAAAAAAAAAAACGGAGTGGGGCCTGGGGGGGGGGGGGATAAAAACCAAGAAAAATTTACGAAGGAACTGGAAAATCTAAAAAACGAATGAAAGGGAAGTCATGGACAGGGGAGGGGAATAAGAAAAAAACAACCTTAAAGGCGATTAAAAGGGGGGGAAACCCAACCAAAAGGAACAGAAAAAAAGATTCCACCAAGGGAAGGGAAAAAAGAACAATTTTCTGTGATAACGGCATAAAAGGAGCAAAAAAAAAGAAATAAAAAAAATGGGTGGAAAAAAATTAGAACCAGGCAAAACCGGAAAAAAAAAAAGGGAAGGTAATCGCCAGAAAAAAATCGTGAAAGGGAGAAAAGTCTGGCCGGGGGCTGGGAGAAAAAAAAAAAACCAAAACAGAATCTAAAGGAAAAAAAAAGGTAAGACCAAAGGATTGGGGAGAAAGCAAGGCGAACCGAGGGGGAAAAGGTTGAGAAATTCATTGAAATTGGCAGAAGAACCAATCCTTGAACTACAAAACCAA
>Ga0179593_1566475_pt1 | contig 18799 bp, 23 predicted proteins | sample CZODoug2_1_08_16_FD_185931 | JGI IMG/M metagenome (GOLD analysis project Ga0179593, IMG submission 185931) | Vadose zone soil fungal communities from Angelo Coast Range Reserve, California, USA - CZODoug2_1_08_16fungal (PacBio error correction) | ecosystem: Environmental > Terrestrial > Soil >...
AAAAATAGGCATGCCATCACACGGAATAGGCGTGAGGACTGAATCGATCGGCAGCGTCGAGGAAGTCCACGAACGACTCGACGTGATCGCAGTAAAACGAGTGTTTTCATGGATCAGTGGTCGACCCGCCAGGCTGGGTTTCGAGTCCCGGGAGAGCCAGGGTAGGAAACAGTCGAAGATTGACAGGGAGTCCAAGGAAGCAAAGGGACCGAGAGGTCCGCACACTCTGCTCGCGAATCTATCTCGTCCTGCGAAGGGCGGTGCGGCAAGATTGAAATTTCAGAGGGCGCGAGAATAAGGAGGAAGGGGTCAGGGTGACTTCCTCTGGCTCGAGGTCTGAGGATCCGGGTGACGGGTTTCGCACTCATCCGGGGCCAGGGGGGAGGATTTGCCAGTCCGGTCCGTATTCAATCTAGCGTTAGGGCTGGGGGAAGGTCCGGAAATTCAAGGCGGATGAAGGGTCATTGTCACTTGTCGCTCGGGGACAAGAAGGACGCAAGAGACCAAGGGCCGATTGCACTGATGCCTCGAGGGGGAAGGGGAAGAGGAAATTCTCCGTCAGAAGGAGAAGGACGCCTAAGCGGCCCCGACCCTCCTGAAAGGGTCGGTGGACGGGGGTTCTACAAGGTGGTACGCCGTACTGGGTATGGAGTTGACGGGTGTTAAGAGTACAAGCAAGGGTGGCACAACAACACCGAGCACCATCCATAAAGGTCGTGAATTGCAGAGGTGACGGGATCCGGAGAGAAACAAAGGACTAGTCGCGGTCGGGATGAAGGGTAGGGGACTTCAGTACCGGACCTGTGGGAATGGTTTACCGGGTGGCTGAAAGAAGGGGGGAGAAAAAAAACTCCTTGCCTTGGGGTAGCTAAACGAGGAGGCAAGCGGAGGCAAAGACAAGGGGTTCTCAGCTTGGAAAAAGAGGGGGTTCAAACGGGCCCAATGCGTTTCGGAACCAGAAAGACGATCTCGCTGACACCAGGGGAAAAAAAGAGAAAATAGGAAACCGCAACCTCCGTTGCGCAGATCCGGGAGGTCGATGGGCAAACAAAAAGAGCCACGCCTGGGTTCACAGATTCCGAAGGCTAACGATCCAAGGGGGGCGTTTTCTAAAGTCTCCTAAGGAATATAGAGAAAAGATCAAGGGGTCCCACTTCCGATAAAAGAGGGTCTTACCAGAGGCCGTCCCCGAGCAAGGGAGAGCCTATAACCTGCCTCGACCGCCTACTAAAAAAAGGTCTTGGGTCTGGGGGGCGGGGGTGGGCGCGCGTGAGGGGGGAAAAAGAGGGTGTGAAAGATTATGCCTTCCGCCTTAAAGGACGTTGTGAGTGCGTGGCGCGTTGCCAAGGGGCAGGTCACAAAAAAAAGGAAAAAGAAAAACCGCAGCCATCACCTTATCAAGAATGAGCCCGACTTGTTGTCTTAACCATTGAAGACCTGGGCAGGGACGAGTGAAATCTGAGGGGCTGGGGTTGGGGGGGGGGAGGGGGGGGTGGGGGGGTGGGGTTTGAGATCCTCGCACAGTTAAGTCCCGGTTCAATGTCATGGTGAGAGAGCTACAAGGTTCATTTACTTGTGGCGCACAGGGGGTCGAGGGAAGAAGGTGAGTGACACGGGTAAGGGGGGGAGTGATGAGGTGGCGCACTGAAAAAGAGAGGGGGGTAGAGAGGATCGATGGTCAGGGCTAACCCTAGTCCGCCCTTGGGAGCCACCAGCCGTTTCTTGAGGGTCCTACGGCTGAAGTGAGGAATGGGGTGATCGAAAGAGGTGCGTCCATATAAACGGACCGGGAAATAACGGGGGGGGGGGGGGCGCGAGGGGGGGTGGAGAAGGAGCAGGAAAAGCGGACACAGTGAGGGGGAATACGGGAAGAGGGGGGGAATATGGAGGGGACGGGGCGGGGATGGAGAGAGGACCTCACTCGGGGCACGGGGCGGCCTCGGGGGACTCAAGAGGAATGAAATAAGAAAGGGGTCGGGGTCCGAGAAGCCCAATTCCACTCTGCGACGAAAAGATTCAGGGGGGTACAGAGCAAAAACCACGAGGAGGGAGGAAAACCTTCTAGAAAAGGGGAGGTATCTCCGGGAATTGGGGAGGGGAGGCGCAGTCGTAAACCGTTGGGGACCTTGAACTGGGAAAAAAGGACGACACTGAAAGAGAACTAATGGAAAGCCTTACAAGGGCTTAGCTGTGGACGGGATTAACAGTCCGGGAGGTCACAAAAGAAGACTCAGAAGTAAGAGAAAGACATAACCACCAAAAAGAGACCACAAGAAAAAATAGCCCGGACACAATGATGGCTTCAAGTGCGTTAACATCCCCATGATTTCCACCATAAACTTGAGGGGGAAGGTGGCGTGGGTGCAAAATCTTCGTCTAAGAGACCAGTCCAAGTTTAAGCCGAGGAACGTTAGAAAAACCGAAAGGAAATATGACTGATTGGTCCTAAGGCACCACTGGTGAGGATGGGGAGGCGATGGGGGGGATTAGTCTTCGTTCTAAAGGGGACGGGGTTTTCTTCTGGGTCACCAGTTAACTGGGGGGGGATGGGCTTTTACTAAGGGGAGGGTGGGTGTCTGGGGGGGGGGGCGCAAGTCCCCCCTTCCTGCGGCTGAAGAGAAATGGAGACAAGGGGGAAAAAAAGTCGACGGGAATTCGACAGCACTCTAAGCGGGACGGACTTTCGAAAAAGCGCCACCGAGATAAGGTGGAGGGGGAAGTCGTGGAGGGCAGCCAAAGGCTTGGGATGGGGGGGGGGGGGATGGGAGGAAACGCTCACAGAAAAAAAAATTAGGGAGAACACGGAGGTGCGGTTGGATAAAATTAAGGGGGGGGGAAGGAGAGCTACTGTGTAGCAACGCATAATGGCACCGATGAGCAAAAGTTATCACCACTGAAGGGCTTAAAAGAGGCCGTCCGCCGGGGGGGGAGAAGGAGGGAAGAACTCTGATGTTCCATTCAAACAAACAAACAATTCAACAAGGGGAAAAAACGGTTCTTCAGGGACGACAAAGCTGCTGGGGTCCTTGGCACGGAAGCCGGATACCGGTTGTGAAAAAACAACCAAGAAAAATCCAAAAGGACAGCAAGGGCAACAATCCTTCTAGGATGGAAGGGTGGTCGGGAACCTCCGTTTATGGAAACAGGGAGCTAAATCTTAAAAAACGAAACCTCCACAGGCGGAAGTAATTCGGAGCAAACGGGAAAAATGTCGGCCCAAGAGCGTCTTAGGAAAAAACGGGGTAAATGAAAACCAGGGGGGAGGGGAGAGAATTCGCTCAGGCATCCCAGACAGAGAGTAAAAGGTGGAATGTATATGTGACTATTGGAAGTAAGTAAGGGAGGAAGGCCAAGATCTATGGAAAGACCCTTGTCCGAGAGGAAAAAACAAAGACCTATGAAGACGACCGTCGGTCGTTAGAACGGACCGGACCGGATTTGGACCGAGGGGGACAAGGGATTCCGTAAACCAAAACACCACCGGAAAGGGTCCTCGAGAGAACCTCAGCTAGGGCTGAAATGGGGAAAGCTCAGATCGACGGAGCGGGAGTCATTGCCGCACGCTAACCGATCTCAAAAAAACCTAGCTCTTCTAGGAGAAATAGGGGGGTCCTGGCTCTTTACCAGGAAATAATTTGGCGGGGGATCTAAAAGGCGTCGAGTCTTTCTAAAGAAACGGCGGAGAGAGACAAAAGAACAAACTCCTTTCTGTTAAAGTGAGGGAGGCAGACGCGGAAAAAACAATACGGGGGTTTAATGAGGAGATACAATTTCGTGGGACGGAAAAAAGAGCTTCCAGATGCGACAAAAAAAAAAAACTATCAGGTCAACGGGGGGGTGGGGGCAATGCAATACCGGAAGCTCGAAAACACAACAACTAAGAGAAAAAGGATGAGAAAAACTTTTGGGAAAGGAATAAAAGGAAAAAAGACGGAAAGAAAAAGAAGGGGAGCCTGAACGGAAAAGCGCACTCGATCAGGCCGGGGGGGTCCCGAAAAAAAAGTTATGCCGCTTGAAAAAAAAGTAGGGGGAGACGGAACGAACCCGTTTAAAGGGGAGAACGCCTTAATCTTCAGACCAAGGGGAACGAAACAGGAGCACCAGACAGTTTCAAAAAAGGGGAGCCAAGCCACCTACTCGCGCGGAGCGAGAAGGACCTGCTCTCAGACGGGGGCAAGGAAGAAGTGGAAAGAGAAATCTAAAGGCGGGGGAAAGGTCGAGAGGAGGGGAGAAGAGATCGATACCATGTACAAGTGGGAGCTGCTCCCTGGACCTGTGGGGTGCAGGGGTTAAAGGACATCACTTCACGTTCCATTTCCGTAGGAGAAGGAAGAGGAGGAGGAGGAGTGACGCGTCGCCTGAGTTGGGGGGAATTTCCATTTCAACGGAAGGCTTAAAAAAACGCTCGTAATAACTCTACAAGGAAAAGCTCAAGAGCAGAAAGGATCAGGGGGTATTTTGAAAGAAAAGGAAGAGTACTCAAAGGAAGAAGTAGTAATTCTCCTCCTCGGAAAGACTAAGAAACTGAAGAGTGAAAGGGGGGGGGTTCAGAAAAAAGGGAGAGAAGCCTACGGCTTTGAAGGTCCAAATTGGGAGATGTCCAGGCAAAGGCATCGAGTCTGAGAGCCAAAAAAAAACGGCCCACTATAATAAGAGGAATATTCAGGAGAGGGGGGGTGCTGGGAGCCTGACAACAACAGGAGAGGGAGGGTGTACATCACGAACGTAGCAGGGGGAGCAAGGGGTTGGGGGGGGGGGGGGGGGGAAGAGATGGTGTTGTGTGGGGTTGGTGGTTGGTGGTGGTTTGGTTGGGAGTTGGGGGGGGTGGGGAGGGGTTGAAGGGAGAGTGGGAGGGAGGGTCGGTGGTTGTGGTGGTGGTTCGGTCTTGTTGTTGTGTGGTTGGCCCCGTTGTAAAAAAAAAAGAAAAAAGGGATGTGCCGGGGAATTTAGTAGAGAAGGGGCCTTGGGCTAACGAACAAAAAGGCGACGAGGGGAGAAAAGGAGTGGTTAGCAAGCTGGAATGAAATGCAAGTGGAGTGCAAAAAGCGGGAAACCTGATCGACTATCAGAAGAAATAAAAAGATTAGAGGGGGACAAAAAAAACAAAGGAGAAAAAATCCGAAGGACTAACTAAACACTCATCAAGGTCGGGATACTTAAAAGACCAACGAAGGGCTGGGTACTAAATTAACTCCTACTAAATATGGTAGGAAGGGAAAGTAACAAGGGGAAACATCGGAGGGCGGTAATAGGGTCGTTAAAAAGAGGAAAGTCAGGACCTCCGCCGCCTCCAGACAAAGGGAGCCTCCGAAAAAACGACTCTTCTCATCCCCTTGGGCAGGAAGGAAGGGGGAAGGGGGACGGAAAGGGGTTCCTGGATTTGAATATAAGATGGAATCTGTAAAAAGGTTGCAGAAAAGAAAGGGGGCCGAACCCCTCCATCACATCAAAGGGGAAGGGGATAGGATAAAAAAAAACTTGTGAGAAAAGGGGTGAAAAGAAGGGGGGGGGGAAGGGCGGACGATGATATTGGGGATCGAGGGGGGGGGGGAATGAAGAGGAAAGAACTATGGCTGGTTCAACAGGAGCCTTAAGGGGGAGTAAACAGGAGCCCAGCAAACAAAAAACGGAGGGAAGGGGGAGGGGACCGGGGCCGAAACTAAAAAAGCCCGGAGGAAAGAATTAAAAGGAGGTGAAAACGAAGCTCAAAAGGACGAAGAAAATAAGACACAAGAGATGCGAAAAGGTATCTAGAAAAAAGGAAGGGAGGAAAGATACCGGAGAAAATTATAGGTCGATGAAGTGAGGGGGGGAGACTCGTCAATGACGGAGGGCCCGTGAAGGTCCAGACTGGCCTGACGGCCAGTTAGAGTTGGCCTGGAGGACAACCTGGAGTTCTGGGAGGGGTCTAATTTAGGAAAGTGATAAAGGTTGCAAAAGAGCGCCTACCGGAACACATGAGGGGGAACTGCCCTGCCACCAAAGGAGGGGGTGGAGAAGGGTGGAAGAAAAAGTAACCTTTCACGAGGGGATGTGATTGGACAGGGTCTGGGAAAGACATGCCGAGGAAAACAGCTCTTCTCGAACTCCAGAAATAAAAAGGACGTTCAAAGGGAGGGGGGGGAACGGGTCAAGAAGTGATGGAGGGATGGAGGGGGGGGGAGGCTGCGGGAAGCTGGAAGGGGAGTTCGAGGAGAATCTCTGGGTAAAAAACAAACCGGCTGCATCAGGAAAAAGGGGGGAGGAATGGGAAGTCAGGGACATTTCGGGGGGGGGGAAAGAAAGATTACAAAATCGAAACTAACATCAGTCCCAAGAGACAAAGTCGGCTAGGTTAGGACTTTAATCTGAAGTCAGGGGGGGGCATACTAAGTACAACCTCATAAAGATACCCGAAAAGTTTTGGAGAGAGGGTCACTCTTAGTATGGGAAAAGATTTCTCACAGGGGATTTGACAAAAGACTGGGAAACTTTTCATAAGAGGGGAAGAAAACCAGCAAAGGATCTTTAGAATGGGGGGAGGAAGTGGGGGGGATACTGGGACCGCACCCATTATCAAAATGGAAGTGAAAAATGGAAAAAAACACAGGGAAAGAAACAAAAAGGTTCCTTTTCTTTATAATAAAAAAGAGAGGGTCCGGGTGTGTAACGAAGCGCCGGAGGGGACGTCTCCGTCCAAAAAAAAGAGGAAAGGCCACCTGCAAGGAATTAGAAAAGAAAAGTAGGAAGGGGGGCTGGGGCCGTAGAAAGGGGGGCAGGCCTGAGAACTCGGTGAAAGAAAAAAAACTCCGAAAAATGGGGAACCAACTTCGAAAACAAAAATTTTCACAAACTGAGAAGGATTACGGGGCGTCAGGGGGCCGAGGCGGCGAAAAAAATTCGGAGATATGAATTTCAGGGGAGGCCCATCCCAAGCAATGGGGGCACAGACAGAAAAGGTGGTGACAGGTGAAAGGGGGGACGAGATTAAAGGAAGAAAAACAATCTCGCCTGAAATTACAGTGGAGAGAGAGGAAGGGGGGGCGCCATAAATAGATAAAAGACTAAAGGGTAACTAAGGAAAAAGGGAAGGAGTCAAAAAGGAAAAGCGGGGGAGGGAGTACCAAAAAGCAGGGCTCTCTTTAAAAGGGATAGTAGAGGGACACTAAGGATCGTCGCTGGAGAGGGGAGGAGGAAAAGTTCAGACATTCCGAAAAATTAAGCATTACGGGTCGAGAAAGAAAGGGGGCCGTTGGTTGGCGCCGACCGACAGGGGGGGGGATGGGGGGGGGCTGCCCTGTAATTGCAGGAAAGATTAGAGGTAGGGAATCAGAGCTCAGACCGGGACGAAAAACGAAAGGAGGGTTGAGGGGGGGGGGGACGGGATCAAAAAAAGGTCCAAGCGGGGAGAGCGATTGAGAGGATTTCTTCTGAACTGCTGGCCTTCAAAAGCAAGAAAAACCGCTGGGAGGGAAGGAAATGCCGGGGGAAGTGGAATTCCCTACCTTGTTAGGGTGAAACTCTCCAAAAACACAAGGAAAATGAGAAAGAGCGGGAATCACTAGCGCCAGGTGCCCTAACAATACACACGATAAGAAGAAGGGGAGGCCTTAATCAGTGATCGGAAGAAAGAAGTGAACGAAAGGAAGGGAAAATACGGGCAGAGGGGGATCCACGAGGTGAATTGGATCATGTAATAGACCCGCAAGAAAGTAGGAGGAAGGGGGACTGAAGCAGTACGAAAAGAAAAGGAAATAAGCCAAGGGGACAATCCAGGTTCAAGAGGAAGGGGGCCGAGGATCCCCCAACGGCCCACATAAAGAGCAGAGGGACCTTGCTAACTCAGGGGAGAGGGCTTAAGTTGTCAGCTCCGGGAAGAAAAAAGAGGGGTAAAGACTTCTCGAAGGGGAAAAAAGATGGAAGAATCTGGGGAAATTCATGTTTGCTTTTTAATCAAGAATGGAAAAAAAAACGCGGTCTCAAGCAAAACGGAAGGGTCCTTCAGGTTGACCAGGGGATAGGTCGGGCGATTTAATGGCGTGAAAAAAAAAGCGAACCGAAGAAGGAATTCCCTTTCAGGGGGGAGGATTGGAAAAGGATTCGGGAACAAGAAAGAGCACTCGGACAGGGACATGCAATTCTGGCCGAAAGGAATTGGGAGTTGTCTGAGTAGAAGGCCTGAGAGAAAAAAGCAGGGTAGGGAAACTTCGCGACAGAACCCAGCCCTCCAGGGGGCCGGGGTAGAGGTGACGGGGGCGAAGGGGGGCTGGGCCGATTTCGTGGGGATTGTTAACCATAAATACAGAAAAGGGGAAAAAAACTGAAGACGACAAAAAAAAACAGAAGAAAAAAAAAAAGGAAAAAAAAAAAAAAAAAAAAAAAAAAAAAAAAAAAAAAACAAAAAAAAACAGAACAAACAAAAAAAAAAGCTGAAAGAATTTCCTGTTTCCGACGGAGGGATGAGCAGGCACAAAACCCTTCAGCCTGTCTGGGACATCACTTGAACCTATTGTCATCTTCGCCAGAACAGTTACAAAAGGGAGGTTTAATTGGGTAAGACCCCGACAGGAACAGAACTCCTGTTGACCTCTTGAGGCTACAGACACCCCGGAGGTCTACAAGCGAACAACGACGGGGGGGAACAAAAACTGGAAGGCAAATCTTGGAGAGGGAGGTGGGACAAGAAGGCGCTTTGACACCGGAAACAGGACTCAGAAAGGGAAAATAGAAGAAATACAAGGATCTTAAAAAAAAAAGCAATACAGAAAGATGAAGGAATTCTTATCAAGTTCCGGAGGGCGCCACTCCGTAGGAAAACATAAAAAACTCATTCGACAAAATTAAATCACTACGTTGTCGAGGTCTAATTACGAAAATGAGGAGGAGGTCTCGAATTACATGGTCTACCGGGTCCGGGAAGGGGGAAATGGTAACAGGGGGTCTGTTACCAGCAAGGCGGAAAAATAAAGGAAGCCGCCTCCTCCCATCCTGAGAAGAAAACCAAAAAAATAGACTTCCTCCACACACAGGGGCTGGGAAGAGGGCCTAAACCAGTCCCGTGAAATTGAACCTGGAGATAAAAATAGGGAGGGAAGGGGAATGGGGACGGGCTCTATACTAGACAAAAAAAAACAGGTCACCTTTAAAAAGGGAGGGTAGGAACGGTGGTATTGACGCAGGGGGGGGGGGACCCGAGGTGAGGGCGGGGACTAGGTTCTTTGATCAGAGAGGAAAGAATAAAGTGGGGGAGGGGGTCAAAAAAGGGACGAAAATGAACGCCAGAGAAAGACCCCAAGAAAATGGAAGGGCCTTGCAGAAACTCTACCGACTTGGAAAAAGGGAGTCACGGAAGAAGTGAAAAAGTTCCTAAGGGGGGAGTCCTGTGGGGAAGAAAAAGGGCCCACTGAAAAAGAATAAATTGGGGGCTAAGGCAAGTTATAACTCTCAAGAAACAACAACACCAAAAGAAGGAAAAAAAATAGGAACCTTAGCATCAATTGGGAGGGGTAGTGGGGAAAATGGAATTGGGGGGCTTCTCGAAAAAAAAAAAAATCGGAAAAGGGCAAGGGCCTTTCGACTTCCCATATGGAATAAAGGCCACGTGAGGAAGGAAGAAAGTCAGGAAAGCTTGCTGCTTGGAACAGGAGGGGGAAGGAACGGAAAAATCACGATTTCAAGAGGGAGAACGAATAACAAAATAGTCACAAAAGGAATCACAAAAGCTGGAAAAAACCCCTGGCGTGAAAATCCAAGGGCCTAGAACTTGCCGAAAGGGTGAATGGGGGGGGGATAACTAGAGAAAAAAAAAAGGCCCCAAAACGGGTCTCAGCCAAGAAGGAGTGAAGGCCATGACGGTCACAAAAGTCCAAAAAAACGGCAAAAGGAGGGGGTGCGGGGCGCGCGGGGGGAGGGGGGGAGATGAGAAGGCGGGGCGGGGGGGGAGGAGGTCTACAGGGAGGAACGACAAAGAAAACATCGAAAGACGGGCACAAGATGGGGACTCCTCAGAAGGAAGTAGAAAAAACGACTTCAAGATAAAAAAGCTGGACCTGAGTCCAGGGGAAAAACCGGTAGCTTGAAAGTCCAGTCTGGGGGGGGTGCCAGGGACAAGGATAAGCAAGTCCCTTATGGTCTCCTAAGGGGAAGGGGGTGGACTAGGCATGGCACTCTTAGTCTGGGGGAAAAAATGTTTTCCGTGGGAAAAAGCAATGGAGGGAATCGCAAGGCCTGGGGCATTCCAAAAAAAAAAAACCAGTGGACTTTTGGTGTTTTGACAGGCGCAATCGAATGGTGGTCACTTAACAGGCCCAAGGAGAAACTCGGAAAAGGGGGAGGGGAAAAAAATCCACAGGGGCAGGGCGGAAGACGACAAAGAGAAGTGTATTTAAAAGACGCCGACGAAGAATGGCTCCGCCAACAGCAGGAAGGGAAAGAAGAAAGAAATGAGGCTTCCTACTAAAGGGAAAGGCTGGGCTTGGTGGGATTGGGGGAAGGGCGCATGGTTCTGCAAAGAGAGGGGAAAAAAAGGACAGCTGAAAAATACCCGAAAAAAGGAGGCGGTAACAACCTTCCAGAAACCAGAAACACCTTCTACGCCCGCAAAGAGGGAAATGGGGGCGAGTCTGCAGAGGAAAAACCCTGATGATGCCCATCCCAAACAAGAGACAGGTCAATGGATTGTTGAAAGGGGTCTAGGGGGGAAGTGGGTAGTCCGACTCAAACAAAGGCCTAACGGTAAAAAGAAAAGAAGAAGGGTCAGGAGTGCTCCAATAAAGAAGCCTGACGAACATACAATGACCAAGGGGAAAAAAGCCGCCAGGAAAGCGTGCGCTCAAAAAACAAAAATGTCCTCGTAGAAGGAAGGGAGGGGATAAGAAAGTTTACACTTGAGGAGAGTGATGAGCTGGAAAATTTAAATGAAGTGACAGAGTTCTAGTGCAAAAGTCTGCTCAATTGGGGGAAGGGGGGGTTCTCGAGGTAAATGCTGGCAAACGGAGCTTCAAAAGGTAGGGCGTACGTGTCGGACTCAGGAAGGGCAAAATTTAACGGACAACGCCGGGGAGGGGGCGGGGCGTCAATATCCGGGCACGACTTTTTAAAGGAGCGAAAAAGTCTTTCGGTTACGGGCGGAATCGGGAGAGGAAAAAATTCATGAACAAAAGTCTTAATGGAGTGTGGGATGTGCATGAAGTGTACGAGTTATCTCATGAAAAGGGAAGGGGGGAAAATAAAGATAAAACTCAAGAGTCCAAAACCAAGAATACGTAAACCAATTGAGGGGAAAAGGGGACAGAACGCATAGAAAGGGGGGGACCAAGCTCGCGCTGATCGAAGCGGGGACGTGGAAGGTATCCTCGATAGCGAGTTCGAGCAAGGAGAGAAGGTCTTAAAAATACAGTCTAATCTTAAAAGGGGCGAGGGGATCCTCGCATGCGAGACGAAAGGAAGCGTAAAAAGTCTGAATAGCAAAAAAAGACGTATCTCAGGAAGTGCTGCATGACACACTTGTGAAGAGAAGGGGGGGGGGGGGAATCAGAAAGAGTAAGTACTTCAGCTCAGGGGGATCATATCTAGGACAAGGGCCGGGTGGGAGGGGGAAGAAATCTCCAGGCAGTAGGCCGGTCCTTGAAAAAGGGAGCAGTTTCCGAATCTAAAGGGTCGAAAAAAAAAAGTCGGAGATTGACCGGCGGATCAGGGCGGATCGGTCCTTAAAAGGTCGCATTGGGGAGGCAAAAACCAAAAAAAAACAAAACCCAACACCAAACCAAAAACAAAAAAAAAAAAAAAAAAAACGGGGTGGACGCCTCGTCAGCACCCTGCCAAGAAAGAAAGTTCTGCATAGAGGAAATTGGGGGCCAGGGATAAGGGCTCGCCCTTGACATCTTCGTAGGGTCCGCAGCTGACAAAAATCTTTCCAAGAATGGAAGGATGAAGGGGGGAAACTGGTGGTTGAACTAAGGGTTGAAAACCCTCTTTCTGGATGGGGGGAGTTTAGTGAAAGGAAAGATCACAGGGAAAAAGCGGGAGGAAACACAAAATCCCTCTGAAGAAGAACTGGCGGGAGTGGCCGGTATTCTGGGGGAACGGACGTCACCCCGTAATAAAAAGGAGGAGCTGGGGGGGGGGTGGGGGGTGGGGTGTTGGGGGTGGGGGTGGGGGGTGGGGTGTTGGGGGGGGGGGTGGGGGGTTTACAGGGGAAGACCGAAGAGAGCCGGAAAACGTAACAGGGGGATGTGGAGTCGCAGGGACAGGAGGAGATCTGGTTGCCTGGGGGGAGAAGAAACAACCGAAAGCTCAAGCGTATCAACAGCAGGTTGTTCAAACAAAGGAGCCAGAGGAAAAGGATGGACCAGCTGAGTTCTGAAGGCACAGAATGTAAAAACAGGATCCCGAAGGGGCGGCCAAAAAAAACAGGGGAAGAATGGGAATGTGAACTCTTGTCATGAAAGGACGGGCCCAATGCGGATCACGAAGGCGACTTAGCAGACACGCCTACTTTTCTAAGATGGGCAAGGGCCAAATCCGACGAATGAAGGAGGGGGGAAAGGGGGCTCCGGGGTTCCGCAGGCTTCCTGGACTATGGGGCACACAAGCGTCCAAAATAACCAGACTCAGGCCTCCTACCAAAAGACCGGACGAATCCAGAAACGCCGACTCTTCCGCCAAAAAGGCTTGGAAGAGTGAAATGACATTGCAAAAAAGGACCTGTGATGGCCGCTTAACTGAGGGGTCGGGCCTACTAGAAAAAAGGAAAATCAAGGAAAAACTTTCGGCAAGGTTCATGGTATCAAAGTGTGGAAAAGGAAAAGCCCTAAGGTACGGACATGTCGGTGATCAAAGGGGGCTGTGTTGGGTTCCGAGTGGATGCGGATAGGAAAGATCTGGGACTGCTTTCTTGGAAACAACCACTTACTCACAGAAAGAAAAAAAATGAGTGCTGAAATCTCAAAAGCCCGAAGGGAGCCGGGGAGAAGATTAAAAAAAATTTTAAAGGGGGGCCTGCCGAGAACAAGTTAACGCAATCGACTCCGACAGCAAGGGGGGTAGGGACAACACAAACAACTGATGATGGGAAGGGAAGAGAAAGCTTAGAAGAAAAAGGGTGATGGACGATGCCAGTGGAAAAGGGGGAAAACTTCTCGGCAGAAGTCGTGAAAATGGGTTTCATTTACTTGAATGGGGTGGGAAAAGAACTGGGGAAAAAAAGGAAGGATTGAAAAAAAAAAGTGCACGAAAGCCACTTCATCCGGGGGGTGGAGAGGAAAGGGAGGTCAAACCAATTCTGAAAAAGAAATACTATTCATATGCGCCTCCCGTAAAGAATAAGAATCACATCGTCAGGGGAAACCAAAATGAGGGCTTCAAGAACGACGTTACCGAAGAGAATCAAGAAAAAAATGAACCTTGCAAACATGTGAGTGGAGGGAGGGGGGGCGGCTTCGGAGTATGCCCGACCAAGCACAGGGGATCAAGCCAAGCGATCTATCAAAAAAGTGACGGGAAGAAGAAACAGAGGGTGACGGATGCATTCAGATTTGAGGGAAAGGTACGAAAAGGAGGTGATGATTCGTAGGGTGGGGCGGGGGAATCTCAAGGGACACCCTTAGCAAAACTCGAAAGGAGAAAAGGGGAAGCGTAGGATTGAGGGGACTAAAGGCTGTCAGGGGAAGAAACATAGGGCGGCCATGGCTTCAGAAAAAAAAATCTGAAAAAAAGGATGGATGAGGGGGGAAAGGTAAAAAGACGCGCAGGTTCACAGTGATCTGGATTTGCAGGGGGGATCATAGGTCATCGAATTTATAGGGAAAAAGAAATCGTTTAAAAAAAACCGGGTGATAAACGGATTCTGGAAGGGAAGCCAAAGGGGACTTTGAATAAAAGTGAGGAAAAGAAAGGAAACCTCCAGTCTCCGGGTTGGGGAAAATTTAGCGACAGAATGTCCTCCTCGGGAATTTCAAGGCCAAAAACAAGGAACCATTAAATGTCAAAAGGCGGCGATAAAAAGCGTCTCGTATGTCACTAACGCGAAAATGGGCTTCCAACAAGCCTATTCCAGCCACCTGAAAGGACGAGGAGTTAGGATGTGGGGATTGGGGGTCGGACGAAGAGATATTCTCACTTGTCATTGAGGAAAAAAATGGGGGGGGGGGGGGGGGGGGGGGGTGGGGGGGGGGGGTTGGGGGGGGGGGGGGAGGTGGGGGGGGGGGGGGGGGGACAATAAAAAATACAGTCGGCTGAAATGGGGAAAAACCCACCACTACCCCAGAGTACGGAGTCATAGGCTTCTTTGTGGCTAACCCTGCGAGACTCTATAATGAGGTCAATGCCCATCCCCAGGACCCGCCTGAAGATGTACTCGGTCCGGATGAAAAGGGGTTCTAAAGCCAAGCGAAATTTTGAAAAAAAAAAAAAAAACAATAACCATACCCTTTAGAGAGGAGAAGAAAGGATCACGAACCAATCCCATAGGGGGAAGTCCGTAGACTGAAAATACTTAGTCTTTACATAAAGACTGACACATTGGACCTGGCTGCGAACATCACCCAGGCTAGTCTCCTCCACTCTGAGCTCCAGAATCCGCACAAAAAAGGAATGTCTTGCTCTTCGCGGAGATGGGGGGAAAAGTGAAGCAGCGTAACCAGCGCGCAAGGCTAGAGCGAAAAATTCGAGGTTGGCGCTGTTTTGGGAGAGAGTTACAATCGGGTGTAGTGAAAAAAACCTTACCCTGCGGCCTCTTTCTGAGTAAAAGGAGAGAGAGCGTATCTGACCTGTATCTGAGTCTAAACAACAGACTGGCGGGTCGGACGGAGTCCTTTAACATGAAGCGTTGAATGCTGAGGGAAAGAGAAAGTAGAGTGGAAGAAATAAAAAAAAAAGAAGTTAGTACCATCATGGGGTCCAAAACCCCTCCACAAACGGCTGGGGCGGGAAGTCCGTGTGGATGTCAAGGGGAAAAGTGAAGGCTCTCACAACCAAAAAAAGTAAAGGATCACTCAGCATTAGTGCCCCCTGGTGCCAGCAAAAAATCCGTGGAGGCCTGAAGGAATCGGGAAAAAAATCAAAACAAGACTCGACAGGGGGGAATTGACCCGCTTTTGCATGGATCGCACGCCACCATAGGGTTCGGAGAATCGAGAGCGCGACCGTCGCAGGAGGACGAAAGGGGCTGGAATCCAGTTAAGAGACAGGTCAAGCCCAAAAGCGGCTCGCGTCTACGAAAGAGTAAGGAATCAAGGAAAAACTAATTCTTCAAAGGGAAGGGAAAAGGTAGAGGAAAGACGTGCTCATTGGTTCCCGGAATTCGCTAGTCGGACCATTCGGGTGCTTTGCGCGGGCCAAACAAAGGGCCACAAGTGGTTCTTGAAAAAAAAGAGCGGGAGGGTAAGAACTTTCTACGTGCGGAGTCAAGCGTAGCGGAGTTCGATGATCAGGGAATTGTCCTTGCGCGCTGGCTAAAAAAAGGGCCTTTCAAAACTATGAATAGAACAGGTGCACGGTATGGAATCCAGGGAGAAGGAGAAGTGCGACTCCTCCAGGTCCTTCGAAACAGAAGAAGTCTAAGGTCAAGATGGGGAGGTGGGAGGGCGACGAAGTTTGCTACGGAAGGGCTTAAGGGGGGGGGGGTAAGGTCCGGAGAGCAGGGGTCAAGAAACTGCTAGACGACCACCACAAAGAAAAAGGGTCTAGAGTCTGTCCGGGGACTGGACGAGGGACTTGGAGGGGGGGGGGAGGGGGTGGTTGTGTGTGGGTATGTGGGTGTGGGGTAGGGGTGGGGGGGGGGGGGGGGAAGGTGGTTGGGGTGGGGGTCAGATCTGTGTGGTCGGGGGGGGCAGTCTGGGGGGGGGGGAAGGATGGGGGCTGGGGTGGGGCTGTGGGGAAAAAAAGTCTCGGTGAGGGGGGAATGGGGGGTGTGCCGGGACCGCCTGGGGGGAGGGGTGGCGCCGGGCACCCCCGTCCTCCGGCGTCGACTGTTCAAGGGGAAACGGAGTTTCGTCGTCGCCGACATGAACTGTGTTATACATCTTTCGTGATAGCGGCGACAAAGGTGAGCTAACTTCGCCAACAAGAAAGGGGGAAAAGAGCAAAGGGTTCCTCCATGTAAGGCCCAGGTGAAAAAAGGGGGAAGGTGGAGGGGGGGCCGGAGGGAGGGTGGTACGTGGTGGATTGGACATGGAGGGGGGGGGGGAGGGACGAGGAGACGGGGGACGGGATAGTAGGGAGAAGGGGTGAGGGGGGGTGAGGTGGGGGAGGGGGAGGGGGGGAGAGGGGGGTAGGAGAGTGAGGGGGCATCAGGTGTAGAAAGCGGGAAGGTGGAGAGGGCGAGGGGAGCGCTTTGTGGTAGCCGTTCTTTTGTCCGCAAAGTATCGTTTTCGTACTGCAGAAAATGTGTCCCCCTGGGAGGAGACGTGGTTCGGTCCCTCGTCCCACCTATGGGGGAAGGGGGCTCGTAATGCACTCCGGACAGATCCGGGGGTGAGCTTTCCCAAGTGGAAGGTTCAAAATCATCCTTTTCTTCAGATTCCGAAAGGAATCCTAAACGCCGACGTGGGGGGGAGGAAAATTGTCGAATCCGAAAAAGAAATGGTTCAAAAAGGCTGAGTCCCAGGCGTCTGTGGGAGAAGGGTGAGGGGAAAAGATTCCACCGCCCCCCCGCAGGGGGCTAAGCCCACTCGACATCCTCCGCCATACGGCACCGGCAAAACCCGGGCTTGGTCCTCGTTGACAGGGGGGGGGGGGGTGAATTGCCAGTCCCTTGATTCCCTGTATTGGGAGAGAGGGACTCTGTGAACAGGGGGGCATTATAAGCCTAACCCCGAAAAAGAAAGGGAATTTAAGGGTCATTGGAGTGGGGGAGCCCTACTGGGCAAGGGGGAAAAAAAATAAGGGTGGGGAGGGTTCGACGAGGTTCTTGGGTGTGGGTCCTCCTGGAGCGGAGCGTTCGGGGAGGTCACCTTTGGCTGGCTGGGGGACAGAAAGGAAGGGGGGACCCAGAGCCATAGGGAAAAGGCGGGAAGAATGGCTTTCCCGTGCGGAAACAAGCCCGGCCTGAGGGTTCGGAAGTAAATAAAAATTTCACGACGGAAGAAACCCAAGAGCGCATCGACTCCATCATCAAGGTTGATGCAGAAGGAAGGGATCTAAAAACGTATGATGGGAAAAGGGAGACTGATCAAAAAGGGGATATTGGACGCTTGAATTGTTCTTCAGAAAAAGAACTTTTTCAATGGGCTTTCCGGGGGGAAAGGAAAGAATGGCAAGGGGGAAACTGGGTTTCCTTACGGAAGCCCTTGAACAGCCGGGGAGCTCATAACAGTCGGACTGTCAAGACATAAAAATTAAAGAAAAAAATCTAGATGCGCCCTCCCTCGAAACACAGAGAAAAAGAACAACGAAAGAAACCAGAAGGGCTTGACAACCCATGGCGGTCCACATATTCTCAAAAACACCAATGATTGGTTGGGGGAGGGGGGTTAACGGCTTGTACGCCGGACCAGGCCCAGGGACAGGTCGGCTCATCCAGGAAATACAGGTGGCTTCCATTAAGTCAAGGGAAGCCCAAGGGTGGGACAGCCGCGGCGGTAAATGCGGTAGGGGGGGGACGTTGATGGTTAGGCGGCGGGAGGGAACGGTCCGGCGCACTTGACCCATCAGCATTACGCCAGGTGAGAGAGAAGGTTAGGGAGACCGAAGGTCATCGTGCGGCAATCGCCGCCGTCGCTTCAGAGTCTGTTCTCCTTGAAAAGAATCGAAAATGAGAAGGGGTTCCATTACTGATGAAAATAAGAAGTCCAACTGGGTAGGGTCTTTTTGTTCCATCATGCACTCTAGTTTCCGGAGATGGTTCTACGGCAGAATTCTGGGCGACTTGAAGGGGGGGGGGGGGGGAAAGGTCCAGGGGGGTGAGACACTGCTGTTGCGCTGCGCCGTCTCAGTTGGAGACGGGATCGAAGCCAGGCCAAGGAGCAGCTAACGTAAAGAAGGGGAAAAAAGGGAAAAACCAAGTAAAAGGGTCCGGTTCGGGAAGGCGAATTGATGTCACGCTCATTATTCAAGTGGGGGCTAAAACAGCCGCGAGTCAATAAGGAAAGCACTGGATCTAGCGAGGTATTGGGGTGCTGTGTGTAGTCGCACTAAGGGAAAATGATTCGGGAAGGGAAAAAGTACAAACGAGCCCGAAAGCAGGCGGGACCGCCCACAGTGCACTTTCCTCCCGGACAAGTGTTGGGGGGGCGTCGGGCCGACGGCGAAGAGGAAAGGGGACACGGGAGGGAAAAGACTCAGGCCGTAATGGTTGGCAAATAGGCCGAGCTTAAAAAGGGTTACGAAGTAACGCCAAAGGAGAAAGACCCAGCATGAATCGGCCCCTCTCTAAGCAGAACGCATTAAACGGAGGGGCGTAGGGGTTAACCGGGGGGACACCCTTGGGCCTGACGGGGGAGGGGAAAAAAAAAAGTGGATCTCGATATCTGAGAAAAATGTGTCCGGGGACACTAAACGGAGAAATCGAATCTGAACGAATGGGGAAGGGGGGAACGCGACCTCATTCAGGGGAAAGGACGAGATCCGGACGGGGAGCAGAAGGTGGGCCGTTGGGGGGAAGAGGAACCCTAGGGGCCTTATGGAGGAAGCCAAAGAACTGGGCCGATCTTCGAAATTTCAGGACGCTGTCGAGCCCATCGACGAATCCGGAGGGGGGGGACGCTGAGTGACAAGATAATCGGCGATCACGCTCTCTGCGTGTCGGGCTCTCGCCCGGAGGCGAGGCAGATGAAGCTGACACCAACCTGGGCGTTCCGATTCGTGGGGGGGAGGATACTTG
>Ga0179593_1723385_pt1 | contig 18796 bp, 27 predicted proteins | sample CZODoug2_1_08_16_FD_185931 | JGI IMG/M metagenome (GOLD analysis project Ga0179593, IMG submission 185931) | Vadose zone soil fungal communities from Angelo Coast Range Reserve, California, USA - CZODoug2_1_08_16fungal (PacBio error correction) | ecosystem: Environmental > Terrestrial > Soil >...
GGCTGGTGAGGTTCGAGATTTGCAGGCGGGGCGGCGGACGTTCTGCGAACAATTGGGATAATAAAGCCGGAAAGGCGGAAAAGCGCAGGAATAGTTGGACATGTACGATCTTACAGATCGCAATCGGGAGGCGACATCGTGGCCTGTCATGGAGTGGGTACCCTGAAGCATCCCTACTGACGACGAGTTTGGCGCGGCTCACCACTATGGGTTAACATCCTGCGCGAAACATCGGCTAGTCGGCAGGCGCCAATCAGGTAATGAAACCGACGTTCGGCGGCCGACCGAGAAGCGGCCCTAGTCGTAAATGTCGACTACTGGCGCTGCGCACGGCCGGCTTTTGCGCAAGGGTGGGGTGGGGGAGGGCTTGCTGCCAAAGTCGTCCACGAAGCAAGACCTACGCTGGATTGAGACCCAACGTAAACAAGGGGGAAACCTCGAAACGAGTCTTGGCGAGATTTGCAGTCGACAGAGAAAGCAAGCTCAAGATCAACCCCGAGGAGGGGGCGCCGCTGAAATGCGCTCACGGCGAGGTAGCTGGCGAAATTCACGCTACCGGGACAGAAAAGGACGGAGGAGTTCCAACAGGCAATAAAAGGCAATCAATGCGAAGAATCGACGTGCCGTTGAAAACCATAGAGTGACCGGGCGAGACAGAGTTAAGGGACTGCACCATAGAGAATAGTAGGGGCAGAAGTCTGGGAACATTCTTGTGGCGGTCATAAAAAGAGACCGAATAATGGGAGTTTCTCGACGGGCGGGGAAGAACGTACTGAAATAACCGCCGGAAAAAAAAAGGTGAATTTTTATGAAGTGAGGAGGAGTCTTTAAAAAAAGCAAAGTGTTTCGTTAAGAGAGTCAAAAGGAAGAAGAAAAAAGGGAGAGAAAGAAAATGCCTGAGGTGACCCGGCTGAAAAAGGGGGCAGCCATCGGGAGAACCCGTCGGAGGAAAGGCAACTTCTAGACGAATTGAACGGGAATCTGACCAAAAAAAGGGCTGTCCGCCGGAGACACAAGATTCCTCTGGAGAGGTCACGGCACCTGGGGACGGAAGTACAAAGACGCGAGTAAGCATATCTCCTGCGCCAAGGTTCGCGGGAGGACCGCTAAACCGCAATTGGAACCAGAAAACGAAAAGCTGGGCTCGGAGCAGCCCGGGGGAAAGAAAAAACAAGACCGTCTAAATCGAAAAACAAACAAAAACACCAAAAAAACTCAAAAAGGGGGGGAAAATGGGCGGAAGGTTCCGTTTGGAGGCGTCAGGAACGAAAATCCCAAAACGGCGGCAGCTAAGAGACTAGGGAAAAAGGAAAGGCAAACATGAGAACTCATCAAATTTGTAAGGAAAAAACCAGAGAAAAGAACTCGAACGCGCGGCGGGATAATAGTGAAAGTAACCCAAATAAACGAAAAGACTACGTGAAGGAAGAATCGGCTTGGGAAAAAAGCTGGATCGGTGAAAAGGGATAAAAGGCTCACGAGAGGCTCGAACTAATGGTCCATCCAAAACCGAAACGATGGAGGAAGCGCAAAAAGAACCCGCGCGAAAAAAAGGGCCAGAATCCGTTGAGGTTTTAGCACAGTGTCAGACGAGAGACAACAACAAAAAACCGGAAGAGAGAAGAGAAAAAGAGGTGTCGAAAAAAAAAAAAGGCTGAAAAAGGGGTGGGAAAAGGGGGGGTGCCTTGAAGGGGAAGGAGAGCAATCGGGGGAAGGTAGGAGTGCGATTGCAAAGCGATTAAAAAAGTCCAAAAAAAGGGAAATGCAAAAAAATGTCAGGGGAAAGGGGGGCCCCCCCGTCTGCTCTTGAAGGAGGGGGATCAAAAAAAAAAACTTGGGAGATGCACGGGCAAAAAGGGGGGGCGATTGTTAAACTACAAAGAAAAAAAAGTCTAAACGACAGCGTGTTTCAGAAGGTTCCACGACGCCATCAAACCTTCAACGCGTGAGAGCCTAGCGCTTTAGCACGGTAATGAAAGGAGGGGGAGAAAAAGGAAGTCTGAAACCGGCGAGGCGAATCAAGGGAGGGCGCTACCGTGTAACGCAGGAAAAAAGTAAGGGAAGAAACGGTGCTGAAGGCCGCGTAAGGGATGAAAAGGACATAAGGAGTCATGGGCTTCAACCGTAAAAGAGACGAATAGTCGGGGGCAATCCCTGCAGAAGGACTTCGAAAAAACCTCGGAAGGAGGGGAAAAGGGGCCATTAGTCCTCCAATGCTAAAGTCTCCGCAGGGGGAAGGGGTCAACGCCACGCCTTCCGCGACCTCAGAGAGACTGCCGGTGGATTAGGAGAAAAGGTGGGGGGGAAAAAAAGGAAGGTAATGACCGTCGAGACACGAAAAAAGGGGCCTTAAAAAGATCGGACAGACACTCCCAGACTTTCAACAAAAGAAGATCTAGAAACCCGAAATAGGGAGCCAGGTGTTTCCAACTGAAAAGCTACACGAGAGCAGGGGAAGAAGATTCGCAGAAAAAGCCCTCCCGGAAAAAAAAGAAGGACATTTGAAAAAAGACCTGCGTCAAAAGAACGAAAAAAGAGAGGGGGGGGGGGAAAGCGTGACGTGCCGACTAAACGGAAAAAAGGATGGGGTCGGTAAAAGTTTCTGCAAGTGGAGAGAATGAAAAAAAAAGAGGTCCCAAGGGACTTGAGTGAGGTACACGCCACAGAGAAATTCGCACAAAGCCGGTAAGTTTCAAAGCCAGTATACATAACCAACTTCCCCAAGGAGGGGCATAAAGAAGGCCGACGGAGACATGTACGAGAATAACAAAAAGGAAGGCACTCAACAAGAGCGAAAAGTGGGATGCCTTCCGGGAAAAAAACCGCTTTCCGAACAGAAGGGGGCAGACGAGAAGTTCCGCAAAAAAAAAGTCAACAATGAGGAAAAAGAAAACGTCCGCGCCAAGAAAAGGGGAAAGAAAAACACAACTCAAAATACCGATGGCGAGTAAAGGAAATTGAAGTAAGGGGGAGAGGATCAAAAGATAGCGCCGCGGGGGGCGAAAAAGGGAGTCGTATAGGCTTGCTGCCAGAAACGATAGTATTGGGAAGGCGTGAAGGCGATAGCATCAAAAAGCCAATAAGGGAAAAAAAGGAAGATTCAAAAAAAAAAGCGGAGTTGCAAAAACTAAGGACCCATCATGAGACGACACATGAAGCAAAGGAGAAGGAATCGCCATACTTAGAGATGGGAAACGGTTAGGGGGTCTGCAAAAAAAAGGGAAGAATACGGAACGATCGGTAGATTATCCGGCAGGATAGTGGAATCAACCGAGAAAGAAGGACTAAACAAAAAAAGACAAAGAAACAAAAAAGACTTTTGAATCAAAATCCCTGATAGGGAAAAGGCAGCAAATTTTCCGTGGAGATCACTCAAGGGAGTCGGGAGGGAGTCTTGGAAGAAAAGGATGGAAAAAGAAACGGAAAACAAAGAACCCATTCGAGGAGAATTTTAAAGTTGATTTCTTGTTATTCAGAGGGAGAAAAAAGCCGTGCCACAAAGAAAAAAAAACCGGAGGAAAGAAAGGAGGTTCGGAAAAGGGGAAAACTTTGGGGGGGAACGTCCAAGAAAACCTTGGAGAAACGGCGAAATGGGGCGTTCAAAAGAAAAAACAACAAATAGTCAAAAGGGTAGATTGAAAGAGAAGGGGGAAACAAGGAAGGAATAATACCTAAGGGGGGAAGGATACGACTATCTTTCATCAAAGAACGCAGGGAAAACGGCTCAATGCAAGGATTAAAGCAACCAAAAGAAAAGGGGATAAAAGGTTTGTTATCTGTTACTAAAGTGATCGTTCCTATAAATATCAAGACGGAAAAAACCGCGGTGGAGAAAAACACTGTCAACAGGGTTTGATCGGAAAAAAAAAAGAAATGGGAGGCGGAGGAAAAACAAGTGCCAATCGCGTCCATAGGGGGGGGGGGACACGCCAAAAAGAAAAAGGGTCTGGGGGTACCCTCGGGGGACCTAGAAAAGGGGAGGGGAAGTCCGGAAAAAAAGCACGAAACAAAGAGGATCGGTTAAATCCTGGAGGTCATGGGGGGAAAGATATCCAGATTAAATTTTAAACTAAAGGAATCGGCCAAAGGAGGAAGGATTATGCCCAGCGATAAGGAAGCCAAAAAGAGGAGGTCTTGATCCGGGAAGCCGAAGGGGGGCACAGTGGAGAAAAAAAGAGGGGGGGGGAAACTTCAAGGTGAAAAGTCTGTTCAGATTGCCCAAGAGAGGGAAATACGCCAGAGTCTGTGGGAGTTGGCATACGGGGGGGGGAGAGTCAATTGAAAACTGTGAGGGGGTTGTCTCCTCAGTAATGAAAAACTATGAGGATCTCGCATGACCGGGAGAGCCCCCAAAAAGGCTCAAGGGGAAGAAAACACGTAGAATGTGGACGTCATCCAGGAGGCTACTCAACGTCAGGTAGGTTAACGAGAGAGGCAGAAGAAACCGAGTATAAAAAGGGCCACGCAAAGTCCGGCGGGGGGGGAATTGAAGGGCGTGCCCCTACGGAGAAAAAGGGGGGAAAAAGCGCTGAAAAAAAAAACAAAGGAATGGATCCAAATTCGAAACCGATCTTAAGGGAGGGCGCGGAGGAAGCAAAGGCTACGGGAAAGATCGAAAAAAGCAAGTAAAAAGAGGACTTGAGAAAAGCTGCTGGTCAAGGGAGTTGCCAGACAAAGGAGAGGAAACTTGAGAACATATGTTTAAAAAAGGAAGAATAACTGGAAAAAAAAAGGCAATGGAAAGGAAAAGTACGGTCGTGACGATACCCGACCGGAAAGACGACGGGGGAGGAGCACTTACGGGACGGTAAACAGTGGAGTAGCGGCGGAGCTTTGAGGGAAGGATAAAGCTTGGATATCCTAACCTAGGGATTACAAGGGGGAGCTGGGAGGGCTGAAGCAAGGAATTTGCAAAAAGGGAAAAGGGAAGCGAAGGCTGTCCGAAAGAAAGAATCTACATGAAAGTCAACGGGTCTGAAAAAATTAGAAGACCCACTGTGGAAACCTCAGGGGAAAACGCAACGGTCGGGAAAAGAGGGTCCGGAGAAGACCCGTCTAGATTAAACACTCTCTGCAGGAGAGATTGCCGGGTCTGGGCAACCCTAGGAAAAGAAGCGTAAAAAGCGAAAAGATTCGAAGGTTACGCAAAATCGAGCTTCGAGGGAGAGTCCCGCCGACGGAGAGCAATCAAGGGAAAAATGATCGGAAAGGCTAACAGAGATGGGGCACCTTCTACCAAATGCTCTAGACAAACCAAACAGGACAAACTTCAAAGGGGGTTCAGAAACCAAGAACACTTATGGAGATTAACACCAGCTGAAAAAAGGATTTACTTCTTTGGAATTTTTCCTGGTATCTTTGAGTCTCCAGGGAAAGAGGGGTGCCCATAACGAACCATAAAAAACCCAGGAGGTACTCAGCCGATAAAGGGCTAGCCGATTCAGAAGTCCTTGCTACCGAGCGGGCAAAAAGAGGGGAGGTAGGTTTGCCGAAAAAAAGGTGAGAGCACCTGAAAAAAACACGCCGCCGGAAAAAAGCAGGAAGTACCTTTAAACTTACGCGCATAAAGTTGTCGAACGCCTTAGAAGAAAGGGAATTTAGCTCGGTGCATGCAAATCCGGCCAGGGGGGAGGTAAAAAAATAAACAGTAAGCGAAGAAGAATATTTGGGTACACCGTTCTCGTGGAACGGAGCCACGGGAGGTCTAACATTCATGGGAAAATAGATTTATACAAAACTGCGCGGGAAAAAAGGCGACAAGCACTCCGGTCAAGCAAGCCATTAGGGGTAAAAAAGGGTCCTTGACGTCTGGAAGGACAACGGGCAATCATCCTTGGAAAAAACGGGGAAATGCTGGCGTTATCGACGCCCGAGAGAAAAGGGGGACCTGTAGGACAAAAAACGGTTGAAGGAACTGTTACAGGTAAAATATGGTAGGGAAACCTCGGGGCTACCCGCTTGGCATTGAAGGAAAAGAAAAGGGATGCGCAAGCCATCCCTAAAAAGAAAAAATTGAAAAAAAAGGACGCTCTGTGCAAGAACGACCAAACGGGGAAAAACAACATGCTACAAAGGACGTCATACGCGGGGTCGAAGGGAAAAAGGGGGAAAAAGGGGTGGGCGCTCAATAAAAGTTACGGGCTTTAGGAACTGTGCAAAAGGCAGGCAAAAAATCAATCCCAATTCGTCAAAGCGAAAAATGGATGTCCAGTTTAAAAAAAGTGAGGAACTCAGACATGCGTACCGAACGTTCCGCAGAAGAGGAGGACGCTGCAGTCAAAACAGTGGGAAGAGTGATGGACGGAGCCCACGACCACCCGAGAGAGCGGGGGAGACGGGAGGGGTTATTAACATCCGCGAACTTTATGGAAATCGCAAAGCGCCGCGGGAAAAAAAAAACCACGAAACGTACCAGATTTCGAGGAAAAAGTGGGGGGCAAGAGAAAACTTCAACAAAAAGATCCGAAGGTCTGTAAAAGGGGGATCAGACGCTGACTGTTTCCAAGAAAACGAACGGCGCCGTGGGCCGTTTTCACGCCATAGCGAAAAATCAGGAGCGCAAAAAAATCTGGTGCTCGAGCGGGGGAAAAAAAAAGTTTCTATAGGGGGGAGGAATAAAAAAAAAAGAAGTCACAGGCCGCTGAATCAGATTTCCCGCATAGAAAGGGGTTTCTTGAGAAAAGGTCGGCTTAAAATCGGTCAAAAGGGCGGATATCGATCGGCAGAAAGAACGTACGAATTTTCAAAAGTGTCCTGCGCTCGCCTTTTTCACGACCCGGCCAAAAGAGAAAGATTCGGAAAAACAAAAACTTTTGTCAACGTGTAAAAAAAAAAATTCGTGTAGTAAAAAAGACCAGAGATCAAGGCAAAAAAACCTAACCAAATAGGCTACTTGAGAAAAGGAAATGTGGAGGACACTGGAAACTCCGGAGACTTCGGCGGGGCGTGGAAAAAAAAGGATGGAAAAAACCCTAAGGATCTTTCACCGGTTATGGGGGAAACAAAGGCACCAACGGAAGAGCCAGGGGGAACGCCGCAGTAAAAGAGAAAAAAAAGAGGAGGATGGAAAGAAGAGCGTGGTGAAAAAAGATCATTCCCAGGAGAAATCTTGGAACATACCCATACCAGAACCAGGGAACGAAAACGGCGAAAAAAGGAAAAAAAAAAGGTTCGGTGGGGGGTGATAGAAAAAACGGCTCCAGACAAAAAGGGCCAGTGCAAAAAGACAGTGGCAAAAGGTTGAAGGGTCTGGGACGGATGCCGTGAGACGGGAAAGAGACAAAATCGCGGGAAAAAAAAAAAAAACGAGATGAGTGCGAAAGAACAAAAACGAAAAAAGAAAGGCGCTATCAGGTATCCGAAAAAGGAAAGCTAGAAAGAGTCCCGGAACGGGTTTGGGAACGGGGCGTCCCGAAGAAAGTTGCATCCGGGACGGAAATCAACGGTGAAAATGAACTTTCAAGGTTAGATTATAAGGAAAAACTCTGGCAAAGGACAAAATGATCGGTCGGGCACGAGAAGAATTGGAGAGACTTTAATTTAGTTACGATCTCCAAGAAAAAAAAAAAAAAAAAAAAAATATAGAACGTTTTTGAAGCCGCTCGGGGAGAAAGAAGATTTCACCCAAAGCTATAGGGACGAAACCTCCTTAAAAAACGGTGAAAAAAAAAAAAGCCGTGAAAGCTGGAACAGGAAATGAGTGTGTGGGAATTTCGACGCACCAAGATCGAGTGGAGGGGGGAAGAATTTGGAAGGGAAATTTCAAGATGGGGAAAAAACGCTTTGGAAAAAACGGGGGAAGCTGTTCGAGAGCGTACTTTGTGGCGACTCCAATTGGGGGGAGAAAGGACTGCGGGAAAGGAAAAAACGGCTAAAAAAAAATAAAAAAGGTGTCCGATCACAAGCGGTTGACGAAAGAGGACTGGAGCTGTACAACAAATGTTGGCGAGAAAGGAGTCGCAACGCGTTAGGGGCCTTCGCGAAGATAGAACGAAAAGGGGCCAATCAAATCTATTCGGCGGGCGACCGAACTGGAGCGGCAAAAAGGAAAAGTGCGATGTAAAAAGTGCGCGTGTCGAATTGTCATAAAAGGGAGGAAAGACCGCCAGAACGAAAAGGAAAAATCCTGATTGAAGAAGGAGAAAATGACCAACTTAACGCGTCTTTACGATATTGGGCCAAACCGCGAGGACGCTTGACTGGGAAGGCGGAAAAAAAGAGGCAAGAAATCAGAAAAAACGCAGACAAATTTCAAGCCGCCAGAAATTCGGGGCACGACGTAAGGCCTGGAACCAATACAGAAAGCTGAACTTTAACTGAAACAATAGAGTTGGACGGCGAGGCGATTCAACCAAGACAGAGGAGGAAGGCAATTCTGGGGTCTTACCAAAAGAAAAAAACCGTAATAGGGGTTCAAAAGGTAACGAGAAAAGCAAAGGGGACGGTAACACCCAGAGTGGAGGAACTGATGGCGGAATTTTAGGGAAAAAGGACCGAAAAAAATGGCAGACAAAAAAAGGATGCACGGCTGCCCGGTGACCAGGCAAGAGCGGGGAACCGAAAAGGTGCGGGGAAAAAAAAAAATTTCAAGGTCACAAGTTAAGGGGGAAGGAACGAAAAGGGCAGGGCACACGAGGCCCGCGAGGCCGTTGAAAAAGGTTGAAGAAGCACCTCCTAGAGGGGGGAATTTGCCACGTTACAATCGAACCAGTCGCCCGGGGGTGAAAAATCTTTGAGAAACTTCGGCAAAAGAACCGCAAAAAGAAAGCGCCAACCCGAGAAGAGAGGCGGTCAATCCGGGAATTTGTACAGGGAAAAACGCCCTGCACAAGAGGGGTGGAGGCGCGTTGCATTGCAGGAGGAAAGACGCCAAAGAAAAATCTCACAAGGGAAAAAACATATCGAAAAACTGATCAAAGGAGGCAAGAACAGTACAAAAAAAAAACGCGAGGAAAAGAGGCGAGCAAAGGGGGCTGGAGTCTGGAAGGAAAAGGAGAAAGGGCACAAACCTAAGGCACCGGGACGCCCAACGAAGGAGGAAACATTCCGAAAAACCGGGGGGGAGTTTTCTGAAAAAAATCTCAACAAAAAAAAAAATAGATTGAACAAAAAAGGAAGTCGTACTGACAGTGGTCGAAAAGGGGGGAAGTGTGCGCTCAACGGAAAACATGTTGCCCGGGGGGGGGGAAGCGAAACGGGAAATCGATTAAAAAAAAAACCAAAGCGGCTCGCGATTCCGGAAACGCATGGGGAATGTTAAACGCCGGGAAAAAATCCGATCAGACTGTCATGTCTGTCTGGGAGGGGTGAGATCAGGGAGGGCATCTGGGCGCTAACAGAAAAAAGCAAATCGAGAAAAAGCTCAGAAAAGGATATCAGGAAAGGTCCTTAAAAAAAAAGTTGGAATGCTGTCCGCGGGGAAAAAACGTTCTTGAGGAACGACCAAACAGCTCAGGAAAAGGAAGCCTGAAAGAGAAAAGGGGGGGGGGGGGGACGGAGATCGAAAAGGGGAACGGACGCAGGCGCTCGTTGGGGTTGAGGGAGAAAAGTCGTTAAAAAGAAGTCTTCAGAGGGGGGGAGAAAAAAAAGCCCAGTCCTGGGGGGGCTTGAAAAAATGGGAAACTAGAATCGACGTGCGAAGAAGAAAAAAGGCTCGTTAAAAAAAGAGAACTTGTCGGGAAAAAGAGCACTCCGGGAAAATTATTTAGAAAAGAGGAGTTTAGGGGGAAGGAGTCATCCTCACGGGAAAAAGGCACCGCACAGAAGGAATCCTTAACAAAAAAACCTTAAGGGGGGGGGAAAATCTCCCGGCGATTACCAAACGTACGAGAAAAAAAAAAAAAAGAATCCAGTAACGGCGGGCTCGGAAAAGGAAAAAAAAAAAAACAGAAAGGGAAAGACTTGCCTGAGAAAAAAGGGCCAGGAAAGGCGTAGGAGCAAAAATGGGGGGATTGAACGGGACGACCGCTCGCATTGCCTGTGGGAAAAAAAAGGAACCGATCGCAGATCTTGCCAAAGACCTGTCGGGGAGGAGGGAAAAAGTGCCTGCAGAAAAAGAAAAGCGCGAGGACTAAAGAAAAAATCTTTGGATATCGTAAACGTGAGCTGGGAAAACGGAAAGATCGAACCAAGGGAAGGGAAAGACGCGTTTCAGTGTTTCGGGGGAAAAGGTCCAATCAGCGAGATTCGGGGAGGGCGGAAAAAAAGGTGCAAATCATTCTGCAACTCGGAAACGCGCAGAAAACGGGGAAAAAAAAACTCTTTTCACTAAAAGGAGTTCCGGGAACAAAAAAAGAAAGACTTGTCAATATTTGAGAAACGTCTAGAAGAAGAAAAAGGGATCGAGATGAATGAAGACTCATATAAGAAAACTCTCAAAAAAAAAACATTTTAGTGATGAAGGGTACCAAAAAAAACAGCAAGACCTATGACGCCTCAAGAGTCCCTGCCAGGTATTCAAGAGGCCGACGGGAGGGCGTTCAGAGAAAAAAGCTGGGAGAGAAAAGGGTCTCTCAGAGGTCCGAGAAAGGAGCGTCTCGACAAAACCAACGTAACCGCTGTACGAAGTAAACGCGTGCCAAGAAGAGGGGCAATCGGAAAGAAAAGTTCCTTCAACCTGAGAAAAAAAGCCCTCAGGAAGGAAGAAGGAGTTTCGAAACGGAAAAAATTTCCAAGGCTATCATATGTGGAAGAGGGAAGTTTGCAACAGATGCTCAGAGAAAAGGGATCAGAGTACCGAAAAAAAAAGGAGCAGGGTGAACAAAAAAAAAGATTCGATCAAAAAAAGACTGGGCAAAAAAAAAAAGTATATTGGAAAAGAGAGGAACCCATGAAAAACCGCCGGAACGCATGATTTCCACTCTCATATAGTGCCACAAGAGAAGGGAAAATCAAATCACGGGGAAAAAAAAACAGTCAGAAAAAAAGAAGGGGATAAGAGGGAACCGCAGGAAGACCGTCTGATATAGATCTGCCAGGTAAGAAAGGGGGTACACAGGCGGTTCCGGAAACCGTTCCCGAGGAGAGAGGACTCCTGGGACAAGAAAAAAATGTATAGCAAAAAGAACACCAGTGGAAGGAGGAGAATCCTGAGGCAAAGAAGGGGAAGAGAGGCTTCGGTAGGAGAAGGAGTTTCTGGAAAAAATCAACAATCCGCAACAAAGTAGGCTACGGAGCCCCTTGCGAAAGTGACAGGGGGGGGAAAGAAAGAATATTCGTAGCATTGAAAAAAGGTTATATAAAAAAGCAAAACAGAGGCCGGAAGATTCGTTAAAAAGGATAGGGGGGGACACCCATTTGGTTAAAAGTTTGCAGGGAAAAAAAACAACAATGCCACCAAGGGGGTAGGTCCATTGTAAGAAGAAGAAAAGTCAAAAAAGCGACAGAAGAAAAAACAACAACTGAGGGGGGGATTGTCCGAAAGGCTTTCGGCCCGCGATCTGACAACCATGCCTATAACTTCGCAAAGGGGGGGGGGGGGGAAAAGGGCCATACCCAGAAAAGGTTGAATAGGGGACGAATCTTTCAATAAGGGTTAAAAAAACTGGGTCAGGAGAGAGTGACTGAGGGAGATTATTTCAGCAAACAAAAAGAAAAGCGACATAGGGGAAAATTTTTTACAAAACCCGTGGGAGAGGGGGAAAGAGAAAAAACGCGGACGAAGGAAAGCAATAGTGAAAGGCTGGGAAAAGGGAACTGGTGTATCGAATCAAACGCGGCGCTAGTAAAGGGGGGACGGTTCAGAAAAAGAGGGGAATCGATTGACACGGAGAAACTAAGTGGGAAAGAAAGCAGTACGAGAAAAACCGGGGACGACGAAGTTTAACTGGGGGGGGGGAAAAGGAAAATCAGAGGGCGGACAGGGCTAACCGGCGGGGAGAATGAGATAGGTCAGGGGAAAAAAAATGGTGGGAGAAAAAACGCGCAGGAGATTGACTTGAGGGAACCTTAGCACTATAGAAAAAAAGAAGAACCTAGAGACGATCGTCAGGTTTGTACAACAGGAGGGAGAAGATATATTTCCGCAAGGGTCCGGAAAAAAAGGGGAAAAGGGAGGTCACTCGGCCTGATAAGGAAAGAGTATCCGTGGTAAAGGGAAATATGAGAATGGAAATTTCGACTCTCACAAAGAGGGCAATCGAGGGAGGGGGGAGAGGGAGAAATTTTTTGAAGGGAAAGGAGGGTGGGAAAAAAAGGTCAGTCTAGACCAAAAATGCTCTAAGAGGTAACTCGAAAAAAAGGGGAAAAGAACTGGGGCGTTCGATGTGAGCGAGAAAAGGTGACGTTAGGGAGAGAGGGTCTAATAAAAAGGGAACGGGAAAAGGGAAAAGAAAAAGGAAACTCTTCCTACCGGAAAACTACTGAACGATAGAAATCTTGAGGGGCGAAAAAGAGGGGTTGGGCGTGATGGGAAAAAAGCATCCACTGGGTCGCTGTCGGAGGGAAAAAACCAAGGGATGGGAAAAAAGGTCTTAGAGAGAACATCCGAGCCGAGGTCGCAAGAGGTACCGAACGCGAGTTCGGGCAAAAAAAAAAAGGGAGGGAAGTCTTCACGGAGGGGCCTCACTTGGGGGAAAGGGCTGTCTATTGAGGGCTTGCGTGGAAGCTACAGAGTCAAAAGCGGCCAGTGGACCTACTCGATGAGCGCGACAGAAGGTCAACTTCGAAGAAAGAAGACGAATAGTTTGGAAGGGGGAGAGAAGCTTCGGGGCAGGAGAAGGAGACTATCAACACCCGGCGGTATTCGTACAGGAGCAAACTCCGCGCGCCGCAGGAAGGGAGGGGAAAAAATTTGAAAGAGTCCAGGACTGAGTCATTTCCAAAAAAAAGGAACCACCTCAGGGACACTGAGAAGATCGAAGGATAGCAGACAGGAAAGTTTGACGGGTCTCCGATGGAAAAAGAAGGGACAACCACAGGAGGAGGAGGCAATTGCCAATAGGGAGAAGGGGTTTTGAGGAAAGGAAAAAAAACCTCCTACGAAGGGGGGGTTCCAATACTTGAAAAAGGGAAACTTGTCCTGGACTACAGGTAAAAAAAAAGGGTGCAATTTGGTTCCGGTCTGAGGGGGGGGAGGGGATTGCAGAAAGGGGTCTGCGGAACCGAAGAAGATATCACCTAAATGGCCGGCTGAACAAGGGACAAGGGGGAACTGACAAAAAATTCCAGAGGGGGAGCACCGGCGGAGGATGAACATTTCAAAAAAAAGGGAAAAATTGGCCCAGGCTTTTTAGGGACCCATGACCGAAAGAGGGGAACGGGTTAAAAGAGATTGAGAGAACTTCAAGGCAGTTTTGGACGGAAGCAAAGAAGGAAGAAAGGATATAGCCCAGGAAATCAAAAGGGGAGAGGGGGAAAAAGGACTAACCGCATAGTCCCAGGTAGGAAAAGGACGGCTCTGACAGCACGTCTGGGGAGACAAGGAGGAAAAAAAACCTTCTAAAGAGAAAAAAGCGACGAAGGAGGAAAAAGAAGCCACCTTTAACGTGTCCTAAGAAATCAAATTGTTACCCACGGGTTACCCCCCCCGGGCTTTGCTCGGACCGCGAGGGGACTTGGCCGGGGAGGGGGAGGGGGTACTCCCAAACGGAAGAGAATAAAGGGGGAAACCTAGGTGGGGGAAGCGAGACGCTACGGGGAGCCTTTTCAAAGTAAAATATTATCGCGAGGCCCGATCGGCGAAAGAGAGGGGTGAAGGGATCAGGTCAGAAAACACGCTCACGATAGCGAAAAGCATAAAATAGACAAAGAAGGAGGGAGAGCGGAAGGAGCAGGGGTGTGAACAAGAAAAACGTTTGTTGTGAAGAAAGACCGAGTTTTTGAGGAAAGAGGGATCTAGCCAAACAAACGAAGAGAGGAAATCGCTCTCTGAAAAGGGGGAAACCACACTAGGTCTGGGGGGACAAAAGGGGGGAAGCTTTCCTATAATGTTCAAGAGAAAATCTCGGGGGGCGAGGGAAAATGAGGCTTTCTCGGAACGAAAGGAAGGGATCCGTGATAACCGAAAAGAAAGAACCCAGCGCCTGACAGAGAGGAAGGTAATCGGAAAGTGAAAAAAAGGGGGAAGAGCCTCGAAAGGGTCTCTACGAGGGTGAGACAAGGGGAATCTGCGTGGGAATGTGTGGAAGACTAAAAAATCAGAAGAACACGAAGCAGGGGCAGGGAGGGCAACCGTTCCTGACGACGGTCACCCTTAAAAGAATGTCTACGCCGGAAAAGAGAGAACGACTGCGGGGTGTCGTACTTGCGGGGAAAGCCCAAGACGGCAAAAGAGTTGCCGGATCAAAAGTGAATTCGCGTCTCGAAAAGGGGGGGGGGAACATTCGCTCGGGGGGAAAAGATGCTTCTGCGGACGGGGGATAGAGGTAATCGTTAGGGGGACCGGCGGAACAAACCGGCTTCAAAAGGAAGAAGGAAAACGTTCAGAAATAGGGGGAAAGAGATCGACCCTGAGAGGGAAGTTCTACTTGGGCCAGGAAAAAAGTCCAAAGGGGAAAGAAAGGGGAAAGGTTAGATCAAAGGAGAGGTTCTGTCACGCAAAAATCACGAAAAAGGAAGGAAGCACCTCAAAGAAGGGAAAATTCACCGGGAAGGGGGCCGTCCGTGCTTGAAAGAATGACTAATTCCGACACAGAGAGAAATACACCCAAAGGAAAAGGAGGGGTTCTTTCATTAAAGAAAAAAAACATACTGGAAGAAATTAATTGAAAAAGGGGGAAAAGAGGGCAGTTCCAGTAGGGGAAGCGAAACTAGTTGTTCAGCGTTTAAAGGGGGATCGAAATAGAAAAATTCTGCATGGGAAAGGGAAACTGGAATCTGAAAAACTTCGTGCCAGAACAAGGAGGGAGCTGTTAAAAGGGCCGGCAAGTCCATCTCCGGAGAGGAAGGGGAGAGGACAATAAAGACGACCTCGGTGTTGGGGAGAAAAGAGAGGTTCCCAGCGGATTAGAAAAAGATCTTCAATAAAGAGGGGTTCCATTGTTCCAGACTTAAGAAAAGGGAGGGAAGCTTTGTGGAAGAAAGGAGACCCATTTGACGGAGACGAAGAAAGAAAACGCACTGGGCTAAGGCAGTACAACGCGAAAGGAAAAAAGAAGGGGATGCGGCACAAGTACTCTGCAAAGAGGTATGCACGCACGCGAGTACATAAATATGATGGGAAGGAATGCCTGCAGGGAGAGAAGGAATGTTCTTCGAAGAAGAAGAAGACCTCTTCCATGAGAGAAACTTCGCAGCGGAAAAAAAGATGCTTCAAGGGAACAAAAAGAAAGAAATCAAAATAACCGGGGTCAGATAGGGTAACAAGACAACGCCCAGTATGAAAAGCGCGGAAAGGAACGGGAGGCATTTCTCCTGAAAAGTGGGAAAAAGAGATTTCGATAGAAAGTAAGGACTCGCTCTTTTTCTGAAAAGAAAGAACCTTCAACCAGTAAATGGCAAGGAGCGGCCGCGCAGATCTTGGGGGCAAGAAACCGAGAAGAAAGAAAAAGGAGACACAAAAAGAAAGAAGGCATGAGAAGAAAAAAAACTGTGCCACAAGGAGAGGAGCTCTTGGGAGGTGATTGAAACGCTAGAAGGTGAAACGCATATGTCGATCGCGGGCATCAGGGAGAAAGAAAGGAAAAAGCAGGGGGAAAAAAGAAGCGATTAGAGTACGAGCTTATGGAAAATTCGCTAAGGGGGAAAATTTATATCAATCAAAAAGCCAATGAAGCTCGAATAGAGGCAAACCAAGCATCATACGAGTAAAAAAAAAGAATGTGGAGGGGGAGCAGGTTTCGCAAAAAAAGAAAGGAATTTCGACTAAAACGGAAGGAAACTATCTGAAAAGGGGTCTTTTCAAAAGAAGTTAGGGGGGAAGGCAGTTACGAGGACTCGATTCTCGAGTGTCACGAAAAAAAAAGCAAATCCGGGAGAGCAGAGGGGGGGATTACCGAGAAAAAGGGGGTTCTTCCAAAGAAAAAAAAACACTCCGGGGAATCTACGGATTCGGTAGTCATATAGGGAGAGGCGGAGGAGTAAAGGGACACGAAACCAGATCCGACCAAACGTCAACGCGCCCCTCGCCTTGTGGAAGGGGGGAACTGTGAAGAGAAAAAGAACTTGCTGGGGAAGGAAAGAAGCTTTGGGGAGAATACAACCAGGAGTTGGAAAAAAAAAAACCTTGCCGGGGGGTTCGCACGGCGAGGAAAAGAACCCCATTTGGATTTGGGAGGTATTGAAAAGGGAAAAACGGACCTTGGAGAACGAGAAGAGGCAAGGGAAGATCCAGATCGCGGGGAAAAAAAAAAAAAAGACCCCACGCAACAAAACACTGAGGAGGGAAATCTAGCAGATTTGAGAAGATGGACATGCTGAAGAGGGGATCACTATTCGCCGGATGGAAAAAAGAGTCATGACCAGAACATAAAGGGGGGGGGGTCTCCATGAGCAACAAGGACCATCCGGAAAAGGGAGGGGGTGGTCAACGAAGGTTTGATAGAAAACCAAGCCAGAGAAGATTGGGCTATGATATAAAGTGAAAGCAATCACAAAGGAAAGGGGGCGAAGAGAAGTGAATTTGTTTGAAGAGGAAAAAGGGATGCCGTTCAGAGGGGGAAAGGAAGCAAGGTAAGCCATAAAAAAAAGAAAAAAAGAAAGATGTTACCAAAGAGAGGTCTTGTGAGAGAAACACTGAAAGGGGGAAGAGATCCCCGAGCGAGAAGGTGGCACGGGGCCGTAAGAGAATCGAGCATCGGAACTGTGGACGGAAAAAGGACCTAACGAGAGACGGGGGCAAGGTGGTAACTCCCGAGCGGGATAGAAGGGAAAGAGACTTTCCCAGGTTGGTGACAAGGAAGGAATGCTTAAGAAAGAAAAAAGTTGAGAAAAAGACACATTCGAGAGGTCGGGCAGCATATCGATGGGAAATCTGGCGATGAGGACGGCGTTCATTGGGGGGGGGGAGGAAAGAAGGAATACTGGTAGAACCGGAGAAAAAAAGAAATCTAATGATGGACTCCGCTCGGATCGAATCGGTCGGGGTTTCACCAGGAGATTGGACGGCTATAGGACAAGAAAAGAAAGGGGGACTGAATAAGGGGAGATCTTCCGTCCGTGAAAGACTTTTCTAACAGCCAGAGAAAGTCTGGGTGGGAAAGGGAACCCCCGGAGGGGTTTGTGGAGGAAATGCAGGATCTGGCAGTTTCCCGATTGAAGAAAGCTGAGGATGAAAAGGGGGAAAGCGAAATGTACTTGGGAAGAGGGGGGCGTTAGATGGAGGGTCTGCGCGTTCGGGGGTCGGGTCCCATCCAAACGGTACCAACGCCGGAAAGGTCTCACAGCACGGAAGTCAGGCTTTGACATGTACGATCCGAAAACCGGAGAGGGCTGTTGAGACTCGTGAGGGGATGATTTACAAAGTCCCACTGTGGGGATAGAGAGGGGGGACGATCAACACGGTTGCCTGAGGGGTTATTCAGGAAATAAAAAAAAAAAACTTCCCTGCGAAAGGGAGAGGAGAACAATCCTTTGGGGGAGATTTTCAGGAAAAGGAAGGTCTCGGCCCAAAACTGGCGATGTGAAGAAGAAGGACAGTTTCAGGGGCGAGGAATGACAAGCAACGTGCGTGCGTAGCAAATGAAAGGAAAAAGAAAAAGAATTCTGCCAGTAAGAAGGGGGGTAATCCGCTCAAAAACCGGAAACCAACATTAGGAAATAGGTTACGAGATTGGACAATACCGCTTCGGGCAAGAGGGGACAGATTAACACACGTCGCGTCTACGGTAGGAGGGGATGGACCGACCGCGCCCACGCGAAGGGGGACGCTTTAAGGAATTTGAGCTAACCGAAAATCTACTTCGGTTAGGGACAATGCGGTATTGGGGCCAAGAAAGCGAAGCGGGTAGAGCGAAGAGTTAAAAGAGGGAACCAAATTGAAGGTGAGAAGAAAGAGAAAGAACCGGGACTGACCCATCCTCGAACCGCGGCCAGAATTTTAAAAGGTCCTGCCGGGTCTCCTAGACCGAAAATAATTTTTCGAGGCTCTACGGGAGAGGAAAGAAACGGCACAGCCTTTGTAAAAAAAACTACGGAACGGCAGTGTAATGGGGATGGGAAGGTGGCGGGAAGCGGAACGTTGCGGTGGGGGGAAGGTTCGGCGGAAAAACCCGAAGGGATTTTAGATCAGAAAAAAGGGAGTTCCGTGATGAAACGAGGTTGACCGGAGTCTAGCTGAGCGAGGCAGAGACGGGCGAGGGACAGATTTTCCCTGCTGGGAAAGGGAATCCCAGGAAACAAAGACGTAAGGGGACCCCAAAAAGGGAGGAAAGGAGACTTTCCCGAAAAACCATTTAAGGACACACGATCCGCGGAAGGCTGCCACGGGGTGAACTCCTTGAGTCGCACAAAAGGGGAAGAGCGGAGGTCGTCCTCGGAAAAGAAAAAAAAAGGACACCTCGACCAAATAGAAAGTCCACCACCGAGGAAGAGGAAGGCGGAGGTGTTGAAACGAGTCAAACGTTGACGCGATAAGGAACAAAACGGCGTGCTCGCTCGGGGAGGAGGGCCGGCCTAGAAAAAAAACCCCCAAAAATGAAAAGATCACACAGGTGCCAAAAAGATTGCAGCCGAAATCGAGCAGAGGGGCAAGCAGAGGAAGAAGGAACGAGCAGCGCTTGGGGGGGGGAGTCCGCGGCCCAGAAATCCCCTATATGCGGGAAAAGAAAGCTGTGCAAAGCAAAGAGACTTTCGCGAGTCCAGCAAACAGAAGAAAAAAAGTCCCACCAACAAGTCACATCTGCGGTGGGAGAAAAGGAAC